>QFCS01002034.1_pt1 | contig 33104 bp, 21 predicted proteins | sample 3576561 | NCBI WGS metagenome assembly QFCS01 | reverse complement strand
TCAGCGGCGCACTGGCGGGCGTCGCCGGCGGCCTGTTCTCGTCGTTGCAATCGTACATCACGCCGGACGCCTTCACCTTCGACCTGTCGGTACTGTTCTTCATCGCCATCCTGATCGGCGGCCGCGGCTCGATTCTCGGGCCGCTGCTGGGGACGATCATCCTGACCGTGCTGCCGGAGTTCGCCGCGCCGCTGGTCACATGGTCGACGTTCCTCTATGCCGCCTTGCTGCTGGTGATCGTGCTGGCGATCCCCGGTGGCATCGCCGACCTGCTCGATTACAAGAACCGCCGGCCCCTGGAGAAGCACCGCGAGATCGTAACGCGCCCCGAGTTGCTGCCCCGCCTCCTGAGGCGGCAGGGTGGCGAGAATGCGCTGGCCCTGCGCGGCATCGAGCTGCGTTTCGGCGGGGTACGCGCGATCGACGGGCTTGATCTGGAAGTCCGCTCCGGCGAGGTCCATGGCCTGATCGGCCCCAATGGCAGCGGCAAGACCACGGTGCTGAACGTGATCTCCGGCTACTACCGGCCACAAGCCGGCGAGGCGCGGCTCGCTGGCGAGAGGCTGCCATTCCTGGAGCCCCACATCCGCGCGCGCCACCGCATAGCGCGGACCTTCCAGACGCCGCGGCTGATCGGCGGCGCCTCGGTCCTCGAGAACGTCATGATCGGCGGCACGGTCGACGGGCAGTGCACCTTCACTGAGTCTGTGCTGTCTCTGCCAAGGCATCATCGTGACGAGGCGCATCTGCGCGAGGCCGCCACGACGGCGCTGGCGACGGTCGGGCTCGAAGGGCTCGCGACTGTCCGTGCCGACCGGCTGCAGCACAGCGAGCTTCGCTTCATGGAGATCGCCCGCGCGCTCATGGTGCGGCCGGCATTCCTGCTGCTCGACGAGCCGGCCGCCGGCCTGTCTGCCGAGGAGATCCGGCGGCTCGGCGCTCTGATCAAGGCGATCAGCCGTTCCGGCACGGGCGTGCTCCTGGTCGAGCATCACGCCGACCTGATCTTCGACATCTGCGATCGTGTGACGGTGCTCAATCTCGGCAAGGTGCTGGCAGCAGGCACGCCCGCCGAAATTCGCGCCCATCGGGAGGTGGTCAGTGCCTATCTCGGTGCGTGAACCATTGCTGGAGATCACCGGCCTCAGCGCCGGCTACGGCAAGATCGGCGTGCTGCAGGGCATCGACCTGCAGATCGGCAAGGCCGAGATCGTGGCCCTGCTCGGCCCCAACGGCGCCGGCAAGACGACATTGCTCAAGGCGGTGTCCGGCCTGCTGCCGCGCACCGGCAGCATCCGCTTCGCCGGCAGGGACATGAGCCGCGCCGGGCCGCGTGACGCGGTGCGTGAAGGTCTCGTCCATGTCGTCGAGGGCCATCGCGTCTTCACCCAGCTCACCGTCTTCGACAACCTGTTGCTCGCCGGTTACGGCATGCCGCGCGGCGAGCGGTCGGCGCGGGTCGAGGAGGCGCTTGCCTTCTTTCCGGAGATCGCAGCCAAGCGCGCCGACCGTGCCATGACGCTGTCGGGCGGACAGCAACAGATGCTGGCAGTGGCGCAGGGGCTGGTCCGGCGGCCACGGCTGCTGATGCTCGACGAGCCGTCGGCGGGGCTGTCGCCGGTACTGGTCGACCGCGTCCTTGCCGCCGCCGCGCAGTTGCGCGAGGGCGGAACGGCCGTGCTGCTGGTCGAGCAGCTGATCGACAAGGCGCTCCGGCTCGCCGACCGCGTCTACGCGCTGGCGCGAGGCTCGATCGTCCTGGAGGCGCGTACCGATGAGGACGATCTGCCGAACCGGCTCGAGCATGCCTACTTCGGCCAGGACGTCAGCGCGCCACTTTCATCCGCGCCGCTTTCATCCGAGGTTCCGCTGCCGTATCAGGCTCGCTGAGCCGGATAGGGGGTGAAGTGCATGACGCAGCCATGGGGCCCCCTGCAGGGGGTGAGGGTCGTCTCCTGCTCGACCGCTCAGGCCGGGACGGTGCCCTACATGCTGATGGCCGATCTCGGTGCCGAGGTGATCAAGATCGAGACGCCGGACGGCGGCGACCCGGCGCGCCGCATGACGGTGCTGCCCGGCATGCCCAGCACGTTCTTCGAGACCAACAATCGCGGCGTCAAGAGTGTCACGTTGAACCTCAAGTCGCCCGACGGCCGTGCCATCCTGCACAAGCTCGTGGCCCGGGCGGACATCTTCGGCCAGAACTTCCGGCCCGGCGCGGCAGAGAAGAACGGCTTCGGTTGGGAGGACCTGCGCAAGGTCAATCCGAAGCTGGTCTACATTTCCATCTCCGGTTACGGCACGCGCGGTCCCAACGGACATCTGCCGGGGACCGATTCAATGGCCCAGGCGCTGGGCGGCATCGCCGAAGCCTATTCCATGCCCGGCCAGAAGATGCGCACCGGCATCGCGTCGGTGGCGGACGAATCGACCGCCATGCTGGCCTTCGGCGGCGCGCTGGCGGCGCTCACCCATGCGCGTGCCACGGGCGTGGGCCAGAAGGTCGAGCTGTCGCTGCTGGGCTCGTTGGTAAGATTGCTAGGATGGACCTTCACCACGACGATGTGGCGCAACAGGAATCCGGTCACCGGGCAGGCACGCGTCACCGGCACGGCCGAACGGCCCGGACTCAGCGCATCATTCAACGATCGCGATGGCAAGCCGCTGGTGTTCCAGCTCACCGGGCCGGACAACTGGAGCGACGCCATGACGGCGCTGGGTTTCCTCGACAGGATCAAGGCAGGCGGGTTCGAGAATCTCGGCGTCATCGTCGACAGCGACGCCAAACGCACCGAATTGCTCGCGCTGCTCGACGAGCTCTTCGCCACGGGCAGCCGCGACGACTGGGTGACGCGCCTGCGCAGTGCCGACATCGTGTCGGCCCCCATCAACACGATGCTCGAAGCATCCAATGACCCCGACGTGCTGGCCAACGGCTATGTCACCGAGGTCGACTATCCCGGGCACGGCAAGCGCCTGAAGGTGCATGGCTCGCCCTGGCAGTTCTCGGAGACGCCGGCCCGCCCCGGCATCGCTCCCGAGCTTGGCGCGGACAACGAAGCGGTCCTTGGCGAACTGGGCTATGGCGCGGCGGAGATCGCCGACCTGCGCGCCCGCAAGGTCATCTGAGGCGGCCGCTTCCCGACGATGCGGCGATGAACCGGGCGACGACGAGGTCGCACCATGGCTGCCACGCGTCCCGAGCGTGGAAGCCGACATGTCCGCCATGCTCGGACAGAACGGGCGTCAGGAAGCGGTTCGCCCGGAGGTCGTTGCCCCGGTAGGTGCTGCCGGGAACCCAGGGATCGTCCAGGGCCGCGAGCAGCAGCGTCGGCACGGCGATGCCGGGCAGGAAATTCAGGGCGCTGCATCGCGCGTAGTATTCCTCGGCGCTCCGAAAGCCGTTGCGCGGCGCGACGAAACGATCGTCAAACGCGCGGAGCGTGAGAGACGCTTCGATGCCTGACCGTTCGGCAGGTGTCAGTCGGGCCCCGCTGCCCAGGGCTTCCTGCTTCATCCTGCGGAAGACCCAGGCGTGATAGAGGGGATTGCCCATGAGCTGCCGGGACGTCCCCAGCAGGTCGATCGGGGCCGAGACGGTGGCGGCGGCCAGGAGCGGCGTGTGCCTTCCTTGCTCGCCCAGGTACTTCAAGAGGATGGCACCGCCCAGCGAATAGCCGACGGCGATGAGCCCGTTGCGGTGCCACTCGGCGGGCATCGCCGCCAGCGCGAGCCGGAGGTCCCCGCTTGCCGCCGCGGAATATTGGCCGCCGCAGATCACGCGTGATGGTCCGGCGCCGCGCAGGTTCAGCCGCAACACCTGATGACCGGCGTCGAGCAGGTATCGTGACATCCTGACCATGTAGCTGCTGTCCTCGGATCCCGGCATGCCGTGGATCAGGACCACGAACGGCTTGCCCGGCCGCGGATGGCGTGGCCGGTCCAGCATCGCCAGCATGCGGTCGCCCGATCCATCATCCAGGGCAAGCGCGACACGGTCGCTGACATGCGGAGCAACGGTCGCCGGCTGGCCGACGAAGATGCTGGCCACGGTCTGCAGATGGCCACCCCACCAGGGAAAGCGCGGCGAGAAGGGCGGGAGGTCGAGCTTCGTGGGGACGACCGCGGCGCTGGCGCGGGAGGCCGACATGTCAGGACGCCTGTCTCACGCCGGCAGAATGCTACGACTCTGCCGCACCTGTCGATCTTTGATGTCAGGTTGGCTTCGATGTCAGGTTCCGAAGTCAGGCGGGCACGCGCACGCCCCTCAGGTCGCTGTCCTTGAAGTCGGCGATTCTCTGCGCCTCGATCGCGCTGATCGTCGGGCTCAGGTCGTCGCAGATTCGCGACAGGCTCTCGCCGTCGAAGGCCCACTCGACCATGCGCAGGTAAAGCACCGCGGCCTTGTCGGCGCCTTCCACCAGGTCCTGGATGTGTCCGTGCTCGAGATCCGCATCGTGCAGCGCGTCGAGGATCTGGCGACCGGGCATGCGGCCCTCGCGCCAGTGCCGCAGGAGGAACCTCGTGTTCGCGCTGGTCAGGAACGACCCCCGCAGGGCTCGTTCCATGCTGTCGCCGGCGACGCCGGCCAGCGCATTTTCGAGAAGGGCGGCGGCGCCCAAACGGATGAATGGCCTATCCCGAACGATGGAGCGGAAGTAGGCATGCCACATCTCGACATCGAGGCACATGGGCAGTGGTGCCTGCCCCAGCGCGGCGAGGTCCTTTGCCGCGACGAGGTAGCGCAATTCCTCGTCGTCGGCGAAGCGCCAGAGGAAGTCGCGCAAGCCGCGGCGCAGCGCGAGGTCGCGGTGACCAGAGGCGGCCAGAAAGTCCAGCCGGATATACTTGGTCAGGTGATACTGGAAGGACAGGTAGCGGACATACTGCTCCCGCGATACCGGTTGATCCTTCAGGACTTTCGCCAACAGCCGCGTGAACAGCGACTGGGCCTGCAGGATGCATTCGTCAAGATGGCACAACGTGATGGCGGGCATGGCTATGGCTTTCCCTGGCTGGCTCGATTTTGCGTGTCCAGCAGGAGCACCTGCAGGCACCCCGCGACGGGGTCGATCGACCACAGGCCGGTCTCGTCGAACCCGAATCGCTGGAAGAAGGGTACGAGGCGCTCCGTGCTCTGCATGATGCAGTAGCGCCAGCCGGCGCGAACCGCCTGCAGCCGCACGAAGCGGATGAGCTCGGGGATATGCAAACCACCGCGGTGCGGTGCCGTTGCAAGCTGCGAGCATGTCAGCGTGATCTGCCGTGCGAGACCGAGTTGGTCGGCCAGCCGCAGCAGGAAGTCGAGCTGTCCGCCGTGCCGGTCGGCAAGATCGTTGACCTGCAGCGCGCAGACGATGCCCGATTCGTCTTCGACATAGACATTCACCGATCGAGCATCGAGCCTTTCGGTCGGCAGGGCGCGCACCACCGCGAGCGCGCTCGCCGGGATTGAGGCGTGCTGGCGAAATCGAAGCTCGCAGATACGCCGGAAGGACTTCTCGTCACGGGCGATGCGCACCCGCGGATGCTGCGCCGTCTCGACGAGAGCCTCTCGCAAGGAGACGCTGGGGAGCGGGTTCGCCAGGGCAAGGCTGGCCGCAGCCGGCCCGGCGGCATGACGCATCATCAGCATGCGACGGCCTCCTTCGACTTTCGGTTCTGACGATGGTCGCTGCCGCAGGCGCCTTTCCGGCTGACCGTGCTACCGGGCAGCATGATGCATCCCCAGTGGCGTCCGGCCGAGCAGGTAGGGCTCGATGGAACCGCACAGCCGCGCCGCGCCACCCGTGTCGGCATTGCGGGTCAACAGGGCCTTCTCGACGATCAGGTCCCCGAATTCCTCGATCGACGGCAGGCGACCGACCTGGTCCTTGCGCCGCTTGAGGAAGCCCGGGAGCAGCCGGTCGATCAGGGAGGCCGTGCCGGTGCCTTCGATGAGATCGCCGCTCACGACATGCAGCCGGGCATTGTAACGGTCGAACAGGTCCGTCATGCGACGCAGGCACTGCTCGGCGGTCTGCTTCGACAGCGCGACATGGGCGTAGAGCGGCGGCACCGGCTGGTCATAGTAGAAGTGCGCGTCGTGGCTGGTCAGATAGACGACGTTCGCATCGCCGATGCAGGCTGGCAGGACTGCAGTCGCCAGGGCGACGGGGGCATAGCAGTTGAGGGCCATGGCGTAGGGGATGTCCTTGCCGGGCTCCAGCCCGCCGCTGGCGCCGAGGACGACCGCGTTGTAGGGCCCGTGGGACTTGATTCGACGGATGACCCTTTCGAGGTCGTCCTGCCGCGAGAGATCTCCGGCAATCAGGTCGCAATGCCGGCCTGCCCTGCCGATCGCCGTTGCGACCGAGGCCGCACGCTTGTGCCGGCCCCGGTAGCACAAGGTCACATCGCAGCCTCGATCGGCCAGAGCGAGGGCGACATAGGCCCCGATTCCCCGCGAGCCACCCGTGACCAGCACCCGCGGCGTGTGCAATGTTGTGAGTCGAGAGTTCAAGGGGGCGCCTTTCATCAGAGTCGTGGTGTCAGCACCGGGGGCGGTTCCGACTTGGCCGATCCTGCAGGGGCGACGTTCAGGCGGCGCGATTTGAGCATTCGCGCATCGTGAATAGTGCGGGACCGATGTTGAATTTCGCGCCCTGATCAGTTGTGTTGCCCGTGGGGTGGGGGAGCTGGATGGCGGGGCGTCGGTGGGCGTTTTCACTCAGTTTGATGGGTACTTTCCGGCTCGCGACGCCCGACGGCGTCCGCGTGGAGATTTCCAGTGCCAAGGGCATGGCCATGCTCGCCATGCTCGCTGTGGCCAAGGATGGTGAGCGCGCCCGCACCTGGCTGCAGGACCGGCTGTGGGGCAGCCGGCAGCGCGCCCAGGCGCAGAACAGCCTCCGGCGCGAACTTTCCAACCTGCGCAAGCTGCTGAATCAGGGCGATCGACCGGTGCTCATCAGCGAACACAACAGGGTGCAACTCGATCTTTCGCAGCTGCGGGTCGACGTCCTCACGTTCTTCAACGACGGCAAGTTTCCGTCCCAGGGCATCACCGTCTCGGGCGAATTCCTCGAGGGATTCGACATCGCCGGCGAGAACGGATTCGAGGAGTGGCTGCGCGAACAGCGCTCGATATACCGGCCCAACTCGATTTCGTCGGTCGGCACGGCGGCCATCCAGCAGACTGCCCTGCCGCAGACGGAGCTGTTCGCTGGGCAGTCGCCGTCCGCGCCCCGCTTCGGCGACAGGCCTGCCGTGGCCGTGCTGCCCTTCGCGAACTTCACGGACAACCCGGCCGACGACTATCTGTGCGAGGGCCTCAGCGAGGATCTCATCGACCGCCTGTCGCGCCTTCGCTGGCTGCCGGTCATCGCACGCAATTCCAGCTTCACCTTCGCGACGGGGGCGGCGGAACCGAAGACCGTCGGCGAGAAGCTCGGCGCGCGCTATGTGCTCGAAGGTCGGCTTCGTCCGGCAGGCGGATCGGCAGGCAGCGGCGAAGGCTATGCGATCGCGCTGGCCCTGTCCGATGCCACCACCAACCTGACGGTCTGGACGTACCGGCTGTCCCTGCCACGCGAGCGGTCACAGGATGCGCTCGATCCCATCGTTGCCGATATCGTCGGTGTCCTGGACGCGCAGATCGACCATGCCGAGCAGCTTCGGGCCCGCGGCAATCGTCAGAACCATCTGGCGTTCAACGACCTCATCTGGCGTGGCCGATGGCATCTCAATCGCCTGTCCCGGGCCGATTCCGAAACCGCCCGCAAGCTCTTCGAGCAGGCGCTGGAACTCGAGCCGGATTCGCCCGAAGCCCTCATCCAGGCGACGTTCCGGCTGGGGTGGTCGATCTGGGCCAACCGGGGCAGCGAGAGCGAGATTCAGGAGATGCGCCGCATGGCCCATCGCGCCATCGTGGCCGACGCCAACGATGGACGCGGCCACATGCTGGCCGGGATCGCGGAGTTGTGGCTGCGGCAGACCGATCGCGCCAGGGCTCTGCTGCTGCGCGCGGTCGAACTCAATCCGAGCCTGTGTCAGGCCCATGCCCAGCTCGGCTGCCAGTTCAATCTCGGCGGCCAGCCGGCGGCGGCGATCGCTCCGCTGCGCATGGCGCAGAGGCTCAGCCCCAACGACATCCAGGTGTTCTTCATCATCGGCGAGCTGGCAATGTCCTACTGGATGCTCGGCCGCTGGGATGAGGCGATTGCCCAGGCCGACCAGTCGCTCACCCGGCGGCCGGCCTACTGGTATGCCGCGGTCGTCAAGATCAACGCCTTCGTCGGCGCCGGGGACATGGCGTCGGCGCGGCGGACGCTCGACGAGCTGCTGGCCGTCAAACCGGACTTCCGGCCCGACTACATCGACTGGATTCCCTTCCTGGACAGCGCCTGGAATCGCCGTCTCAAGGAGGGCTTGGCCAAGGTCATGAGCGGGCAGGAAAGCCCGCGCCGCCGCCGCGCGGCTTCCGATCCATCCTCCTGAACCACTGAAGACGGCCATGCTTGAACTGAAATACTTCGACAAGATCCGTCGCTACGAGGAGGCGGAACGGGAAAATGGCGTCCAACCCCCGCCCTTCGACGTCAACAAGATGGGCGTCGACAGCGACTTCAAGAGTGCCGCCAGGGCCTACACGCGGCTTTTGCTGCTGGCGGCGACCTGGTTGATGCGGACCATCTGGCCCGTCTACCGCTTTGGTCGGCTGATCATCGTCAACCGCTATGACGACGTGGTGGCGGTGCTGCGGAACCGCGAGGATTTCCGCGTGCCGTTCGGACCGGAGATGACCACGCTGACCGGGGGCGTCAACTTCGCCCTCGGCATGGACGGCGCCGAGCATGACGCGCAGCGCGCGATCATGGATGCGGTCATGCCACCGGAGCGCCGCGCCGGCGATCTCCAGCAGATCCTGTTGCGCACACGCTATTTCACGGAGAGGCTGCTCGACGGCTCCGGCGGTCGAATAGACGCCATGCGGGACCTGCTGGGCCGCGTCTTCACGGAGACGGCCGATGAATATTTCGGCCTGGACCTCGATGACCCGAACGCCTTCCTGGACCGCTCCTTCGCCATCTCCAGCCTGAATTTCGCCGATCCGTTCGGCAATTCCGTTGCGCGCGAGACGGCATTGAGCGCGTCCGTCCGCGTTCGTTATCTCGTCGACCGCGCGATCGACAAGGCCGAGCGGCGCTTCGCGCAGGCCGGCCCGCAGCACCGCACGATCCTCGATCGCCTCGTCGCGGAGCGGCATGCCCACAACGGCACGCCGAGCAAGGAGGAGATCAGGGCGATCACGATCGGCACGCTGACGGGGCTGATTCCGACCAATTCCCTGGCCGCGGGCAAGATCCTCGAGGAATTGCGCCGCCATCCCAAGGCGCTCGCGGACGCCATCGAGCTTGCCGCGGCCTGCGAGAATCCCGACCTCGTGGCGAATCGCGAGACAAATCGGCGAAAGCTGTTCAACATTCTGCTCGAAGCCGCGCGGCTCAATCCGGCGCTGCTGCCCGGCGTCTGGCGTTACGCGCCCAAGGACACGACGATCGCCGGCAAGCGCGTGCGCGGCGGTTCGGTCGTGCTGGTCGGCCTGATGTCGGCGCTGCGCGACGGCCGCGCCTTCGAGCGTGCCGGCGAGTTCTGGCCCGAGCGGCCGGGCAACGAGCGGGCATGGCTCATGTTCGGCACGGAAAGCCACGAGTGCCTGGGCATCTGGGTGGCGATGGAGCAGATCACCGAGATATTCCAGGTGCTCCTGGCCCGGCCTGGCATCAGGTTCTCCCGCGAGCGGGCCGGCTGGCTGGCCTATATCGGTCCATTCCCGCGCCGCCTCGATATGGAATTCGACACGGTTCTGGCGCCGCGCAAGCAGACGCTCATCACCATCCAGTCGCGTCTTCTTCCCGGCGTCAGGCTGGAGGACGTCCAGACCAGGATCGCATTGCTCGGCAACCCTGCGCGCCACGACAGCCCGCTCGGCCGGGCGCTGGGCGAGACCGGTCTCGTGCATTTCGCGTCGCTGTCGGCGTTCTATGCGGAACCCGACGACCAAGGCGGCGGCACGGACCCGCGCCTGGTGTTCGAACTCAATGTCGATGGCGACGGGGACAGCGCCTTGCGGCTGGTCGCCGAGAAGACCGAACCCTACCTGGCGGAAATCTTCCGTCTGGCCGAGTACGGTGACGGCGCGTTCCATGACGTGCTGGTGCGCAATCGCATCCTGCTGAGCTTTCTGCCCTGGGAGACCACGGGCCTGGAATTCAACGGCACGCCGGATTGTCCCGTCAGCGACATCGAGATCCAGGAGAAGGTCGCCGACGCCGCGCGCGGCTTCCTCGACAAGTTCGTGCGCACTCATGGTGGGCCGGGCACGCGGGCGGCGAGGGCGCTGAGCCATGTCCGCCGCGCCATTCGACGTCATCCGGACAGGCGCTTGAGAGAATCGCTGATCCGGCCATCGCGGCGGCGCCTGGCGATCTCGGAATGGACAGGCAACGCAACGACGGCGGGATTGCAGGCAGTCTTCGCGTCCAAGGCCGCGACCCACGCCCGATGGCTGGTTTTCCTGTTGGTGACCTGCCAGACGGCAATGATCTACCAGTTCGTCCGGCCGCACACCGCGGCCCAGGTGATCGCCTTCGGCAGCTTGATCGGCGTCGTCGTCCTGCTCTGCGCCGGCTTCTCGCGGGACGGCTTCACCCGGCTGCTGGACGCGATCGCGCATGTCCGCCGCGCACTGCCCTATCCGATCATTGGGCTGGGCCTGCTGTACGTGGGCGCTCTGATCGGCGGGCTGGCGTGGCTCAATGCCTGGATCGTCGACGCTGTGCTGGCAGCGATCGTGCCGTGGATGTGGTCCGAGCTTCGCTGCGTCATCGCCGTCGTGGCGGGACTCGCGATGCTGCGGCCGGAGTATCTGGCCGGGGTGGCGCTGATCGACAACTGGCGGACGGCGCTTGGCCGCACGCGCACGGTGGTGATGATGGCGGTCGCGGCATTCGCCGTCTACGTCGCCTATCAGCTGATCGCGGAGCCGGGGCGGCGACCGGACGCCGACTACATGGTGGCCTGGTTCAAAGCCACGCTGTTCCAGTCCGTCGAACTGCTGACGCTCGACGCGGCGTTCGTCGATCAGGCATTGCAGACGATCGGCTGGATGCTGTTCTCCGTCGCAACCGGCATCGCATCGACCGTCATCGGTCTGGCCCTGCTGGCAGGCGGTGCGCTCGGCCTGCTCCGCTTCTACGAATCGCGGGACGTCGTCGACGAGCGCTCGGCGCCGCTGCAGAACCTGCGTGAGATCGCCAAGCGCGAGAATGCGCCGGGCTACGCGCAGAACCACATCGTCGCGGTGACACCGCTCAAGGAGGGCTGGTTCCGGAGGGTGACGCTGGCGGTCGCGCTCTGGGGGATCGCCAAGCTGGTGACCTACTGGTACCGGCCAGGCTTCGTGCTCAACATGGGCACCATCCACTATGCCCGCTGGCTGCGCCTGCCCGGCGCCAACACGATGGTGTTCTTCTCCAACTACGACGGAAGCTGGGAGAGCTACCTTGAGGATTTCGTCACCAAGGCGCATAAGGGTCAGACCGCGGCGTGGAGCAACGGCAAAGGCTTTCCGACCACGCGCTTCCTGATCCAGGACGGCGCACAGGACGGCAGCCGGTTCAAACGCTGGGTCCGCCGCCAGCAGCTGCCGTCGCTCTTCTGGTACAGCCGCTTCCCGCATCTGACGACGGATCAGATCCGGACCAATGCGATGATCCACGATGGCCTCATGCGGGCGACGACCGATACCGCCGCCCAGGCCTGGCTGGACTGCTTCGGCACCATGCAGCTGCCGGCGACCACGATTGAGGCCGAGCATGTCCAGTCTCTGGTCTTCCGCGGCTATCCAAGGCATGCGTACACGAGCTGTGCGGCGATCACTCTGCCCGACATGTCGACGACCGAGGGCAGGCGGAAAGTGCATGACTGGCTCGCCATGCTGGAAGACGCGGTCTCGTTCGGCGAGCTCGCGAGGCATGGCGAGGAGCCGACCTTCATCGGCTTCTCGGCGACGGGGCTGGGCAAGATCCTGGATCCGGCGGGCATGGCCGACGATGGCGAAGCCTTGATGTCGTCCTTCCCGCCGGCGTTCCGGATGGGCATGGGCAGTCGGGCGAGGGTGCTGCACGATAGCGGAGCTTCGGCCCCGCAGGAGTGGCGGTGGTCGGACGTGCCCGGCGTTGCCCGCGAGCAGAGGTCGGTCGACGCGATGCTGTTCGTCTACGGCGAGAGCGAAGCCGACTGTGCCAGCATTCTGGACAGGCATCGCCGTAAGCTCGGGGCGGAATGCATCCTGCTCACGGTCGATACGCAACCGACGGAGAAGGCGCGGCAGTCCGGCGGCAAGGCGTTCTACGAGCACTTCGGCTTCCGCGACGGCATCTCGCAGCCGGTCATCCGTGGTACGCAGAGGTCGGCCAAGGACGCCACGACGCTCGATCTCGTCGAGCCGGGCGAGATGATCCTGGGCTACCGCGGCAGCAGCGGCTATGTTCCGCCACCGATCACCCTGCCCGCCGAGATGGACAAGCACAACGACCTGGCGGTCGCTGTGCCCGAGTCGGAGACGGGCTGGCGATTCCCGCGTTTCAGGGCGGCGCGCAGCAGCGACCTGCGCGACTTCGGACGCAACGGCACCTTCATTGCCGTGCGGCAGATCGAGCAGCATGTCGAGCGCTTCGAGAGCTTCACCTGTCGGCAGGCTGCCGAGCTCAACAGCCAGTACAGGAATCTGGAGGCGATCGTCGGCGAAGCCGCCACACCCGACTGGGTCGCGGCCAAGATGATGGGGCGTCACAGGGACGGTCGACCGCTGGCCCGCCGCGGCGGTGGCCGTCCGGGGCGGACGGCGTCCTCGGGCGACAACGACTTCAACTTCGGTGTCGACGATCCGCAGGGCCTGCAGTGCCCATTCGGTGCACATATTCGACGCGCCAATCCGCGCGGCGGCATGCAGCCCGACGATCCGATCGAGACCGAGATCATCAAGCGCCATCGCATCCTGCGTCGCGGACGGGCCTACGAGACGGCGGACGGCCGCGAGAAAGGCATGATGTTCGTCGCCGTGTGCGCTGATCTCGAGCGCCAGTTCGAGTTCATGCAGCAATCGTGGGTCAGCGCGCCATCGTTCCAGGGGCTTCAGAACGAGCCGGATCCCATCGTCTCGACGGCGGAATCGCCGGAGAACAACGTCTTCACCATCCCGACGACGGCGGGACCGGTGACCCTGAAGTCCATGGAGAGCTTCGTGACGGTGCGCGGCGGTGGCTACTTCTTCATGCCGAGCCGGGCGGCGCTCCGCTACATGGCCTCGGCAACACGCTGAGGCACCAGTCCGTCACTGGCGGTTGATCGACACCAGCGGCAGGTCGAAGGTCGCGCTGTCGCCGCGGATATCCGGCGGCAGCGGCGCATAGGGCGAGCCGGCGCGCACGCCGGCCAGCACGCCCCTGTCGAACTCCTCGTAGCCGCTCGAACGGGCGACCTCGACATGCAGAAGGCGGCCGTCGCGCGCGATGACAACCCGCACGACGGTGATGCCCTGGCTGGCATTGACGCGGGCATGGTAGCGATAGCCCTGCAGCTTGCGGACCACCTGCCAGAGATAGTTGTCGGCGGCGCGCGCGCGGCTGTAGGTGTCTGCCGGGTTGACGAACGGCGAGTGCGAGGGATTTTCCGATGTCGTGCCGGCAGGCGGCCGTCGTGGCGGGGCCGTGGTCTGCGGCGAGGTCTTGTATTGCGGACGCACGGGCTGTGGCGGCGGCGGCGGCCGCGGCTTGGCGGGCGGCGTCGCCAGAGCCTGCTTCTGGGAGGGAGCCGGCGCTGGTGCAGGCGGCGCCGGGGGCGGCGGCTTGGGCAGCTCGCCGGCCTTGTCCGGTTTCGGTGGGTCTGGCTTCGGTGCCTCGAGCTTTGGAGGTTCAGGCTTCGGCGGCTCAGGTTCCGGGGGGGCGGCAGCCTGTTCCTGTGCGGCGGGCGGCTGAGGTTCCGGAGCCTGCTCCGGCTGCGGCAGGGAATCGACGAGCGGCGGGGGCGGCGGCGCCAGGGCGGCATCCTTCTTCGGCTCACCCGACGGCGGCGCCTGGGTCCGCTTGTCGGAGACGATCGGCGCCGGCGGCTTCAGGCCCTCGACCAGCGGCTCCGGCTGGGGGGCGGGCTGCACCTTGGGGGCGGGCGCCGGCGGCTTGGGAGGCTCCGGTGGTTTGGGCGGCTCCGGCGGCTTCGGCTGTTCCAGCGTGATCTCGATGGCCTCTTCCTGCGGCGGGCGCGGCGGCTCGCGCATCAGCCACCACAGCGCCAGGCCGGCCAGGACATGCAGCAGCACCGCCAGCGCCACCGCCGTTGGCGACATACGATCCGAGCGGAAAGAGAAGGTGCTGACAGCGTGAGCCACGGGAAACTCGTTCTAAGCCGCAGGCCGGCGGTCCGCCAGCCTGCGCACTACAGACGAGATGCATGCCAAGAGTGGCGAGAATATTGCCGCCGTCAGGTGGCTGTCGAACTCCTCAGCCGATCGGCCATCTTCTCGGCGATCATGACCGTCGTGAAATGCGTATTGGCGCGAACCACGGTCGGCATGATCGAGGCGTCGATGACGCGCAGGCCGCTGCAACCGACGACGCGGCAGTCCGGGTCGACCACTGTCCGCGGGTCGTCCGCCGCGCCCATCCGGCAGGTGCCGCTGGCATGCTGCGCGTCGGAGCACTCGGCGAACATCCAGTCGTCCAGTTCGCGGGGCGTGAACGACTCCTCTATCGAGCGGCCGGTCGAGCCGTACTCGACCCGCGCGGCGATCGCCTGGACGCCGGCGTGGCGTGCGATCCCGACAATCCGGTGCACGCCGTCGCGCATGCGCACCAGGTCGCTCTCGTCCGACAGCATGCGTTCGTCGATCTGCGGATCGATCGCGGGATCGCGTGTCGTGATCTGCACGACACCCTCGCTCAGCGCCTGGAAGGCGGAGACGGCGAGCCTGGCCCGGGCCGTGCCGCCGTCCTCTTCCGGGCGGAGATTGCCCGCGATCATGATCATGTCGTTGACGCCGGCACCGGCGAGGCCCGAGCTGTAGCGCACGCAACAGTTGGTGTGGCGGTGCATCAGCGTGCTGGCCCGCGCGCTTTCGCGCAGGTCGAGCATCAGGCCGAGGATGGGATGGTCGAGCAGGTGCCGGCCGACCGGGCGATCGGCCACCACCTCGATGCCCAGCCCCTTCAGCACGCCGGCCGGGCCGATACCCGAGCGCTGCAGGATGGCCGGCGAATGGATGGCGCCCGCCGCCAGGATGACCTCCCGCCTGGCCCGCACCGACCGGCTCTCGCCGCCTAGCCGCACGACCACGCCGCTGGCATGCGGCCGATTGCCCTCGAACTGCAGCGTGTCGACCAGCGCATGGCCGACGATGGTCAGGTTGGCGCGGCCGCGGGCCGGTTCGAGGTAGCCGTCGTTGGTCGAGATGCGCTGGCCCTGGCGGCTGTTGATGGCATAGGGCGACACGCCGGTGCCCTCGGGCGCGTTGTGGTCGTCGCACCAGCCGTAGCCCAGCCCCAGGGCGGCCTCGCGCAGGGCGCGGTCGACATGTCCCCATGCATCGACTGGCGCGCGATAAACCGGGATCGGGCCATCCTTGCCGTGATACGGCCGGTCGCCGAAGTCCATGTCGGTTTCGAGCCTGCGGAAATAGGGCAGCACTTCCTGCCAGCTCCAGCCGGTGGCGCCCTCGTTGACCCAGTCCGCGAAGTCCTCGGGGATGCCGCGGATGGCGATCTGGCCGTTGATGGTCGAGCTGCCGCCGATCGCCCGGCCGCGCCACAACAGCTTCGGCTCCTGGCGCTCGGTGCGCCGCGCCAGCAGCTTCGGCCAGCGGTAGTCGTCATCGGCAATGGCCCGCAGCGGGTTGGGGATGCGGATATGCTGCGGCGTCTCGGCCGTCGTGAAGTCGCGACCCGCCTCCAGCAGGAGGATGCGCAGGCCGGGCTCCTCGCTCAGCCGCGCTGCCAGGACGGCGCCGGCCGAACCGCCGCCGATGATGACGTAGTCGTACTCGGAATCCATGAGCGATCACTGGCATGCTTCTTGGTACGTTTCCATCATCTCGAAGCGAAGGCGGCGACAAGGAGCAAGTCCGTGACCACGAATGTCCTGGAGATCAATGCCCAAAGGCTGTGGGAGACCCTGGAACGGTCCGCGGAAATCGGCCGCTTCCGCGATATCGGGCTGCGCCGGCTGGCCCTGTCGGCAGAGGACAAGCAGATGCGGGACCTGTTCGTCGGCTGGGCACAGGACGCGGGTTGCACCGTGGAGATCGATCGCCTCGGCAACATCTTCGCCCGCCGGCCGGGCAGCGATCCGTCGTTGCCGCCGGTCGCCATCGGCAGTCATCTCGACACACAGATCTGCGGCGGCCGCTACGACGGCATCCTGGGCGTGCTGTGTGGCCTCGAGGTGGTGCGGACGCTGAACGACCGTGGGCTCACGACCAAGCGTGGCATCGAGGTCATCTGCTGGACCAACGAGGAGGGCGCGCGGTTCAGTCCGCCCATGATGGGCTCGATGGCCTTTGCCAAGGTTCTGCCGTTGGACGGCGTGCTGGCAACGACCGACGATGCCGGCGTCACGGTGCAGCAGGCGCTCGACGAGATCGGCTATGCCGGTCCGGCGCCGCTCGGCGATCGCGCCTTCGATTCCTACCTGGAGCTGCATATCGAACAGGCTCCTGTGCTCGATCGCGAAGGCTGCGACATCGGCATCGTGGTCGGCGGCTATCGCACCCAGGCGCTACGCCTCACCGTCAAGGGCGACACCGGCCATGCCGGCGGCACCCCGATGGCGATGCGGCGGAACGCGTTGGTCGGCGCCGGATACGTCATCGCCGCGGTCAACGATATCGGCCTCGCCTATGCGTCGGACGAAGGGCGCACCACGACGACGCGCATCGAGAGCTTCCCCAACCTGCCGGGCACCTATGCCGAGGAAGTGAGGCTCACGGTAGATTTCCGGCATATCGACGCGGCCCGCTTTGAGGCCATGAAGGCGGATGTCCATGCCGCCATCGCCGCATCCGCTCGCAAGGCGAATGTCGAGATCGACATCGCCGAGGGCTGGAGCTGGGGGACCGAGCTGTTTTCGCCCGATTGCGTCGAGCTGCTGAAGGCTACCGCCCGGGAGCTCGGCCTGCCCTATCGCGAGATGCGCAGCCAGGCCGGCCATGATGCCTATGCCGTGGCCACGATGGCGCCGACGGCAATGATTTTCACGCCATGCCATGAGGGAATCAGCCACAACGTCAACGAGGCGATCGAGCTCGCGCGGTCCGTGCCGGGCGCCAATCTGCTGCTGAACGCCACGGTTGCCCGCGCCAATCGCTGATCGCATTGCCGCGCCGGGTGTCCCGGGTGAGCGGTGGCACAGGTTTTGCGTCGTCGCTGCGGGGATCAAACGCGCTGTCGGCGACAGGGAAGCGCCGTCGGTGACAATAGAAGTCCTGCCGAGGAAACGCCGCTCCTCCAACTGTGGGTGGTGATCGCATGAAACGTCGAGTTCTTCTGCAGGGTGCCGCGGGAGCGGCTTTGCTGGCGGGCGGCAGCGGTACGGCACAGGCGCAGAGCCGCGCCGAGACGCTGCGCTACGTGACCGGCAACACCATCAACACGCTCGACACCACGATGCCCGGCGCCACGCGCGAATCGTTCGGCCTCAGCATGAATGTGTACGACCGGCTGTTCACCTTCGGTCGCAAGAAGGTCGATAACTACTGGACGTTCGATCCCACCGTGATTCGTGGCGAGCTGGCCAAGTCCTACAGCATCAGCCCGGATGGCAAAGTGATCACGGTCACGCTGCGCGACAACGCGACCTGGCAGGACGGCTTGCCGGTGACGGCCGAGGATGTGAAGTGGTCGCTCGACCGCGCCGTCTCGGCGAAGTCGCTGGCCGCACCACAGTTCACGACCGGCTCGCTCACCAAGCCGGACCAGTTCAAGATCGTCGATGGCAAGACGCTCACGGTCACGCTCGAGAAGCCGGACCGGCTGGCGCTCGCCAATCTGTGCGTTCCGTACGCGATCATGGTCAACAGCAAGCTCGCCAAGAAGCATGCCACGGCCGACGATCCGTGGGCGCAGGAGTGGATGAAGACCAACACCGCGGCGAGCGGTGCCTATATCGTCGAGAGCCACAAGCCGGGCGAGAGCACCGTCCTGCGCCGCAACGAGAAATGGACCGGCGGTCCGGACGGCGCCCTGCCCAACTTCCGGCGCATCATCATCCAGACCGTGCCGGAGTTCGCCACGCGCGCCAACCTGATCGAGCGTGGCGACGCCGACCTGTCGATCGACCTCGCCGCCGCCGACCTGCCGACCATCGAGAAGTCGGCCAAGGCCAAGCTGGTCTCGATGCCGATCACGAACGGCTTCACGCACGTGTCGATGAACACGCAGATGGCGCCGTTCGACAACGTCAAGGTGCGCAAGGCGGTCGCCGCCGCCTTGACCTACGACGACATGTTCCAGGCCTCGATCTTCGGCCGTGGCAAGAAGCTCTATGGCGCCGACTGGACGACCACGCCGCCGGACGTCAGCTTCCCGCAGCCGATTCCCAACAAGACCGATCCGGCGCTCGCCAAGAAGCTGCTGGCCGAAGCCGGTCATCCCAACGGCTTCTCGACGACCTTCGCCTACTCCGTCGGCCAGGCGGCGACGGCCGAGCCGCTGGCGGCGCTGGTCAAGGAAGCCCTCGGCAAGGTCGGCATCCAGGTCGAGCTGCAGAAGAAGCCGGATGCCGAGTTCAACACGCTCGCCGCGGACCGCAAGATGCCCTTCTTCACCGACGGCGCGACGGCCTGGCTGCCGTACACCTACTACTTCTTCTATCTCTACTTCACCCGGCCTCAGCGCTGGAACTTCTCGTCTTTCGAGAGCCAGAAGATGGTCGACCTGACGCTCGATGCGCGCTTCCAGACCGACCAGGCGAAGTACGATGACGACTGCAAGCAGATGATCGAGCTGTTCACGGCGGAGACGCCGCTCGTCATGCTGTGGCAGCCCAACCATGATGCGGCGATGGCCAAGTCGGTCGACGGGTACACCTACCAGTTCTACCGCCAGGCCGACTTCCGCGACCTGCGTCGGGTATAGCCTTGCTGGGCGGTATCGCCCGGCGGGTCGGCCGCAGGCTTCTCGCGTCGATTCCCGCCCTGTTCGGCGTGGTGGTCGTCACCTTCGTGCTGATGCGCGTCCTGCCCGGTGACCCGGCGGCCTACTTCGCCTCGGGCCCCAGCGCCGGACAGGAGGAGATCGACGAGCTGCGCCGGACCATGGGCCTCGACAAGCCCATCCCGGTGCAGCTCGTGCGCTATTTCGGCGACATCGCGCGCGGCGATCTCGGCCGGTCGATGACGACCGGCCAGCCGGTGGTGGTCGACATCCAGCGGCGCCTGCCGGCGTCGCTGGAACTCACCTGCACGGCGCTGTTCATCGCCCTGCTGCTGTCGCTGCCGCTCGGCATCGCGGCGGCGCTGCGCCAGGGATCGGTCATCGACCATGCCGTGCGGCTGCTGTGTACGCTGGGAGTCTGCGTGCCGACCTTCGTGTCCGGCCTGCTGCTGATCTATGCCTTTTACTATCTGCTGGGCTGGGCGCCGGATCCGACGGCACGGATCGACATCTTCGCCTCGTCGCCGCCGGACATCACCGGATTCTACCTCATCGACTTCGCGCTGGTGGGTGACTGGGAAGGCTGGTGGGCCGCTTGCCGCCAGCTCATGCTGCCGGCCTTCACCATGGCACTGTTCGTGCTGGCGCCGCTCGCCCGCATGACCCGCGCCTCGATGCTGGCCGTGCTGGGAAGCGACTTCATCCGCACGGCCCACGCTATGGGGCTGGCGCGGCTGCGCATCGTCGTGGTCTACGCGCTCCGCAATGCGCTGCTGCCCGTGATCACCATCACCGGCATCGTGTTCTCGACGATGCTGGGCGCGAACGTGCTGGTCGAAAAGGTCTTCTCCTGGCCGGGCGTGGCGTCGTACGCGCTCGACGCGCTGCTCGCCTCCGACTATGCGCCGGTGCAGGCCTTCGTGCTGCTGATGGCGTCGATCTTCGTGCTGGTCAATGTCACGATCGACATCCTCTACGGCGTCGCCGATCCCAGGGTCTCGGTCGTATGAGCGACGTCGTCCTCGGACGTTCGGGCCTGGGGCGGCATGTCGCCTATGTGCTGCGCTCAAATCCGGTGACCGCCGTCGCGGCGGCCGGTGCGTCGCTGCTTCTGTTCGTTGCGCTGTTTGCACCGTGGCTGGTGCCGTACGATCCGGTGGCGTCGAACGTGCCGATTGCCCTGCAGCCGCCGTCGGCGGCGCACTGGGCCGGGACCGACCAGCTGGGGCGCGACATCTTCAGCCGCATCCTGATGGCGACGCGGCTCGACCTGATGATCGCCTTCTCGGCGGTGGGCCTGTCTTTTGCGGTGGGCGCGGTGATCGGCGGCTTCTGCGGCTATGTCGGCGGTGGCCTCGATCGCTGGGTCGGCCGTTTCGTCGACGTGCTGATGGCCTTTCCGCTGTTCGTGTTGGCCATGGCGCTGGTTGCGGCGCTGGGCAACAGGGTCGAGAACATCGTCGTCGCGACGGCGGTCATCAACCTGCCATTCTACATCCGCTTCGCCCGCGCCGAGGTGAACGTGCGGCGCAATGCCGGCTGGGTCGAGGCGTCACGAGCCTGCGGCGACAGCCACCTGTCGGTGGTGCTGCGCGTTCTGCTGCCCAACGTGCTGCCGGCCATGGCGGTTCAGATCTCGCTCAACCTGGGCTGGGCGATCCTCAATGCCGCAGGCCTGTCCTTCATCGGCCTCGGCGTGCGGCCGCCGACGCCGGAATGGGGCATCATGGTCGCCGAGGGCGCGCGCTTCATCACCACCGGCAAGTGGTGGCTGGTGGCGTTTCCCGGCCTGGCGCTGATGCTGACGGTGCTGTGCTTCAATCTGCTGGGCGACGGATTGCGCGACATCCTCGATCCGCGCATGCGGACATGACCGGCTCCTCTTCGCCGCCGCCGCTGCTGCAGGTCGAGAACCTGCAGGTCGAGTTCTCGACGCGCCATGGCGTCGTCAAGGCGCTGCACGGCATCGACATCACGCTCGACGGTCGCGAGACGCTGGGCATCGTCGGCGAAAGCGGCTCCGGCAAGTCGGTGACGTCGCTGGCCGTCATGCGCCTGCTCGACCGCGCCGGGCGCATCAGCGGCGGACGGATCCTCTTCCAGGGCCGCGACATCACCCGTGCCCATCACGGCGAGTTGCGGCGGCTGCGCGGCTCGGCGCTGTCGATGATCTTCCAGAACCCGCGCGCGGCGCTCAATCCGATCCGCACCGTCGAGCAGCAGATCGTCGACGTGCTGGCCGCGCATGGCCGGCTGTCGAAGGCGGCGGTTCGCGAGCAGGCGCTCGAACTGCTGCGGGCGGTGCGCATCCGCGATCCCGAGGCGCGTCTCTCCGCCTATCCGCACGAGCTGTCGGGCGGCATGTGCCAGCGCATCATGATCGCCATGGCGATCGCCTGCGAACCCGCACTGCTGATTGCCGACGAACCGACGACCGGGCTCGACGTGACAACGCAGCAGACCGTCATGGAGCTGCTGTCACGGATCCAGGCCGAGCGTGGCATGGCGATGATCCTGATCACCCACGATCTCGGCCTGGCCGCCCGCTGGTGCGATCGCATCGCCGTGATGGAGGCCGGGCGGGTGGTCGAGCAGGGGACGACCCAGGGGCTGTTCGAGGCGCCGGCGCATCCCTACACGCGCCGGCTGGTCGCGGCATCGCCGACCCGCCATTCGGTGCTGGCCGACCTCGCGCCCGATGCTCCGAAGATCATGCCAAGGCCGGTCGAGCACCGGCCCGGCACACCGCCGCTGCTCGAGCTGCAGCACGTGGTGAAGTCGTTCGGCGGGCCGACGAGGGCGGTCGACGATGTCTCCTTCCGCATCCCGCCGGCGGGCGCGCTGGGCCTGGTCGGCGAATCCGGGTCGGGCAAGAGCACGCTGTCTCGCCTGGTCTGCCGGCTGCTCGATCCCGATGACGGCGACATCGTGTTCGACGGCGAATCGATCGCGCGTGTGCCGGCGCGGGAGTTCCACAAGTCGCCGCAGCGGCGCGATATCCAGATCGTCTTCCAGGATCCCAACGACAGCCTCAACCCGCGCTACACGTCCTTCGACAGCATCGCCCATCCGCTGCGTCGGCTCGAAGGCATGCGCGATGGCTCCGCACTGACGGCGCGCGTGCGCGATGCGGCGGCACGGGCCGGCCTGCCGCCGGACCTGCTCGAACGCTTTCCGCACCAGCTCTCGGGAGGCCAGAAAGCCCGTGTCGGCATCGCCCGCGCGATCGCGCCACGGCCGCGGCTGATGATTCTCGACGAGCCGACCGCAGCACTCGACGTGTCGGTGCAGGCGGTGATCCTGCAGCTGCTCGACAAGCTGCGACGCGAGGAGGGGATCGGGCTGCTGTTCGTCAGCCACGACCTCAATGTCGTGCGCATGCTGTGCGACGATCTCGTCGTGCTGCAGACCGGCAAGGTGATGGAGGAGGGGCCGAGCCGGGAGATCTTCCGCCAACCCAAGGCGGAATACACCCGCGCCTTGCTCGAGGCCGTACCCTATTTCGAGCCGCGCCGCCCCTTTCCTCCTGCGAACGGAGTCCGCTCGGAGGAAGTGCCTGTATAGCCGGCGAAGGCGCCGATCCCTCCTGTTCGTGGATTCCACGAGAGGAAGGAACTAAACCCTTCCATAGCCGCCGCCGCCCGATGTCTCCATGACGATGCGGTCGCCGATCGACAGGGCGAGATTCTCCTTGCCCGAGAGCTCGCGGCTGCCGCCGGCGGCGTGGTGCAGGGTGACGCGGAACGGAGCGCCCGGCGCGCCACCCTGGAGTCCGTAGGGCGGCACGACGCGACGCTCGAACATCGTCGTGAGCGAGAGTCCATCGGCGAGCACGGTATAGCTGCGGATCATGCCGTCGCCGCCCCGATACCGGCCATCCCCGCCGGAACCCGGCCGCAGGCGCTGCTCCTCGACGCGGATCATGTACTCGGCCTCGACGATCTCGGCCGGCGTGTTCATCGTGTTGGTGAGGTGCACGCGCACCACCGGCATGCCGTCGCGGTCGCTGCGGGCGCCTTCGCCGCCGCCATGGGTTTCGTAGAAGGTGCCCGTGGCGCCGTCGCGCCGCGTGCCGCCGAAGATCAGCAGGCCGGCCGTGGTCGAGCCGCCGGCTGTCAGCCGCTCCGGCACGGCCTTCTCCAGGGCGCGCATGATGGCGTCGACGGCGCGTTGCGAGGTCTCGTGGTTGCCGCCCACGACCGGCTTGTCGATGCCGGGATCGAGGATCGAGCCGGGCCGCGTGCGCACTTCGAGCGCGCGATAGCAGCCGCCATTGGGCTGGATGTCGGGGCCGGCGACCGCCTTGATGGCATAGTAGACTGCGGCCATGGCGACGAACGGCGTGGTGTTGAGCGGGCCGGCAACGGCGTCGTCGGTCTCGCTGAAATCGAAGTGGGCGCGATCGCCCGCGATCTCGATGCGCACGCGGATGGCGGCCGGCCGTCCGCCCGGCCCGTCGTCGTCGAGGAAGTCCTCGCCCTCGTACATGCCGGCCGGCAGGCCCGCGATGGCCTCGCGCATCTGCGCTTCCGACAGGTCGTCCAGCCGGTCGAGCGCGGCACGGATGGTCGCGGCGCCATGCTCGTCGCACAGCCGCGTCAGCCGCACCTCGGCTGCGCGCGTGGCTGCCACCTGGGCCAGCAGGTCTCCCTCCCGCTCGGCCGGCCCGCGCAGGTTGGCCAGCAGGAAGGTGCACTTCTCCTCGTCGAGGCCGTCGGCGGTGTAGAGCCGGAGCGGCGGGATACGCACGCCTTCCTGCCATGTCTCGGTGGCGGCGGCGAAGTAGCTGCCGGCCCAGGCGCCGCCGATGTCGCCCCAATGGGCCAGGCTGACGGCGAAGGCGAACAGCTTTCCTTCCAGGAAGATCGGCCGGATCGCCTTGACGTCGGGCAGGTGATTGCCGCCGACCTCAGGCAGGTTGAGGAACCAGACGTCGCCCGGCTGCAGACGCTCGGCCGGGACGCGTTCCAGGAACTTCTTCACCGTGAAGCTCATGACGCCGAGATGGATCGGGATGTCGCGGCCCTGGGCAATGAGATCGCCCTTGTGGTCAGTGAGGGCGGAGGAGAGATCGCCCGCCTCGCGCAGCAGCGGCGACCGGGCCGAGCGCATGACGACGAACGACATCTCCTCGGCCGCCGCGGTGAGGGCGTGGCGGATGACCTCGACGGTGAAGGGATCGATCGCGTTCCTCATGACCTGTCCTCGCGGATCCAGAGGTGGCCCATCGTGTCGGTGCTCACGACGTAGCCTGGCGGCACGACGATCGTCGACCAGGCATCCTCGACGATCGCCGGTCCTTGCAGACCGATGCCACAGGGCAGCAGGTCGCGATCGAAGCGCGGCGTACGATGCGGCGCCGCTGGTTCGAACCAGCAGTCGCCGACGCTGGCCGGTTCGGGCAGCGGGCCGGAATCCGTCACCGGATAGAAGGCCGGCCGCCGGTCGACGAGCGCCCGCATGCGCAGGCTCTGCATCTCCCAGTGCTCCTCGGTGGCGTAGCCGTAAATCTCGTGGTGCCGGCCGCGGAAATCGCGGCCGAGCCGGTCCAGATCGAGCGGCGGCGCGAACGGCACCTCGACCGCGTAGCTCTGGCCGACATAGCGGACCAGAGCGGTGCGCTCGACGGTGATGGATTCTTCACCATGGCCCTGGTGCTGCAGCGGCGCCATCAGCGTCTCGAGCATGGTGCTATGCAGGGCCTCGAAGCGTTCGGCATTCCAGTGCGTGCTCAGCATGCGCACGGCCTGCTGCTGGGTGTAGCTCATGTCGGCGACGATGCAGCCCAGCGCGGAGAAGGCCGAGGAGAAGCGCGGCACCACGATCTCGGCGATGCCGAACTCGCGGGCAAGGTGAGCGGCGTGCATGGGGCCGGCACCGCCGAAGGCGAGCAGGGTGCATTGCCGGCCGTCGACGCCGCGTTCGACGGTGACGCGGCTCAGCGCCCGCACCATGGTGGCGTTGGCGACGCGCTGGACGCCCAGTGCCAGCTCGACGACGCCGATGCCGAGGCGATCGGCCAGTGGCGCCAGGGCCGCCCTCGCGGCCTCGACGTCGAGCGAGATCGCGCCGCCCAGCCGCCGCGCCGGGTCGAGATAGCCCAGCACGGCGTTGGCGTCGGTCACGGTCGGCCGCGTGCCGCCGCGGCCGTAGGCGGCCGGGCCGGGCTCTGCCCCGGCGCTCTCCGGCCCGATCGACAGGCCGCCGGTGCTGAGCGTCACCAGTGAGCCGCCGCCCGCGCCGATCGATTCCACGGCCACCATCGGCTGGCGGACCGGCCGCCCGGCCAGCTTGGAATCGGTGGAGATCTCGGCCGCGCCCTTCACGATCAGGCAGACGTCGGTCGTCGTGCCGCCCATGTCGAAGCTCAACGCCCTGTCGAGACCCAGTGTCGCGGCGACGTGCTGCGCGGCGGAGATGCCGGCGGCCGGCCCGGACAGCGCCATGCCGAGCGGCCGGCGCGCGGCGGCCTCGGGCGAGGCCATGCCGCCGGCCGAGTGCATGACGTGCAGGCGGGCACCCTGGACCTCGCGCTGCAGCCGGTCGAGATAGCGTGCGGCGATCGGCATGACGGAGGCGTTGAGCACCGTCGTCGCAGTGCGCTCGAACTCGCGCGTCTCGGGATTGACCTCGTGCGACAGCGAGACGAAGGGCAGGGCGGACTGCAGCGCCTCCCCCAGCGCGCGTTCATGGGCGGGATTGGCGTAGGCATGCAGCAGCGAGACCGCGACACTCTCGACGCCGGTCGCGGTCGCCCGCTGCACGGCGTCGGCGATCGCGGCGGGATCGGCGGCCTTCACGACGGCGCCGGTGTGGTCGACGCGCTCGGCCAGGCCGATGCGCCGCTCGGGCGGCACCTGGGCGGCGCGACGCGGCGGCAGGTCGAGGCGATAGAGGTGTTGGCGGCCGGCGCGGCCGATATCCAGCACATCCTCGAATCCGTCGGTGGCGACCAGCGCCACCGGCTCGACCCGATCCTCGACGATGGCGTTGGTGACCAGCGTCGTGCCGTGCACCAGGTCGTCGACCTCGGCCGCGGAGAGGCTCGCTGCGGCCAGTGCGGCTTTGATGCTGGCGACCGGATCGTTGCGCTGCGTGGGCACCTTGATCGAGCGCAGCTCGCCGGTCGCGGGCTGGAGCGCCACCAGGTCGGTGAAGGTGCCGCCGATGTCGATGCCGACCTGCCAGCCGATGTCCGGCATGCTCGCTTCCTCCGCTATGCTTGCGCTGTCGCCCGCCCCGTGAGCAATCGCCGCGCCAAGCAGCCGGATCATAGCTGCTTTGAAGCCTGTCGGCGCATATGCCTTGGTCATGGACGGGGTGGCGGCTACGATGCGGCTGCGGAAGGGGGCCCTGGTGAAGAACATTGTCACGTCCGAAGCCGAACTCGACGCACTGTACGGTCAGCCGGCCGGTCCCGCCGTGTTCAAGGAGATCGACCACATCTCCGACCACTATCGGCGTTTCATCGAGGTTTCGCCCTTCGTCGTCCTGGCGACAGCGGGCCCGGAGGGACTAGACTGCACGCCGCGCGGCGATCCGCCCGGCTTCGTGCGCGTGGCCGACGAGCACACGGTCATGATCCCCGACCGTCGCGGCAACAACCGCATCGACACGCTGCGCAACCTGGTGCGCGATCCGCGCATCTCGCTGCTGTTCCTGATCCCGGGAGTCGGCCGGACGCTGCGCATCAATGGACGAGCCGCGATCAGCGTCGATCCCGAGCTTTGCGCTTCCTTCACGATGGAGGACAAGGCGCCGCGCAGCGTCATCGTCGTCACGGCGGAGCGTGTCTACACGCAATGCCCCAAGGCGCTGGTGCGCTCGCGACTGTGGGATCCCGGACTGCATGTCGCCGAGAGCGCCCTGCCCAGCAGCGGCACCATCATGAAGGCGTTGATGGCCGGGTTCGACGGCGACACCTACGACCGCGACTATCCACGGCATCTCAAGGCAACGATTTACTGAGCAGGTCCCCGATTGGGCACGTCGACTTGGCGCGAGCGCGCCGGCACGCCGTTCGCGTGCGAGAAGCAGCCGGCACAGGGCAGGAACGGGATGGTGGTCTCCAACCATCCGCTGGCGTCGGCCGCCGGCCTCGAGATCCTGGCCGGCGGGGGTAACGCGGTCGACGCTGCCGTCGCCACCCAGTTCGCGCTGACCGTCGTCGAGCCGATGATGGTTGGCCTGATCGGCGGCACGACCTGTCACATCCGCTTGGCCGACGGCAGCCACCGCATCATCGACGGCATGAGCGCCGTGCCGCTGGCCGGCCGGCCGGACATGTACCGGCCGGTGCCAGGCGCGCCGCCCGAGGTCTACGACGTCGAAGGCCGCGAGAATCAGGTCGGGCCCAAGGCGGTCGCCGCGCCCGGTTCGCTACGCGCCTGGTGCCTGGCCCTGGCCCGTTACGGCTCCATGCCGCTCGCCGACGTGATGCAGCCGGCGATCCGGCTCGCCAACGGGGGCTTTGCCGTCACGCCCTATCTTTCCGACTGCATCGAGAGCGCGGCGGCCGACATGGCGAAGGACAGGCTCGCCGCCGCCAGCTTCCTGCCCGGCGGCACGCCGCTGAAGCCCGGCGCACGCCTGGTCCAGGCGGATTATGGCGAGGCGCTGGGCCTGATCGCCCGCGATGGCGACACGGCGCTGCATGGCGGGCCGCTCGGCGCCCTCCTGGTCGAGTGCATGGAGAAGAACGGCGGCTTCGTCTCGACACGCGATCTCGCGGAGTACCGCGTCGTTGAGCGTGCGCCGATCCGAGGCCTCTATCGCGACTGGGAGATCGTCGGGCCGCCGCCCCCCGCGGCCTCGGGCGTGCACATTGCCCAGATGCTGAACATCCTGGAGGGCTACGATGTCGCCGGGCTGGGCTTCGGCACGGTCGACGCGCTGCATCTGCTCGCAGAAGTGCTGAAGATCGCCTTCGCCGACCGGGCCGAGGCGAGCGGCGACCCCGACTTCGTCGATGTGCCGGTCGAACGGATCGTCTCGAAGGCCTATGCCGAGGAGCGTCGTGCCGGGATCGACATGGCGAAGGCGCGGCGCTGGATGCCAGGCCTGCGGGCGAAGGAGGGCGCGGATACCACGCACCTGACCGCGGCCGATGCCCAGGGAAATGTCGTCACCACGACGCAGACCATCAACAGTCTGTTCGGTGCACGCTTCATCGTGCCCGGCATCGGCATGGTGCCCAACGACTATATGGCGAACTTCGATCCGCGACCGGGCAACGCGCTGTCGATCGCGCCGGGAAAGCGCGTCACGACCTCGATGTCGCCAGTGATGGCGCTGCGCGCGGGGCGTGTCGTCTATGCGCTCGGCCTGCCGGGCGGCCGCAAGATCTTCCCCTCCGTGCTGCAGGCGCTGGTCAATCTGATCGATCACCGCATGACGCTGCAGGAAGCGGTCGAGGCGCCGCGCGTCTGGACCGAAGGCCCGGTGCTGGAGGTCGAGCAGGGCGTTCCCGAACCAGTTCGCGCCGGCCTCGAGGCGCGCGGCCATGTGCTGCAGCGGATGCCGACGGTGGCGGGCGGCATGAACGCCATCCAGTTCCACGACGACGGCAGCATGACCGGCGCTGCCTGCTGGCGGGCCGACGGCTTCGCGGCCGCCCTCGGTGGCGGCCTCGCGCGGCCTGGCGTGCGCTTCGTACTGCCGCGCTGACGCCGGTCCTCAGATGAACATGTCGAGCTGGTTGTAGTTCTTCAGCAGCGCGGCGCGCGTCGCTTCGTTCCAGCGGTTCTCGTCCTCGCGGCCTGCGAGCGGCCGATAGACATGGCTCTGCTCGTGCGGGAAGCGTTGGCGGCGGGCATCGATCGCGATCTGGATGATGCGTGTGCGGGCCTCGATGCGGGCGGCATCGAAGGTCTCCACCGCGCCGTTCAGGCGCCGGGTCGTCACGTTCAGCACGCGCCGGCGCGGGAAGAAGCCGGCGTTGAGCGTGAGGCGCCGATCGGGCGAGCTGTTGGCGAACGAGCCGTGCACCAGCTGACGGTTCGTAACGATCGTGTCGCCGGCATCGCACAGCATCGGCACCGCGTCCTCAAGGCGGTCGGAGCCGTTGTCCGCCACCATCCGCTTGATGTCGGCCCGGCCGTGCCTGTGGCTGCCGGGCACCACCCAGACACCGTTCGCCGCCGTGCTGGGGTAGAGCTGGGTCATGAAGTTGAAGCCGTGCGCGCCGGCGTCCCAGTCGGGCGCGTTCCAATGGGTCGTGCCGTCCTGGTGCCAGGCCACTGACGGGCCGAGCCCGGGCTCCTTCACGAAGGTCACTTCGTTGTAGGGCACGAAATCGTCCCCCAGGATCGATGCGGCGGCGGCCAGCAGACCGGGATGGCCATAGAGGCGCAGGCAGGCATCGCTGAGGTGCAGGTTGCCGTCGAGCAGTTCGACGGTCCAGGCCGGGGCATCGGCGCCCGGCTCGGGCTGCAGCATGGCGGCAGGGTGACGGCCGTTGTTCGCATCGGTGCCGCCGCGCGGATCGCTCAATGGCCGCGCCCAGCGATAGGGCGGCCTCAGGATCCCGTCATCGGCGACCGGCCGTCCCAGCCGGTCGGTCGTGGCGTCCGGTGCCACCGGCGCCCGCTCCAGCACGGCATCGATATCGGCGCGCAGTTCTCCGAGTTCTTCCGCGCCGACCACGCCCTGGAACACGTAGAAGCCATGTGTCCAGTAGGACTCGAGAATCTCCGGCAGGAGCTTGCCGTCCCGCCCAAGACGGATCGGTCCGCGGTTGCCAAGCGCGTAGGCCCGCGATTCGGCGCGGCGGCCGTACTCGCTCATGATCCGTTCATGATCGACGGCGCCGATCGGGCTCGCGGCGATGGCGACTGTCATGGCGTGCTCCCGGCAAGTGCCTGCATGTGAAGAACGAGGCTTGCCGGTACGATATCGCCGCTGGAAATCGAAGACCAGCCGGGTAGTGCTCGACGTCGGGCCGCTATTTCGCCACGCACTCCTTCAGGGCGCCCAGGGCCGCACCGATACCGGCCAGCGGGAAGCGCTCGACATGGCCCTTGCCGTCGACCTTGTAGGAAAAGGCGATGGACCTCGCCTTGGCCACGTCGTCGGCGCGGCCGTCGCTCGTCTCCCGGATCACGGTACGCCATGGGAACGTATCCGGTCCTTCGACCAGAGGTGCCTGCACGGGCAGTTCGCCGGCCGCGTTGGGTCTGTCGAACCAGAAGGTGACCGGGATGGGGGCGTCGTTCGCGGCACTGCCGAGACCGCTGAAGCCGAGCTGGAAGGTGTTCTTGCCCAGGACGATGCGGACGCCGCGTTCGCTTCCGGTGAGCAGGAACGCGGCGCAGAACGCCGTGTTCCTGCCGCCGGCGTCGGATGTGTAGCGCTCGATCGTCCAGTTGCCGGCCTTCATGTATTCCTTGCCCTGGAGCTGCGGCGCGGCCGTGTCGGCCTTCTGCGGCGGCGGGGCGATTGGCTGAGTCCCGGCCGCTTTGCTCGTACAATTGGCAACGGCCTCGATGACGCGTTCCATGTTCTCGCCGGACACGTCCCAGCGGAAGGTCCGTCCGGCGAATGCCACCTCGATCGACTGCCGGGTGGCCATGATCTTGTCGACGACCCCGTAGTCGAGCTCGACGGCTGCCCGATTGGTCGTCACGGTCGGCACGATGCTGATGGCTGGACTGCCGTCGAGCCGCAGTCTGAGGGGCTGCTTACCGCTGCCCTCGACGCTGGGGATGCTCAGATAGTGCTGACGGTTGGCGCCGAAGGCGATGCGCAGCATGCCGCTCTTGTCGTTGGTCGACGCTGCGCATCGGTTGAACCTGCCGTTCTCGTAGATGCGCAGGATGTCGAAGCGGCCGAGCTTGCCGGCACTCTCCTGTTGGTACGGTTGGGACCAGGCGGACGCCGCCGAACCCGCCAGGAGCGCTCCCGCCATCAGGAGCATGCCACCGACCCTGTGGGCGCCAGCAGCCCGATCGTTTATCGCCATGTAACCCTCTTGCCCGGCCGTTTATCCATTTTCGCCAGGGCAGAGAACCGTATCAGACGTCGATTTGCGTCCGCACCGTGAAGTTGCGGTGCGGACGCAAGATTTGCAGCGCCCTGGCCTAGAAAGCCTTGTCCGTCTTCGGTCGATGGCGGTTGCGCAGCGTGAACCCGGACCGCTCCGCCGTTCGTGGCGCACGGACCCAAACCTCGCGGTTGGGATGCAATCCGCCGCCGCGCGTGGCCGGTACCGCGCTGAGCCGCGCCCGGTGCAGCAGGCGGGTATCTGCCACGCCACAGTTGGGATGAATGCCGCCGTTTCCGGCGACGACCTTGTCCCAGGCCGCCTGGCGCTTCGCGTAGGTAACCTTGTCCGCCAGGGCAGTGCAGTTCAGCTCGTTGGTGTTCAGGTCGACGACGATCTCGTCGCCATCCTCGATCAGGGCGATCGGGCCACCCAGCGCGGCTTCAGGGCCGACATGGCCGATCACGAGGCCGACCGAGCCGCCCGAGAAGCGGGCGTCGGTCATCAGGGCCACCACGATGTTGCGCTCGCGGCAGAGGGTGGTGATACGCGAGGTCGGGTCCAGCATCTCGGGCATGCCCGGCGCGCCGCTCGGCCCTTCATAGCGCACGATGATCATGTCGTGGTTCTGGAAGCGCTCGGGCGTCTGGTCGAGCGCATCGAGCAGGCCCTGCTCGCCTTCGAACACGCAGGCCCGGCCGCGGAAGATGTTGTTCTCGAGGCCACCCTCGACGCCTGCCAGCTTGAGGATCGCGGAGAAGTCCGGCGACAGGTTGCCGCCCAGGACTCGCAGCCCGCCCGTCGGCTTGTAGGGCTTCTCGACTGGATAGATCACCTTGCCGTCGGCGCGCTTCGCGCCGAGCCGCTCGACCTGCGCGGCCAGCGTCTCGCCGGTGCAGGTGAGGACGTCGCCATTCAGGAGCCCGGCATCGAGCATCCCGCGCACGATGACCTGCACGCCGCCAACCTGGTCGATGTCGACCATCGAGTACTTGCCGTAGGGGCGGGCGTCGGTGAGGACGGGCACGACATGCTGCGAGAGGTGGTTGAACTCCTCCGGCGTCATGACGTCCTTCCAGAAATCGGCGTAGCCCGCGGCACGCGCGATTTCCGGTCCATGCAGCGTCACGTTGGTCGAGCCGCCGATCGCCATGGCCACGATCATCGCGTTGCGGATCGAATCGCGCACGACGATGTCGCGCGGCTTGAGGTCCTTGGCGATCAGGTTCGCCAGGAGGCCGACCAGCTCCTTGGGGAATTCGCTCAGGCGACGCGGGTCGTCGGACGGCGGCGCGACCATGTGCAGCGGCTGCATGCCGACCACGCCGATGAAAGTCTGCATGGTATTGTAGGTGAACATGCCGCCGCAGCTGCCGATGCCCGGGCAGGCGTTGCAGGCGATGCGATGCCGGTACTCGGCGTCCGGGTTGCCGGCCACCTGATAGGCGCTGACGATGTCGAGGGCCTCGCCCGTCTTCGGGTCGGTGCCGGGATGGATCGGACCGTCCGACATGATGATCGACGGATGGTTGTGCTCGAGCAGAGCGGCGAGCGTGCCGACCGGCGGCTTGTCGCAGGCCACGACGGCGATCGTGCCGGCGAGCCCGGTGGCGCTCAGATGCTCGCACAGCGCATCGTTGGTGACTTCACGGCCGATCAGCGAGTATCGCATCTCGCGCGTGCCGTTGCGGATGCCGTCGGAGGTCGCGATCGTGTACTCCGGCTGCACCAGGCGCAGCTTGAGCTGGCCGGGGCCTGTGCCGATGCGGCTCTTGAGCTCGGCATGGATCGCCTCGACCTTGGCCATGACGCCGAGATAGCACTGGCTGTCGCCCTTGGTGCCGACGACGCCGACGGACGGTTCGTGGATCAGGGTCTCATCGGTGCCAATGACGCGCGCGAGACCGATCGTCTGTGCGGAACGGCCGGGATGCCGG
>QFCS01000439.1_pt1 | contig 33145 bp, 37 predicted proteins | sample 3576561 | NCBI WGS metagenome assembly QFCS01 | reverse complement strand
CCCGCCGTTTCCTTCGGCGCAACGCTGACCGAGAGGTTCGGCCATGGATGCTGAAACAAGTTCAGCATGACGAAGAGGGAATATCCGCTCACCACCCCTAAGCCGACATCGCCTTCAAATAGGCCTTTCCTACATTATCCGACCGTGCCAGCTTCCATCCGGTGGATAAAGCGGTCCAGCTTGCGGATGCGGCCACGGCGAGGCGTGCCGCGTGCGTTCAGCATCCCCGCGGGCCACGCCGGGGGAATGCAATAGGCTGAACTTTCCTGAACTTTGGAAGGAATGTCGCGGGTCGTCCTCTTCGTCGCCTCCTGCTCGGAAGCGGACGTCAACGATCCGCCTTCTGAACCATTCGGCCCGATTTGCCCCCTTGAAACACTTCGCCTTGCCGCCGATGTAGGATCACCGAGGGGCCAGCCCGCCGGTTCTCGGCGCGGCGCTCCACAACGAAGGACAAAATTCGCATGATCGACCCGCTCGCCGCCCTTGTTCCCGTCGTCGTCGAGCAGACGAGCCGCGGCGAACGCAGCTTCGACATTTTCTCCCGCCTGCTGCGCGAACGGATCGTCTTCGTCACCGGCGAGGTCGAGGATAATATGGCCTCGCTGATCACCGCCCAGCTGCTGTTCCTCGAATCGGAAAATCCGAAGAAGGACATCTATATGTATATCAACTCGCCGGGCGGGGTGGTCACGGCGGGCATGGCGATCCACGACACGATGCAATATATCCGCCCGCGCGTCGGCACCGTGTGCATCGGCCAGGCGGCGTCGATGGGCAGCTTCCTGCTCGCCGCGGGCGAGCCCGGGATGCGCGTCGCGCTGACCAACGCGCGCGTCATGATCCACCAGCCGTCGGGCGGCGCACGCGGCATGGCGTCGGACATCGAGATCCAGGCCCGCGAAATCCTGCGCATCCGCAAGCGGATGAACGACCTCTATGTCCAATATACCGGCAAGCCGCTGAAAGAGATCGAAAAGGCGATGGACCGCGATACCTTCCTCGAGGCCGACGAGGCGAAGGCCTTCGGTCTCGTCGATCATGTCTACGACCGCCGCCCCGCGCTGCCGGGCGACGAAGCGCCCAAGGAAATCAGCGAAGGCCCGACGCCTTAACTATAGCCATCGTCACCCCGGGCCCGACCCGGGGTCCCGCTTCTCGACGTTGAATAGCGGGACCCCGGATCAAGTCCGGGGTGACGAAACGCGGTAACCCTGTTTCTTGACGTCCGCCCCACGCCTTGGCGCTAGGCCGAACATTGAACCCGCGTCATCCAATTGCCATATTGTAATTGGGTGGCCGGGGGCTAGGATAAGGACGGCAGCGCGCCTTTTGCGCCCGCCAGAGGAAGATTTATGACGAAATTGAGCGGCTCGGACAGCAAGAGCACACTCTACTGCTCCTTCTGCGGCAAGTCGCAGCACGAAGTCCGCAAGCTGATCGCGGGCCCGACCGTGTTCATCTGCGATGAATGCGTCGAGCTTTGCAACGACATCATCCGCGAAGAGATCAAGGGCGGGATCGCCGCGCGCAAGGACGGCGCGGTGCCGACGCCGCTGGAAATCTGCCAGCATCTCGACGCCTATGTGATCGGCCAGAACAAGGCCAAGCGCGTCCTGTCGGTCGCGGTCCACAACCATTACAAGCGCCTCGCCAACTCGGGCCGCGGCGAGGATGTCGAGCTTGCCAAGTCGAACATCCTGCTCGTCGGCCCGACCGGCAGCGGCAAGACCTTGCTCGCGCAGACGCTCGCGCGCTTCCTCGACGTGCCCTTCACCATGGCCGACGCGACGACGCTGACCGAGGCGGGCTATGTCGGCGAGGATGTCGAGAATATCATCCTCAAGCTGCTCCAGGCGTCGGACTATAACGTCGAAAAGGCGCAGCGCGGCATCGTCTATATCGACGAGATCGACAAGATCAGCCGCAAGGCGGAGAATCCCTCGATCACCCGCGACGTGTCGGGCGAAGGCGTGCAGCAGGCGCTGCTCAAGCTGATGGAAGGCACGACCGCGAGCGTTCCGCCGCAGGGCGGGCGCAAGCATCCGCAGCAGGAATTCCTGCAGGTCGACACGACGAACATATTGTTCATCGCGGGCGGCGCCTTTGCCGGGCTCGAAAAGATCATCGGCGACCGCCTGCAGGGCAAGTCGATCGGCTTCGGCGCGCATGTCGCCGGCCCCGACGAACGCCGCACGGGCGAAACGCTGAAGAATATAGAGCCCGAAGATCTGCTGAAATTCGGCCTGATTCCCGAATTCGTCGGTCGCCTGCCGGTCATCGCGACGCTCGAGGACCTCGACATCGATGCCTTGGTCAAGATTCTCGGCGAGCCCAAGAATGCGCTGGTCAAGCAGTATAAGAAATTGTTCGACCTCGAGGAGGTCGCGCTGACCTTCACCGACGACGCGCTGGTCGCGGTCGCCAAGAAGGCGATCGAACGCAAGACCGGCGCGCGCGGGCTGCGCTCGATCGTCGAGGCGATCCTGCTCGACACGATGTTCGACCTGCCCGACCTCACCGACGTGGTCGAGATCGTCGTCGACAAGGATGTCGTCGAGGGGCGCAAGGACCCGGTCCGCGTCTATGCCGACAAGGCGAAGGAGGCCGCCGGCGACGCGGCCTGATTGCGCGCACCGCTGAGTCGCAGCCTATATCCGATTGAAATCAGCGGCGTCGCGCGCAATGCGCGGCGCCGTTTGTTGCATTGCAGCAACAGTCGCCCGAAAAAACGCAACGACGCTTGTGGATAACTTCAGCGGACCGACGCAAATTCGCGCTTTTTCGCCCTCCGCCCTGCCCGCCCGCCAAGCGCGGCTTGCACTGTCACAATTGCTGTCACAATCGTGCCACATGCGGGCTTCAGGGGCGCTCGCAGGTCAAGCGCGCCCGGTTGCGCGGCTGCCGAATGCTACCAAAGGGGACATCCTGACATGAAACTTCGTTATTCGATCGCGGCTAGCCTGATGGCTATCAGCGTCGCTACCGTCGTCGCCGCACCGGCGCAGGCGCAACAGATCACCACCGGCATCCAGGGCCAGGTCAACGACGACAATGGCGGCGCCATTGCGGGCGCGAAGGTCATCATCACCGACACGCGCACCGGCGCGGCGCGCACCTTCACCACCGGCGCCGACGGCCGCTTCGCCGCGACCGGCCTCGTCACGGGCGGGCCCTACAGCGTCTCGGTCAGCGCCGACAGCTTCGAAGGCCAGACGCTGCAGGACATCTACACCTCGCTGCAGGGCAACACCGACCTCGCCTTCTCGCTGTCGTCGGGCGGCGGCGAAATCGTCGTCACCGGCACCCGCGTCCGCGTGACCCAGCTCGCGGTCGGCCCGGGCAACAGCTTCACCACCGAAGTGCTCGAAAGCGCCCCGTCGTTCAACCGCGACGTCCGCGACATCATCCGCCTCGACCCGCGCGTCAGCCTCGATCGCGACGACGGCGGCTCGGGCCAGGATCGCATCTCGTGCCTCGGCGGCAACGACCGCGGCAACGCCTTCACCGTCGACGGCATCAGCCAGGGCGACGTCTACGGCCTCAACGACACCGGCTTCTCGTCGCGCAGTTCGACCCCGATCCCCTATGACGCGGTTCGCGAAACGCAGGTGCAGTTCGCGCCGTTCGACGTCGATTACGGCTCGTTCACCGGCTGCGCGATCAACGTCGTGACCAAGTCGGGCACGAACGATTATCATTTCGGCGGTTTCTTCGAATATTCGGACAACGGTATGCGCGGCGACTCGCTGCCCGGCATCGCCAAGCTGCCGCCGGTCAAGCCCGAAAAGCGCTGGGGCCTGTGGGCCGGCGCGCCGATCATCAAGGACCGCCTGTTCATCTTCGGCGCCTATGAGCATCAGGAAGCCGGTCAGGCGCAGGACGACGGTCCGGTCGGCGGCGGCTATGCCAATGAACAGACCGGCATCACCGTCGATCAGTTCAACGAAATCTCGGGCATTCTGAAGAACACTTACGGTGTCGACACCGGCCCGCTCGTAACCAATCGCCCCTATTCGAACGACCGCTATTTCGGCCGCCTCGATTGGCAGATCACCGACAACCACCGCCTCGAGCTGACCTATCAGCGCCTGGAGGAAGGCTCGACCCGCCCCGATGACCTGTTCACGGGCACGTCGCCGCAGGCCGTCGGCCTCAACACCTTCTACACCAGCGGCACCAAGTCGAACTATTATTCGGGCCGCCTCTATTCGCAGTGGACCGATAATTTCTCGACCGAATTGCGCTATTCGCGTTCGGAGGTCCGCGACCGTCAGGATCCGATCGGCGGCGGTGAAGCCCAGTCGGCGAACCCGATCCCGCGCATCATCGTCGGCATCGACAATCCGACGGGGATCGACGGCACCGTGCTGGCGGGTCCGGGCACCTCGCGCTCGGCGAACGACCTTCGCACCGACATCGACCAATATCGTGCGGTCGCCAAGCTGGTCGCCGGTTCGCATACGCTGAAGATCGGCGCCGAACTCAATCGCGCCAGCCTGTTCAACCTGTTCGTCCAGAATGCGACCGGCACGCTGGTGTTCCGCAACATCGACGATCTGCGCGCCGGCCTGCTGTCGCCGGGCGCGGTTCCGACCGGTCCCGATCCGGCTTGCAGAAACGTCACCAACTCGACGACGCCCGTCAACGTCGTCAACGGCTGTACCTATGGCGCCTTCGGCAACTTCTCATCAACGGGCGACATCAACGATGCCGCCGCCGCGTTCACGCGCAGCATCTATTCGATCTTTGCGCAGGACGATTGGGAAGTTTCCGATCGCCTGAACGCGGTGATCGGCGTGCGCACCGACTGGTACGACGGTGGCAATCCGCGCTACAACCCGGTCTTCGCGCAGCGCTATGGCATTCCGAACACCACCGGATTCAGCAATCTGGCGCCGGTCGTCATGCCGCGCCTCGCGCTGACCTATGACATGGACGATTTCGCGGTGTTCGGGCGGCCGAAGCTCAGCGCCGGCGTCGGCATCTTCTCGGGCGGCGATCCGGTGGTCTGGTTCGGCAATGCCTTCCAGAACGACGGCCGCGGCTTCAACGAAGGCAATACCGGATCGTCGAACTGCCCGACCGGCCAGATCAGCGTCCTGACGGGTGGTCAGTTCAGCGGGGTTCCGACCTGCATCCAGGCCGCCGGCATCTCCACCGCCGCGCGCGGCCTCGGCGATACCCAGTCGATCAGCCCGGACATCAAGATGCCGACGGTGCTGCGCGCCAATATCGGCTTCCAGTCGGAGCTGAATTTCGCCCCCTCGGGCTTCTTCAGCGGCTGGAACCTGAACCTCGACTATATCTACAGCAAATATCGCAATCCGCTGACGCTGGTCGATCTCTCGCAGACGGTGAATCCCAACCTGGGTCTCAACGGCTACACGATCGACGGTCGTCCGATCTATCGCGCGATCGATCCGAACGTCGCGGGTTGCACGGCGAAGCTCGTGGGCCTGAATCCGGCTCCGGTGTATGAAGACGTCAACGCGGTCTGCTTCAACACCGGCCGCGACGACGAACTGCAGCTCACCAACAGCGCCGGCTATCGCAGCCACAATGCGTCGATCATCCTGTCGAAGACCTTCGACGGCGGGCTGTTCACCGAGAATGGCAGCGTCGATTTCAACTTCGGCTATGCCTATACCGACTCGCAGGACCGGCGGAGCATGTACAACTCGACGGCAGGGTCGAACTACGACTATGTCGCCGCGTTCGACCGCCAGAATCCGGGTGCGTCGCGCAGCTTCTACGAAAGCCGTCACAACATCTCGACGCGCCTCGCCTTCCGCGAGGAGTTCTTCAACGATCTGTCGACGCGCTTCGCGATCAGCTTCATCGCTCGCTCGGGCCGTCCGTACAGCCTGACGTTCAGCGGCAGCGGCATCTTCAACGACAGCGTGTCGGGCAGCAACAATGCACTCGCCTATCTGCCGACCGGGATCGACGATCCGAACATCTCGCCGGCGTCGAACATGACGGCAGTGAAAGATCTCGTCGCTTTCGCGAGCGGCCTGGGCTGCGCGAAGAAATATGTCGGAAAGACGATCCCGCGGAACACCTGCTCGAACGACTGGTATTTCGACATGGACCTGTCCTTCTCGCAGGAGCTTCCTGGTCCGGGTCGCCTGTTCGGCCGCAACGACAAGATCAAGCTCTATGCGACGATGGACAATTTCCTGAACTTCCTCGACAAGGACTGGAACGTTCAGCGTCGCCGCAACTTCGCGGGGCTTCAGGACATCGCGTCGCTTGGGTCGACCGGCTTCGATTCGGATGGCCGCTACATCATCTCCGGCTTCAACGGTGTGGACAGCATCGCGGACGACAATGGTATCAACACCAGCTCGTCGGTGTGGCGCCTCAAGATCGGCGTCTCCTACGAGTTCTGATCTTCGATCAGGCCGGAAAATCGGGGCGCGGGAGGCAACTCCTGCGCCCCTTTTCTTTGTCCGGCGAAAGAAGGCGGGAGATTGCGATCGATGCTTTGGTGACGCGCTAACCCGCGGCGAGGCGGCGGGCGGTGTCCTGGACCAGCGCGATCATGTTCGGCACACCCTGGGTGCGGTTCGACGAAAGCTGGCGCGTCAGGTCGAAGGGGGCGAGCGCGGCGGTGACGTCCATCGCCGCGACCTCGGCCGCCGGCCGGTCCTGCACCGCAGCGAGGACGAGCGCGACGATCCCCTTGGTGATCGCGGCGTTGCTGTCGGCGAGGAAATGGAGCCGGTCGCCCGCCTGCGGCACCGGATAGACCCAGACGTTCGCCGAACAGCCACGAACGAGCGTCGCGTCGGTCTTGAGCGCATCGGGCATCGGTTCGAGTTCGCGCCCGAGTTCGATCAGCAGGCGATAGCGGTCGTCGCCGTCGAGGAAATCATATTCGTCGAAGATGTCGGAAAGGCTGCGCATGGCGCGGCCGTGGCAGATTTAATGGAAAGTTGGAAGAGAGACGTCGCCCCCGCGCAGGCGGGGGCCGCCATCGGCCTTGCGCTGCCCCGATGGGTGTCTCGACTTCGGCCAAAGGCCGAAGTTTATCCTGAGCGCCTGCCAAGGCAGTCGAAGGGCTCGACACGAACGGGACGGTGGGTCAGATGAAAGGCGCACTGCTCCTATATCGTCATTGCGAGCGGAGCGAAGCAATCCAGAGTGGCGTGGAGCGCCCTGGATTGCTTCGCTCCGCTCACAATGACGCAGGTTTATAGATCGACGATTACAGATCGACCCCCGCCGCGATCGCCTCGAGCTTGCGCAGGCGTTCCTTGAGGTCGGCGATCTCGATTCGCGATCCGGCGTGGGGCACGGTGGGGTCCTGCGCGGCGACATGACCGGCGGCGAGTTCCTCGCGCTTGAACTGGATCCAGTCGCGCCAGCCGCGCAACGCGGCGAGGCTGATGATGGTCAGCGCGCTCAGCGCAATCGCGGCGGTGACCAGATTATTGGCGAGGTCGGAAGCAATGGGGACCATGTCTCGGCTCCTTCTCCGTCACGTCTTCACGGATGCGAGCGGTCGCGCAGTTTCTCGATTTCCTCATCGAGGCTGGCCGCCCGGTTGGTGTCGGTGGCGATGCGTTCGAGCACCTGGATACGCTCCTTGAGCGCGCGAATTTCGGCCTGCAGGGCCTTGGTCTCGGCCTCGTTGCCCGCATTGCCGACGAAATATTCGTTGCCGCGACGGTCGCGATGCACGCCATATCTGGCCCGGACCACGCTGCCGATCGTCACGATCAGGACGATGCCGATGACCATTTCAAAGGGGTTCATGGGGAAATCCTTCCGTTCTTCTTATCGTTGTTCAGTTCAGCGGCGCGTCGCGCAGCTTTTCGATCTCTTCGGCGACATCGACGCCCTTGTCGGTGACGATGCGTTCGAGGACGCGGACGCGCGCCTCCAGCCGTTCGGTCTGCGCCGCATATTGCGCGGCCTTTTCGGCGGTCAGTTCGGACTGCTTCTCGATCATCTTCTGCTGATGCTTGGTCCAGATGAACAAGCCACCGACGATGAACGGAGCCAGCGGGATCAGCGCATAGACCATGTCTTCCATGTTCGCCTCCTCAGTTCGCGGGGCGCCGCAGCGCCTCGATCTCATGGCTCAGCCGGTGTCCCTCGTCGGTGACGATGCGCTCGACCACCGCGAGGCGATCCTTGACCGAGCCGAGTTCGGCGCGAAGCTGGGCATTTTCCTGGCTGATCAGCTTGACGCGCTCGACCGTCTCGTCGCTGGTTTTGGGATAAACCGCCTGCCCCCAGGCGCCGTCGAGCGGATAGCCGTTCTTGATCCTGAGCCAGGTGGTAAAGACCCAGCCGGCGACCCCGGCCACGCCGATGATGGCGACGACGGGAGCGATGGTGGTCAGAATATCGAGATTCATGATCTTTTCCTTGTCAGCGCAGGCGGTCGATCTGGTCGGCGAGCTGCGCGGCCTGGCCGTGGTTTTCGGTCGCGATGCGTTCGAGCACCGAGATGCGCTCCTCCAGCCGGCCGATCTGGCCCGCGAGCTTGGCGTTGTCATCGGTCAACAGCGCGATTTTTCGATCAGCGTCGGCGTCGGTTCGATGAACCGTGCCGCCCCATTCATTCTCGACGGGATAGCCGTGCTTGGCGCGAATCCAGGTGGTGAACATCCAGCCGCCGATCGACAGGGCGATGATGGTCAGGACGAAGAGGGGGCCACTGATATTCATATATTTGTCTCCCTGTTGCGTTTCCGCCTGCCCGGTCGGCGCTCCGATCAGCGGAGCGCGTCGATCTCGTCGGCGAGGCGGCGGTTGTGGCTGGTGTAGTAAAGTTCGATGTCGGCGAGCCGGCGGTCGATGTCGCGGAAGCGCGAGCGGATGTCGCGGGTCGAGGCGCTGGGGTTCGAGCGCACGCCCTGCCAGAACTTCGCTTCCTCGTTCGAGCCATAGAGCGCGAAGGGCTTCGGCGTTCCCATCCAGGCGACCATCCAATAGGCGATCAGCGTCCAGGGAAAGCCCCCCATCAGGGTCAGCAGGACCGCGCCGACGCGCACCCACAGGACGTCGATCCCGCTATAGTCCGCGATCCCCGCGCACACGCCGCTCCATTTGGCGTTCTGCTTGTCGAGATAGAATTTGGTGCGGCTGGCAGACATCTCAGTTCCTCCGGCTGATATTGTTTTCGAGTTGCGCCAGTTCTTCATCGCTCCTTACCGCAGGGCGGAAGTCGGGATGGTCGGCGCTGATGATGCGTTCGACGGTGTGCAGGCGATTCTCGAGCCGGCGCGCCGTGTCGTATAGTTCGTCGAGCAGTTGCTCATCCTCTCCGGTCAGCGTCTTGGCCTGTTTCCACTTGGTGATGTAGTGGAGGATCAGCCAAGGCAGACCGAGGAAGAGGGTGCCGATGACGATCGGGACGATGATGATCTCTTCCATCGGTCGGGCTCCTTATTTCTTGCCCTGCGCGGCCTTCAGCGCGGCGAGCTCGTCGGCGACCTTGTCGGCGGCCTGCAGCTCGGCGATCTCCTCGTCGAGCGACTTCTTGTAGCCGAGGCCCAGCGCATCGGCGCGGCCTTCAGCCTCGTCGACGCGGCGTTCGAGGATCTCGAAGCGCGAGAAGGCATCCTCGACGCGGTCGCCGTTGGTCATCTCGCGCAGCTTGTAGCGATTCTCGGCGCTTTCGAGGCGATTGACGACGCTCGACTGGCGCGCACGGGCTTCGCTGAGCTTTTTCTGCAGCTTGGCGATGTCGGCCTCATAGCCCTGGAGCGCGTCGTCGAGGACGGCGATCTCGGCCTTCAGCTTGTCGGCCATGTCGCCGGCCTTCTGCTTTTCGACGAGCGCGGCGGTGGCGAGGTCCTCGCGGTCCTTCGACAGCGCGAGTTCGGCCTTTTCCTTCCAGCTGTCCTGCAGGCTTTCGAGCTTGGCAATGTGGCGGCGCATTTCCTTCTGATCCGCGATCGTGCGCGCGGCGGAAGCGCGGACTTCGACGAGCGTCTCGTTCATCTCGAAGATGATCTGACGGATCATCTTTTCGGGGTCCTCCGCGCGGTCGAGCAGATCGGTGACGTTGGCGGCGATGATGTCGCGGGTGCGTGAGAAAATACCCATGTGAGAAACTCCTGTCGAACTTGGTCCTATAAAATGCTGGTGCCGGGGCGGGGCAAGGGGGGAGAGTGCCCCGGCACCAGCGTGTCGGTCAGGCCAGTTGGCTGACCGCCGGGGTGGCTGCAGCGGCATCGTAACCGAGCCTCGGCTGGTCGATCACGCCGACGAAGATCGCCAGCGCTCCGAGCGCGCTGAGCGCGAAAGTGGCGGCCTGGGCAAAATTCGTCTTCATGGGTCAACCTTCCTGTTTTTCGCTGCACCGGAGCGTTTTGCGCCGGTTCGGCTCATACTTTGCAGAAGGCGTGCCAATTGCCGAAAGGGGCGGAAAAGCGCCTGACTTCCTTCGCAAATCGACCCGAACATCGATTTGACTTGCCAATCAGCGGGAAATTTTGCCAATGATTGGGAATGGAACGCGAAACGCAGTTCATCGGCCAGTCGGCGGCCTTTCAGGACGCGGTCGAACGCGCGAGCCAGGCGGCGACGCTCGACCGCCCCGTCCTCGTCATCGGCGAGCGCGGCACCGGCAAGGAACTGATCGCCGAACGCCTGCACCGCTTGTCGGCGCGCTGGGACAAGCCCTATGTGATCCTGAACTGCGCCGCGATGCCCGAGACGCTGATCGAGGCCGAACTGTTCGGGCACGAGGCGGGCGCCTTCACCGGCGCGACGCGCAGCCGCGCCGGCCGCTTCGAGGAGGCCGACGGCGGCACCCTGTTCCTCGACGAGCTCGCGACGATGTCGAGCGGCGCGCAGGAGCGGCTGCTGCGCGCGGTCGAATATGGCGAGATCACGCGCGTCGGCGCCTCGCGCCCGACGCGCGTCGACGTCCGCATCGTCGCCGCGACCAACGAGCATCTGCCCGCGCTGGTCGAGCAGAACCGCTTCCGCGCCGACCTGCTCGACCGGCTGTCGTTCGAGGTCATCACCCTGCCCCCGCTGCGTGCGCGCGAAGGCGATATCGAGGTGCTCGCCACTTACTTCGGGCAGCGTATGGCGGCGGTGCTCGGCTGGGACGAGTGGCCGGGCTTCGGGCCGCGCGCGCTCGCGGCGATGGAGGGGCACGACTGGCCGGGCAATGTCCGCGAACTGCGGAACGTGATCGAGCGCGCCATCTACCGCTGGGCCGATCCCGGGCGGCCGGTCGACGCGCTGACCTTCGACCCCTTTGCGAGCCCTTGGCAACCGGTGGCGCGGAGGCCCGAGGCCGGGACGGACGCCCCTGCCCCGTCGGCGATGGCCGATGCCCCCGCAGCGCCCGCCACGCCGTCGGGGCCGGTGAGCGACCTGCGCGCTGCGGTCGACGGCTATGAGAAGCAGATCCTCGCCGACACGATGGCGCGCTGCCGCTACAATCAGAAGGTCGCGGCCGAGGCGCTGGGGCTGAGCTACGACCAGATTCGCCATGCCTTGAAGAAACATGGGCTGAATCAGTAAGTCCCCGCTTATTCCCTCGTCATGCTGAACTTGTTTCAGCATCCATGGCCTGCCGCCTCCTCAAGCGCGGCGCGTTTTTTGGATTCGCACAAAGCCACAAAGCCACGAAGATGTCGCGTTTGCCGCGAAGCGGCTTTTCCCTCGGACATTGCGGCCAGCCGCATCGTGGGCAGAAAAAAGGGCCTGCCGGCCCAGACTGCCCTCTTCGTGGCTTCGTGGATTTGTGCGAACAAATAACTGACACTGTTCTATCAGGAGAGCGCAGACCATCGATGCCGAAACAGTTCGGCTATTCCCCCGGCAACTGCCGGCTCAACGCCTGAATGACCGCGTCCTGCGCCGACGCCGTATCGGCGAGGCGGTCGCGCAGCGCATAGATGTCGGGAAGCCCGTCGATCGCCGCGTCGATGCTGCGGTCGAGATAGAGGCGGTCGATGTCGGCGAGCGCGCCGGTCAGCGGCGCCCGCGCCGCGATCAGGCGCGAGATCGCCTGCTGTGCGACGACCCAGCGCTCGCTCGCGACCGGCGCGCCGGCGGCGGCGGAGACGAGCGACGCGGCATTGCCGCGCTCGGCAGCGAACGCCTGCTGCGCCGCGGCGGCATCAGAATCCCAGCGCGCGAGGCGGCCCGCAAGGTCGGCGGGCAGCGGCCCCGGCGGCGTCACGACCACCGAAGGCGGCGCGACGTTGAAACGTCCCTCGACCGCCCGGTGCGCGAGCGAGGGCGCCGCCTCGCCGCTCACCCCGCCCGCGCAGGCGGACAGCGAAAGGGCGGCGATCGCGGACGGAAAAAGAAGGGCGCGCTTCATCGTGCCTCCTGATATGGGGCCGCAGGCGTTGCAGCAAGTGCCGAATCGGCGGCTTGACTCTCCGGCTCGCGCCGGAGGCGGCACCAGCCCGCTCCCCACCCGGCCTCCCATTTCAGGATACGCTAGTTGGGAGGCCGGCCCCTTCGGCAAAAATGTCCCCCGGACATTTTTCCGATGCCAAAGGACGGGAGCGGGCTGGTGCCGATTCTCGCGGAAGCGAGAAAAAAGCCCAAAAACCACGGAAATATGCGGTTGACAGCTTGCGCCCATAACGCTAGTGGCGCGGTCTTTCCCGCTTGCTGGAAAATTCGCCTGCCTTGGCGGGTGACCAGCGGCGCGGGTGTTTTAGTTTCTGATTGGATGGAAGACCATGTTCGCAATCGTGCGCACGGGCGGAAAGCAGTATCGCGTTGCCGCCGGAGACAAGATCGCCGTCGAGAAGATCGAGGGTGAAGCCGGCGACACCGTGTCGCTGGGCGACGTCCTGCTGGCCGGCGACGGCGGCGAAGTGAAGGATGCGAAGGGTCTGGCCGTCTCGGCCGAGATCATCGCCCAGACTCGCGGCGAAAAGGTCATCGTCTTCAAGAAGCGCCGTCGGCACAATTATCGCCGCCGCAACGGCCACCGCCAGTCGCTGACGCTGCTGCGCATCCTTGCCGTCGGCGACGCCAAGAAGGCCGCGCCGAAGAAGGAAGCCGCTCCGAAGGCCGAGGCCGCTCCGGCCGCCGAAGCCAAGGCTGCTCCCGCCCAGGAAGCTCCCAAGAAGGAAGCCGCGCCGAAGAAGGCCGCTGCCCCCAAGAAGGAAGCCGCGTCCAAGGCCGAAGCCGCCGCCGAAAAGAAGCCCGCTGCCAAGAAGGCGGCCCCCAAGAAGGAAGCCTGAGCGCGGCAACGCGGCTCGGCTCACCGGAAGAGAATAGGAGTTTAGGTCATGGCACATAAGAAAGCAGGCGGTTCGTCGCGCAACGGTCGCGACTCGCAAGCCAAGCGCCTTGGCGTCAAGAAGTTCGGCGGTCAGGAAGTGATCGGCGGCAACATCATCGTGCGCCAGCGCGGCACCAAAGTGTATCCGGGCGTCAATGTCGGCATGGGCAAGGATCACACCCTGTTCGCCACCAGCGACGGCCGCGTCCGATTCCACGACGGCAAGCTCGGCCGCAAATATGTGTCGGTCGACGCCATGGCGGAAGCCGCCGAATAAGGACGATCTTCCAGGGTCGTCCATCCAAGGGACGACCCGGAACTGTCCTTTCCGCCCCCGGCGGAAACAAGGTTCGAAAAGAGGGAGACGGGTCGCCCCGGACTCCCTTTTTTCTTGCCCGAAATCCGCGATTTGCGGACGGGCGCGAAAACAGGGCCATCCATCTCCCTCACGATCGAATGTCGTCAAAGCGTCACCATCTGGCGCCACGGCGACAGGCAAATGGGAGTGAGAATATGTTCGCGCGTACCGAAAGACTGTTGCTGCGGCCCGGCTGGCAGGAAGACGCCCCCGCCCTTGCGCGTGCGATCGGTGAGGAAGCGGTCGTGCGGGGCTTGTCGCGAGCGCCGTGGCCCTACGGCGAAGAAGAGGCGCAGGCGTTCCTGAGCCTGCCCCTCGACCCCGATCAGCCGCGCTTCCTGATCTTCGCCCGCACCGGCGGCGCGCCGCGCCTCGTCGGCGGCTGCGGCATTTCGCCGAGTCCGGAAGGAGCGCTCGAACTGGGTTACTGGATCGCGCGGCCCTATTGGGGGCTCGGCTTCGCGACCGAGGCGGGGCGCCAGCTCGTCCGCATCGCGCGCGCGATGAAGCTGCCGAGGCTCGGTGCGGGCCATTTCGTCGACAACCCCGCGTCGGGCGCGGTGCTGCGCAAGCTGGGGTTCCGGCCGACGGGCAAGGTGGCGCAGCGTTACAGCGCCGCGCGCGGCGGCGAAGCAGCGTGCGCGCTGTTCGAGGAAGGCGATGGTGACGGCAGCAATGCCGTCACCCCCATGCGCGGCCGCATCGGCGGCGACGAGGATTTCCGCGAGGATATCCGTCTGATGGCGGCGTAAAAGCGACGGATCAGCTCAACACAGCGGGCAGCCCCCCTCATTCGTCATCCCGGACTTGATCCGGGATCCATTCTTTCGGGCGTCGCGTGAATGGACCCCGGATCAAGTCCGGGGTGACGAAGAATGGAAAGGAGGCTTTACCCCCTCAATTTCCCCGCCATGCCGATGATATCGTCGAGCGGATTGCCGTCGCCGTCCATGTCGAGCATCTTGCCGAGGCCACCCAAGCCTCCGCCGCTGCCGCCGAGCACGCTGCCCAGCATTCCGCCAAGGCCGCCGCCCGATCCGCCGCCGAGCGCGCCGCCGATCAGGTCGCCGAGGCCCCCGCCGCCGCTCTGCTGGCCGCCCTGCTTTGCCATATAGCCCGCGACCATCATCGCGAGGATCGGCAGCATCTGCTTGAGCAGCCCCGAATCGAGGCCGGTCTGCCCCGCGGCATGATCGGCGACGGTGCGACTGACGTCCTTCGACCCGAAAATCTGGCCGAGCACATCGTTGCCCGCCTGCACCGGCGTCGCCTGCGACCCGAGCACCGCGTCGAGCAGTCCGCCGCCGCCGAGCTGGCCGAGCAGCCCGCCCAGGCCCTCGACCCCGCCGGCATTCTGCGCCTGCGTCTTGAAACCGCCGAGGATCGCGGGCAGCAGCGCTTCGGCGCCCTGCTTCGCGACCGTCGGCGATACGCCGAGCTGGCTCGCCATCGATTCGATGCCGCCGGCCTGCGCCAATATATCGGCCAGATTCATCATCAATCTCCCACTTCGGCGCGGGATCGAAACGCGCCGGACGGCGTTATCATAGTCCGGCGGCGAGCGAAGGACGAGACGTTCATTTCGCTGTCATTTTCAACTGCCTAAGTCCATCCTGCGGCCATGCGACTCACCCTTGGGGAATGGCCGCGCATTTTAGTGGGAGCAAAGAAATGAGCATTTTCGGCAAGATCAAGGACGCTATTTTCGGCAAGGCGCAGGCTGCCGAACCCGCGGCTCCGGCGGCGCCCAGCCCTGTCGGCGCGGCGCTCGACGCCGCGACGAACGCCATGGCGGCGGCGGCCGCCGCTCCCGTCGACGTCGACGCCATCCTGACCGCCGAGGCCGCGAATGCCGGACAGGCGCTCAACTGGCGCACCTCGATCGTCGACCTGATGAAGCTGCTCGGCATCGATTCGAGCCTCGACAACCGCAAGTCGCTCGCGCAGGAGCTCGGCTTTACCGGCGCGCTCGACGGCAGCGCCGAGATGAACATCTGGCTGCACAAGGCGGTGATGCGCGAGCTCGCCGCGAACGGCGGCAAGGTGCCGGCCGACCTGACCGACTGACAAACGGCGGATATTTTTCGATGGGGGTCGGACGAGCGGAAGCTCGCCCGACCCCTTTTCGTTGACCGGCGCGCCGTGTCCCCTAGACAGGTTTCACAAGAAACGAAGTCGCCAGGGAGACCGTCCGTGCACCATCCGCTTTCCATGCCCCTCAACCGCCGCCAGTCGCTCGCCACGCTCGGCGCGGGCGCCGCGGGGCTCGCCATTGCCGGACCGGCCGCGGCGCTGCAGGCCCCGCCGCAGAGCGACGCCGAAAAGCTGCTCGATTCGGTCGCCGACAATCTGCTCGCCCTCTCGCCCGAAGGCGCGACCGCGCTCGGCATCGACACCGGCGCGCGCGCCGCGATGCGCGGCCGGCTCGGCGACCGCTCGGCGGCGGGAATGACGGCGGTCGCCGACACGCTGAAGGCCGACCTCGCGCGCGTCCGTGCGTTCAAGAGCGACGGGCTCGATCACGCGACGCGCACCAGCCTCGCGGTCATCGACAGCGCCTACAGCGTCGCGCTCGACGGCTTCGCGCAGCCCTATGGCGACGTCGCGGTCGGCGGCTGGCGCAACACGCCTTATGTGGTGATCCAGAATGTCGGCGCTTACCTCGACGTGCCGAAGTTCCTCGACAGCGACCATCCGGTGAAGACGTCGGCCGACGCCGAAGCCTATCTTGCGCGCCTCAACGATTTCCCGGGCGTGCTCGACGGCGAGACCGATCGGCTGAAATCCGCCGCTGGCCAGGGGCTGATCGCCCCCGGCTTCCTGATCGACAAGGCGGTGCAGCAGATGGAGGCGACGCTCGCCGACGCGAAAGCGGGCGGGTCGATGGTCGAAAGCCTCGCCCACCGCACCGGCGAGGAAAAGATCGCCGGGGACTGGCGCGCACGCGCGGCCAAGATCGTGCAGGGCCCGGTCGCCGCCGCGCTCGACCGCCAGCTCGCCGAACTCAGGGCGCAGCGCCCGAAAGCGACGATGGACGCGGGCATATGGGCGCGCCCGCACGGCGACGCATTCTACGCCTGGGCGCTGCGCGCCTCGACGACCACGCGGATGACCCCCGAGGAGGTTCATGCGATGGGCCTGGACCAGCTCGCCGAACTGCACGGACGGATGGACCCGATCTTGCAGAAACTCGGTTATACCAAGGGGTCGGTCGGCGCCCGGATGATCGAGCTTGCCAAGGACCCGCGCTTCAAATTCCCCGAGAGCGACGCGGGCCGCGCCGAGATCGTCGCCTATATCCAGACCTGGCTCGGCAAGATCCGCGCAGAGCTTCCCCGCGCGTTCCGCACCCTGGTGAAGGGCAATGTCGAGGTGAAGCGCCTGCCGCTGGCCGAAGAACCCGGCGCGCCCGCGGCCTATGGCGGCGCGGGCTCGATCGATGGCAGCACCCCCGGCCGTTTCTGGATCAACCTGCGCACCACCGACCTGCACAGCAAATATTCGCTTCCCGACCTCGCGATGCACGAAGCGATTCCGGGGCATGTCTGGCAGGGCGAATATGCGAACCGGATGCCGCTGATCCGCACGATGCTGGCGTTCAACGCCTATTCTGAAGGCTGGGCGCTCTATGCCGAACAGCTTGCCGACGAACTCGGCCTCTACGACGATTTCGAGGTCGGGCGGCTCGGCTATCTCCAGTCGCTCGCTTTCCGCGCCTGCCGCCTCGTCGTCGATACCGGCATCCACGCGAAGCGCTGGACCCGCGAACAGGGGGTCGATTTCTTCGTGCATCAGAACGGCTCGAACCCGCTTGAGGTCGCGAGCGAGGTCGATCGCTATTGCAGCTGGGTCGGCCAGGCGTGCGGCTACAAGGTCGGCCACAGCGAGATCGTCCGCCAGCGCGGCCGTGCGCAGGCGGCGCTGGGCGCGCAATATGACCTGCGCGATTTCGACGACACGGTGGTCAAGGGCGGCAACGTCCCGCTCGACGTGCTGGCGCAGAATGTCGACGAATATATCGCGGGGACGAAGGGATGATGCACCGTGCCGGCACCCGCGCGCTGTTCGGCGCGTTGATCCTCGCCAGCACGCCGGTCGCTGCCGCCGACAATGCGGCGGCGTCGCATGTCGACATCACCACGACCGACGTCGATCGCTTCTTTCGGCTCTATGACGATCCGGCGCTCGCCGCCGCGCCCGACCAGTTGGCGGCGCGCTATCTCGCCACCCCGTCGCCGGGGCTTTCCGAATTCATGGCGATGCGCCGGATCACGCCCGAAAAGCTTGCCGCCGCGCTGCGCGCAAAGCCACAGGTCTTTGCGGACGCCCGCGCCTGCGCAGCGAAGCTCCCCAACATCCGTGCGCGCCTCGTCGCGGCGACCGACCGGCTCGCTGAAATTTTTCCCGCCGCAAAATTCCCGCCGATCACGATTGCCATCGGCCGCGCGACGACCGCCGGCACCGCCAACGCCAGAGGCGTCTATATCGGGCTCGAATCGCTGTGCGCAGCTCGTTTCATCGAGGCCGACGAGGAAGACCGCTTCGTCCACATCATCGCGCATGAATATGTCCATGTGCAACAGCCACTGGCGCAGGTCGAGGATAAGAACGAAACGGTGCTGCACGCCGCACTGGGCGAGGGCGTGGCCGAATTCGTCGCCGAACAGATGACGGGATCGGTCGCCTACCCCCTCCTCCACCAATGGGCGAAGGGGCGCGAGACGGAGCTGGAGACGGCTTTCCTTGCCGAGAAGGACGAAAAGGCGATCGGCTCGCGCTGGCTCTATAACCAGCAAGGCGCGGACGGATGGCCGGGCGACCTCGGTTATTGGGCGGGTTATCGTATCGTCAAAAGCTATTACGACCGCGCCCCCGACAAGACCGCGGCGATACGGGCGATCATCGAGATGCGCGACCCGGCCGCTTTCCTGGCGGCAAGCGGCTGGGCGCCGGGCATCAAACTCTAACGCGGGCGAGCGAAGTCCGGCAGCGGAGCGAGGTCGTCCGTCAGCGCGGCCACGCCGAGCGCGAAGAATATCGAAAAATATAATATATAGCGGGACCGAAATATCAGTCGCCGTCACCCCGGGCTTGACCCGGGGTCCGCCTTTCTTCTGCCGAGCGGCAGCGGGGCGAAGCCGAAATCCTCGGCAAGATCGCGCCATGTCGGATTTTGCGCTGCGATCAGCTCATATTTCCATTCGCGTAGCCAGCGTTTGATCTGCTTCTCGCGCAGGATCGCCGAACCCATCATCTCGTGGCGCTCGAACCAGACGAGGCGTTTGATTTGGTAACGCTTGGTGTGGCCGTCAAAGGTGCCTTCACGGTGTTGATAGATGCGCTGGAGGAGATTCGACGTCACGCCCGTGTAAAGCGTCCCATGCGATGATCGGGCGAGGATGTAGACGCAAGGCTGGCGCTCCATTGCCGGAGACAAAGGCAAGGCGGACCCCGGGTCAAGCCCGGGGTGACGAAGAATGCTCCATTGCGATCCAGATCATCGTCGTCCCGGACTTGATCCCGAAGCGATCCGGGCGGATTATGCGGCGACGGACGCCTGCGGCGCGGCCTGCCGGACGCCTTCGTCGACATGGTCCGCGAACTCAGCGAAATTGTCGATGAATTGCTGCACCAGCGCCTCGGCGGTGCGGTCATAGGCCGCCGCGTCGGTCCACGCCGCGCGCGGGTCGAGCAGCGCCGTGTCGACCCCCGGCACCGCGACCGGGACGAGGAAGCCGAAATTCGGGTCCTTGCGGAACTCGGCGTCGTTCAGGCTGCCGTCGAGCGCAGCATTCAGCAAAGCGCGCGTGGCCTTGATCGGCATCCGCTTGATCCCGTCCATCGTCGCCATGCCGCCGGTCCAGCCGGTGTTGACGAGCCAGCACTGGACGCCGCCCTTGGCAATGCGCTCTTTCAGGAGATTGCCATAGACCGACGGATGGCGCGGCATGAAAGGCGCGCCGAAACAGGTCGAGAAGGTCGCCTCGGGCTCGGTCACGCCGATCTCGGTCCCCGCGACCTTTGCCGTATAGCCCGACAGGAAGTGATACATTGCCTGGTCGGGGGTCAGCTTGGCGATCGGGGGCAGCACGCCAAACGCATCGGCGGTGAGCATGATCACGGTGCGCGGCACCGGCCCCATATTCGCTTCCGACGCGTTCGGGATGAAGTCGATCGGATAGGCGCCGCGGGTGTTTTCGGCGAGGCTGTTGTCGTCGAGGTCGAGGGTGCGCGTCGCGGGGTCGATCACGACATTTTCGAGCACCGTGCCGAAACGGCGGGTGGTCGCGTAAATTTCGGGCTCGGCCTCTTCGGACAGGCGGATCATCTTCGCGTAGCAGCCGCCCTCGAAATTGAAGACCGCGGTGTCCGACCAGCCATGCTCGTCGTCGCCGATCAGCGTGCGCGAGGCGTCGGCCGACAGCGTCGTCTTGCCGGTGCCCGACAGGCCGAAGAAGACCGCGGTGTCGCCCTGGGGTCCGATGTTCGCCGAACAGTGCATCGGCATCACGCCCTTTACGGGGAGCAGATAGTTGAGGATGCCGAACACCGACTTCTTCATCTCGCCGGCGTAGGCGGTGCCGCCGATCAGCACGAGCTTCTCGGCGAAATTGACCGCGACCACCGTCTCGCTCCGCGTGCCGTGCTTCGCGGGGTCGGCGCGGAAGCTCGGCAGGTCGATGATCGTATATTCGGCCGCGAACGCCGCCAATTCCTCCGCCGTCGGACGCACCAGCAGCGTGCGGATGAACTGGCTGTGCCAGGCGAGTTCGGTGACGACCTGAACCTGAACGCGATGCTCGGGCTGCGAGCCGCCGAAGAGCTGCTGGCGATAGAGGCGCTCGCGACCCGCGAGATGCGCGAGGAAATCGGCCTTCAGCGCCGCGAAATGATCGGGGGTCATCGCGACATTGGTCTTGCCCCACCAGATGGTATCGCGCGTTTCTTCGTCCTGGACGATGAACTTGTCCTTGGCGCTGCGCCCGGTGTGCTTGCCGGTTTCGACGACGAGCGGGCCGTCCTTGGCGAGCAGGCCTTCGTCATGGCGAAGCGCATCCTCCACCAGCCGCGCCGTGCCCCAGTTTTCGGCCACATCCGCCTTCGTCTCGACGGTGTCGGTGCCGATCGCAATCTTGGTCATTGGCTTCGCCTTTCCCTTGTCCGGCGCATGTCCCGCGGGCCGTTGCATACCTATGCAATGCTTAGCGTGCTAATGGACAGGCCCGCATTTGCATGGGTGCCGACGGGAGCGCCGATTCCGAAATCCCGATCGCGTTAGCGACGATGCGAAGACAGGTCAAAAGATTAAAGAGTGAATCGCGGGCCAGCCGTGCGCGGTTGTCGCTGGGCGGCAGATCGGCTAGTTGGACCGCCGGGGTCCGCCCAATGGAAAGAGCATGACGGCAACCATCGCGCTGGTCGACGACGACCGCAACATCCTGCAATCCCTGTCGATCGCGCTGCAAGCCGAGGGGTTCGTCACGCGCGTCTATTCGGACGGCGAGGCGGCGTTGAAACCGCTGATCGACAATCCCCCCGATCTGGCCGTGTTCGACGTCAAGATGCCGCGCATGGACGGGCTCGAGCTGCTGCGCCGCCTCCGCGAGAAGAGCCAGCTTCCGGTGATCTTCCTGACCAGCAAGGACGACGAGATCGACGAGGCGCTAGGCCTTGCGATGGGCGCCGACGATTATATCGCCAAGCCGTTCTCGCAGCGTCTGGTGATCGCGCGCATCCGCGCGATCCTGCGCCGCGTCGAACTCAACCGCGCGGCGCCGAGCGAGGATGACGAGCCCGTCGCCGAACCGATCACCCGCGGCCGCCTGAGCATGGACCCGGCGCGCCACAAGGTCGGCTGGGACGGCAAGGACGTCACGCTGACCGTCACCGAATTCCTGATCCTCGAAACGCTCGCCTCGCGCCCGGGCATCGTGCGCAGCCGCAACCAGCTGATGGACGCGGCCTATCAGGACGATGTCTATATCGACGACCGCACGATCGACAGCCACATCAAGCGCCTCAGGCGCAAGTTCCGCGAAGTCGATCCCGATTTCGACGCGATCGCGACTCTCTATGGCGCCGGATACCGCTTCTCCGATGACGGCTGACTCCAGAAGGCCCGAAGGGAGCATCGCCGAGCAGGAGGAGGCGCCGCTTGTCTGGTCGGCGCGCTGGTCGCTGACGACGCGCATCCTCGCCGTCAATATCCTGGCCATCGTGCTGTTCGGCGGCGGCTTCTTCTATCTCGATACCTATCGCAGCCGCCTGATCGACACGCGCATGGACGTGATGGGCGACCAGCTCGCGCAGCTCGACGAAGCGCTCGAGGCGGCGCGGCCCGACCAGCGCCGGCACCTGATCGGCGAATTCACCCGCGCAACCGAGTCGCGCCTGCGCTTCTACGACGCGAACGGGCGCAAGATCGACGACAGCTTCGCGCACGCTCCGCCGACCTATACGCTGCGCGATCCCGAGCTTCAGCCGTGGAAACGCGACGCCGCGCGCGCGATGGACCGCGGGATCGACTGGATCGTCGGCGCCCCCGCCTATCCCGAATTCGAGGAACCGCGGATCGACCGCGGCAGCGCCTGGCCCGAGGTCGTCGAGGCGATGAAGACCGGCGCGGCGGCAAGCCGTTTCCGCTACGCCCCCGAACGCACCCCCCTGCTCAGCGCGACGCGCATCGTCGACCTCGACGCACCCGAGGTGATGCTGATGACGCTCAACGCGCGCGACATCACCAAGACGGTGCGCGCCGAGCGTTTCCGCCTCGCGGTCGTCGTCGCGATGGTGCTGATCGCCTCGATCCTGCTGTCGCTCTTTCTCGCGCGCACGATCGTCCGCCCCTTGCGCAAGCTGGCGCGCGCCGCGGTGCGCGTGCGCCTCGGCCGCGCGCGCGAGGTCGTCGTCCCGCGCCTGCCGAGCCGCCGCGACGAGATCGGCACCCTCGCCCGCGCGCTTTCGGACATGACCCAGGCGCTCCGCGAACGCATCGACGCGGGCGAGCATTTCGCCGCCGACGTGACGCACGAACTCAAGAATCCGATCGCTTCGGTGCGCTCGGCGATCGAGGGGCTGGGGCGCGGCACGACCGACGAACAGCGCGCGCAACTGCTCGCGATCGCCGACGAGGATGTCCGCCGGCTCGACCGGCTGGTCACCGACATCAGCGACGCGAGCCGGATCGACGCCCAACTGTCGCGCACCCTGTTCGAGCCGATCGACATCGGGCTGATGATCGAATCGATGCTCGCGGGCCGCGCCGCGCGCGTCAAACCGGGCGTGCCGACCCCGCGCATCGCCTTTGCCCGCCCGCGCAAGGGCACGACGCAGGTGATGGGCGACGGCCACCGGCTCGAACGCGCGATCGACAATGTCATCGACAATGCGATCAGCTTCTCCCCCGAAGGCGGCCTCGTCTGCATCGCCGCGACGCGGCTGGGCGACGAAGTGCATATCCGCGTCGACGACGACGGCCCCGGCATCGACCCCGCGCAACGCGAAGCGATCTTTCGCCGTTTTCACAGCGAGCGGCCCAATGGCGAGGCGTTCGGCCGCCACAGCGGCCTCGGCCTCGCGATCGCGCGGACGATCATCGAGGGCCATGCCGGAACGATCTCCGCCCGCGACCGCGACGACGGCCAGCGCGGCGCGAGCCTGCTCATCACCTTGCCCGCACGCGAGGGGCATGACGCGGCGGGGTAAGCGCGGGGGTTCGGGAGATTATTTGGTTCACGCGGGCGCGCGGGGGCGCGGAGAGAAATTCCCCTCCTCCGTTCGTGCTGAGCTTGTCGAAGCACCGCTCTTCTTTTCGGTCGGGCAAAGAAAGAACGGCCCCCTTCGACTGCCTTGCAGGCGCTCAGGACAGGCTTCGACAAGCTCGGGGCGAACGGACTTCTTGTTCTCTCCGCGTCTCCGCGTCTCCGCGTGAACCTTCTTCCCCGAGGCTGCTACGCGAGCTTCCTCTCCCCACCCGAATCGGTTTGCCGCCTTGCAGCCCCGCTTCGTCGCCGGTAAGCCCCGTTGATGTTTCCGAGCCGGACCAAGCCCGAGATCCAGAATATCCATGCGAGTTGCGTCGCGGCGGGCAGCGGCGGCGTGCTGATTCTCGGCAACAGCGGGCAGGGCAAGTCCGATCTCGCGCTCAGGCTGATCGATCGCGGCGCGCGGCTCGTCGCCGACGACCGCTGCGACATCTGGTTCGATCGCGACCGGCTGTGGTGCCGCCCGCCCGAGAATCTGGCCGGCAAGCTGGAGGTGCGCGGGATCGGCATCGTCGAAAAGCCGTGGACCGCGCCGGTGCCGCTCGCGCTCGCGGTGCGCCTGTCGGACCGGTACGACCGTATGCCGTCGGTGAACCAGATCGAGACGGTCGCCGGGCATCCGCTGCCCGCGCTGCTGCTGTCGGCTTTCGAAGCGTCGGCGCCGATCAAGATATTGCTCGCGCTCGAACGGCTGGCACCCGACCGATGAGCGTTCCCGACCCCCGCCTGCTCCTCGTCACCGGCCTGTCCGGCGCCGGCAAGTCGACCGTGCTCAAGGTGCTCGAAGACCTCGGCTGGGAGGTCGTCGACAATCTGCCGCTCGCCTTGCTCGAGGCGCTGATCGATGCGCCCGCGAAGCGCAGCGAGGCGGGCCGCCCGATCGCGGTCGGGATCGACAGCCGCAGCCGCGGTTTCAAGCCCGCGCGGCTCGTCAAGCGGATCAAGGAACTGCGCGAGGACGGCGGCCGCGACATCCAGACTTTGTTCCTCGATTGCGCGGGCGCCGAGCTCGAACGCCGCTTCTCCGAAACGCGGCGCCGCCATCCGCTGGCCGAGGATCGCCCCGCCGCCGACGGCATCGCGCGCGAACGCGAGCTGATGGAACCGCTTCGCCGCTGGGCCGAGCATGTCGTCGACACGACCAACTATTCGAGCAACGATTTGCAGCAGGAGGTGCGCCAGCGCTTCGGCGACGCGGGCGAAGGCGAGCCGGTGCTCAACATATTGAGCTTCGGCTTCGCGCGCGGGCTGCCGCGCAACGCCGACCTGGTGTTCGATATGCGCTATCTGCGCAATCCGCACTGGGACGCGAAACTGCGCCCCGGCACCGGGCTCGACCCCGATGTCGCGGCCTATGTCATGGCCGACCCCGCTTATGAGGACAGCGTCGCGCAGATCGAACACCTGCTCCTCACGCTGCTGCCGCGTTACCGCGCCGAGGGCAAAAGCTATGTCACCGTCGCCTTCGGCTGCACCGGCGGGCGGCACCGCTCGGTCCATGTCGCCGACCGTGTGGCCAAAACGCTACGCGCCGCGGGCCATGCGCCGACCGTGACCCACCGCAACCTTGACTCCGCCCCGCAAGATGGGCTTGAGGGCAGGCCCCCGCCCGCACCTTCCGCCGGCGCCGGACAAGCATAAGGGTCTGCGATTTCATGGCCGTCGATAAAGCATTGCCGCTGCTGGGAATGGTCCTGGTCACCCACGGCCGGCTCGCCGAGGAAATGGTGACCGCGATGGAGCATGTCGTCGGCCCCCAGCGCGCGATCGCCACCGTGTGCATCGGCCCCAACGACAATATGGAGATGCGCCGCAAGGAAATCGCCGAGGCGATCCGCAAGGTCGATGAGGGCCGCGGCGTGATCATGCTGACCGACCTGTTCGGCGGCACCCCGTCGAACCTCGCGATCAGCCTGCTCGAAAGCGGACGGACCGAAGTCATCGCGGGCGTGAACCTGCCGATGCTGATCCGCCTCGAAAGCGCGCGCAAGGCGATGGACCTGCGCGCCGCGGTGATCGCGGCCAAGGAAGCGGGCCAGAAATATATCTCCGTCGCATCGGAGATGCTGGGAGTGGGGCCATGAACGAAAACAGCGAAACGGTCGAGATCACCAACCAGCGCGGACTGCACGCGCGCGCCAGCGCCAAGTTCGTGACCTTCGTCAGCCGCCTTCCCGAGACCGTCAGCGTCGAGGTCGAAAAGGGCGGCAGCCGCGTCAACGGCACCTCGATCATGGGCTTGATGATGCTCGGCGCCGCAAAGGGCGACAGCATCACCATCCACACCAGGGGCGAAGGCGCCGACGCCGCGCTGCTCAAGCTGGTCGGGCTGGTCAAGGACAGCTTCGGCGAGGATTGATGGTGCGCGGCTGTTCCTTGCGCCCTGTGCCTCTGCGAAGGCAGGGGCCCACCTCCTGCCGCCTGTTGGTGCGCCAAAGCCGGTTGCCCCTCGATAGCGCGGGTGATGGGCCCCTGCCTTCGCAGGGGCACCGGAAAGCGGAAACATGACCGGCCGCCGCTCCCGTATCGAAAGCCTGTCCAATCCGCTGGTCAAGCGGATGCGCCTGTTGCGCGAGAAGCGCCATCGCCGCGCCGAGGGCCTGTTCCTCGCCGAGGGGCTGCGCATCGCGACCGAGGCGCGCGAGGCCGGTATATTGCCGCAATGGCTGTTCCTTGCCGACGAGGACGCCGCCGCGCACCCGCTCGCGAAGACGCTGGTCGACGCGACCCTCGCGGCGGGCGGCGAAGTGATCGACACCACCCCCGCAATCCTTTCCAAACTTTCGGGCAAGGACAATCCGCAGACGATCGTCGGCATCTATGCCGAGCCGAAGACCGCGCTCGCCGACCTCGACCGCGCCGTCGCGCCGATCTGGCTCGTCGCCGAACGGCTGCGCGATCCCGGCAACCTCGGCACGATGCTGCGCACCGGCGACGCGGTCGGCGCGGGCGGGCTGATCCTGCTCGACGAAAGCACCGATCCCTATGGCGTCGAGGCGGTGCGTGCGAGCATGGGGGCGATCTTCACGCAGAAGCTGGTGCAGACGCGGTGGGATGATTTCCTGCCCTGGCTGCGCGGCGGTCCGGGCGAACTGGTCGCGACCTGGCTCGGCGGCGACACGCTGGATTATCAGGCGGTGCGCTATGCCGCGCCGACCTTCGTGCTTGTGGGCAATGAATCGCAGGGTCTGCCCTCCGCCTATGCCGCCGCCGCCGATGTGCGCGTGAAGATGCCGATGATGGGCAAGGCCGACAGCCTCAACGCCGCGGTCGCGGCGGCGGTGATGGCCTATGAGGTGCTGAACCAGCGGCGAAGCTGAACGACGCTTGGCGATGACGTTCAGCGCGCGGCCATTCACGGGCGCCTAACGGCGCGTTCGACACTATCGTCATACCGGAGCAATATCCGGGTGGCGTCGAACGAAAGGCTTTATGGTGACACGCATCCTCCCCCTCATCGCCCTGCCGCTGGTCCTCGCCGGCTGCGCCGCTTCGGGCACCCCGCAAGCGCCCGGCGAAACGCCCGCGCCGGCCGCCGCCTACATGGCGCTCGGCACCGAGCCCGGCTGGACGCTCGAAATCACGCCCGAGCGACTGACCTATGCCGGCGACTATGGCGAGACGAAGATCGCCGTTCCGAACCCCGGCGCGACACCGGCGGCGAACGGCCGGACCTATGCCGCCGGCCGCCTGTCGGTCGCGATCGAGCTCACGCCATGCAGCGACGGGATGAGCGACCGGCGCTATGCCGACACGGTGCGCGTCACCGCCGACGGCAAGCGCGTGCAGGGCTGCGGCGGTGCGATTTTGCCGCCCGATACGCTCGCGGGGTCGAACTGGACCTTCGTGTCGATCGGCGGAACCCCGGTGACGGCGGACAGGCCGACATCGCTGGCATTCGACGGCACGCGCCTCAGCGGCAGCGCGGGATGCAACCACTTCGGCGGTGGCTATACGGCCCGGGACGGCGTGCTGACCGCAGGGCAGCTCGCCGCGACGCTGATGGCCTGCCCCGGACCCGAAATGGAACAGGAACGCGCCTTCTTCGACCTGATGCGCGCGCCGGTGCGAATCGCCTTCCCGTCGGACGGCACGATGCTGCTGACTGGCAAGGACGGCAAGACGGCGGTGCTCAAGCGGGTGATTTGAGGCGCGGCGCTTCATCAAAGCCGTGTGCTCCCGCGAAGGCGGGAGCCCATCTCCGGGCGGCGCGATCTTGAACCGGCCGGAGATGGGTTCCCGCCTTCAGCCTTTGGCTGAAGTTTATCCTGAGCGCCCGCCCTGCGGGCAGTCGAAGGGCGGGGACACGCAGCTCATTCCCCGTCGTTCACCGCGGCCGGCGCCGCCGCGAGCTTCGCCAGCGGCCGCGCCGTCTGTTCCGCGACCGGCAGCACAGGAATCTCCTTGTCGCCGGTCTCGACGTCGAGCGCCTCGAAACGCTTCGCCTGCGTCAGCACCTGCGATTCGAAGCTGCCGACAAAGGCGTTATAGGCGCCGGTCGCCTGATCGAGATTCTTGCCGACCCGCGCGATGTGCGATCCCATCGTCGCCATGCGCGCATAGAGCTCTTTGCCCAGCGCCGCGATCTCGCGCGCCTGACCCGCGAGCTTTTCCTGCCGCCACACCGCCGCGACGGTGCGCGCGATCGCGATCAGGTTCGTCGGCGTGGCGAGCAGCACCTTGCGCTCGAACGCATAATCCCAAAGCTCGGCATCCTGGTCGAGCGCGGCGGCAAGGAAATGCTCGCCGGGAACGAACATCACGACGAAATCGGGCGTGTCGTCGAACTGGTTCCAATAGGATTTGGCGCCGAGCAGATTGACGTGCGCCTTCATCGCCGCGGCGTGCGCCGCGAGGTGCCCCGCCTTCTCGCCCTCGTCGACCGCGCCGAACGCATCCTGATAGGCGTTGAGCGACACTTTCGCGTCGATGATCAGGCTCTGCCCGCCGGGCACCTTGACGACGACGTCGGGGCGGAGCCGCCCGCCCTCGCCATCGGCCACGCTGACCTCGGTCTGGAAATCGGCATGTTCGGAAAGGCCGCAGCTTTCGAGGACGTTGCGAAGCTGCTGCTCGCCCCAGCGTCCGCGCGCCTTGGGCGCGTTGCGCAGCGCATTGACGAGTTTCGCCGCCTCGCTCGACACACGCTCGGTGCCCTCGCGCATCGCAGCGATCTGGCCGTGGAGCAGGCCGAAGGCATTCTGCCGCTCGGCCTCGACCTTGCCGACCGCTTCCTCATATTTCTGCAGCCGTTCGTGGACCGGGGTGAGCAGCGCCTTCAGATTCTGCCCCGCGCTTTCCTCGCTCTGGCGGAAGCGTTCGTCGGCGCGTTCGAGAAAGGCCTTCTGCGCCTCGCCGAGCATCGCCTGTCCGACCTCGCGGAACTGCGCGGTGAGCGCCGCCTGCGCGTCCCGAAGCTGCGCGATCTGCGCGTCGTGCGCGGCATCGCGCGCCTTCTGCTCGGCGAGCAGCGCCGAAAGCTGCAGATCGGCCGCCTTGCGCGCCTCCGCCTCGGCCGCAAGGTCGGTGACCGCGGCGCGGAAGCGCTCCGACAGTCCATCGCGCTCCGCCTTGAGCGCCCCCGCCTGCCGTCCGGCGAGCAGCCAGCCGATGAAGCCCCCGAGAAGGAGCGCGATAATGCCGACGATCAGCAAGCTAGCATCCATGGCCGGAACATAGGACGAACAGCGCAGGCTTGGCTAGTCGCTATTTGGCCGGGAGAGGATAGCTTTGGGTGGGGAGTGGATATTCCTCCTTTCGTCATTCCCGCGAAAGCGGGAACCTAGGGCGTGCGTCGGCTGACCCCACACTGGGTTCCCGCTTTCGCGGGAATGACGACCTTATGAGATGCAGAGGGCCGCGTTCGGATCGAAATCCATCACCCCGCCCCGCTTCCCGCAAAGGGCAGGATCGCCCGATACGCCTCGACCCCCGGCGCGCCGCCGATCGTCACGCCCTGGGTCAGCAGCCAGTAATGCCGCACGATCTCCGCCTGCTGCTCCAGCCCGTAGCGGTGCAGCGGCCAGCCGGGTTTCAGGCTGTAGTCATAGGTCGCGAAGGGATGCCGCATCAGCACCAGATACCAGCGCCCGCGCGTCTGCGCCTGCCAGACGTGGGTTGTATAGCGCAAAGTAGCACACCCAACGGAAAATCGCAGATTTATGCGGGTTTGAAGGGTAAAATGCTTTCCAGTGTCGCGAGCGAAGGCGCGCCGGGAACAACGATGCCTTGGCGCAGCAAGAAGCTGTGTCGAACGATTTCCGCCTGTTGCTCGATGCCGTAGCGTTCGAGCGTCCAACCCGGTTTGATGCTGTAGCTATAACGGCAGAAGGGATGCCGCCGGAGGATCAGGTTCACGCCCTGCTGATATTGCCAGACGTGGACCAGTTCATGGATCAGATGGCCTTGGAAGCCGATGGAGGCGCTGGCGAAGCAATCGCAGTAGTTTGGGCTTTTCGGGTGGAAGTGGATATTGCCGCGCGGAGCCATCGTGATCCGGCGAGGCTGAAACGGCCACCACTTCCGATGGCATATCCGAACGGTGTCGAGTTTGATCGCCTCCCCGAAGACGCTTCGCGCAAGTGCACGTTCAGCCTCCGTAAGGGGCCGCTCGCCAGCGAGAGTTTCAAAGTTGTCGATCATGCCCTTGGTTGATTTCGCCTGATGCCGAACAAAATGTTCCTCCTATTGGCGACGTAACAACATATTTTTTCGTTAACCATCAATATTCTGGACAGGATCGAAAGTCGCGACTAACCGGCGGTCATCAGAACGGGAGCTGACGGACAGCTCTCGTGGGGTTCATACCTTCTCGGCCTTTTAGGCCGACCGCCCAGAGCAGAAGCTTGTTGGTCGCGGCGTTAGGTATCGTATGTCGTGAGACACCCCAACCGGAAACGCCCACGGCCATCAGTGCCGTGTCAGCGGGGCTAAAAGGACCCCCGGTAGCAGCCGCTTCTGATGGCGGCATCAACCAACGCCCAAGTGGCGTGGCTGGTGCCGTATATTGCTACCCAATATGCCTCCTCCACGATCTGCTTGCGCGTTTGCCGAGAAAGGCAAGCACGTGAACATCAATTCTTCTTCCAATCTCCCCGCCAACGTGACGCCCAAGCCGTTGACGGCCGCCGATCAGGCGGAATTGCTTCACCTCCAGAACCGCGTGGCAGCGGTTGCCTCACGGGAAGGCCGGGCGGTTGCGGGGCGCGCCCTGCTGGTGCGTAGCCAGGATACCTTCATTCTGCGACATGGTATCGTTTCGGTGACGCAGCACGCCAAGAACAGCGGTTTTGCCTATGAGGCAACGAGCCTTGCTTTCCATCTCGCCGCGCAGTTGCTGCTCAATATTGACGTCAACAAGGCAGCGGATGCCGACAAGGAACGCCTGCGGGGCGAAGTGGCCATGCTCGCCCGCGCGCTGGCGGACCTTGATGCGCGGGCAAGCGAGCATCGCCATCTCGACGACGACGCCTTCGTGAAGTGGTATGAAGCCGAGGGCCGTATCAGCGGCCTCGCAAAGAGCTACCTCGCCTCAAAACGTCAGGACAAAGTGTCGAGCAATCGCAAGTCTGACGCCGAAACCGCCATGTCACCCGACGAGCAGGTGGAGGCGATTTTCGACAATCCCGCCGCCGTCGAAATCGACACCCTCGCAGGGATTCCTACCGGACAGGAAGGCTTGTTCATGTATCGGCAGGAGGGCGACAAGTTGCGCCTGATCCCGCTGACGGCTCCGCAGGCAAAACTCATCGAACTGGCTGGCCTCGCCCCGGACCCGTTGACGAACGCGGCGAAAGACCTGCTTTTTCATCGACAGATGCTTCTCGCTGGTGCGGCATTCGTCCCTGATGAGATGAGTGGCGTAACCGTAGAGGACGTGCCGGTAGGCGATGTCGCCAACGATACCTACACCATGCTTCCGGCGAACGGCACCTATCTGGTCGAGCAGGGGTATATCAGCATCGCCCACGCACGCCGCGATGATGGTCTCATCGTCCAAGTTTCGCCGAAGGATGTCGATCCCGGATATGCGCTCATCGGAGACAAGTATCTCGACAATCGCACCCGCCGTCGTCTCGGCGCGGCCCTTCTTGGGGAAGCGGATGCCGCGCAGTTCGCATTGTCGGCTGTCGATGGCGTTGCGGCCAAGATCAGTGGTTCGGGCAAGAGCCGGACGCTCACCTTCACGCACAAGGCGAGTGGGGCGAAGGTCAACCTGATCGTCAAGCCGCGCAATATGGGGACGATCTGGACCTACCGCGTCAGCTCGGCATTCGCGCCCACCGCGCAAGCGGTCATGGACGAAGCGGCTGTCGCAAACTTCGATGCGACCTTCGTGAAGGCATTGCTGAAAAAGCAGCCTGAGCGCGTCGTGACGGTTGCGATTGGCGAAGGTGGCATCAGCTTTGCCAATGGCAAGGCGGCTCCGCTGGCGTGCAATGCGGCCATCACCGGCACGGCGAAGGCGCAGGTGTTGTTGTCCGAACTTCGCCGTGCGGCGGTCGGATTGCTTGCCTTGCCGGTTGTGGGTGGCCTGACGTGGAAGCTCGATCCCAACGGCCTGCTGCTGGTCGAGGCATCGAGCGAGGTAGCGCGGTTCGAGGTGTTCATACAGACGCTGGAAGCCAATCGCGACCAGCCGACGAGAGAGCGCAAGCTGCGCGAACGGGTCGAAAGCCTGCCCCAGCCCGAAGCCCCGAACGCCGACGCGGCCTGACGTAATTTTCCCACCCATGTGATTTATCACATGGGTGGGAACGCCCACCCAAAAAGGAACTCCCTATGACACGCGACTACTCGTCGCGCGGCCTGAACCGCGCGCGCTATCTCATTGCCGGTCAGTCGGCCAGCCACATGGTTCCCTATCGCGCAACCGCCGCTGTTCGGGGCGGTCAGCTACCGACCGGCTTGTCGGCCCTGAACAATCTCGATTTCATGGACCCTGCCAATCCCTTCTTTTTGACCGACCGGGCGCTCCATTCGGCGGGGCAATATATTGGCCGCGTCGCGCCGCTCTCAACCGGCACGTTCAGCAAGCGACCGGGCAACATCATATTGTGCGACAGCGGCGGCCTCCAATATGGCCGTGATCCGAAACTTTGGCAGGGCGACGCATCGCGCGACTGGTCGCTCCGTTTCCTTGAAGCGAACGCCGACGAGGCAATAACCCTTGACGTGCCCACTCGCGTTATCACGCCGGGGATACCGCCGTTCGACAGCTTCAATGCGGCGCTTGCGACCACGGTGGACAATAACCGCTACTTCGCCCGTCATCGTTCGGCCCCGGTGCGTTTCCTGAGCGTGCTACAGGGGGAAACACCTGCGGACGCGCTGACCTGGTATCAGGCGGTAAAGACGCATCCGTTCGAGGGATGGGCGTTCGGCGGTTCCATGCGCGTCGATTATGTCCATATCGTCTCGATGATGCTGCGGTTGATCGCGGACGGGCTTCTCGGCCCCGAACGCAATCGCCTCCATTTCCTCGGCGTCAGCTCGCTCTCCCATGCCGTCATGCTGAGCGCGTTACAGGTCGCATTGCGGACCCACCTCGGCGACGACGCATTTCAGATTACGTTTGACACCAGCTCGCCATCCAAATTGGCGATGGTGGGCAAGATGTTTGGCTATGCGGAGCTGTCATCGACATCCTTCACTGAGGATCAGCGTGCAATAGGCACCCCCTTCGTGGGGTGATCGGCGTGCAAAAAGACCCCCTTCATCCCGGGTCTATAGTCGGCCGACTGGTTTTGATCAGTTGGCGAGAACGGGATGTTGATCGTGGAGACAGTGGTT
>QFCS01000547.1_pt1 | contig 33171 bp, 32 predicted proteins | sample 3576561 | NCBI WGS metagenome assembly QFCS01 | reverse complement strand
CTGTTGAGGCAGGTGAACGGGCCCTTGAGGCCGCGGATCTCGGGGAAGGCGTTCTCCTCGGGGCAGAACACGCTGTCCAGCACGATCTCGCCGGTGATGGAGGCGCGCAGGCCCACCTTGCTGTGGATCGCCGGGGCCGAGAGGCCCTTCATGCCCTTGTCGAGGATGAAGCCCCGGATCGCGCCCTCGTCGTCCTTGGCCCAGACCACGAACACGTCGGCGATGGGCGAGTTGGTGATCCACATCTTGGCGCCCGTGAGGCTGTAGCCCCCGGCGACCTTCTTCGCACGCGTGACCATGCTGCCGGGGTCGGAGCCGTGGTTGGGCTCTGTCAGGCCGAAGCAGCCGATCCACTCGCCGGAGGCCAGTTTCGGCAGGTACTTCTGCTTCTGCGCCTCGGTGCCGAATTCGTTGATCGGCACCATGACCAGCGAGCTCTGCACGCTCATCATGGAGCGGTAGCCCGAGTCCACACGTTCGACCTCGCGCGCGACCAGGCCGTAGCAGACGTAGTTCAGGCCCGCGCCGCCGTAGGCCTCGGGGATGGTGGCGCCCAGCAGGCCGAGTTCGCCCATCTCGCGGAAGATGGCCGGGTCGGTCTTCTCGTGGCGGAAGGCTTCGGTCACGCGCGGCAGCAGCCGCTCCTGGCAGTAGCTGTGCGCGGCGTCGCGCACCTGGCGCTCGTCGTCGGTGAGTTGCTGGTCGATGTGAAACGGGTCTTCCCAGCTGAAGCTGGCCTTGGCGGTGCTCATGGCGTTGTCTCCGGTGTGCGGTGTGGCGATGCCCACGATTGTCGGTGGCCCATGAATACCTGTCTAATATCGTTGATATATCCGGCCATACAAAAAACAGATTCATGGAATTCCGACACCTGCGCTACTTCCTTGTGCTCGCCGAAGAGCTGCACTTCGGGCGCGCGGCACAGCGCCTGTCCATCACGCAGCCGCCGCTCTCGCTGAACATCCAGCAGCTCGAAGCCTCCGTGGGGGCACCGCTGTTCACCCGCAACAGCCGCGGCGTGCAGCTCACGGCGGCCGGGCAGGCTTTCGTGCCGGCCGCACGCGCCCTGCTGGACCAGGCCGGCCAGGCCGCACGCGAGGCGCGCGAAGTGGCGCAGGGTCTGGTGGGCAGCCTGCAAATCGGCTTTGCCGGCACTGTGCTCTACCGCGGGCTGCCGCAGATTCTCAAGGCGTTCGCGGCGGCGCACCCGCGCCTTCGCCTGGTGCTGCGCGAGATGAGTTCGAGCGACCAGTTGATCGATCTCATGCACGAGCGGCTGGACCTGGGTTTCGTGCACACCACGCGTGTGCCAGCGGGTTTTTCGCAGGTGCTGGTGTCGAGCCAGCCGTTCGTGGCGTGCCTGCCCATGGCCCACGCTCTGGCACGGCGCAAGCGGCTGTCGCTGGCCGCGTTGCAGGGTGAACCGTTCGCGATGGTGTCGCGTGCCGTGTCGCCCGACTACCACGAGCGCATTCTCGGGCTGTGCGCCGATGCGGGTTTTTCCCCCGAGATCCGCTACGAGTTGCGCCACTGGCTCAGCGTGGTTTCGCTGGTTGCGCAGGGCCTGGGTGCGGCCCTGGTGCCGGCGGCGCTGCAGCAGGCGGGTCTGCCGGGTGCGGTGTTCGTGCCGCTGGATGTCGAGACGCCACCTTACGACACGCATTGCCTGTGGAAGACGGAGCGCGATCAGGCAGGGCTGGCGGCTTTCCTGGAAGCCGTGCGGGCTTTTGCCCAACCGGTACAGTGAACCGTCAACCATGGAGGACACGATGAGCGACAAACAGGTGCTGGTGCTGGGCGGCGGATGCTTCTGGTGCACCGAGTCCGTTTACAAAGAGGTGAAGGGTGTGACCGACGTGGAGTCGGGCTACAGCAATGGACAGGTGAAGCAGCCGAGCTACGAGATGGTGTGCACCGGCACGACGGGGCACAACGAAGTGGTGCGGCTGGAGTACGACCCGGCGCAGATCAGCACGCGCGAGATTCTGGAGATCTTTTTCGTGGTGCACGACCCGACCACGCTGAACCGGCAGGGCAACGATGTGGGCACGCAGTACCGCAGCGGCATCTACTTCACCACGCCGGAGCAGCAGCAGGTGGCGCAGGCCTTGATTGACGAGCTGACGAAGGACGATGTGTTTGGTCGACCCATCGTCACGGAGCTGAAGCCACTGGAGAACTACTGGCCCGCCGAGGCGTATCACCAGGATTTCTTTGAACGCAATCCGCACCAGGGTTATTGCATGGCGGTGGCGGCACCCAAGGTGGCGAAGTTCCGCAAGACGTTTGCTCGGTTGGCGAAGTAACGCGCTCTCTGGCATCGGCTTCGCGGGCGCAGGGGTGCATGGCGCTCTGTTCCGCGAATGTCCCCCGCCGGCTGGTGCCGGCTCCTCCTTTATTTCGCTACACAGATCGCCATGCACCCCTGCGCCAGTGACGCGGCGGATTGCGTACGGCTGAGCGCGAACAGGGCTTCGGATAGGGGTGAGGGCGCAGCGACATAAAAGGAGGAGAGGCGGCGAAGCCGACTCGGGGGACAGTCGCGGAGCCCTCACCCCTATCCGAAGACCGCGCTTTCCGGAGAAAAAGTCACCGGCCAGGACGCCAACGAGGCCACAACACGATCACCGCCAACCCCATCAGCACCAGCGCCGCCGCCCCCAATTTCCACCCGGGCAAAGGCTCTCCAAGGGAGAGCGCCGAAGCCCCCATCCCGAACACCGGAATCAGCAAGGCCAGCGGCGTCACCGTGGCCGCCGGGTGGCGCGCCAGCAGCCAGTTCCACACCCCATAGCCATACAGCGTGTTACCCACCGCCTGCCACAGCACACTGGCCCATACCAGCGTGTCCGCATGCTGCAAGCCCTCGCTGATCGCCTGCTGGCCTTCGATCAACCACGACAACGCGAACAGAGGCGGCACCGCGAACACACTGCTCCAGACCATGAAGTGCAGCATGTTCACCGGCCCGAGCGACTTCACCACCAGGTTGGCCAGCGACCAGAAGAACGCCGCGCTCAACACCAGCCCGACGCCCAGCAGCGTCACCGATGCGTCCAGATTCGCCGCAATCACACCCAGGCCGGCGAGGGCCAGCAGCAGGCCGACGACCTGAAACCACCGCACCCGCTCGCCCATCAGCCAGAGCGAAAGACCGATGGTGAAGAAGACCTGCAGTTGCACCACCAGCGAGGCCAGCCCCGGCGAAATGCTGCTGCGCATGGCCAGGAACAGCAACCCGAACTGGCCCACACCGAGCAGCACCCCGAAGGTCGCGATCTTGCGCCAGGGTGCGGTGGGACGGGGAATGAACAGCAACCAGGGCAGGGCCGAAAACGCAAAGCGCAAGGTGGCGAAAAGAAACGGCGGCAACCCGTTCAGCCCCCAGCGGATCACCACGAAATTCGTGCCCCAGATGAAGATCACCGACAGGGCGAGGAGAAGGTGGGTGAGAGGCAAGGCGCGATCCTGGTGGGGGCGGGCCGGCAGTATAGCCAGCCATCCTGATCCCGCGCAGTTGCTCAGTGCAGTGCCCTTGTGCGGTACAGGAGGAACAGCGCCACCGGGGCACCCACCAGGCCGATCACCGCGTTCAGATGGAACACGTGCCGGCTCCACGGCAGATGCAGGACCAGGTCGGCCCCGAGGCCGAGCACGGCACCGGCCAGGCCTGCCGCAGGCAGCAGCACCCGATGGTCGGCGCTGCGGAAAAGGGCGCGCGCCACCTGGGCCGCGACCAGTCCCAGGAAGGCCACGGGACCGCAGAACGCCGTGACCAGCCCGCTGAGCCATGCCGTGGTGAACAAGGTGGCGCGCTGCACGAGGGTGACCCGCATGCCCATGGAGGCTGCGTAGCGCTCGCCCAGCAGCAGGCCGTTGAGTGGCTTGACGAGGAAGGTGCTGGCCATCAGGCCGACCACCACGCCAGGGACCAGGATGCTCAGTTGCTGCTGTGTCGCCCCCGCGAAACTGGCGTCGTCCCATGCCTTGAAGGCACGCGCCTGGGTCTCGTCGATGAAGTGCAGGGAGACGCTGATCAGGCCGACCGCAAGATAGCCCAGCATGAGGCCGATGATGAGCAATGTGACGGTGCCGACCTGGCGAGAGAGCGCGGCCAGCAGCATCAGCACGATCGCGGAGCCTGCCACGGAAGCGACCGCCAGGCCGGCATCACCCAGCAGGCCATGGCGCAGCAGGAATGCGTTGCCCACGACCCCGGCGAAGGTGACGAGCAGGGCGCTGCCCAGCCGGGCGCCGTGCACGATGCCCAGCACGAACGGGTCGGCCAGGGGATTGCGGAACAGGGTTTGCAGCAGCAGACCGGCCACGCCCAGTGCAGCACCGGAGAAGATGGCATTCAGCGCCCGGGGAAGGCGGAAGCCCAGCACGATGTCGGCCCAGGCCGGCCGCTCCGGCGTGGCGCCGCTGCCCAGTGCTTCAAGCACGCTGGCCAGTGGGATGGCGACTGTGCCGAGCGACAGTTCCGCAACGAAAAGGGCGCAGAGAAGTGCGCACAGCGTGGCGAAGCAGAGCCGCGAGCGCGTGGCCGTGTGCGGCGTTGCAGGAGTCACGGCGTGCAGCGATGCAGAGGTGTTCATGGCAGGTGGCGCAGGAACCGATCGGTGGGGGCGTCGGCAGGAAGCAGGTGGGGGTGCAAGGCGCGAATGGCTTCGATCAGTTGCACGTGGGGTTGTGTCATGCCCTGGTCCTGGAAGGGAGAGGCCCATGCGCCGGTGTAGCCCCTGTCCCAGGCGTGCACATTTCGCTCCCGCGCGGCGCGAAACCACCCGTGCAGCGGGTTGGCGCGGATCAGCGCTTCGGTGTTCGCCTGGCCGCCGAGGGTGCCCAGCCAGACAGGTGCCTCGCCTGCCTGGACGAGCACTTTCTCGAAACGCTCATAGACGAGACTGCTGGGACGAGCGTCGTGGTCGAGCGCATAGCGCCCACCCGCATCGCGTATCAATTGCGCGCGCTGATTGCCGTTCCCGAAAGCCTCGAAGGTGTCTCGGCCCGACGCGAAACCGGCCATGACCAGCGGCCGGTCGGTGGCTGCGCTTGCCACGTCGGCCCAGTGGAGGTATTGCGCTTCGATCTCCCCGAACCGGGCGTTGCCCAGGGCCTCACGGTTGGACAGCAGAGCGAGCAGCTTGAGCCACTCGGCCCTGCCCAGCGGGTGGGTTTCATGGTGGTCGGCCTGGGGAACGGCCCGCACACCGAGTTCCCACAGCCGCGGGTGCATGTTGCCCTGCGGATAGGCCGAGTAGAAGCTCAGGTACACGTCGGCTTGCACCGCCATCACGGGTTCGATGGAGGCATGGCCGTAGCCCCACATGTCATGCACGAGCCCTTGCGCCACGCGCTCGCGCACGGCGGGCACCGTGGCGCTGCGCGTGCTTTCCGAGCCATACAGACGGTCAACCAGGCCCAGTTCGTCCAGCGCACCCAGCATGGCGGCGTTGCCGGTCACCAGGCGCTGGATGGGCACCTGGATGACCTGTTCATGGCGGCCGTGCGCCGGCACCGGCGTGCCGCATTGCACGAGCAGGACGTGCAGCACTTCGCCGGTGGCCACGGTGGGTGTGAAACGGAGGCGCTTGAAATGGAGCCCGTACTCCACCTGCAATTGCGCGGACCGGGTGAAGCTCGTCTTCTGAGGAAAGTAGTCCACTCCCGGCCGGTAGTCGGCCACGCACGCCGCGTCCAGGTTCTCGCCCGGCCCGCCCGCCCCCACCGTCTGCGCGGGCCAGGGCATGCGGACGGGTGGGTCCATCTGCATGCATCCCGCCAGCATGAGGCTGCACAGCAGCACTGTCGGCGCCCGCGACATCGGCTTCACGCGGTGGATTCCCCGCGCGTCGATGCCTGGAAGGCCAGGACGTCGGTCAACGCTTCCAGCGTGGTGAACCGCTGGTGGGCGCCGTCTGCCTGCGTCAGGCAATAGCCCCGCGCGTCTGCACTCACGGTCTGGCGGGCGTCGCGGTGCGGCGTGTAGCCCATGCGCTGCAACGCACGCTGTGCCCACACCCTGTGGAGGCCTTCGCCTTCCAGGCGGATGTGCCGCTGCCCTTCATGGCCCACACGCAATTCGGCGCGCTCCAGATCGAATGCCAGGCCATCGGCCGCGAAGGTATCGCCGAGGGCGCCGCCCAGCGCCAGGTCTTCCGGGGCGCCCGCATGCAGGCGGCGCTGGCCATCGATCAGCCACAGCGCGTCGGCGTAGCGCAGCGCGAGTTCGAGGTCGTGTGTGGACAACAGCACCGACAGGCCCTGCTCGCGCGCGAGCTGGCGCAACAGGTGCATCGTGGCCACGCGCCGTGGCAGGTCCAGGTATGCCGTGGCCTCGTCCAGAACCAGCAGGCTGGGCTGTTGTGCCAGCGCCCTCGCGATCATGATCTTCTGGCGTTCGCCGTCCGACATCTCCGTGACAAGACGTCCGGCCAGATCGTGTGCACCCACCCGCTGAAGCGCCTGTTCGACCTCCTCGCGGTCTTCTTTTCCCAGCCTTCCGCCCCAGCCCAGGTGCGGGTAGCGCCCCAGGGCGGCGAGCTCGCGACCTGTCATGAGCGGGACGGCGGTGCGTTCCGTCAACACGACAGCCAGTCGGCGTGCCCGTTCGTTGGCGGTCAAGGCCGACAGCCGCGCGCCATCGAGCAGCACCTCGCCCGAGAGCGCGGCTTGCATGCCACAGAGCGTGCGGATGAGGGTGGACTTGCCGGCGCCGTTCGCACCGATCAGGCAGACAAAGCGGCCGCCGGGCAGGGTCAGGTCGAGCGGCCCCAGCAGGGCGCGGCGGCCGTGGCCGGCGATCAGCCCACGGGTCGAGAGTCCTGTCACAGGTTCATGCCAAAGGCGGCCAGCACGGTGCGTGGCGCTCCAGGGTAGGTGGGGACGAACGCACCGCCGGAGTCGTGGTAGCGCTTGTTCCCCAGGTTCTGCACGGTGAGCTGAAGCCGGTAGCGCTGGCCTGCGCCGAAGCGGTAGGCGGCGTTGGCGTCCCAGCGGACGTAGGACGGCAACTGGAAGCTGTTGGCGGTGTTGGCCTGCCGGGCACCCACATAGATGGCACCGATGCCCGCGCTCAGGCCGGCGGCGCGGCCGCTGAAGTCGTAGGTGGACCACAGGCTCGCGCTGCGGCGTGGCGCATTGGCCAGCAGCTTGCCAACCAGGGTCGGGTCGCTGTCTTTGCTGATCTCGGTCTTGAGTTCGGTGTAGCTCGCCAGCAGCCGCCATTGCGGCGTGACGCTGAATGGAATGTCGAGCTCCCAGCCACGGCTGCGCTGTTCACCCACCTGGATCACATAGTCGAAGTCGGTGGGGTCGGACACCACGCCGTTGCGCCGACGGATGTCGAACACCGCCAGTGTGGGCTCCAGGCGGCCATCGAGCAGGCTCAGTTTGGTGCCCACCTCCATCTGCTCACCGCGCGAGGGTTCCGGCAGGCTGCCATCGCGCCGCATGCCGCTGAATGGCTCGGTGAGGAAGGATCGGGACCAGCTGCCGTAGAGCGAGACGCTGTCGGACGGGGTCCAGGTCACGCCCACGCGCGGCGACAACGCATCATCGGTGCGTGTGACGGTGTCGGGCGTCGGGAGATAGGCCGCCCTGGCGCTGGTGCGAGAGCGGTCCTGGCGCAAGCCCAGCAGCAAGCGCCAATGTGGGTTGAGCTGGAGTTCGTCCTGGGCATAGAGGCCGACGCTGTGGCTGCGGTAGCTGGAGGCGTCGTAGGGCACCAGCGTGCCTGCCGTGGTGACGCCGTGTACGGGGTTGTACAGGCTGATGGGCAGGTTCGTCGGGAAGCCGAGCGGCCCCACGTTGGCGTCGGCGGTGAAGTCCCATCCGTCCCGGTTGGCGTCCACGCCGAACAGCACCCGGTGGCGCACCGGGCCCGTCTCGATGCGGCGTGAGAGCTCGGCCATCACCGTGGTGTCGGTCTGCTTGTCGATGCTGCGCTGCTTGCGGCGGTTGACCTGCGGATCGGCCGTGGCCGCGCCACTGATCGGGCTGAAACCGTAGGGGTACCACAGGGCGTCGGTTCTGGCGGACGACGTCTGCAGGCCCGCACGCAGGTCCCAGCCACTGTCCAGGCGGTGGTCCAGCGTGAGCGATCCGATCATGCTGTCGTTCTTCAGCGAGGCGTCTGCCTCGGCGTAGTTGTAGTGGATGGGCACCTGCAGGAACAGCGGGCTGTTGCCAAAGCCGCGATCGAAACTTCCGCGCTTTCTTCCGATTTCCAGTTCGGCCGTGAGCGAGGTGTGGGGCGAGGGCCTCCATCGGAACACCGGTGAGACGAACTGCGTTTGTGCCTCCACGAAGTCGCGGAAACTCTGGTTGTCCTGCCACGATCCCGTGAGGCGGTAGCTCAGCGTTTCGCTCAAGGGGCCGGTGCTGTCGAAAGTGGCGCGCAGGAAGTCGTGGCTGCCGAGGGTGAGATCGAGGCTGTTGCGCGCCACGTCCTGGGGCTTCTTGGTCACGAGATGGACCACACCGCCCGGCTCGAAACGGCCATACAGCGCGGAGGCGGGGCCCTTCAGAACCTCGATCTGCTCGATGTTGACCAGCTCATCGACAGGCGCGAAGACGCTGCGCCGGAAGCCATTCTTGAGGTTGGCGGACGTGGCGAAGCCACGCAGGCGAAAGCGGTCATTGCTGCCCCCCCAGCCCACCTGCGGTGTGACACCCGGTACGGTGCGCACGGCTTCCCCGAAGCTGGTCACCCCACGGTCCTCGATCAGCTCCCGCGTGACGGTCTGGATGGAGAACGGCGTTTCTTTCACCACGGTGTCGCTCTTGTTGGCCGTGGGCGCGACGACCGCGCGGTAGGCGCGCTCGCGGGTGCCGGTGATGGTGACGGTGTCCAGGGCCTCGACCGTTTCCAGCGTGTCGGCCTGCGCCGAGGCGGCAGCCGAAGTGAGGGATGCAATGGCGCACCAGGAGAGGTTTCGCAACGGCATGGCGAGCATGCGGTGCTGGCCGTGTCGACGGAGGGATTCGCGGGCTGGCATGGGTTCTTTCCTTGGGAGGTCGGGTGGTCAGGCGGTTTCGGGCACGGCTTCCCAGGTCGGGAAGGGGTCGGGCAGTGAGGCCCAGGCCGTGCGTCCCTTGCGGGTTTCCGTGAAGTTCAGGTGCGCGTTTTTCCAGGCGCGTTCGATTTCCGTCCGGTCCATGTGACGGCCGATGAACACTACCTCGTTGAGACGGTCGCCGTGTGGCTCCTGCCAGCGCTGCTCGATGGCGAGCCGCTGCGGGCTCCCGGTGGCTGGCCAGCGTTCGCGTGGCGCGCTCGCCCACCAGCGGCCCACGGGTTCGTGGGTGGCGGTGTTGCCGGCCCGCGAGTAGCTGACCACCCAGTCGGGGCGGCTCGCCAGCCACACGCAGCCCTTGGCACGCAGGAGGCCTGGCAGGGGCATGTCCATGAAACGGGAGAACCGCCAGGGATGCAGGGGCTCGGTGCTGCGCAAGACGAAGCTGGTGATGCCATGGGCCTGCGTCTCCGGGGTGTGCTCGCCCTCGAGTTCGCGCGCCCAGCCTGCCATGGCGCTGGCGCGCTCCAGGTCGAACCGGCCGGTGCCCAGCACACGGTCAAGAGGCACCCTGCCATGTTCGGCGAACACGACGTCGGCCACCGGGTTGAGGGCCTTGACCACGGCGGTGACTTCATCGCGCCGGGCCGCGTCGACCTTGTCGAGCTTGTTGATCACCACCACGTCGGCGAACTCGATCTGGTCGGTCAGCAACGCGGCGAGCGTGCGCTCGTCGCCCTCCGCCGCGACCTCCCCGCGCTGCGACAGCAGGTCGGTGCTGCCGTGATCCGCCAGCAGGTTGAAGGCGTCCACCACCGTCACCATGGTGTCGATGCGGGCGACGTCGTTGAGCGAATCGCCGTTTTCGTCCTCGAAGTCGAAGGTGGCGGCCACGGGCATGGGTTCGCCGATGCCCGTGGACTCGATCAGCAACGCGTCGAAGCGGCCTTCAGACGCGAGGCGTCGGACCTCCAGCAGCAGGTCCTCGCGCAGGGTGCAGCAGATGCATCCGTTGCTCATTTCGACCAGCTTCTCCTCGGTGCGGGAGAGTGCAGCGCCCGCGTTTTCAGCGCTACGCCGCACCAGCGGGGCGTCCACGTTGACTTCGCTCATGTCGTTGACGATGACCGCCACCCGCAGACTCTCACGGTTGGCGAGGATGTGGTTGAGCAACGTGGTCTTGCCCGCACCCAGAAAGCCCGACAGGACCGTGACCGGCAGACGTCCGTCGTGGGGTTGTCGATTCGAGTTCTCCATGGCCGGCCTTTACTGGCCGCGCACCGCGCTGGTCAGGGCGCGCGTGTTGAACCGCATCATGTCGAGGTAGGTGGCGGCTTCACCGCCGGGCGCGGAGAGCGAGTCCGAATACAAGGCGCCCGAGGGTTTCACGCCGGTCTCGCGCCCGATCTGCTCGATCAGGCGGGGATCGGAAATGCTCTCCACGAACAGCGCCTTGATCTTTTCCTGGCGGATCTGCCGCACCAGTTGCGCCACGCCTCTGGCCGAGGCTTCGCTCTCGGTGCTCACGCCCTGCGGTGCCAGGAATTTCACGCCGTGGTCACGTGCGTAGTACCCGAAGGCATCGTGCGACGTGATCACCTTGCGTTGCGCCACAGGTATCGGCGACCATGCCGCGCGAATCTCGCCGTCGAGCGCATCCAGCTTTGCCACATAGCGTGTGGCGTTGTCTTCATAGATGTTGCAGCCACCGGGGTCCGCGCGGCACAGGCCCTGGGCGATGTTCCGGACAAAGACCTTGGTGTTGCTCACGCTCTGCCAGGCATGCGGGTCGGACCCACCGTGCGCGTGCGCGCCTTGCTTGTGGCCCCGCGGCTCGTCATGGTCATGGCCTTCGGCTTCCTTCAGGGCGCGAACTCCCTTGCTGACCACGACCTGCTCGCCCTTGTAGCCGGCCGTCTTGAGCAGTCGGCTCATCCACCCTTCGAAACCCAGTCCATTGGAGAACACCACGTTCGCCTGCGCCACCAGCCGCGCCTGCGCTGGCGAGGGCTGGAACACATGGGCATCGCCGCCCGGGCCGACCAGCACGTCCACGCCCACGCGCTCGCCACCGACCTGGCGGACCAGATCGCCCAGGATGCTGAAACTGGCCACGGCTTTCAGCGGTGCCTGCGCTTGCGCCTGCGACGCTGGTGCGGCCACGCACAGGCCGACGGCGAGCGATGCCACTGCCAGGATGCGGTGGACACGGGATGGCAGGGGAGGGCGGGTGTGGACAGGCATGGGAACTCCTTCAGGCGTTGAAATGGGAATGCGGTGGATGCCGGCGTCGCAGGCCTTGCGGCGCGAACAGCAGCGAGAACAGGTACATCGCGCCCAGACCGAGCACGATGACGGGACTGGTCGGCCAGCCGGTGTGGTACGAGATCAGCAGGCCGCTGGCGCCGGCCGCGAGGGCCAGGGCAACGGACAGCGCGAGCAGTGGTCCGATGCGGCGCACCCAGAAGCGCGCGGTGGCAGCGGGCAACACCATCACGCCCACGGCCATCAGGGTGCCCAGGGCGTGAAAGCCGGCCACGAGGTTGATGACAAGCAGGCCCATGAAGCCGTAGTGGGCCGCCGGGCTCCAGCGGCTGCGGCCGCGCAGGAAGCCCGGGTCCAGGCACTCGAGCACCAGGGGGCGGTACAGCACCACCAGTGAGACCAGCGTCGTGCCCATGATTCCTGCCAGCAGAAGCAGCGCCGCGTCGTCCAGTGCGAGCACGGTGCCGAACAGCACGTGCAGCAGGTCCACGCTGTTGCCGCGGACGGACACGATCAGCACCCCCAGCGCGAGCGAGAGCAGGTAGAACGCAGCGAGACTTGTGTCCTCTTTGAGGACCGTGTGGCGTGCCACCCAGCCCGAGCCCACCGCCACGGCCAGCCCGGCGGCAATGCCACCCGCTGTCATGGCGCCCAGCGAAAGCCCCGCGACGAGATAGCCGAGCGCCGCGCCGGGCAGGATCGCATGGGCCATCGCATCGCCCATGAGGCTCATGCGCCGCAGCATCAGGAAAACGCCCACCGGCGCCGCACTGAGCGCCAGCGCCATGCAGCCGAGCAGCGCGCGCTGCATGAAGCCGAACTCGAGAAACGGCGCCAGCCAGAGGTCGCTCATGCCATGGCTCCCGCCATGGGCTGGCTGGGGGAGCGGTCACACAACGGCGCCTCCTTGTCGAAGGGTTCATGCATGAGCAGCGCGCGCTGCCAGTTGGCGGGTGTGAGCACGTCGCCGGTGGCTCCCCAGGCGATGGGCTCGCGCGCCAGCAGCAGCGTCTGGGGGAAATGCGCGCGCACCAGTGCGAGGTCGTGCAGCACGGCCACCACGGTCTTGCCACACGCGTGCCACCGATGCAGCAGGCCCACCAGATCTTCCGTGGTGCGCTGGTCGACGGCGGAGAACGGTTCATCCAGCAGCATCACGGGCGCGTTCTGCAGGATCAGGCGGGCAAACAGGACGCGCTGCCACTGCCCTCCCGAGAGGGAGTCGATGCCGCGCTTCTCGAAGCCCAGCAAGCCCACCTCTGCCAGCGCCATGTGACAGGCCTCGCGGTGTGCCGCGGTGTAGCGCCCGAGGGCGCGCACCTCGTGCCACAGACCCTGCATCACCATGTCGCGCACGTTGATGGGGAAGCTGCGATCGATATCGGGCTGCTGGGGCAACCCGGCGACGCGTTGGCGTTCAAGCCCCTCGATCCGGCCGCCCATCGGCTGTATGCCGCCCGCCAGGGCCTTGATCAGCGTGGACTTGCCTGCCCCGTTGGGACCAACCACGGCCATCAGTGTGCCGGCGGCTATCGTGATCGACAGGTGGTGCACCGCCGGGTGCCGGGCGTATCCCAGTGTCAGATCGTGCAGGTTGATGGCGCTGTCTGCCTGAAGGGCGTTGGTGCGGTGTGACACGGGCTTTGGGACTAAGATATTGCAACTGTATTGCGATAGCGCGATATTAACGCAACTGTGTTGCATTAAGAAAGTGAGGAGCGCCATGCCGTCCACCACCCGCAGAGACACCGTTGTTGCCGTACCGCCCCACGTTCAGACCCGACTGGAAGCGGCAGGCCTGCGGCGCACCCTGGCCACGCGTGCCGTGATCGGCCTGTTTCTCGCCCAGCCCGCGGGCGGGCTGACGCATGCGCAGGCCCTCCATGCCCTGAACAACCGCGGCCTGGACATCAACCGCGTCACGCTGTATCGCCTGCTGGACCGGCTGGCGGTCTGCGGTGTGCTGCAACGTCATACGGATGACCAGGCCCGCACCTGGCGCTTCAGCCTGGCGCCTGCCGCGCCCGAGCCGGGGGAAGAGGGCGCGGTGCCGCGCTTCGAGTGCGATGCCTGTCACCGTGCCTTTGCGCTCCCCGAGGCGAGCGCGCCCACGCGCGCCATGGCGCAAAGCCTGCTGGACACACTTGCGCGGCTGGGGCATCACGGCGAACGTGTGGATGTATCGGTGCATGGCACCTGCGCCGGTTGCGTCGAGGGGGTTTTGTGATCGAGTCCCGTGGACTGCGCTATGCCTACAGAGGTGGCGCGTCGCTGGACATGACCGATGTGTCGTTGACGCAGGGTGACACGCTGCTGCTGCGTGGGCCTTCCGGCAGTGGCAAGTCGACCTGGCTCGCGCTGGCCGCCGGTCTGCTCACGCCCACGGCGGGCGAGATCGTGGTGGCGGGTCAGTCGTTGGGCTCGTTGGCGGGGCACCTGCGGGATGCATGGCGTGCGAGGCACATCGGCTTTCTGCCGCAGAAACTGCATCTGAGCGAAGCGCTCACGGTCACCGACAACCTGGCGCTGGCGCATTTCGCGGCAGGCCTGGCGGTGGACCGGGTCGCCATCGTCCGCGCGCTGGAGGCGCTCGATCTCGGTGCCCTCGCTGCGCGGAGGCCATCGCAGCTCTCCGGTGGACAGGCACAGCGGGTGGCGCTCGCCCGAGCGGTGTTGCTGCGGCCGCGCGTCATCCTGGCCGACGAGCCCACCGCCAGCCTGGACGACGACGCCTGCATGACATCGCTGACCCTGTTGCGCCAGACCGCGCGCGCGGTTGATGCCACGCTGGTCATCGCGACGCACGACGCCCGGGTGCGCGAGGCGCTGCCGCAGGCGCAAGTGCTGACCTTTTCGCCTGCCGGGCCGGAGCACGTGGCATGAACGTGTTGTCCCTCTCCTGGCGCTACCTCTGGTCGCGCCCGCTGGCCACGGCACTCAACCTGCTGTTGCTCGTGCTGGGCCTGGCTTCCCTGGCCTTCGTGCTGATCGCGCGCGACCAGGTTGACCGCGCTTTCGAGCGTGACCTGGCCGGCATTGACGTGGTGGTGGGCGCCAAGGGCAGTCCGATGCAGCTCATCCTCGCGGGCGTCTTCCATCTCGATGTGCCCCCAGGGAACATTCCGCTCGCCGAGGCACAGGCGCTGGCGCAACACCCGCAGGTCGCCCAGTTGATCCCGCTGAGTCTGGGCGACAACCTCAACGGATTCCGCATCGTCGGCACCACACACGACTACCCGGCCCACTATGGCGCCCGGCTGGTCCAGGGGGCGCTGTGGAATGCGCCGCTCGAAGCGGTGCTGGGTGCGCAGGTGGCGGCGCGCACGGGGCTCAAGCCGGGCCAGGCTTTCGAGGGCGCGCACGGGCTGGGTGTGGGTGGCAGCGCGCATGGCGAGACGCCCTACACCGTCACTGGCCTGCTCGCACCTTGCGGCTGCGTGCTCGACCGGCTGGTGCTGACGGCGACGGAGTCGGTCTGGCGGGTGCACGACGACATGCACGCCGCCGCGAACATGAGCGAGGCCGAACGCGCCGAACTGAACGAGGCCCTGGCGGAGGAGCGCGAGATCACGCTCGCGCTGGTGCGCTACCGCACGCCCCTGGCAGCGGTGAGCTTCCCGCGCTTCATCAACCAGACCACGTCATTGCAGGCTGCCGCGCCGGCGGTGGAGATCACACGACTGATGAGCATGGTGGGTGTGGGCACGCAGGTGTTGCGTGCACTGGCCTCTGTGCTGCTGGTGGTGGCCGGGCTGTCGGTTTTCATTGCGCTGTGGAACGCGGTGCGCGAGCGGCGGGCCGATCTGGCCATGCTGCGCATGCTGGGTGCCGCACCCTCGCGCGTGGCCACGCTGCTGCTGTGCGAGGCCCTGTGGCTCGCCGTGCTGGCCTGTGTGCTCGGCCTGCTGGCCGCGCACGGCGTGGTGGCCCTCATGGGCGAAATGTTGATGGCCCGGCAGTCGCTGGCCATCTCCGGCTGGCAGTGGGTTCCGGGCGAAGCCTGGGTGCCGGTGCTGGCCTTTGGGGTGGCGGTGGTGGCGGCGCTTCTGCCCGCCATCGGCGCCTACCGTGTCGATGTCACTCAACTCCTGGATTCGAGGTAAATGCCATGAAGAAAAAACCGTTCCTGTTCCTGTTTGCTGCCGCGCTGCTGTCCACCGCGGCGCTGGCTCAGCACTCCGACAAGGAGACCAAGGAAGATGTTGCCCGCCACCGCGCCATGGCCGCCGCGCATGAAGGCGCGGCCAAGTGCCTGGAGGCGGGCAAGGGCGAAAAGGTGTGCATGCAGGAACTTGCCGTGGCCTGCAAGGGTCTGGCCATTGGAAAATACTGCGGCATGCGCCACGTGCACTGACCACCTTACCCGGACGAGTCCCCCGATGCCCCCCATGTCCCCAGCCTCCCGCCGTGCTGCGCTGATCGCGCTGGGCGCAGTGTTGTCCTGCAACGCTGGTGCACAGAGCCTGAGTTCGCCGGTGCCGCCGGGCACCTCGCCCACCCAGCCCGCAGGCCTGCCGCACGGGCAGGGCGCGGGCGTGCACAGCCCGCTCAGCCCTTTCGCGCCGCTCGCCAGAAGGGACGACGTGGTGGCCTGGTCGACGCTCACCGATGTCACCACGAAGGTCGAGAAGAAACGCATCGTGCCGGTGTACCCGGCGCCCGTGGCCGAGCTGAACCAGAAGAAGCTGCGCCTGCAGGGCTTCATGATGCCGCTGGAGCCTGGGGAGAATCAGCGCCACTTCCTCCTGGCATCGGTGCCATTGACCTGTGGCTTCTGCACACCCGGCGGGCCGGAAAGCATGGTCGAGGTGCGGGCCAGCAAACCGGTCAAGTACAAGCTGGAAGCGGTGGTGGTCGAGGGCACCTTCCACGTGCTGCAGAACGACCCTTACGGCCTGTACTACCGCATCACGGGGGCCGTCGGCGTCGATTGAGCTTCGTGCGTGGCGATACCATCGCCGGGTGAACATCGCTGCCCACCCCGTCGTCGCTTCTCTCACTCCGGTCTTTCTGCTGATCGGGCTCGGCTACCTGGCCGGGCGCATGCACTGGATCCGCGACGAAGCCGTCAAGGATCTCTCCAACCTCGTCTTTCTCCTCCTCATCCCCGCGCTGCTGTTCCGCACCATGAGTTCGGTGCATTTCGAGGAACTGGACTGGCGTCCGGTGGGCGCGTACTTCCTGGCCGCGCTCACGCTGCTGGCCGTGTCCATCGTCTGGCGTGGTTTCAACCGGGGCAGCGTGGTGATGGCCCTGGCAGGCACGTTCTCCAACATGGTGATGCTGGGCATCACCCTGGTGGAGCTGGCCTATGGCAAGGCCGGCCTGGTGACGCTGCTCACCGTGGTGTCGGTGCATGCCCTCATCATGCTCACGCTGGGTTCCATCGTGCTCGAGCTGGCGGTCGCCCGCGAGGCCCGACTGGGCGGCGAGCGAACCCCGCATGTGCTGGAGACCGCCTGGTCGGCCTTCAAGGGTGCGCTGATCCATCCCATCCCCCTGCCCATCATCAGCGGGCTGCTGTTCGCCCAGACCGGGCTCGAACTGCCGAGCGTGATCGACAAGCCCCTGCAATTGCTGGGCAGTGCCTTCGGCCCGATCGCGCTGGTGCTGGTCGGCGTGACGCTCGCACTCACGCCCATGCGGGGCTACCTGCGGCAGGCACTGTGGGTGAGCGCATCCAAGAACGTGTTCCTGCCGGTGATGGTGGGGCTGAGCGCGTGGGCCCTGGGCATTACCGGCCTGCCGCTCACGGTGCTGGTGGTGGCCGCCGCCCTGCCGGTGGGTGCGAACGTGTTCCTGTTTGCCCAACGCTATGAGGTGGCTGAACAGGTCACCACCGCCGCCATGGGCCTGTCGACCGCGCTCGCTCTGGTCACGCTGAGCTTCGCCATGACATTCATGTCCTGGCTCAACTGAGCAGGGTGATGCCTCACTGGCTGATCTTGCGGCCTTCCTCGACCTGGTACTCGAAGTAACGCTGGAACCCAAACGCCAGACTGCCCATCAGGGCGATGGTGCCCACCAGCAGCGCGGCCACCAGGGCGCCGATGGTCAGCCAGTTCGTTCCACCCGGCGATGAGTCCGCCGGCAGATCGGGGTTGAACTGCCGGTTCCATTTTTCGCGGTCGGTCAGGGCGTAGACGATGGCCATCAGGCAGCTGGCGGAGATCGTTGCGCCCAGCAACGGAATCAGCACCCAGGACAGCTTGTCGTCCTGCCCGTAGAGCAGCACGCGGTCCACACCCCAGAGACCCAGTGCGGCAGGAATCGGGTGCAGCCAGCCTATCCAGTCGCCCAGGCCACGCAGGTAGAAACGGTGCAGACCGAGGGCGCCGCCCAGCAGCGCCAGCCAGACCGCCAGCGTCTTGTTCTTGCGCGCCATCGTCAGACGCCCTCGTTCGGCGGCGTGCTGTCGCCAGCCCCCAGGGTCTTCTGCATCAGCACGATGTCGAGCCAGCGTCCGAACTTCCAGCCGCACGACTGCACCACACCCACCGGTTCGAAGCCCAGCGCACGATGCACACCGATGGAGCCGGCATTCGACGAATCGCCGATCACCGCCATCACCTTGCGTGTGCCGGCGCGCTCCAGCGCCGCCAGCAGCTCGGCCAGCAGGGCACGGCCCAGGCCCTGCCGGTGGGCGGCCGGGTCCATGTAGATCGAGTCTTCCACCGAAAAGCGGTAGGCCGGACGGGGCTTGAACCAGTTGCCATAGGCGTAGCCGAGCACCTGGTCGCCGTCTTCGGCCACCAGCCAGGGCAGGCCCTTGCCCAGCACATCGGCGCGGCGGGCCGTCATCTCGGCGAGGGTGGGTGGCGTGGTTTCGAAGGTGCCAGTGCCGTGCAGCACATGGTGGCCGTAGATGCGGGTGATCGCGTCGAGGTCTTCTTCGCGGCTGGGGCGGATCAGGGGCATGGAATTCGGGACTCGGATGGGGTGGCTGGCAAAACCAGCGAACGGGCTATAATCGCGGGTTTTGTGGCGTTTCGCTGGCCGGGTGGTCAGTCGTGTGTCTCAGGCGCTGCAGATAAGCGGGTCGCAAGATCCAGTGAAGTACCGATGTTGGTACCTCTCCACCCGAAGGATAAATCATGGTCGTCATTCGACTCTCCCGCGGCGGTGCCAAGGCCCGTCCGTTCTACAGCATCGTGGTTGCCGACAAGCGCAACCGCCGCGATGGCCGCTTCATCGAGCGCATCGGTTTCTACAACCCCCTGGCCCGTGGTGGCGAAGAGTCCCTGCGCATCGCCGTGGACCGCCTCACCTACTGGACCAGCGTCGGCGCCACGCCGTCCGAGACGGTTTCCCGCCTGGTCAAGCAGAACGCCGCCAAGGCCTCGGCCTGATCCCGTTCCTGCTCAGGTGAACAAACCCGCGTCCGGCGCCTTCCAGGCGTCGTCCCTGCCCGGCGATGCCGTCGAGCTGGGCCGCATACAGGACGCGTGGGGCATCAAGGGCTGGGTTCGCATCCTGCCCCACAGCGCCGATACCTCGGCGCTGCTGGCCTCCTCCCAGTGGTTCCTCCAGCCGCCCGAAGCCCGCTTCGCGCGCGGCTTTTCTGCGTTCTCTGGTTGTGTCAGTGTGGAAGTCGGCGAGATCAAGGCCCACACCGATGGGCTGGTTGCCCGGCTGGAGGGCGTGAACGACCGCAACGCAGCCGAAGCCCTGAAGGGTGTGCGCATCTGCCTGCCGCGCAGCGCCTTCCCTGAAACCCCCGAAGGTGAGTACTACTGGGTCGACCTGATCGGCCTGGAGGTGTTCAACCGCGAAGGCGTGCACCTCGGCGTGGTGCGCGACCTCATGCCCACCGGACCGACTTCCGTGCTGGTGCTGGAGTACCTCCACACGGTGGAGGGTGCCGAGCAGACGGCGGAGCGCATGATTCCCTTTGTGGCGGCCTATATCGACGATGTCGACAAGGCACAGCGCCGCATCACCGCCGACTGGCAGCCGGACTACTGACGCCTGCGCCGGCCACACCGCCATGCGCTTCGACGTCATCACACTGTTTCCCGAGCTGTTCGAGCCGTTCCTGCGGCATGGCATCAACCGCCGTGCCTTCGAATCCGGCCAGGTGGCGGTGCACCTGTGGAACCCGCGCGATTTCGCCGAAGGCAACTACCGCCGCGTGGACGATCGGCCGTTTGGTGGCGGACCGGGCATGGTCATGATGGCCGAGCCCCTGTGGCAGTGCCTGCAGGCCATTCGTGCGGCCCGGGCCGAACCCGACGGTGCGCGGGCGCCTGTCGTCCTGTTTTCTCCGATTGGCGCGCCACTGAACCACAAAGGTGTGGAGGACTGGTCCCGGGGCCAGGGCGCGGTGCTGGTGTGCGGACGCTACGAGGGCATCGATCAGCGCTTCATCGACAGCTGCGTGGACCAGCAGCTCAGCCTGGGCGATTTTGTTCTTTCCGGGGGCGAGATTCCCGCGATGGCCCTGCTTGACGCCGTTGCCCGTCTTCAGCCCGGGGTGCTGACGGACGAGGGCAGCCACCAGCAGGACAGCTTCAACCCGGCACTGGATGGACTGCTCGACAGCCCCCATCACACCCGCCCCGAAGTCTGGCAGGGCCCCGAAGGGCCGATGCCGGTGCCGGAGGTGCTGCTGGGCGGTCACCACGAGCGCATTGCCCGCTACCGCCGTGAGCAGAGTCTGGCGATCACCGCCAGCCGCCGTCCCGACCTGCTGGCCCTTGCCAAGGATCGGGGACTGCTCGACGCCGCGGACCAGGCTTTCCTGCGTTCCAAAGGCTTGCTATAATCCAAGGCTTTTCGATCCTCTGACCGGCCGCCGCGACCGGGCCAGCCCGCAGCCCCGCAAGGGTATGGACAGGGGCCCCTGCCGGATTCGCGGCCTTTAGTGCAGCGCGGTCATGATCGACAAAACAGGAAATCATGAACCTCATCCAGACCCTTGAGCAGGAAGAAATTGCTCGCCTCGGCAAAGTGATCCCGCCGTTCGCCCCTGGCGACACCGTGATCGTCAGCGTGAACGTGATCGAAGGCACCCGCAAGCGCGTGCAGGCATACGAAGGCGTGGTCGTTGCCCGCCGCAACCGTGGCCTGAACTCCAGCTTCATCGTGCGCAAGATCTCCAACGGCGAAGGCGTGGAACGCACGTTCCCCCTGTACAGCCCGTTGATCGCCAAGATCGAAGTCAAGCGCCGTGGTGCCGTGCGCCGCGCCAAGCTGTACTACCTGCGCGAACGCAGCGGCAAGTCGGCTCGCATCAAGGAAAAGCTGGGCGCTTGAGCGCCTCACGGCCAACCCGGCCGTCAGCCCTGAAAAGCCGCTCCCCTGGAGCGGCTTTTTTGTGTCTGGCCTATGCTCGCCTTCCAATGACACAAGTGCTTCCCGCGTTCGATCCCCGCCTGGCGCCCATCGTGGCGGACGAGGCCGATGAGATGCTGCAACCCGCGCAGGCGCAGCGCCTCACGGCCGATGGCCTGCGCGAACTGTTCGCCCGTCCGCCCCTGTGGACCCCCGAACTGCATCGCGAACGCAAGTTCGTTGACCGGCCGCCGGCCGAGGCCGCGGTGCTGCTGCCACTGGTCATGCGCGACGAGCTCACGTTGATCCTCACCCAGCGCACGGCCCACCTGTCCACGCATTCCGGGCAGATCGCCCTGCCGGGTGGCAAGCTCGATCCTGAAGATGCGGATGCCACGGCCGCCGCCTTGCGCGAAGCGCAGGAGGAAATCGGGCTCGCGCCCGAGCGGGTGGAGGTGCTGGGTACCTTGCCGGTCTATGTCACCGGCACTTCTTTCATCGTCACGCCCGTGGTGGGCCTGGTGCAGCCGGGCTTTGACCTGGTGCCCAATCCGGACGAAGTCGACGATGTGTTCGAGGTGCCACTGGCCTACCTCATGAACCCCTTGCACCACCGTCGGCACGCGCACGAGTTCGAGGGTGTCGTTCGCCAGTGGTACTCCATGCCCTACCTCGATGGCGACCGAGAGCGCTTCATCTGGGGTGCCACTGCGGGCATGCTGCGCAATTTCTACCGCATGCTGAGTGCCTGACAGCACGGTGCGTTTTTTGGTCCACGCAGGGTGCGCCACTATGATGGCGCCATGAGTTTTTTCGCCATCCTCATTGCCCTGCTGCTGGAGCAGGCGCGTCCGCTTGCTTTTGACAACCCTGTGCATGCCGGCCTGCGCGGCTGGGCGCGCACCGTGCGTCGCAACCTCGATGCCGGCCAGTCCTCACACGGCTGGGTCGCCTGGGTGCTCGCCGTGGGCGTGCCAGCGGCCGTGGCCGGCGCGGTGTACTGGGCGCTCTGGCAATTCAGCTCGGTGCTGGCGTTTGCCTGGACCGTGGGCATCCTTTATGTGACGCTGGGCTTTCGCCAGTTCAGCCACCATTTCAGCGAAATCCGTCAGGCGCTCGATGCCGGTGACGATGCCTCCGCGCGGGAGAAGCTGGCCCGCTGGCTGCGCGTGGATGCCTCCAGCCTGCCCCGCACCGAGTTGCTGCGCCAGGTGATCGAGCACTCGGTGCTGGCGGCACATCGGCATGTGTTCGGTGTGCTGGTGTGTTTCGTGGTGTTCTGGGCCATTGGTCTCGGTCCATCGGGTGCCGTCTTCTACCGGCTGGCCGAGTATCTCTCGCGCAACTGGCGGGCACGGCCGGACGGCACGCCCAGCCCCGCCCTGCAGCACGCTGCGGCCACCGCATGGCGCTGGGTCGACCATGTGCCAGCACGCCTGACCGCGCTCGGCTTCGCGGTGGTGGGCAACTTCGAGGAGGCTGTCGCCAGCTGGCGCGGCGATGCCGAACGTTTCGCGCCCGGCAGCGACGGCGTGGTGCTGGCCGCCACCTCCGGGGCCTTGAATGTGCGCCTCACGCCACGTGCGGACCCTCTCACGCTGGAGGAAGATGAGGGCGACCCCGGTGCCCGTCCCGATCCGCAACTGGCGCATATGGGCAGCGTGGTGGGACTCGTATGGCGGGCCGTCGTGCTGTGGATGCTGCTGCTGGCCTTGCTGACTCTGGCAGGGCTCTAGTACCGCCGCTTGTCCGACAGCTCCGCAAAAAACTCGCGGTAGAGACGGTAGCGGTTCTCGCTGATCGCCAGCGGGTCGGTTGCGGGTTGATCGGGATCACCGGTCTGCACATGCGCCACCACGCCGCAGCCCGGCTCGTGCAGGTGGGTGCAGTTGTAGAAGCGGCAGTCGCCCAGCGTGGCGTTCAGGTCGGGCATCAGGTGCGCCAGTTGCATGGCTTCGATGTGGTTCAGTCCGAACTCCTGGAAACCCGGTGAATCGATCAGCGCCGTGTGCCGTTCGGTATCCACCCAGTACCAGGTGGTGCTGGTGGTGGTGTGTTTGCCCGAGTTGAGGGCGCGCGAGATTTCACCGGTCTGGGCACGTGCCTCGGGCACCAGCCTGTTCACCAGCGTGCTCTTGCCCACACCAGACGGTCCGAGCACCAGCGTGCGCTTGTCGTCGAGGTGTTGACGCAGGACATCCAGTCCACCTTCCGAGCCGTCGGCCGATTTGAGGCGCAGTGGCAACACCTGGCAACCCATGCGGCGGTAGGGCTCCAGCCGTGCCCAGGCGCGGTCGAACGCGGGTTGCAGGTCGCTCTTGTTGAGCACGATCAGCGCATCAATGCCTTCGGCCTGCGCGGCGATCAGCGCGCGCGCCAGCTGGCTCTCGGAGAACTCGGGATCGGCCGCGACCAGCACCAGCACCTGATCAAGGTTGGCCGCGAACGATTTGGTGCGCATCTCGTCCTGCCGGTAGAACAGGTTGCGCCTTTGGTCCACACGCTCGATGCTGCCTTCGTCGCCCGTGACCTGCCATCGCACCTGGTCGCCCACGACCACGGCGTTCTTCTTGCCGCGTGGATGGCAGATCCGGCGCTGGCCATCGGGACTCTCGACGAGGCAGTGGCGGCCATGCGAGGCCACCACCAGTCCGGTCTGCAGATCGGCCATCAAGCCTTCTGCAGGGCATCCACCGCGGCTGCGCAGTGGAAGTCGCTGACCGAGATGCCGCTCACGTCGTGCGTGTTGAAGCGCACGGTGCAGCGGCTGTAGCCCAGGGTCAGGTCGGGGTGGTGGTCCTCGCGGTGCGCGATCCAGGCCAGCGCGTTCACGAACGCCATCGTTTCATGGAAGTTGGCGAAGCTGTAGGTCTTTTCCAATGCGCCGTCGATCAGCTTCCATCCCTGGGCGGCATCGCCATTGATCTGGGTCAGCTGGGTCACGATCTCGGTGGCGGAGAGGGCGCGGCGGTTGTGGTGGATCGGGTTCATGGTGGATTCGCCTCAGGCGGTTTGCAGGCGCGCGAGTCGTTCGCTGGCCGGCGGGTGTGAGTAGTAGAAGCGCGCGTACAGCGGGTCGGGCGTGAGCGTGCTGGCGTTGTCCTTGTACAGCTTGAGCAGCGCACTGGCGAGGTCGTTCCCGTTGGTGTGGGCGACGGCGTAGGCATCGGCCTCGAACTCGTGCTTGCGCGAGAGCTGTGCCATCAGTGGCGAAAGGAAGTAGGTGAACAGCGGCACCACCATCATGAAGAGCAGCAGGGCCAGTGCGTCGTTGGGCGTGTCCATGGACGGCGTCACGCCCAGACCACTGAAGAACCAGGCCTGGCTCGACACCCAGCCCAGCAGCGCGAAGCCGGCCAGGCTCAGCGCGAACATCAGCACGATGCGCTTGAGGATGTGCCGGCGTTTGTAGTGGCCGAGCTCGTGCGCCAGCACGGCGTCGATTTCTTCGGGGCTCAGCTGCTTGAGCAGGGTGTCGAAGAACACCACGCGCTTGGCCGCGCCGAAGCCGGTGAAGTAGGCGTTGGCATGTGCGCTGCGCTTGCTGCCATCCATCACGAACAGGCCTTTGGCGGCGAAGCCGCAGCGCTGCATGAGGGCGTTCACGCGCGCTTTCAGCGTCTCGTCGGACAGCGGCTCGAACTTGTTGAAAAGGGGCGCGATCACGGTGGGGTAGAGCACCAGGGCCAGCAGGTTGAACGCCATCCACACGCCCCAGGCCCACAGCCACCAGCTGGGGCCCGCCGCGCTCATGAGCCACAGCACCACCGCGGCGATGGGCAACCCGATGAGTGCGCCGACCAGCGTGCCCTTGGCCAGGTCGGCCAGCCAGAGCGACATCGTCATCTTGTTGAAGCCGAAGCGCTCCTCGATGCGGAAGGTCGCGTACCAGCCCAGCGGCAGGGTGATGAGGCCACCGATGACCACGAAGGCCGCGAGCAGCGCGAGTTGCTGCACCATGCCGCCACCCAGGGCGTCCAGCAGCAGCTGGTTGAGCCAGTCCAGCCCCCCCAGCAGGGTCCAGCCCAGCAGCAGGGCGGCGTCGATGGCGGTTTCCAGCAGGCCGAAGCGCGCCTTGGTGATGGTGTAGTCGGCCGCCTTCTGGTGGGCGGAGACGGTGATGGTGTCGCTGAAGGCCGCAGGAACGGCGGCGCGGTGGCGCGCCACGTGGCGGATCTGACGGCTGGCGAGCACGGTGCGCACGACCAGGCCCAGCAGCAGCAGGGCGCAGAAGACGGCGGTGAAGGCGAACGAAGCGGTGTCCATGGGGCAGGAGTCTATCGAAGACCGGCTTCCGCGCGCGCCGTGGGGCCGCGCCGCCCGGGGCCTCGGATCGGCGAGAATGCCGGCCATGACTTCTGCCACCAACGCCCTGGCGGGCGCCGCCGCCACCGAGATCCCGACCCTTGCCAAAAGCGACCAGAACCTGGTGTGGATCGATTGCGAGATGAGCGGTCTTGACCCGGAAAAAGAGCGCCTGCTGGAAATCGCGGTCGTGATCACCGGCCCCCAGCTCACACCCCGCATCGAGGGACCGGTCATCGTGGTGCACCAGAGCGACGCCGTGCTCAATGCCATGGACGCCTGGAACAAAGGCACGCACGGCCGCAGCGGCCTGATCGACAAGGTCAAGGCCAGCACGGTGAGCGAGGAGGAGGCCGAGGCGACGCTGCTGGCCTTCATCGGGCAGTACGTACCGAAGAACGGTTCGCCGATGTGCGGCAACACCATCAGCCAGGACCGCCGCTTCATGGTGAAGTACATGCCGAAACTGGAAGCCTATTTCCACTACCGCTGCCTGGACGTGAGCACCCTGAAGGAGCTGGCCAAGCGCTGGCGTCCCGAGGTCTACGAATCGTTCAAGAAGCACCAGAAGCACACCGCGCTGGCCGACGTGCACGAGTCCATCGACGAACTCGAGCACTACCGGACGCATTTCCTGCGCTGAGGCGCTGCTCGTCGCGGAGACAGGGCGCCTGTGCGCCGGTTCAGGCACGAACTTGCAAATGTCAAAATCATGACATTCACGTGAGATTTCAATGACAAAAAAATCCCGTTCCCGATTTGTTGCCAGACATCTGGAAGCCTTCCAGCTCGGCGCCGCGGTGTTGTTCCTGCTGATCGTCGGCCTGTACGCGTCGCTCACGGGGGCGTCCACCGCCAGCCTCACCACCTCGGCCATGTGGCTCCTCATCGTCGCTGCGGCGGTGGGTGCCTACATGGCCATGAACATCGGCGCCAACGATGTGGCCAACAACATGGGGCCAGCAGTGGGTTCCGGCGCCATGACCATGGGCTGGGCCATCGTGGTGGCCGCCGTGTTCGAAGCGCTCGGTGCCATCGTGGCCGGCGGCGATGTGGTCGGCACCATCAAGGGCGGGATCATCGACCCGGGTGTCATCAACGACCCTGCGCTGTTTGCCTGGGTGATGTTCGCGGCCCTGCTGGCCGGCGCCCTCTGGCTCAACCTGGCGACGGCGCTTGGTGCACCGGTGTCCACCACCCACTCGATCATCGGTGCCGTGATGGGCTCCGGGATCGCCGCCGGTGGCTGGGGGCTGGTGAACTGGGAGACCATCGTCCAGATCGTGATCAGCTGGGTCATCTCGCCGCTGGCCGGTGGTGCCATGGCGGCGGCCTTCCTCTACATCATCAAGCGCAGCGTGACCTACCGCAGCGACATGATCGATGCCGCCAGCCGCGTCGTGCCCATCCTGATCGGTGCGATGGTCTGGGCTTACACCACGTACATGTTGCTCAAGGGCCTGGGGCAACTGGTGCAGGTGGGTGTGTTGACGGCCGTGCTGGCCGGCGGTGCGATGGCGGTCGTGGTCTGGGCGCTGGCCCGCAAACCGATAGCCGCCCATGCCCGGCGCCAGGACAACACCAAGAATGGCGTGAATCGCCTGTTCACCTGGCCCCTGGTCTGCTCGGCCGCGCTGCTGAGCTTTGCACACGGTGCCAACGATGTGGCCAACGCCATCGGACCGCTGGCCGCCATCTACGAAGCCGTGAAGGAGGGCGCCATCGCCACCAAGGCCGGTACGCCGATGTGGATCATGGTGCTGGGCGCGCTGGGTCTCGCCGTGGGTCTGGCGCTTTACGGTGCACGGCTGATCCGCACCGTGGGCAAGGAGATCACCGAACTCGACAACATGCGCGCGTACGCCATTGCCATGTCGGCCACACTGACCGTCATCGTGGCGTCGCAGCTCGGCATGCCGGTCTCCACGACGCACATCTCCATCGGTGCGGTCTTCGGTGTCGGTTTCCTGCGGGAGTTGCTCAAGGTCAATTACGCCAAGATGGAACGGGTCGTGCGCGCTGGCCACCAGGGTGCCGACCGCGATGTCGTCGAGGCCTACCTGAGCCGTTTCGAAGCCGCTGAAGTGTCCGAGAAGAAGCGCATGCTGGCCGACATGAAACAACGCGCCAAGCAGCGCGAGGCCGTGCTGGCCGCCGACGAGGCCGTGTTCGCGAAGAAGGAGCAGAAGGCGTTCAAGAAGGCCTACAAGAAGGAGATCGTCAAGCGCTCCGTGGTCATGCGCATCGTGGCGGCCTGGATCGTCACCGTGCCCGCCACGGCCGTGCTGGCGGCGCTGCTCTTCTATGTCGTGCGCGCGGTGCTCGACTGAGCGACAACGACTCGGGTCGAGGTAAAGATTAGGGGTTTTCCCTCAATCTGTGCCATAATCTCTGGCTTCGCAGGCAACTGCGATGATTTGTGCATCTGCCTCACACACCGGCTCCCCGAACAAGCGGTTGGTGCGGTGTCCGACAGGACACCCCCACCTCAGCGGATGGAGCCCTCGCTCCCGGTGTCACGCTTCTTTCTGTGACCCATGGCGCGTCGATCGTTTGATGGTTGATGTTTTGTAACCACGAACGGATCTGACGCCCCAGGAGCTGCCGCCTTTTCAGGCCGGCCGTCCTTTCCAGCGTTTGCTTCGATCAATTGCGCCCTTTGCGGCGCATGGACGAACATGAGCGACTCTTTTGAAGAACGCGGCGATTTCTCGCCCGAAACCCTGTCTGCCGACACCGAAGCGGACAACACCCCCGTGGCGACGGAGCCCGCAGGCCCCAACGGCTTCGAGCTGCTGGGCCTCGCGCCCGAGCTGGTGCAGGCCTGTGCCGATCTCGGCTATGTGCAGCCCACCACCGTGCAGAACAATGTGATCCCCAAGGCCATGCTGGCCGAGGGCGTGCAGCGATTTGCCGACATGATGGTCTCCAGCCAGACTGGCAGCGGCAAGACCGCTGCCTTCCTGCTGCCCGTGCTGCACACCCTGCTGCAACAACGCGCCGAAGCCGACGCGAAGGAACGCGCCGACCGCGAGCGCGCCGCTGCCGACGCCCTGGCGCGCGGCGAGGCACCGCCCAAGGCACCCAAGCGCAAGAACCCCACCGACCCGCGCCACTTCAAGGCAGCCACGCCCGGCGCGCTCATCCTGTGTCCCACGCGCGAGCTGGCGCAGCAGGTGGCCAACGACGCCATCGACCTGGTTCGTCACTGCCGCGGCCTGCGCATCGCCAACGTGGTGGGCGGCATGCCTTACCAGCTGCAGATCGCGCGCCTGCAGAACGCTGACCTCGTCGTCGCCACACCGGGCCGCCTGCTCGACCTGCAGCGCTCGCAGCAGCTCAAGCTCGATCAGGTGCAGTTCCTCGTCGTCGACGAGGCCGACCGCATGCTCGACCTCGGCTTCTCCGATGACCTCGCCGAAGTCAACGACCTGACCAGCCAGCGCCGCCAGACCATGATGTTCAGCGCCACCTTCGCGCCGCGCATCCAGCAGCTCGCCATGCGCGTGATGCACGAGAACGGCAAGCATGTGCAGAAGGTGCAGATCGACACGCCGCAGGAGCAGCACGCGAACATCAAGCAGGTGCTGTTCTGGGCCGACAACGCCGACCACAAGCGCAAGCTGCTCGACCACTGGCTGCGCGACACCAGCATCAACCAGGCCGTGGTGTTCTGCAGCACGCAGATCGAGTGCGACGGCCTGGCCAACGACCTGCAGCAGGCCGGCTTTGCCGCCGTGGCGCTGCACGGCGCGCTGAACCAAGGCATGCGCAACCGCCGCCTGATGGCGCTGCGCAACGGCCAGACGCAGTTCCTCGTTGCCACCGACGTGGCCGCGCGTGGCATCGACGTGCCCACCATCACCCACGTTTTCAACTTCGGTCTGCCGATGAAAGCCGAGGACTACACGCACCGCATTGGCCGCACCGGTCGTGCCGGCCGCGATGGCCTGGCCGTGACCTTCGCCGAGTTCCGCGACCGCCGCAAGATCGGCGACATCGAGGCCTACACGCGCCAGCGCATCGGCGTCGAGACCGTGCCCGGCCTCGAGCCGCGCCAGCGCGCACCACAGCCCGAATTCGGTGGCCGTGGCCGCCCGGGTGGCCGTGGTGGCGACCGTTTTGGCGGTGGCAACGACCGCTACGCCGACCGCAGCGGTTTCAACGACCGCCGTGGCGCGGCACCGCGCGGCCCGCGTTTCGAAGGCCGTGCAGAAGGCCGCCCGAACGACCGCTTCGACGCACCGCGCGCACCGCAAGGCCGCGCCGACCAGCGCTTCGATCCGCGCTTCGAAGGCCGTGCCGAACCGCAGCCTCGCCACGACAACCGCTTCGACCACCGCGCCGACCAGGGCGGCTACCGCCAGGACACCCGCCCCGCCAGCCGTGGCTTCGGTGACCGCGGCGCTCCCGCGCGTTCCGGCAAGCCCGGCGGTTTCTCCAGCTTCGGCCGCAGCGACAAGAACTTCGGCGACCGTGGCGGCTTCAGCGACCGTGGCAACGCCGAGCGCGGCGCCATGCGCGGTGACTTCGCACCGCGCCGCAACGAAGGCGGTCCGGCCCGCCCGATGGCCCGCCGCACCCCACGCTGAGCCTCTCGGCCAGACGAAAGAAGCCAGACCCCGGTCTGGCTTTTTTTTGCCTGTGCCTCAGCGCGGTGCGCCGGCCGCCAGCCACGCGCGCCAGCCGCCGAAGCGCGTGATGTCGGTCGCACCCCCGATGCCGATCCCCTCGCAGATGAAGCCCGGCACTTCGCTGCCATCGTCCAGCTTCACCTTGCCAATGCCCAGCGGTGCGGGAATACCCGCCACGAAGCTGCCGAACAAGGGGGCTGGCACTTCCCACACTTCCATCGCGATGGCCGCGCCGCCTTCGGGCACGCGCACCATGCCTGGTCGCTGCACCGGCCCTCCCGCGAGGGCGTAGAAGCGGTACTCGGGCGCGGACGTCGGGCTGCCGACGAGGCGCGCACCGCGCGATGTCAGCTGGTGGTTGAGCGGCAACCCCGTGAGATGTGCGCCGCACACCGCCACGCGCACGGTGCCTGTGCCGCTGGTGCCGATCTCGCCACCCGGCAAACCCGTGCAGGCGGGGGTGGATTCCACATCGACCGTGGTCGCACCGAGCGTGCCGCCCGTGGCGCGGTGGAAGCGGTCGGCCAGCCGAAGCAGGGCGAGGTCTTTGTGCGCAGGGGCGCCCAGTGTCACGCCCCACGGCAGGCCATCGGCGTCGCCGCTGGCGAGCACACCGGCCGGCACGGCCACCGCGCTGTGGTCCAGCAGGTTCACGAAGTTGGTGTAGCGGCCGAGGTGGGAGTTGAGGCGGATCGGGTCGGCCTCCATCTCCTCGATGCGGTAGATGGTGCCGGCGGTGGGCGTGAGCATGCAGTCCACGGCGTCCCACACGCGGTCGCAGACGCGGCGCAGCGCCTTGAGCCGGTATGCGCCCGCGAAGGCATCGGCGGCGCTCTTGCTCCGGCCGCCCTCGATGATGGTGCGCACCGGTGGGAACACGGCTTGCGGGTGCGCGTCGATGAACGCCTGGATGGCCACGTAGCGCTCGGCCACCCAGGGGCCTTCGTACAGCAGCTTCGCGGCTTCCAGGAAGGGCGAGAGGTCGATGGTGACGGCCGTGCCGCCCAGCGATTCCAGCCGCTTCACCGCGTCGGCGAACAGTGCGGCCGCCGCACCGTTGCCGAAGAATTCGAGGTCTTCCTCGCGCGGTACACCGAAGCGGAATGGGCCGTCGGAGAAGTCCACGCCCAGGGGTTGCGCGGGCCTGCTGTAGGCGTCGGCTTCGTCGAACGCGGCGGCCACACCCAGCACGGCCTGTGCATCGGCGGCGGTGAGCGCGAGGATGGAGGGCGTTTCCACCGAGCGGCAGGCCGGCAGCACGCCCGAGGCCGAGAGCAGGCCCAGCGTTGGCTTGAGGCCGACCAGCCCATTGAACGACGCGGGCACGCGGCCCGACCCCGCGGTATCGGTGCCCAGTGCGAAGCTCACATGGCCGAGCGCCACGGCCACGCCCGAGCCCGAGCTGGAGCCGCCCGAGATGAAGTCCGGGTTGATCGCGTTGCGGCACGCGCCAAAGGGCGAGCGCGTGCCGTTGAGGCCGGTGGCGAACTGGTCGAGGTTGGTCTTGCTCACCGGCACCGCGCCGGCCGCGAGCAGCTGGCGCACGACAAAGGCGCTCTCCACAGGGGTGAATGCGAAATCGGGGCAGCCGGCGGTGGTCAGAATGTGGGCGAGGTCGATGTTGTCCTTGATCGCGAACGGCACACCGAACAGCGCCAGGCTCGCCGGGTCCACGCCGTCCAGTCGGGCGACGAAGGGTTCGAGCTCGTCCGTGCTGAGCACACGGATGTGCGCATGGTGCGTGTCGGCCAGGCAGCGGCGCCGCGCCTCGGCAATCACCTCGCGCACAGTGACGCCGTTGCGGTAGGCGGCCTGCAGGCTGGCGATATCGAAAGACAGTTGGCTCAGTGACATGAGAGAAAGCTCCTTGGAATTCGTTTGAAGGTCGATACGCAACGCGTGAAACAACGCCGACCAGAGACATCAAGGGTCCGGCTCCGCCGGCCCGAGATGCCGTTCCCCCTCCCAGCGCCGAAGGCGCGCCAGAGAGGGGGGAGGCCGCGCAGCGGCGCAGGGGGGTGTTTCAAACCAGCACCAGCACGTTCTGGCCGGCCGCGACAGCGCCGCCCTGGGCGCACATCAGGCTGTGCACGGTGGCATCGGTCGGTGCGAGCAGGTTGAATTCCATCTTCATGGATTCGATCACCAGCAGCACGTCACCGGCGCGCACCTGCTGGCCCACGCTCACCGCCACCTTCCACACGTTGCCCGGCACGCTGGTGGCCAGCGCACGGCCGCCCTCGGGCAGGTCGATCTCCGCCTCCACACCGGCGGCCGACATATCGGCCTCGCTGGCGCAGTCCACCTGGCCGGCGGCGGCCCAGCGTTCGCGCTCGGCTTCGAAGGCGGCCTGCTGCCGCGTCTTGAAGGCGCAAATGGCTTCGTCGTTCTCGGCCAGGAAGCGGCGGTAGTCCTTCAGGCTGAAGCTGCCTTCTTCCGTGCGCAGCGCGTAGCCGCCGTGCGGAAAGCGCGCGCGGATGTCCTTGAGATGCTGCTCGCTCACCGGCTCGAACCGGATCTGGTCGAAAAAGCGCAGCAGCCAGGGCTGTTCGAACGGTGTGCCCGGTACCCCATGCCGCCAGCGGTTCCACATCTGCAGCGTGCGGCCCACGAACTGATAGCCGCCGGGGCCTTCCATGCCATACACGCACAGGTAGGCACCACCGATGCCCACGGCGTTCTCCGGCGTCCAGGTGCGCGCCGGGTTGTACTTGGTGGTCACGAGCCGGTGGCGTGGGTCCAGCGGCGTGGCCACCGGCGCACCCAGGTACACGTCGCCCAGGCCGAGCACGAGGTAGCGCGCGTCGAACACGATGTCGAACACGTCTTCGATCGTGTCGAGCCCGTTGATGCGGCGGATGAACTCGATGTTGCTCGGGCACCAGGGCGCGTCCGGCCGCACCGACTGCATGTATTTCTCGATGGCCAGCTTCGTCTGCGGGTCGTCCCACGACAGCGGCAGCACGACGGTGCGCGAAGGCACCACCATCTCGTCCACCGGCGGCAGCGCGTCGTCCAGCTCGGCGATCGCGCGCAGCAGGGCATCGCGCGGCAGGCGGGTCGGGTCGAAGTGCACCTGCAGCGAGCGGATGCCCGGGGTGAGGTCGATCACGCCCCGCAGGTGCCGCTGCTTCAGTCCCTCCAGCAAGGCCTGCACGCGCATGCGCAGCTCCAGGTCCAGCGTGAGAGGGCCGAATTCGACCAGCACATAACGGTCGCCGGCCTGGCGAATCACGCGGCGCGGGCGTTCGCCTTCGGCGGCCCGGTCGTCGAGGATGGGGCTCTCCCGCGAGCCTGCGCGGCGGTGGAAGCGCACCGTGTCGCCCGGCCGCAGCTGGCCCAGCTTCCACAGTTCGTCGTGCAGCACCACGGCCGGGCAGACGAAGCCGCCCAGGCTCGGGCCGTCGGGGCCGAGGATCACCGGCATGTCGCCGGTGAAGTCGATCGCGCCGATGGCGTAGGCGTTGTCGTGGATGTTCGAGGGGTGCAGGCCCGCCTCGCCACCGTCGGTGCGCGCCCATTGCGGGCGGGGCCCGATCAGGCGCACGCCGGTGCGGCTGCTGTTGTGGTGCACCTTCCAGTCGGTGCCGAAGAACATCGTGATGTCCTCCGGCGTGAAGAAGTCCGGCGCGCCGTGCGGGCCGTAGAGCACGTCGATGTCCCAGTGGTTCGTG
>QFCS01000546.1_pt1 | contig 33204 bp, 28 predicted proteins | sample 3576561 | NCBI WGS metagenome assembly QFCS01 | reverse complement strand
GGCCACCTGGCCGCCTGGAACTACTTCATGAGCATCAAGAGCCCGGCCAACACCGAGTTCGTGAAGAAGTGGAGCGCCTACGCCAAGGCGAAGAACATCCCCGGCCACAAGGACAAACCCCTGACCAACGACCCCATGGAAGCAACCTACATCGGCATCAACATGTGGGCCCAGGCCGTGGCCAAGGCCAAGTCCACCGATACCGACAAGGTCATCGCCGCCATGGCCGGCCAGACCTTCAAGGCACCGGGTGGCTTCACCAGCACCATGGACAAGGAAAACCACCACCTGCACAAGCCGGTGTTCATCGGCGAAGTGAAGGCCGACGGCCAGTTCAACGTGGTGTGGAAGACGCCGGGCCCGGTGGTTGCCGATCCGTGGAGCGACTACATCCCGGAAAACAAGGGCAAGAAAAACGTGCCCGAGAAGAAGTAACTCACCCCTGCGCCGCTGACGCGGCTTGCCCCCTCTCTGGCGCGCCTTCGGCGCTGGGAGGGGGCGGCATCTCGGCCCGGCGGGCCGGACCCTTGATGCCTCTGGGGGTGGCGTGCTTGGTGCGTCTTGGTATCTGGTTTGTTGGGTAGGGATTGATATGAAGAGTCTTTGGCTCCGTTGTCTGGGGCTGGGGTTGGTGCTGTGGATGTCGTTGGGTGCCGCCCACGCGCTGACCGCTGCCGATGCGCTGGCGCTGGTGGATGGCGACACCGACACCCGCATCGACACGCTCAACCGACTGGCGGCCGAGCCTGACGAGAAGGCGTCTGCGCTCATCAAGGCGATGGCCGACGAAGCCGTGCGGGTGCAGGGCGAGCGCGTGCTCATCGTGGACGGTGATGGCTCCATCGATGCCGTGACCGGCGAGAAGCTCGCCACGCTGCCCGAGGACGCGGGCGACATCATGATCAACAACCGCCTGCGCGGCGCGATGGACAACGCGCTGGCCGGCATGGAGCTGGTGGGCGCACCCCCCTCGCGACAGCGTGAGGCCGCGCTCACGCTGCAGCGCACCGCTTTCGAGGAGCCGGACACGAGCCAGCTCGCGCTGATCGACAAGGCGCTGGCGGGTGAGCTCGACCCGCGTGCGCGTCAGAGCCTGGAGCTCGCGCGGGCGGCGGTGCTGCTCGCGAGCGAAGACCCGGCGCAGCGCCTGTCCGCCGCCGAAAAGCTCGGCGAGGCGAAACAACCCATCGTGCGCCCGCTGCTGCTGGCGCAGATGGACAAGGAGGAGCACGCGAACGTGAAGGCCGCGCTCAAGGCCTCGCTCTCCAGTCTGGACACCACGCTGGCGATCGGCAGTGCGCTGGGTCAGGCGTTTACCGGCATCAGCCTGGGCAGCATCCTGCTGCTGGCCGCGCTGGGCCTGGCCATCACCTACGGCCTGATGGGTGTGATCAACATGGCGCACGGCGAGCTGATCATGATCGGCGCCTATGCCACCTGGCTGGTGCAGACCTTCTTTCGCCAGTCGCTGCCGGAGTTCTTCGACTGGTACCTGCTCGTGGCCATGCCGGTGGCCTTCCTCGCTTCGGCTTTGGTGGGCGCGGCCATGGAGCGTTCGGTGATCCGCTTCCTCTACGGCCGGCCACTGGAAACGCTGCTGGCCACCTGGGGCATCAGCCTGGTGCTGATGCAGGCGGTGCGCAGCCTGTTCGGCGCGCAGAACGTGGGCGTGGAAAACCCGTCGTGGATGAGCGGCGGCATCACCCTGCTGGGCAACCTCAACCTGCCGTGGAACCGCATCATCATCATCGGCTTCGCGCTCGCGGTGCTGCTGGGCGTGACGCTGCTGATCGGCAAGACGCGACTGGGCCTGTTCGTTCGGGGCGTGACGCAGAACCGGCCGATCGCCTCCTGCATGGGCGTGAACACCGCGCGCATCGACACCTATGCCTTCGCGCTCGGATCGGGCATTGCCGGCCTCGCGGGCTGCGCACTGAGTCAGATCGGCAATGTGGGCCCCGACCTGGGCCAGAACTACATCGTGGACTCGTTCATGGTGGTGGTGCTGGGTGGCGTGGGCCAGCTTGCCGGCACGGTGTATGCCGCGCTGGGCCTGGGCATGCTCAACAAGTTCATCGAAGGCTGGGCGGGCGCCGTGCTCGCCAAGATCGCCGTGCTGGTCTTCATCATCGTCTTCATCCAGAAACGCCCGCAAGGCATCTTCGCCATGAAAGGACGCGAAACGTGACCTACCCCCGTCGCTTCGCTCCGCCCCTCAAGGGGCAACGCCTGCGGCCCTGCAAAGCCGGTTCCGCGGCGTTCTTGACGATCCGTCTCGCTCGCAAGGATGTCTGCGCATGAGTTCTACATCTCTTTCGTTGCCGTCGCACGGCCCGCTGCTCACCCGTGCCGGCTGGAGCGCCTTCATCGTCGCGCTGCTGGTGGTCTGCGCGGTGGCGCCGCTGCTCAACCTGTTCGTGCCGGCCGACAGCGCCTTCCATCTCAGCGACTACATGGTCGGCCTGCTGGGCAAGATCATGTGCTACGCCATCTGCGCGCTGGCCATGGACCTGATCTGGGGCTACACCGGCATCCTGAGCCTGGGCCACGGCCTGTTCTTCGCGCTCGGCGGCTATGTGATGGGCATGTACCTCATGCGCCAGATTGGCACCGACGGCAACTACAAGAGCGAATTGCCCGATTTCATGGTGTTCCTGGACTGGAAGGAACTGCCCTGGCACTGGGCGCTGAGCGACAGCTTCATCGCCACGCTGTTGCTGATCGTGCTGGTGCCGGGCCTGGTGGCTTTCGTGTTCGGCTACTTCGCGTTCCGCTCGCGCATCAAGGGCGTGTACTTTTCCATCATCACGCAGGCGCTCACCTTCGCCGCGCTGCTGCTCTTCTTCCGCAACGAGACCGGTTTCGGTGGCAACAACGGCTTCACCGATTTCAAGCGCATCCTCGGCATGCCGATCGCCACGCAGAACATGCGCATGACGCTGTTCGTGCTGACCGGCCTCACGCTGCTGGGTTTCTTCCTGTTCGCGCGCTGGCTGGTGGGCAGCAAGTTCGGCCGCGTGCTGCAGGCGGTGCGCGACGCCGAAAGTCGCGTCATGTTCTGCGGCTACAACCCGCTGCCCTACAAGCTCACCATCTGGACCATCTCGGCGGTGATGTGCGGTGTGGCCGGTGCGCTGTATGTACCGCAGGTCGGCATCATCAACCCGGGCGAGATGAGCACGGCCAACAGCATCGAGATCGCGATCTGGGCGGCGGTGGGTGGGCGCGCCACGCTGATCGGCCCGATCATCGGGGCCTTCATCGTCAACGGTGCCAAGAGCTGGCTCACCGTGACCTTTCCCGAATACTGGCTTTACGTGCTGGGCGCGCTGTTCATCATCGTCACGCTCTACATGCCGCACGGCGTGGTCGGGCTGGTGAAGAAGCTGCGGCCAGCCAAGGAAGGGGGCAAGGCATGACGCCCGACCTGATGGAAGAAGGCGCGAAACGCGCCGAGCGCGTGGCGTCCATCGCCGCAGGCAACGCCACGGAATCGGGCGGCCGGCAGGCGGGCTTCTCGCGCCCGGTGGTCAGCGGCGAGGTGGACACCACGCACGGTCGCATCCTGTACCTCGAAGACGTGAACGTGAGCTTCGACGGCTTCCAGGCCATCAACGGCCTGAGCCTGGACATCGCACCCGGCGAGCTGCGCTGCATCATCGGACCCAACGGCGCAGGAAAGACCACGATGATGGACATCATCACCGGCAAGACCCGGCCCGACTCGGGGCAGGTCTACTTCGGCAGCACGATCGACCTGCTGCGCTACCGCGAGGCGGAGATTGCCGCCATGGGCATCGGCCGCAAGTTCCAGAAGCCCACGGTGTTCGAGCACCTGAGCGTGTTCGAGAACCTGGAGCTCGCGCTGGCCACCGACAAGCGCGTGCGCCATTCGATGGTGTTCGCGCTGACCGGCGAGGAGAAGGATCGCCTGGGCGAGGTGCTGCACACCATCCACCTGGCCGACAGCGCCGCGCGCCAGGCGGGCAACCTGAGCCACGGGCAGAAGCAGTGGCTGGAGATCGGCATGCTGCTGATGCAGGACCCCAAGCTGTTGTTGCTCGACGAACCCGTGGCCGGCATGACCGACGAAGAGACCGAGCGCACCGCGCAACTCTTCCTCACGCTCAAGGGCAAGCATTCGCTGATGGTGGTGGAACACGACATGAGCTTCATCCGCACCATCTCCGAAAAGGTGACGGTGCTCTGCGACGGTTCCGTGCTGGCCGAGGGCACGCTCGACCAGGTGCAGGCCGACGAGCGCGTGATCGAGGTCTATCTGGGGAGATGAAGAGATGAGCCTGCTCAACGTCAAGGACGTCAACCAGTACTACGGCGGCAGCCACATCCTGCGCAACGTGAACCTGCAGGCCGAGCTCGGCAAGGTGACCGTGGTGCTGGGCCGCAATGGTGTGGGCAAAACCACGCTGCTGAAATCCATGATGGGTCTGGTGCCCATCAAGAGCGGCAGCATCGAACTCGATGGCGTGGCGATCCAGAAGGCCACACCGTACGAGCGTGCGCGAATGGGCGTGGGCTTCGTGCCCCAGGGCCGCGAGATCTTCGCCCGGCTCACCGTGCACGAGAACCTGCTCATGGGCTTGGCCACGAAGAAGGGCAGCACGCCGATTCCGGCCGAACTGTTCGAGCTGTTTCCGGTGCTCAAGCAGATGCTGGGGCGGCGTGGTGGCGACCTCTCGGGCGGTCAGCAGCAGCAACTCGCCATTGCCCGCGCGCTGGCGGCCGGGCCGAAGCTGCTGATCCTGGATGAGCCCACCGAAGGCATCCAGCCCAACATCATCAAGGACATCGGCAAGGTGATCCGCATGCTGGCCGACCGGGGCAACATGGCCATCGTCCTGGTGGAGCAGTACTACGACTTCGCCGAGGCGCTGGCCGACCAGTACATCGTGATGGAGCGCGGCGAGGTGATCGCCAGCGGGCCGGGCAGCGAGATGCAGGCCAGGGGCATTCGCCAGCTGGTGGCGATCTGAACACGGCACGACAGAAAAAATTGCCGAAAGAGACGGGACGCCTGGCGAAGGTGTGACTGATCAGGGGGGAATCGCCGGGAATGCCGATTGCCACGGGGAAGCCTCATCCACAAGAGGAGCCCCCATGTCGAACACCCAACCACCTCCGGACCAGGCCCTCGCCGAGCATCCCATGGAGTACTCGGACCCGGAACTGAGGGTCTACACCGATGAACAGGCCGAGGACATCCTGGACTCGGTGGTTCACTACATGCCGATCATGCTGCCCGTGATGGGCGCTTTGCAGATCTTCATGCTGGCGATGATCGCCGTGTGGATGGCCTGAGGGGAGGAACCACACCATGGCCAAGTGCGAAGTCTGCGGCAACGACTACGACAAGTCCTTTGAAGTCACGATGGAGGCGAAGACCCATATCTTCGACAGCTTTGAATGCGCCATCTTCGCGCTGGCGCCGGCCTGCGAGAACTGCGGCACCCGCATCGTCGGGCACGGGCTGGAGAAGGACGGCAAGATGTTCTGTTGCAACCACTGTGCAGAACACCTGGGCGCGACCGGCCTGAAGGACCGGGCCGAATCGCGCTCTGCGAAAGAACCGGTCAGTCGATCGTGATCTTGCGTTCGCGGATGATCGCACCGAAGCGCTGCGAGTCGTCCATGCCGCGCTTGCCGAATTCGGCGGGTGTGAGCGGCAGCGCTTCGCCGCCCAGCTGGGTGATGCGGTCCTTCACGGCGGCGGTGTTCAGGATCTTGTTGACCTCGGTGTTGAGCTTGGTGATCACGGCGGGCGGGGTACCGGCGGGCGCATAGAAGCCGAACACGGTGTCGGCATCGAAACCCTTGAGGCCCACTTCGTCCAGCGTGGGCACATCGGGGAACAGCGGGGAACGCTTCAGGCTGCCGACGGCGAGCAGCTTGGTGCGGCCGGCCCTGGCGTTCGCCAGGCCGATGCCGGGATCGAAGTAGTAGTCGATCTGGCCACCCATGAGGTCGTTCAGCGCAGGCGCCGCGCCGCGGTACGGCACGTGCACGGTGAACATGCCGGTCTGTGCCTTGAGCATCTCGCCGGCGAGGTGTGGCGAACTGCCGTTGCCGGCCGAGCCATAGGTGAGCTTGCCGGGGTTGGCCTTGGCGAACGCAATGAGCTCCTGCACGTTCTTCACCTCGAGCGTGGGTCGGGCCATGAGGTACACCAGCACGCGCGCGGCCGACGCCACCGGGGTGAGGTCCTTCACCGGGTCGAAACTCATGCGCGAGAGGTGCGGGTTGACCGACACCATGCCGCCCGAACTCAGCAGCAGGGTGTAGCCGTCGGCGGGCGACTTGGCCACCGCCTCACCCGCGATGTTGCCGTTGGCGCCCGCGCGGTTTTCCACCACCACCGGCTGGCCGAGCGCGGTGGCCAGCGGTGTGGACACCAGGCGCGCGATCTGGTCGGCCGCGCCGCCGGGCGGGAAACCCACGATGACCTTCAGCGGCTTGTCCGGCCAGGCCTGGGCGAGTGCGCTGGTCGCGGTGCCGAGCGTGAGCAGGGCCGTGGCGGCGGCCAGGCGCCAGGGGCGGGCGAGGGGGGTGTGGCGGTTCATGCAGGTCTCCTTTGTTGTGGATGGGGTGTCGATGTCAGGACGGCGAAGCCGGGCGGGCCTTCAGGCGCGGGTTGTGCTGCCACAGGATGGGCTGGGCCTTGACTGGGCGCGCGGGCGCGCCGTGTTGACGCAGGGTCTGGTCGAGTGCCTTGCCGGCTTCGTCGCTCAACGCGGCCTTGCGTGCCGCGGCGACGGCCTGCGCACGCTGGTTGGCGCTGGATGGGTCGGCCAGCGCGGGCAGGGCCAGGTGGTCGATGATGTGCAGCAGGTTGTCCTTGCCGCGTTCGTTGGTGCTGCCATAGCCCTTGATGAGGCGGCCGCACAGGGCCACTTCGTGCGCCAGCGGCGCGTGCATGGCGGCGAGCTGTACCACGGCATCGACCCAGCGGTCGATCAGCGCCTGCTCGGTGTGGAAGCGGCTGCCCATGGGGCGCAGGCGCTTGCAGGCCGCCAGCCCGCGCAAGGCGAGCATGCCGAACACCGAATGGGTGCCGATTTTCAGCGGCAGCGCCCAGGGCGCGCGGCCCGCAGCCACGCGGCGGCGGTCCCAGGCCAGCACGCGCTGCGCCAGCCGCCCGGGCAGCATGGCGGCGAACTCGGGGGCACCGGGCTTGAAGTGGTCGTACACGCGCAGCAGGTCGTCCTCGCCGGCCCTGGTTTCTTCGCGCACGCGCGCGCTGCGGCTGGCGCGGCTCTTGAGGTCGGCCACCAGCACAATGTCGTCGAAGGCCATCCACAGCGCGATCCAGCGCGCCATCTCCGCTGTGGTGCGGTGGCCGTGCAGGTTGCGCGGATCGCCCAGGGCTTCTGCGGCCAGCACGCGGCGCAGGCGCGCGGCGTAGCGGTCGCCGTAGGCAGCGTTCTGGTATTCGCAGACGCGCGCATGGCCGAGGGCCATGATGTCGTGCACCTCCAGCGGGAACTCGCGCCGCAGCGCTTCGGCCAGCACTGCCGTGGGCAACGCAGGTGCGGGCGTATGGCCCAGCACCTGTGCCACGTAGTCGGCCTGTGTGCGCTGGGCGTTGACCGCATCGAACGCGAGCGCGAAGCCGCGCAGACTGGCCTTGGCGCTGTTGCCGCTGTCGCCGATCACGGTCTCGTAGTCGCGCCGTGAGAAGGGCAGCAGGCCGCTACCCGCGATCGCACCCAGCATCACCGCGCTCACCACCGTGCCAGCCTGTTTCGTGAGGGCGGCCATGTCGAGCACGTGGCGTGCGCGGCTGTGCGCGTTCACCAGTGCCAGCAGTTCGGCGTCGTCGCGGCGACCGTCGCCCATCACCATCTTCTCGCCCGTGGTCAGGGCGCGTGCGGAGGAGCTGATCACCAGCGTGTGCGTGCTGGAAGCCAGGCCGTTGGTGATCTGGCGGCCGGTTTCCAGCAGTTCGGACGACACCAGCGCATCCAGGCGGCCGGGCAGGGGGTTGAGGCCGAACACCGGCCGCCGGCCACCGAGGTCGGACAGGGGCACCGGAAACACCTCCAGGTAGTACGTGGTGGCGCCGGTGCGCTGCGCCACGCCGGGGATGGACGTGGCCTGCGCCGGGTAGCCGGCGTGGCGCGCGGTCTCCACCAGCCAGTCGGTGAGGATGCCGCCGCCTTCGCCGCCCAGGGCGCAAAGCAGCAGGGAAATGGGTTGTTGGGTCACAGACATGGGACCTCCCGCCGGGCCGCCCCAAGGGAGGGCCGTGCCCCCTCGGTGGGCAGTGAATACACGAAGTGATGAGCGTGGGGGCGAAGTTTCATACCGGCTGCAGCATGCGAACGATGGAGGAGCGCAGCGAATGCACCAGGCGTTCGTGCCAGCGCGGGTTCTGGATCACCTCGGCGCGGTAGAACGACGGGCACAGCGTGGCCGCGTGTGCGTTGGCGCCGCACAGGCCGCAGCCCACGCAGCCGTCGATGACCGTGGCCACCGGGTCGACCTTGAGCGGGTCGGGGTTGTCCTTCAGCGTGAGCGTGGGGCAGCCCGAGAGGCGGATGCAGGCGTGGTCCCCGTTGCAGACGTCCTCGTCGACGCCGTATTTCACGCGGACCACCCGCTGGCCCTTCTTCAGCAGGCCGGCGATCCAGGGCTTGATGCGGCGCTGGCGTTCGAGCTGGCATTCGCCTTCGGCCACGATCACCTTCAGGCCCTGGAAGTCGGTCGTGAAGGCCTCTGTGAGCGTGGCCCGCACCGTGTCGACGTCGTACGTGGTGACGGTGCGCAGCCATTGAACGCCCAGGCCTTTGAGCGTGGTCTCGATGGTCTGGTTGGTGTGGGCCAGGCTCTGCGCCTTGTTCGATGCGGACTCCTTGGCTTCCTCGTCAGGGGTGGAGATGATGTCCTGTGTGCCGGTGGCCGAGGTGTAGCCGTTCTTGAAGATCAGCAGCACCGCGTCGTCGCCATTGAACAGGGCCGATTGCACGCCGGTGAGCAGGCCGTTGTGCCAGAAGCCGCCGTCGCCCATGACGGAGAGCACGCGGCGCTTCATCACCGGCGACACGCCGGCGCGGCTGGCCAGGCTCATGCCGTAGCCGAGGATGGAGTGGCCGAACGAGAACGGTTCGAAGGTGGCCAGTGCGTGGCAGCCGATGTCGCCCGCGATGTGCACCGGTCCCACGTCCTGCTGCGCGAGCTTGAGGGCGGAGAACACCGGTCGCTCGGGGCAGCCCACGCACATGCCGGGCGGTCGGGCGGGCAGCGGAGCCTGCAGCTGCTGCGCGGTTTCCTGGCGGCGCGTCTGGTTGCCCTGCAGCCAGGCGCGGGCGGCGTCGGTCGCGGCCTGGTTGCTGGCATCCTGCAGGTAGCGGCCGATGAACCGGGCAAGCCCGTTCGCCATCACCTCGGCCGTGTATTCGCCCGCGCTGGGCAGCATGTCCTTGCCGTGCAGCGGCGTCTGGATGTCGCCGCGCCGCAGCAGGGTCGCCAGCTCCTGCTCGATGTACTCGGGCTGGCCTTCTTCCAGCAGCAGCACCGCACGCTTGCCCACGCAGAAGTTCGTGAGCTGTTCGGGCACCAGCGGGCAGGTGACGTTGAGCACCAGCATGGGAATGGAACTCTGGCCGAAGGCGTCGGCCAGGCCGAACTGCTGCAATGCGCGGATCAGCGTGTTGTACAGACCCCCCTGAACGATCAGGCCCAGATCCTGGTGTGCGCCATCGAAGTGTTCGTTGAGGCCGTTCTCCACGATGTAGCGCCGCGCGGCCGGAATGCGCTCGTCGGTCTTGAGCTTCTCGTGCCGGAACGTGACGGGCGGGTGCGCCAGTCGCATGTAGTCGAAGCCGGCGGGTTCCTCGATCAGGTGGTGCCTGGAGAGCGCAGGCTTGAGGTTGTCCTTCGCGGTGAAGCTGCCCCGCACATGGCAGGCGCGGATGCGCAGCTCCATGAGCGCGGGCATGTTCGACGCCTCGGAAAGGCGGAAGCCTTGTTCCACCATGTGCACCATGCGTTCGAGGTCGGGCCGCGGGTCCAGCAGCACCATGCTCGACTTGAGCGCGTAGGCGTGCGTGCGTTCCTGGATCACGCTGGCACCCTCGCCGTAGTCCTCGCCCACCACCACCAGCACACCGCCGGTGACGCCGGGCGAAGCCAGGTTGGAGAGCGCGTCGGCCGCCACGTTGGTGCCGACGATGGACTTCCAGGTGACCGCGCCACGCAGTGGGTAGTGGATGGAGGCGCCCAGCATCGCGGCCGCCGAGGCCTCGTTGGAGCAGGCCTCCACGTGGACACCGAGCTCGTCCATGTAGGGTTTGGCCTGCACCATCACGTCCAGCAGGTGGGACACCGGTGCGCCCTGGTAGCCGCCCACATAGGACACGCCCGACTGCAGCAGGGCCTTGGTGATGGCGAGGATGCCCTCGCCGTGAAAGGTCTGCCCGTCACCGAGCCGCAAAGACTCGATCTCTTTGCCGAATGAAACTTCCAAGGCCTCGTCTCCTGTGCGCCGTGTTCGTGGGGAGGTGTTGTGCGGCGACTCCCGGGAGTATGGGTGCGTGGCCAGGATTCATCAATAAAATGAAGTCACTAAGCCATATTAGTTTCATGCATATCAAGGACATCGACCTCAACCTGTTGCGCCTCTTCAGCGAGGTGTACGCCGCCGGCAGCGTGAGCCGTGCCGCCGAACAGCTGGGCCTGACCCAGCCGGCCGTGAGCCATGGCCTGACGCGGCTTCGCCTGCTGATCAAGGACCCGCTTTTCGTGCGGGCGGCCGGTGGCGTGCGGCCCACCCCCAAGGCCGTGGTGCTGGCCGAAGCGGTGCAGCAGGCGCTGGGCACGCTGGCGCAGGCGCTCAACGAGTCGAGCGCTTTCGACCCGGCCAGCTCGCGCCGCCTGTTCCGCCTGCACATGAGCGACATCGGTGAGGGCCGTTTCCTGCCCGAGCTGATGGCGCACCTGCACCGCCTCTCACCCGGTGTGCGCGTGGCCAGCCGCCCAGTGGCGCACAACGGCCTGTCCGATGCGCTGGACAGCGGCGTGATCGACTTCGCGTTCGGTTTCCTGCCCCAGGTGAAGGACACGCAGCGCATCGAACTGCTGCGCGACCGCTATGTGGTGCTGATGCGCGCCGGCCACCCGATGCACCGGGGCTTGCAGCACCTGCGTGGTACCACCTTGCTGCGCGCGCTGCAGAAACTCGACTTCGTGGCGGTGCGCAGCCACAGCGACACACTGCGCATCCTGGCGCAGACGGGCCTGCAGGACCGGCTGCGGCTGACCACCGAGCATTTCATGGTGCTGCCGTCGATCGTGAGTGCGACCGACCTGTGCGTGGTGATGCCAGGCAACATCGCGCGCGGCTTCGTCGAGTCGGGCGGATGCGTGATGGTGCAGCCGCCGTTCGTGGACCGCGACTTCACCGTCTCCCTGCACTGGAGCCACCGTTTCGAGGGCGATCCGGACAACCGCTGGTTTCGCGAGCAGGTGCTTCAGCTGTTCGGCGAGATGTGAGGGTCAGACCGGCTGCAGCGTGTCGAGCAGGCCTTCGGTGGGCTGGGGTGGTCTGAAACCGGTGGGCAGCGAGACGCCGCCAGGCGGTACCTGGCCGGTGGTGTGTTCACCCAGTCGGGTGATGGGGGCATTGGTGCGGAACAGCGCGCGCAGCGCTTCCACGCGTTCGTTCAGCACCGGGAAGCCACTCATGCGCTCGCTGTAGCGCTGCAGCACCTGGTGGGCCGACTCGATCAGCTTGGCGTTGCAGGTGCGCTCGCCGACTTCGAGCAGTTGCTGCACCGTGGTCTGGGGATCGCCCTTGAGGCTGTGGGTCATGGCGTCCTGTGTCACGCGCAGGATCTGGGCATGCCCCGCGCGGATGCGATCGGCGTAGTCGGCCGCGCCATTGGCGGCACAGGCCAGCAGCTCGGTCATGGCGCGGCTGGTGCAGAAGCGCAGCGCCAGGGCGTCGACCACGCCCGACGCGTCGTTGATGGGCAATGAGCGTGCAGCCAGCCGGCCCATGATGGCGAGCAGGTTGCAGGCGGATTCGAAATCGAAATCCGGGCTGAGGATGCTGTCGGCCACGCGACGCACATCCTCGACCGCGCGCGAGGTCTGCTGTTGCTGCAGTGCCAGCACGCTCTCCACCACGGCCAGCAGGCGGTGTGGTCGCGCCGGCTGATGGCTGCGGTCGCGCAGGCGGGTCAGCTGCTCCACGGTGCGTTGCAGCCCGCGCGAATCGTTGTTGTCCAGCCGGGCGAAGGCCAGCAGCACCAGCGCCTGCGCGTCGAACATCTTGGAGTCCAGTCCGAGCCGGGTGGCGCGGTCCAGCATCTCCACGCCTTCGGCGCGCTCGCCGGAGTAGTAGGCCAGCATGCCGTGCTTGAGCAGGCGGCTGATGGACGAGGGCGTGAGACGCGTGGCCATCTGGTAGGTGGAGAGTGCGCTCTGCAGGTTGCCCAGCTCGAACTGCGCACGGCCCATCACATCGTAGGCGTCGGCATAGGCGTCGTCGTCGCGGATCAGGCTCTCCAGCGTGGTGACAGCCTTGGCTGGCTGGCCTCCCTCAAGCTGCGCGCGCGCCACACCCAGGCGGGCCCAGGGTAGGGTCTTGGCTTCGATGACGGCCTGGTACAGCGTCTGAGCCTCGTCGAAGCGTCCACCGCGCAGCAGCAGTTCGGCGCCGATGCGCGCGGCGTAGAGCCAGTAGGACTCGCGCGATTCGAACCGCGCCTGGCACAGACCGGCTGCGCGCTCGAACTCCTGTGCGTCGATGGCACTGAAGATGTCCTGCAGCGATTGCTTGCGCATGCGTGCCTGCACGATGCGGTCGGCCAGACGTGCACCGGTATGGGGTTTGAGCAGGTAGGCGTCCAGCGCGGATTCGGCCGCTTCGGCCACACGGGCGTAGGAGGCCTCGGCGGTCAGCATCACGAACACCGTGTGGAACGGCAGCAGCTGGTTGCGCCGCAGGTCGTCCAGCAGGTCCTGGCCGGAGCCGGACTCGCGCTCGAAAGTCTGTTCGCAGATGACGACATCGAAGCGCTGCATCTCCAGCTTGCGCCGCGCCTCGGCCACGCGCGAACACTGAACGACCGTGCCCACGCCCAGTTCACGCAGTTGCGAGACGAGGATGGAGCGCGATTGCAGGTTGCCCTCGATCACGAGCGCATGGGCGTCGTGGAGCTGATTGGGAGCAGAAGGCATGGGCGGGCGCGGGTGGGGCTATGCCAGGATTGTCCCCGGCCCCCTGCACCACGATGGGGAGAACTGGCGGGCGAATCCGGTGCTATTCGGGCAGCGGACGGACGGTCGGCGGCATGATGCGGCCCGAAGGCAGCGCGGTGGCGCTGGCCCATTCCCGTTCGGGCGCCTGCAGGGCTTCCACCAGGTACCTCACCATCGACGAGATCCGCGCGGAGATGGCCGACTGCTGGTAGTACACCGCGTGCACGGGCCGCGAGGTGGGCTCTGTCACGCCGGGCAGCACCTCCACCAGGCGGCCCTCCGCGACATCGCGCGCGGTCATGAAATCGGAAAGGCAGGCGATACCTTGCCCGTTGAGCGCGAGCTGTCGCAGTGTCTCGCCGCTGCCCGCGAGCATCGTGGCTTCGATGCGCAGCAGCTTGCCGTCCGTGTGCCGCACCGGCCACACGTTCAGCGAGTCGGGCTGGGTGAACCCCAGCAGATCGTGTTGGAGCAGGTCCCTGGTTTCCGACGGCACACCCGCCCGGCGCAGGTAGTGGGGGCTGGCGAGAAGGCGGATGCGTGTGCAGCCCAGCAGCCGGCTGTGCAGTGTCGAGTCTTCGAGTTCGCCGATGCGCACCGCCATGTCCACGCGGTGCTCCAGCAGGTCGATGAAGCCATCGTTGCTGCTCAGCACCAGCTTCACCTCGGGGTGCAGGGCCTGGAAGCCGGGCATGAGCGGGGCCAGCACATGCAGCATGAACGGTGTGGCCGCGTCCACCCGCAGGGGGCCGGACAGCCGGCCGCGCCGCTCCATCAGACCGTCTTCCGCGAGCTGGACGGCTTCCATGATGTGGCGCGCATCGCGGGCGAAGCGGCTGCCCTCGTCGGTGAGGTCCAGCCTGCGGGTCGTCCGGCGCAGCAGTGTGGTCTCCAGCTTCTCTTCCAGCCGGGCCAGCAACCGGCTGGTCGTGGAGACCGGCTGACCCAGATGCTCCGCCGCCGCCGTCAGCGAACCCGCATCGACCACCGCGAGGAACACCGAGAGTTCTTCCAGTGTGGCCTTCATATTCCCGATTTTTGCAAGAGTATTTTGTTGATATAGGTCTTTTTCGGAAAAGTGAAGGCTACCAGAATCGCACCACTTGGTAAAAACCCTGATGACCTTGCTTCGCCGACAGGACGCCCGAACCATGCCCGCCCACACATCCCCGACCGATCCGGCATCCGTGCCCGATGCCCCCCGCAACGCCACCCTTGCACTGCTCGCCCTCACCATCGGGGCGTTTGGCATCGGCACCACCGAGTTCGGCCCGATGGGCATGCTGCTCAACATCGCGGACGGCGTGAACGTCTCGATTCCTTCCGCCGGGCTGCTGGTGTCGGCCTACGCGGTCGGGGTCATGGCGGGTGCGCCGATCATGACGCTGCTGCTGTCGCGCTGGCCGCGTCGCAAGGCGCTGATGGCCCTGATGGCCCTGATGGCCATCTTCACGCTGGGCAACCTGCTCTCGGCCGTGGCACCGGGCTATGCCAGCCTGATGGTGGCGCGGATCATCACGAGCCTCAACCACGGCGCGTTCTTCGGCATCGGTGCGGTGGTGGCCGCGAGCCTGGTGCCACGCGAGAAGCAGGCGAGCGCCGTGGCATTCATGTTCGCGGGCCTGACCGTGGCCAACATCGGTGGCGTGCCCGTTGCCACCTGGCTCAGCCAGACGGTGGGCTGGCGCGAATCGTTCGCGGCGATTGCGGCGCTGGGCCTGGCGGCGATCGTTGCGCTGCGATTCGCGCTGCCGGCCGGCAGCAAGGGCACCGCACCCGACATCAGGGCGGAACTCAGGGTGCTGACCCGGCCGCTGGTTGTGCAGGGCTTGCTCACGACGGTGCTCAGTTCGGGGGCCATGTTCGCGCTCTACACCTACATCAACCCGGCGTTGAAGCTGTTCACCGAGGCGTCCCCGATGTTCATCACCGCGATGCTGGCGCTCACCGGGGTGGGCTTCACAGTGGGCAATTCCCTCGGGGGCAAGCTCGCCGACCGCTCGATCGAGAAGACGGTCATGGCCTTCCTGTTGCTCGAGGCCGTCAGCCTCGCCGCGTTCCCGTTCCTGGCGGGCACGAGCGTGGGTGCTGCGATCGCGCTGTTCGTGTGGTCGGCGGCGGCCTTCGCCCTGGTGCCGCCGATTCAGATGCGCGTGATGCGCGCAGCTGTCGGTGCGCCGGGCCTGGCATCGTCCGTCAACATCGGGGCGTTCAACCTGGGCAATGCGATCGGAGCCGCGATGGGCGCCGCCGTGTTGAGTGCGGGCATGGGCTATGCGGCCGTGATGTACGGCGGCGCGGTGCTCGCGTTGCTGGCTTTGGTGCTGGTTGTCTGGTCGCCGACCCGGGGTGCCTCGGCGAGCGAAGGCAAGAAGGCCCGGGCGGCAACCTGCTGATCGCGGGAGCGGCCGTCAGACGCGCCAGATGCGCGGTGGCACGGCGGACAGGCCCCAGGCTTCGGTGCGCAACCCGGCCCAGACGCGCTGGAACAGCGCCATCAGGGGTTCCACCAGGGGCGCCACGCCACGCAGCACCAGCAGTTGCGGGTTGGGTGATGTGGCCCCCACCTGCACGTCGCGCGAATCGCCCTCCAGCCGTGCGCGCACGGTCTCCATCAGGTGCTCACGCCGCTCGCGCGGGAGAGGGCTGCCGCTGGCGAGCCACAGCGTGCCCAGGCAGCGTTGGCCTGCAAGACCCAGCGGCGATTCGAGCAGCCGGGTATCGGCCGCATCGATATGGGCGCGCTCCAGCCACAGGCCCGGGATCTCCAGGTGCTGGGTAAGGGAGCCTCGTTCAAAAGGCTGGCCGGCCGTGGGCAGGCCGAGTGCGCACACATCCCATCCGATCATCTCGGCGCCTTCGGCCAGCGTGGCGTGCAGCGTGTTGCTGGCGATGCAGCCGGGGTAGGCAATGGACTCGAGCGGCAGCCATTCGAGGCGTGCACCGGGCTCCAGCGTGAGCCGCACCTGTTGTTCGGTGGGCGCGCCTTCCGAGCGGTAGAAGCGCGTGGCGCCCGGGGTGGAGAGCAGCCCGTGCGAGCCGCTACCGGTGTGCACACGCACGTCCAGCACATCGCCTCCCACCAGCCCGCCCGGCGGGTGCACGATGACGTTGTGGCAGATGCCATGGCCTTCCGTATACAGGCTCTTGAGGATGCGCAGCGGCCCGGTGTGGGCGTGCTGCAGCACGGTGCGTCCTGCATCGTCTTGGCGGTAGTTCAGGTCGAGTTGGGCGTGCCAGGGCATGCGGGGAGTTTACGGCGCCCGGAAGGGATTCATGCCTTCCAGAACCCGCGATGCGGTTCGCTCGCTTCGTCCACCAGCACGGGGCCGATGCATTCGATGGGATGCGGTGAAGCCGCGAAGACGTCGCGGCACGAAAGCTCGGCATCGCGTTGCTCGGCACGTTCGCCCCGGAACACGCGCAGTGCCACCGCGTCAATGCCGAACACCACGCGGCCAATGTTGCTCCAGAAGATCGCGCCCGCGCACATCACGCAGGGCTCGGCCGACGAATACAGCGTGGCGCGCGACAGTGTCTCGCGGTCCACCACCGGACTGAGCTGGCGCACGGCATTGGTTTCGGCGTGGCCGGTGCAGTCGCCGGTTTCGCCGGTGTTGCACCAGGCCTCGGCCAGCACGCGGCCATCGTCGGCCACCACCACCGCCCCGAAGGGGCGGTTGCCGCGTTCGCGCGCCACGCGCGACCAGCCGATGGCCTGGCGGAGGTAGGTGCCGTCGCGTTCGCTGAACGGGCTGCTCATGCCTTGAGCGCGCGGCTGTTGGCGGTGGGCAGCATCGCACGGTTGAACACGCCTTCCACGCCTGGACGGGACTTGAGACCGAACACCTCGACGACCTCGTCCACCTGCTGCTCCAGCGTGCGCTTGAACACGTCGCCCAGGCCATGGCTGCGCGTGTCTTGCGCCGCAATGTAGCGCTGCGTGATGCGCCAGCGTTCGAGCTCCACCGCTTCGTTCAGGATGGGTTCGCGAAGACGTGTGGCGGCGATGGCGGCGGCGGGGTCGGCCATGCTTTCCTGGATGGCGCGGTTGGTGGCGCGCAGGAAGCCGGCCACGGCGCCAGGGTTCTGCGTGATGATGCCGTTGCTGGCAAGGATGGCGTTGCCATAGAGGTTCACGCCAGCGCTGGTGTATTCCAGGATCGAGAGGTCGTCGAGCTTCATGCGCGCGAAGAGCGAGACCGCGGAGTCATGGAAGTAGGTGGCGCCATCCACGTCGCCGCGCACCACCACGTTGTCGCGCGAGGCGAAGTCGGTGGTGGACCACTGGAACAGGTCGTCCTTCACGCGCAGCTTGCGCGCCACCATCGGCCATGCGCGGCGGGTGGACTCGACGGCGGCGGCGGCGATCTTCTTGCCTTCGAGGCTGCGGAAGTCGGTGGTGATGCCGCGGTCCTTGCGGCCGATGATCGCGAATGGTGCGCGGTTGTAGTACTGGTACACGGCCTGCACCAGCGGTGTGCCTGTCTGGGCCGCCTGGAATTCGATCAGCGAGCTGATGTCGCCCAGACCCATCTGGTAGACGCCACTGGCAATGCGGGTGATGGAGGCCACCGAACCCGCCCCGACGTCGATGCTCACATCCAGACCTTCATCCTTGTAGTAGCCCTTGCTCAGCGCAAGAAAGAAGGGCGATGTCTGGCCGGTGATGCGGAAGTCCAGCGTGAACTTGACGGGGGTGAGTTTCGGGGTGGCCTGGCTCCACACGGTGGGGGCGGCAAGGGCCGAAACGGTGGCGGCAGAAGTAGCGATGAAATGACGGCGTTGCATGGGGAATGCTCCGGTGCGTGGGACTTGTTGCAACCCCGTTGGACCAGGTGGCCACGGGGACGTACAAGAGCAATTTCCGGGCGGGTGCGTGGGACCCGCTGAACGCTTCTACTCTGCGCTACCCAGGCATGCACGAGCCGTGCCAACCCGGTGCACTGGAACAGTGGCCTGTGTTTTGCTAGCATTCCCCGCCAGAGTAGAAGCGTTCAACCCCGCAGCAGTGGGGCAGGAAATTGCTCTTGAGAACCCTCAAGCCATTTCTATCTGGAGCGCCTTCATGCTGGTCACCCAACAGCCCGTCTTCCGCCGTTACTGGCACGCCGTCATGCCGCTGACGATGCTGGCCGACGGCCCCAAGCCTTTCACCTTGCTGGGCGAGAACATCGTCCTGTTCCTGGACGAGCACGGCGAGCCCGCCGCGCTGAAGGACCGTTGCTGCCACCGCACGGCCAAGCTCAGCAAGGGATGGTGCAAGAACGGCAATATCCAGTGCGGCTACCACGGCTGGGTCTACAACCGCCATGGCCGCGTGATCAACATTCCGCAGTACCCACCCGAGCGCGAGATTCCCAAGGACTACGGCACGCCGGCCTACCACTGCCAGGCGCGCTACGGCTATGCCTGGGTGGCCCTGGAGGAGCCGGTGGCCGACATTCCCTTGCTGCCCGAGTTCGAGGCGGACGGCTGGCGCACGATCTTCCAGTTCTACGAGACCTGGAACACCAGTCCGGTGCGTGCGCTGGAGAACTCGTTCGACAACTCGCATTTCAGCTTCGTGCACCGTGCCACGTTCGGTGTGGCGGCATCGCCGGCACCGAGCAAGTACGAACTGGTGGAGAACGAGAGCGGCTTCTACGCCGAGACGGTGATCGACGCGGTGAACCCGGAAAAATTCCAGCGCATCAGCGGTGTGAAGGATCCGATCACGCAGCGCCACATGCGCAACGCGTACTACCAGCCCTTTTCGCGCCGGCTCGATATCGAGTACCCCGGCGGCGTGCGGCACGTGATCATCAACGCGTTCACGCCGATCGACGATGGGCGCATGCAGTTGTGCCAGTGGCTGTTCCGCAACGATACCGAGGAAGATTGCCCGGCGCAGATGCTGATCGATTTCGACGACGAGATCACACGGGAGGACAAGGACATCCTTGAGTCCACCGATGCCGACGCGGTGGTGGATCTGCGGCGGCGCGGCGTCGAATATTCGATGGACTCGGATAGGCCGGGCATTCTCATTCGCCGCAAGTTGATGGCTTTGTTGTCTGCTGCTGGAGAAGTCGAAGTGCATCGTTGATGCGTGGAGTGCGTGGCCTGGCGTTTGAGTGCCTGCACCTCGCGGGCGCGTGGGTGGGCGGCGCTCTGCTCCGCGGCTGTCCCCCGGACCGGCTTCGCCGGTCCTCCTCCTTTTATGCCGCTGCGCAGAGCGCCGCCCACCCACGCGCCAGAGATGCAGTCGGCATGTGAACAGACCGAGTGCCAACGAGGTCATCGGTGATCGGGGGCTGGCGCAGCGACATAAAAGGAGGAGGACCGGCGAAGCCGACTCGGGGGACAGTCGCGGAGCCGGCTCCCGGTCGCCGATGACCGGAGCCACCGGCGAGAAGCCTTCAGCGAGAAGCCTTCAGCGAGAAGCCTTCAGCGAGAAGCCTTCAGCGAGAAGCCCAGAACCCCCGGTGCGGCTCCAGCATCTCGGCTTCCAGTTCCGGCACGGGCCCGATCACATCGATGGCTTTCTGCCCTCGCGCCAGCACCTCTCGGCAGGGCAGCGACAGGGTCGGGTTCTCTTCATGGTTGCCGGTGAGCGCGAGCAAAGCCTCTTCGCTCGCGCCGTACACCACGCGCCCTATGTTGGCCCAATAGAGCGTGCCGGTGCACATGGCGCAGGGCTCGAAGGTGGTCACCAGCGTGCAGCGCGCCAGGTACTCGCCGGGCCAGTTGTCCGCCGCCGTGCGCGCCAGCGTGGACTCGGCGTGGTTCACCGTGTCGATGTTGCCCTGCTCGGCCAGAACCGTCTCGCCGTCGGGTGCCACCAGCAGGGCACCAAACGGGTGACGGCCCATGCCGGCGGCACGCCGTGCGACATCGTTGGCATGCCTCAGATGTTGCACAACTTGATCCTGGTTCATGTTTGAAAGCCCATGCAGTCGGAGTGAAGGGGGGCGGCAGAGACACCGAGGAACCGGCTTAGCCGGGCCTCAGGTGTCGTCCCCCTTCCAGGGAGAAGTGCCGTCCGGCGCGCAGGGGATCAGGCCTGGCTACCGCGATGCGCCCAGCCGGTGGTGTGCTTCTCGATGTAGCTGAACAGCTCGTACATGGCCATGGCCATGGCGCCCACCACCAGCAGGCCGCTGAAGGCCAGGCCCATCTGCATCGACGAGCCTGCGGAGATCAGCAGGTAGCCAATGCCCTCGTTCGATGCGGTCATCTCCGACACCGTGGTGCCCACGAAGGCCAGCGTGATCGCGACCTTGAGCGAGCCGAAGAAGTAGGGCATGGAACGTGGCAGGCCCACCTTGGTCAGCACGTCCCAGCGCTTGGCGCCCAGCACGCGCAGCACATCCTCGAGCTCCGGCTCCAGAGTGGCCAGGCCAGTGGCGATGTTCACCATGATGGGGAAGAAGGAGATCAGGAAAGCCGTGAGGATGGCCGGGCCGACGCCGATGCCGAACCACACCACCAGGATCGGAACGAAGGCTGCCTTGGGCAGGGCGTTGAACGCCGTCATCAGCGGATAGACAGCGGCGTAGGCGAGGCGCGAACTGCCGATCAGGAAACCCAGCAGGACGCCGACCACGATGGCGATGCCAAAGCCGGCCATGGTCACCCAGAAGGTGCGCCAGGCGTGGCCGAGGATGGTGGTCTTGTGCTCCATCGTCTGTTCCCAGATGCGCGACGGACTGGGGAAGATGAACTCCGAGATGCCGAAGGCACGGATGACGATTTCCCAGAAGACGACGATGGCCACCAGCAGGATCAGTGGTGACCAGCGTTCGAGGTGTTTGTTGTTCATGTCGTGGAGCTCCGCTGTCTTACTGGTTGATCACCGCGCCAGCCTTGCGCATGGCGCCGATGTGGCCGCGCAGCTCGTGCACGATGTCGGTGAAATCCTTGGTGTAGGTCACCTCGAGGTCGCGCGTGCGCGGGATCGGAATCTCACGTTGCACCACGAAGCGGCCAGGACTGCGGCTCATGCAGTACACCGTGTCGGCCAGGAAGACCGATTCGCGCAGATCGTGAGTGACCAGGATGACGTTGAAGCGCTGCGCCTCCCAGAGGTCGCGCAAGGTGCACCAGAGCTCCTCGCGCGTGAACGCGTCCAGTGCACCGAAGGGCTCGTCGAGCAGCAGCATCTTGGGCTCGTGGATCAGCGCGCGGCAGATGCTGGCGCGCTGCTGCATGCCGCCAGAGAGTTCCCACGGGAACTTGTTCTCCATGCCTCCGAGCCCGACACTGGCCAGCAGCTTCCTGGCGCGCTCTTCGTACTCCTTGCGCCGGTCCTTGAACTGGCTGCGGTAGGGTTCGACGATCTCAAGGGGCAGCAGCACGTTGTCCAGCGTGGTACGCCAGGGCAGCAGCGACGGTGCCTGGAACGCCATGCCCGAAATCTTGAGCGGGCCGGTGACGGGTTGACCGTCGATCCGGATCTTGCCCATGCTGGGCATCTTCAGGCCCGTGGTGAGCTTCATGAAGGTGGACTTGCCGCAACCCGACGGGCCGACGATGGCAATGAATTCACCGCGCTTGACCTTGAGGTTGATGTCTTCGACGGCGAAGACATTCTTGGCGAGCAATTCGTCGTTGTAGGCCAGCCAGACCTTGTCGAAGTCGACGAAGGCCGTGTCGTCGCCTGTGCTGCTTGCTTGCATGGATGCTCTTCCTGAAAAAAAGGCCAGCCGCCGTGGGGAAGCTGGCCCGTGCCGGAGGCCGGCGTTGTCGCTGGCTTACTTCTTGGCGGGCGGCAGAACGTTGAGTTCTGCAGCGGACGGCAGCATGGTGCCGTTCCACACGGCGGCCGGGTCGATGCGCGTCTTGGTGCCATAGGCGTCAGACACCTGCGAGGCCATCAGACTCAGGCGGCCCGGATTGACCTGGCCGAAGCCTTCCTTGCGCGCATCGGGGCTGGCCACGACGGAGTCGATGGCGAGCGCCAGGCGGCGGGTTTCCAGCGGGACGTTGATGATGCCGTCGCGGGCCTTCACGGTTTCGATGGCGGCGGCCGGGTTGGCCATCACTTCCTTCGCACCCTTGGCGAAGGAGGAGAGGAACGCCTTCACGGCAGCCGGGTTTTCCTTGATCAGCTTGGGCGAGGCGATGATCACGTTGCCGTACAGCTTCACGCCGTAGTCGGGGTAGGACATGATGACCACGTCCTCGGTCTTCACGCCACGGGCTTCCAGGTTGAGCAGCGAGGTGAACGAGAAGCCCGTGATGGCGTCGATGTCGCCGCGCACCAGCATGGTTTCGCGCAGGGGCGGATCCATCGAGGTCCAGTTTGCGGTGGTGATGTTGTTGGCCTTCTGGAAGATCGGGTAGGCCTTGCGCCCGGCATCGAACACCGGCGCACCGAGTTTCTTGCCGTTGAGGTCGGCTGGCTTGGTAATGCCGCTCTTCTTGAGCGCGAGCACCGCTGCCGGCGTGTTGTTGTAGACCATCATCACGGCCACGGGCTTGTTGGGTGCGTCGGGGTTGTTGGCATGGAACTCCATCAGCGCGGCCAGGTCGGCAAAGCCCATGTCGTACGTGCCCGAGGCCACGCGTGTGACAGTACCGCCCGAGCCGTTGCCGGCGTCGATGGTCACGTCCAGACCGGCGGCCTTGTAATAGCCCTTGGCGGCGGACTGCAGGAACAGCGCGGCAGGACCTTCGAAGCGCCAGTCGAGCTGGAACTTGATCGGCGTTTGCGCCAGCGCGCCGCCGCAGAACGCGACGGTGGCGGCCAGGGCCGCGGTGGTCTTGATGAAGTGGCGCTTGTTCATGGATTCTCCTTGGTGGTCGGGTTTTCGGGGCTTGCTCAGGTCACCCCGGCAATGCCTGGGTATCAGCAATAAAGGTGCCAGCGGCGTGCGCGCGTCGAAAAGGTGCCCGGGGCGCCTTTTGAGCACAGAATTTGTATACAGATTCTTGTGGACTGCCCTCTGGACGTCATCGAGACTAACCCTGAATGGTGCGCACCACATCGGGGCTTGCACCATGTCGGGGAGTGCGGGTGGCAAGAAAAAGGCCCCTTGCGGGGCCTGTATCACGAAGCGGAGCGCTCCCTTTCAGTGCGCCTCGGCATGCTTGGCCGCTTCGATGGCAGCGGTGTTGTCGCCGCGGCTGCCGTTGAAGTACAGGTTGAGTGCCACGGCGCTGATGGACGCCAGCAGGATGCCCGACTCGATCAGGGGGTGGATGGCGTGCGGCATCCACTGCTTGAAGTTGGGCGCGACCAGCGGGATCATGCCGAAGCCGATCGATACCGCCACGATGAAGAGGTTGTTGCGGTTGCCCTTGTAGTCCACACCCGCCAGGATGCGGATGCCGGTGGCGGCCACCATGCCGAACATCACCAGCCCGGCGCCACCGAGCACGAAGGTGGGCAGGGACTCCACCAGCGCGGCCATCTTGGGCAGCAGGCCCAGCACGATGAGGATGACGCCGCCGGCGACGCAGACGAAGCGGCTCTTGACGCCGGTGACGCCGACCAGGCCGACGTTCTGCGAGAAGCTGGTGTAGGGGAATGTGTTGAAGATGCCGCCGATCAGCGTGCCCAGGCCATCGGTGCGCAGGCCTGCGGTGAGTGCCTTCTGGTCGATCCTGCGGTCGGTCATGTCGCCCAGCGCGAGGAACATGCCGGTGGATTCGATCATCACGACGATCATCACCAGGCTCATCGTGAGAATGAGGATGGGGTCGAAGATCGGCATGGCGATCTCGAAGGGCAGCACCAGATCGAACCAGCCGGCGTGGCCCACCTTCTCGAAGGTCATGAGGCCGGTGGCTGCCGCGATGATGGCCCCGACGACGATGCCCAGCAGCACCGAGATGTTGGCGATGAAGCCGCGTGCGTATTTGGCGATCAGCAGGATGGCCGCGAGCACGATGGCGGCGATGCCGATGTGTGCGGGTTGCGCATAGGCGGGGTTGGGCACACCGCCCACGATGGCCAGGCCTTTCGGGATTTCGGGCACCAAACCCTTGGCCGTGGCTTCGTTCACCGTGTGCAGCCAGGCCAGGTGTTCGGGGCTGGGAATGGACGGCGTGGTGGGGCCGACCGGATTGCCGAATATCCAGTTGATGCCCACGCGCATGAGGCTGATGCCGATGACCGCGATGATGGTGCCGGTGACCACGGGAGGGAAGAAGCGCAGCATGCGGCTGACGATGGGCGCGATGAGGATGGAGACGATGCCCGCACCGATGATGGAGCCGAAGATCAGGCCTGCGCCCTGGATGCCGGGGTTGCTGTTGGCCATGGCCACCATGGGCGCCACGGACGCGAAGGTGACGCCCATCATCACGGGCAGCTTGATGCCGAACCATTGCGTGGCACCGAGTGCCTGGATGAGGGTGACGAGTCCGCAGCAGAAGAGGTCGGCCGAGATGAGCATGGCGACCTGTTCCGGACTGAGTTTGAGCGCGCGTCCCACGATGAGCGGCACGGCGACCGCGCCGGCGTACATCACGAGCACGTGTTGCAGGCCGAGTGCCGTGAGTTTGCCGGTGGGCAGGACTTCATCAACGGGATGGACGGAGGGGGTCATGGGGGTTCCTTGCGGCATGGTCTGGCCTTCAATGCATGCAAAACTGTATACAGATTATGTGTACTGCATGATGGGGAATACCTAGGGAAAACCCGGTGTCCTGACCGGCGGTGTAGGTGTTTCACCGGTGGTCTGTTGGTGGTTTCTTTGGCGTTGCTCCGGTCGTCGGCGCCGAGGGGGCGCGGCTCCGCGAATGTCCCCCGAGTCGGCTTCGCCGCCTCTCCTCCTTTTATTTCGCTGCGCTGCGCCCTCTCGTCACCGACGACCTCATTGGCGATCGAACTTGGGGCACGCTGAGGTGTGGGTTGGGTTCATGAGGGTGGGCGCTCTGTGTAGCGAAATAAAGGAGGAGGCGGCCTCCCGCCGCCGGGGGACATTCGCGCAACAGAGCGCCCACCCTCATGAACCTGCGAGGTACAGGCGAAAAAAAGGACGCCGGAGCGTCCTTTCCTTGAAGCCAATCAGACACCTCAATCCAGCGCACCACCACTGGCAGCAGCCAAAGCCGTCATGTTCAGCACCCGTCGCACCGTGGCTGCGGGCGTGAGGATGTGCACCGTGCCCGCCGAGCCCATGAGCACCGGGCCGACCGTGACCCCGCCGCTGGCGGTCGTCTTCATCACGTTGTAGAGGATGTTCGCGGCGTCCAGGTTCGGGCAGATCAGCAGGTTGGCCGAGCCGGTGAGCGTGGAGTCCGCCAGGTAAACCGAACGGATCTCCGGTTGCAGCGCCGCGTCGCCATGCAGCTCGCCGTCGCACTCGATCTCGGGGTGGGCCGCCACGAACAGGTCGCGCGCCTGCGCCATCTTGCGAGCCGACGGGCGCTTGCTCGAGCCGAAACTGGAATGCGACAGGAAGGCCACCTTTGGCGGCAACCCGAAACGCTGCACCTCCTGCGCCGCCATCCAGGCGATCTCGGCCAGCTCCTCGGCACTCGGGGTTTCGTTGACGTACGTGTCAGCGATGAACACCGGGCCACGGTCCGTCATGAGTGCGTTCACCGCCGCGTACAGGCCGGCATCCTTGCGGCGGCCCAGCACGTGATCGATGCGCTCGAGGTGCGTCATGTAGCCACCCACCAGACCGCAGATCAGCGCGTCCGCATCGCCGAGCGACAGCATGAGCGAGCCGATGATGGTGTTGGAGCGCCGTACTGCTGCCTTTGCCACCTCGGGCGTGGCGCCCTGGCGGCCCATGATCTGGTGGTAATGCTCCCAGTACTGGCGGAAGCGCGGATCGTCTTCCGGGTTGACGTTCTGCACGTCCTGACCGAGCTTCATGCGCAGGCCGGCCTTGGCGATGCGTGCCTCGATCACGGCCGGGCGCCCGATCAGGATCGGCACCGCGATCTGGTCGTCGATGGCCATCTGCGCGGCACGCAGCGCACGCTCGTCCTCGCCGTCGGCGTAGGCCACGCGGGCCTTCTTGGGCAGCGCCTTGGCCGCGTTGAAAACCGGCTGCATCAGGATGCCCGTCTGATAGACGAAGCGGCCCAGTTGCTGCCGGTAGGCGTCCATGTCGGCAATCGGGCGCGTGGCCACACCGGAATCGGCAGCGGCTTGTGCCACAGCGGGGGCAATGCGCAGGATCAGGCGCGAGTCGAACGGCTTGGGAATGATGTAGTCCGGGCCGAAGCTCAATTCCTGGCCGGCGTAGGCGTTGGCCACTTCCTCGCTGGTTTCGCTTTTCACCAGGTCGGCGATCTGGCGCACGCAGGCCAGCTTCATTTCATCGGTGATGCGCGTGGCGCCGCAGTCGAGCGCGCCGCGGAAGATGTAGGGAAAGCACAGGACGTTGTTGACCTGGTTCGGGTAGTCGCTGCGGCCGGTGGCGATGATGACGTCAGGCCGCACGGCCTTCGCCAGCTCGGGCCGGATCTCGGGCTCGGGGTTGGCCAGCGCGAGCACGATGGGCTTGGGGCCCATGGTCTTCATCATCTCCGCGGTGAGCACGCCCGCGGCCGAGCAGCCGAGGAACACGTCGGCACCGTCGACCGCGTCGGCCAGCGTGCGCTTGTCGGTCTTCTGCGCATAGCGCGCCTTGGATTCGTCGTAGCCGCCTGCGCGGCCTTCGTGGACCACACCCTTGGAGTCGCACACGTAGATGTTCTCGCGCTTGACGCCCAGGCCCACCATCACGTCCAGGCAGGCGATGGCCGCGGCACCCGCGCCGCTCACCGCGAGCTTGACCGCGCCGATGTCCTTGCCCACGAGCTCCAGGCCGTTGAGCAGCGCGGCGGCCGAGATGATGGCGGTGCCATGCTGGTCGTCGTGGAACACGGGAATGCCCATGCGCTCGCGCAGCTTCTTCTCGATGTAGAAGCACTCGGGCGCCTTGATGTCCTCGAGGTTGATGCCGCCCAGCGTGGGCTCGAGCGCCGCGATGATCTCGACCAGCTTGTCCGGGTCCTTCTCGTCCAGTTCGATGTCGAACACGTCGATGCCGGCGAACTTCTTGAACAGGCAACCCTTGCCTTCCATCACCGGCTTGGCCGCCAGCGGGCCGATGTCGCCCAGGCCGAGCACCGCGGTGCCGTTGGTGATCACGCCGACAAGGTTGCCGCGCGAGGTGTATTCGGCGGCTGTGGCGGGATCGGACTCGATGGCCAGGCAGGGATACGCCACGCCGGGGGAGTAGGCCAGCGACAGGTCGCGCTGGTTGGACAAGGGCTTGGTGGGGGTGACGGCGATCTTGCCGCGCGAGGGCGTGCGGTGGTACTCGAACGCGGCATCGCGCAGGGCTTGTTCAGCGGGGGTCATGGTGTCTCCAGAAGGCGTGTGAAATGCGCGCCCATTGTGTCACGCAGCGAACCGCCAATGGGGGTGCCAGGGCGGCGTTTCAGGAGCGAATCAGGCGGGCTGCAGCAGATCGAACAGCGTGCGCGCGATCACCTTGGTGGCACGCTTGAGATCGTCGAGCTCCAGGTGCTCGTCGGCGCGCTTGGCGTTCGATTCGCGCACGGTGCGCGGGCCGGCACCGTAGATCACGCCAGGGATGCCGCGCTCGACATAGAGACGCACATCGGTGTAGAGGGGCGTGCCCACGGCAGGGATGGCTTCGCCGAACACGGCCTGGCCGTGTTTCTGGATCGCCTGCACCAGCGGCTGGTTGCCGGGCAGCGGCTTCATGGCGCGGGCGAGCAGCAGCCGGCGCACATCCACCTTGAGCTGCCGGCCACCGCGCGGGGGCTGGAAACTGGCGGCGGCCTGTTCGATGGTGCGGCGCAAGGCGGCTTCGACCTCGGCAGGGTCTTCCTCGGGGATCATGCGGCGGTCGATCTTGAGCACCACCTTGCCCGGGATGACATTGGTGTTCGTGCCGCCGCTGATCAGGCCGACGTTGAGGTAGGGGTGGGTGATGCCCTCGACGTTCGAGGACACCTTGAGGTAGTCGGCATTGAGGGCGTAGAGCGCGTTGAGGATGTGCGTGGCGCCTTGCAGGGCGTCGGTGCCGCTGTCGGGAATGGCGGCATGGGCCATGTCGCCATGCACCGTCACTTCGAGCTGGAGGCAGCCGTTGTGCGCCACCACCACCTGGTAGCTGAAGCCGGCGGCGATCATCAGGTCGGGCTTCGTGAGTCCTTTCTTCAGCAGCCAGTCGGGGCCGACTTCGCCGCCGTATTCCTCGTCGTAGGTCACGTGCAGTTCGACACCGCCCGCGAGCTTCGCGCCCAGGGATTCGAGCGCGCGGATGGCGAAGGTGAAGCTGGCGATGTCGCTCTTGCTCACGGCCGTGGCACGGCCATAGATCTTGCCGTCGGCCACCTCGCCGCCATACGGATCGAAGGTCCAGCCTTCACCCGGCGGCACCACGTCGCCATGCGCGTTCAGGGCAATGGTGCGGCCAGGGCCATAGGGGCGGCGCACGATGAGGTTTGTGATGCTCTGCAGGCCTGCGGCCTCCACCTCGGCCGCGGGAACGGCGTGCTTCTCTGCGTTCAGGCCCATGGCTGCGAGCAGCCCGGCGGTGCGTTCGGCGTGGGGAGCGTTGTTGCCCGGCGGTGTGTCGGTGGGCACGCGAACGAGCTCCTGCAGGAAGCGCACTTCTTCGTCGAAATGGCTGTCGATCCAGGCGTCCAGTTGTTGTTCGATGGTCATGGCGTTCAGTGGCTGTGTTCGGTGGCGAGTTGGTCAAGGAGGTGCAGGAAAGCGTTCACGCACAGCTCCATGTCGTCGCTGGTCGTCGACTCCAGCGGGTTGTGGCTGATGCCGCTGTTGAGGCCGCGAACGAACAGCATGGCCTGGGGCATGACCTCGTGCAGCTTCATGGCGTCGTGGCCCGCACCGCTGGGCATGCGGTGCAGGGGGACGCCCAGGGCTTCCACGGCTTTTTCCCAGCGCGCCTGCCAGGCAGGGGCACTGGGTGCGGCGGCGGCGCGCATGGTTTCTTCGGTCTTGAGGCCAATGCCGCGCCGTTCGCAGATGGCACGCAGCTTCGCGAGGATGTCGCGCTCCAGCGCGTCGCGCTGCGCGTTGCTGGGTGCACGCAGGTCCAGCGAGAAGAGGCAGCGGCCGGGCACCACGTTGATCGACCCGCCAGGCACCTGCAGCATGCCGATGGTGGCCACAGAGTCGCCGTCGGCGGCGGCACGTTCTTCGGCATAGAGCGCCAGTTCTGCCACCGCGCTGGCGGCATCGCGCCGGCGGTCCATCGGCGTCGTGCCAGCATGGCTGGCCATGCCGACGGCTTCGCACAGGTAACGGACGCTGGCGTTGATGGAGGTGACCACGCCCAATGGCAGGTCCATCTCGTTCAGAACGGGGCCCTGCTCGATGTGCACTTCCACGAAGCCGAGGTAACGCGACGGATCGCGCTGCAGTGCGTTGATCGCTTCCAGTGTGGCGGGCAGGGCCGCGTGCTGCATGGCCTGGCGCATGCTGACGCCGTCGGCGTCCAGCTGATCGAGCCACGCCGGATTGAAGTGGCCGGTGAGGGCGCCAGAGCCGAGGAAGGTGGCCTTGTAGCGCTGACCTTCCTCTTCGGCGAAGCCGACCACTTCGAAGGCGAACGGCAGCCGGCGGCCCGCCGCGTGCAGTTGTTGCACGCAGGCCATGGGCACGAAGATGCCCAGTCGCCCGTCGTACTTGCCGCCGTTGCGCACCGTGTCGTAGTGGCTGCCGGTTAGGAGGGTGGGCGCATCGGGCGTGGCGGCGTGGTAGCGGCCCACCACATTGCCCACGGCGTCGATGTGCACCTCGTCGAAGCCACATTCGCGCATGCGCGCCGCGATATCCGCGGCACAGGCGCGGTGCGCGTCGGTCAGGTAGGTGACGGTGAGCTGGCCGTGCTCGGCGAAGCCAGGGTCGCTGTGGCGTGAGAGGTCTTCATGCCAGTCCCACACACGGTTGCCGGTGACCGGTTCGAAACCGAACTTGTCGTTCAGCCGGATCTCGGCGATGCGATGGATGTTGCGCAGGCATTCAGCGCGTTCAAAGTCCACCGGGTGGCTGAGCCGGCGTTCGAACGTGGCGATGATCTCGCGCTTGGCCAGACCGGCACCGCGCGGGCCACGCACCGCCAGAATGAATGGAAAACCGAACTTGGCGTTGTATTGCGCATTGAGCTGCTGGATGTGCGCGAATTCCTCGGGCGTGCAGTTCGTCAGGCCGGCCTTGGTCTGCTCGTTGGTGGATTCGGCGGTGAGCGACCGGGCCACCATGGCCTTGCCGGCCAGCTCGGGGTGGGCGCGGATCAGCGCGAGCTGCGCGTCCACGCCAGCGGCCGCCAGCACCTTCACCATGGCGTGCTTGAGCGCGGCCAGCGAGGGGAACGGTCGTTGCGCCAACGCCTGCTCGGCGATCCAGGGCGAGTGTTCGTAAAGACCGTCGAGCATCTGCACGGCCTCGGCCAGTGTCGCGCGGTTGAGTTGTTCCAGGGTGATGGGCATGGCGTCGGGCTCAGGCTGCGGACAGGGGGTGCGTGGTCTTCCAGTGGCGCGCGATGTCGACGCGGCGCGCCACCCACACGTGGTCGTGTTGCTGGATGTGATCCAGGAAGCGCTGCAGGGCGGTGATGCGGCCCGGGCGCCCCAGCAGGCGGCAGTGCATGCCGATGCTCATCATCTTGGGCCGATCCAGGCCGGCGGGGTCGCCTTCGGCGTAGAGGGCGTCGAAGCTGTCCTTCATGTACTGGAAGAACGGGTCGGCGTGCGAGTAGCCCTGGGGCAGCGCGAAGCGCATGTCGTTGCAATCCAGCGTGTAAGGCACGATGAGCTGGTGCGCATCGCTGCCATCGGTCTTGCGCACCTTCATCCAGAAAGGCAGGTCATCGCCGTAGTAGTCGCTGTCGTATTCGAAGCCACCGAAGTCTGCCACCAGGCGGCGTGTGCGCGGACTGTCGCGCCCGGTGTACCAGCCCAGTGGCCGGCTGCCCGTGAGGCGCTCGATCAGTTCCATGGCCTGCGCCATGTGCGCGCGTTCGGTGGCTTCGTCCACGTTCTGGTAGTGGATCCATTTCCATCCGTGGCAGGCGATGTCGTGCCCCAGTTCCTTGAACGCGGCAGTCACCTCCGGGCTGCGCTGCAGCGCCGTGGCCACACCAAACACGGTCAGCGGCAGGCCGCGCCGTTCGAACTCCCGCAGGATGCGCCACACCCCGGCCCTCGAACCGTATTCGTAGATGCCTTCCATGCTGATGTGGCGTTCCGGGAAGGCTGCGGGGTTGAACATTTCCGACAGGAACTGTTCGGAGGCATCGTCGCCGTGCAACACGCTGTTCTCGCCACCCTCTTCGTAGTTCAGGACGAACTGCACGGCAATGCGCGCGCCGCCCGGCCAGCGGGCATGGGGCACGTCGCGGCCGTAGCCGGCGAGGTCGCGAGGGTAGGGGGCTGTGGAGTCGTAGAGGGGCATGGAGGTGCGCAAAGGAGGCGGTGTCATGAAAGCGCCATGGAGATGTCGTTGGTGGGCACCTTGCGGTCGAAGGTCAGGTTTTCCTCGACGTGCAGCAGGTGCTCGTTCATGAGGCGAACGGCCAGCTCTTCGTCGCGCGCAGCGAGCGCCTTGACGATGTCGGCGTGTTCGTCGTTGGAGTGCTCGGCGGCCTGGTTGCTCTGGTACATGAGCGTGATCAGCGCGCAGCGCGAGATGAGTTCGCGCAGCAGCTCGGCGAGCACCTGGTTGCCCATGAGCTCGGCCATGCGCACATGAAAGTCGCCCAGCAGTTCGGTGCGTCCGGCCACATCTTCGTTGCTCACCGCGAGCTTCTCCTGGGCCACGTGTTCGCGCAGCGCCTTGATCTTGGCGTTCGTCACCGTCTTGACGAAGGCCCGGGTCATTTCCACCTCGAGCATGCGGCGCACGGCGAACACCTGCTGCGCTTCCTGCACGGAAGGCGTGGCCACGAAAGCGCCGCGCGCCGGCTCGAGCCGTATCAGGCGGTTCTGGGACAGCTGGAAGAGGGCCTGTCGCACGAGGGTGCGCGAGACGCCGAAGTGATCGGCCAGCTTCTGTTCTGCCAGCTTGGTGCCAGGGTGCAGACGGTGCTCCACGATGGCACGGGTGAGCGACTCGACGATGTGCAGGGTGCTGGAGGTTTCCATGCGGATCATCATATCCAGAAAAACAAAAAGTGTATACACTTTCGGTCGACCATCAATCGAACACGGAAGGAAGACCCATGGGCTTGAGCACACACGTTCTGGACACGATGCACGGCTGTCCTGCGGCCGGCATGGTGGTGGAGCTGCATACCACGCAAGGCGACCAGGCCACGCTGGTCAAGCGTTTCACCCTCAACAGCGATGGCCGCAACCCGGACGGCCTGCTGTACGACCACACCAATCTGAAGACCGGCACCTATCGTCTTGTATTCGATGTGAAGGGGTACTTCGCAGCCAGGGGCGTGCCACTGCCTGAGCCCAACTTCCTGAACCGCGTGGCGCTGGATTTCGGTGTGGCGCACGCCGACCAGCACTACCACGTGCCGCTGCTGGTGAGTCCGTGGAGCTATTCCACCTACCGTGGCAGTTGAGCGCACATGAAAAAACCCGCCATCCGGCGGGTTTGTTCATGTGAGGCAGCGCATGGTCACTTGTTGCGCTGGCCTTCGGTCAGGGTGTCGAGCTGGAATTTGCCGCTCTTGTCCCACAGCCAGACGTCGGTGTAGGTGACGCTTCCCATGCGGACCGGGGCCGGGAAAGGCGCTGCGGCGCGCACCGTGCGTTCGATCTCTCGCATCACGTCGGGCACATGGCTGGGCGCCCGCATCCAGTTGATGGTCTGCACATTGCCACGGCCGTCGACCTGCACCTGCAACACGCCCACGGCATGCATGAGGGGGGGCAGCTGACCCTTGTAGATGCGGTGGCTGTTGCGCTCGTAGATATGGCGGGCACCATCCTTGCGATAGTCCAGCGGAGAGACCGCAAGCGACACGAATTCGGGTGTCGGGAGTGTGCTGACCGGCGGCGGCGCGGGCACGGGGGCAGGGGGAGGTGGTGGGGGGG
>QFCS01000545.1_pt1 | contig 33208 bp, 35 predicted proteins | sample 3576561 | NCBI WGS metagenome assembly QFCS01 | reverse complement strand
CTCGGCCACCTTCGCGCCAAGCTCGACCTCCTTGAGGATGCCGACCATCTGCGCTTCACTGAATCTGGACTTCTTCATGTAGAGACTCCTGCTGAGGGAATTCTCTACTTCCAACTGGTTCAGGTTTTCGAGGGGACTTCAGACGGACAACCAGTTTGGAAGTCTTTCTGAGCGTGAGGCCACAGGCCAGCACTGCGGAAACGATCGCAACGCCAAGGAATGCGAACGAACTCCAAGGCACCTCATCGTGGACAAAAGCCACGGCCAAGGTGACGAATGCCGCCAACCCAGCGAGCGCGCTCAAGCCTTCGAAAAACCAACACAGGTATCTAGCCATCAAGAAATCCTCAAGTTGAAGTCTTGAGGCGAAGTCTCAATTCGACGCTAGGACGGCGGAGTAGGAGTGAAAACTTCCCGCCTGTAGGAGTGTTCCTATCCTCCAGGTGGTAGTGGGCCTGCTGGAATCCTTGATGACGGCCACCCTAAAGAGGACTGTGAGTGCATGGGTCAGGGCGTGGCCGATATCGCCACTGGCTTCATCGGTGGAATGGCGGGCTGCGCCATGATTGGCGAGTCAGTCATCAACGTGAAGTCCGGCGGTACGGAGTGCCTCTCCACGCTGGTCGCCGTGATGATTGTGGTGTCCTTCGTCGCCTTCAACTGGCGTCGTTAAGGAACCTGCGGAAGCATCCAAGAGTTCAAGCTTCTTCCTGCTGGCGATGGTGGCGAGAGACCGCTTCTGGCCGATGGCCGCCTATGCGCCACGCGGACTTTCTTCACCGAACACCTTGGAATGCATGTTCGGACGAATCTCTTCCGGCGAAAAAGCGCTTGCGATGACATCTTTTGGGAACACGGCCTCACCTGCGCGAGCCATGTCAATGCGGGCGATTTGCTCCGGCGAGAGCGTGTGCCCCACGAGTGCGACTGCCACATTGGAAATCGCGGTGCGTCGCGCGAGAAAGGCACGCATTTGGTCAATACTGAGGCCGATGGAGTGACCTGCTGCGAGTTCCGCAGCCACTTGGGAAGTTATCGGGTAGCGCGCGTCCAAAGCGACTGCGTTCTGGAACTCTGCGAAATACTCAGTGAGGGTCATAGGAATGTCCGCTTCTGGCCGATAACTGCCATAGTAGCCGAGGCTCGAAAAGGACGTTTGCAGAAAGCGCTTGGTTGGAGGAATTCATGCATCGCGGATTCGATTTGATTTCGCATTCCGGGCGATGTTGCTGCTTCCAGGCTGTGAAAAGCACGCTCTGGATCGACAGACGAAGGAACCCTGCGCGACAGATGCTGGCGTGAAGGTTGTCCTCTCCCGATGCCTCCCTTTCTCCCCGCCACGTTCTGGCGGTGAAAATCGCCAACCGCGTTCAACAACCTGGTCGACATGCTTTCATTCCTCATCGGTGGCGTTCATTTCAATCTTCGCGCTGCGGCACTGATCGTTGATGACGGTCATCTTTTGCTCCACCGCGCCAGGGACCATGCGATCTGGTCGCTTCCCGGCGGCCGTGTCGAGCCTGGCGAGGCAGCGGGTGACGCGATCGTTCGTGAGCTGAGAGAAGAGACCGGCGAGACCGTTGAATGCCAGGAGCTGGCCTTCATCGTCGAGAATTTTTTCGACTGGCAGGGCGTGCCCGTGCACGAAATCGGGTTCTATGCATGGGCAACCCTGGTGTCACCCCGCCTGCGCGACAAGTCCCGGAGTCACGCCGGGATTGAATCGGGAAATCCGCTGGAGTACCGCTGGTTCTCCTTGGATGAGCTGCCCGGCGTCAATCTCTTCCCCGAGTTTCTGAGGACCGCCAGCTTTGCCCGGGGCGCCGCACCGCAACACGTTGTGCAAGGCACGCCCCGCGTGGGGCCGTGAGCGCCAGGCATTCAGTCCGGAAGGTACGCTGAGACGAGACGGGCGGCATCTTTCAGATGCCCGAAATCTTCTTCTGTAAGGTCGCGCTTGAGCGCGTCAAAGTGGCACAGCGTTCCGTACAGCTTTCCGTCGCCATCCACGATGGGCACGCCGGTGTAGGACAGCAGAACGCCCTGGTACTTGTGGCCGTCGAGCATCGACTCGCTGCCTGTGTCGCTGGTGCGGAACACGCCGTCTCGCAACACGAACTGGCAGAAGCTTTCTTCCAGCGGCACCTCCATCAGGAACTCGGGCTTGATCTCGCCTTCCTTGTCGATCAGCTCGACGTTCCTGAGCACGCCGCCGTCAAGGCGGTAGATGCCGGTGTAGCGGTGCTCGATGGCGTCATTCAGGAGTTGCAGGCCTTTGGCCAGCCCGCCCTGCCGCACCTCGCTGTGAAAGCGCTCGACGGTGAAAGTCATGTCTGTCTCCGCAGGATTGAGGCGCCGAGCGTACCGGATACGCAGCTGCCCATTCACTTCATCCGATACCGGTACACCCCATCCGCACCCGTCTCGCGCACGGCCTCGCCCAGCGCCAGCAGGTGGTTGAGGTGGGCCGCGCCTTCGCCGGTCGCCATGCCCAGCAGTTCGCCATTGCTGTCGATCGCGCGCGCGAACAAGGCACTGAACACGTCCACCGTGCGCTTGGGTGCTTCGGCCAGGGTGCGGCGCAGGCGTTGCAGACCGCGCTCGTGGCCGTGGATGAGGCGGTCCAGCCGAGCGTGCAGGCCGCGAAAGGGTTCACCGTGCGCGGGCAGCACGAGCAGGTCGTCGCTCAGGGTGCTGCGCAGGCGCGTGAGGCTTTCGATCCAGTCGCCCAGCGGGTCGGCATCGGGCTCGGTGGGGAACACGCTCACGTTGGACGAGATGCGCGGCAGCACCTGGTCGCCCGAGACCAGTACCCCGAGGCTGTCGCTCATCAGGCAGGCGTGTTCGGGCGAGTGCCCCCGGCCCACGATCACGCGCCAGTCGTGCGCGCCGATGCGCACGGTGTCGCCGTCGCTGAGGCGGCGGAAGCTGTCGGGCAGGGTGTGCATGTATTTGCTGTAGCCGCCGAAGCGCGAGCGGTAGATGTCCAGCGCTTCTTCGTTCCAGCCCATGCGGCGGTAGAAGTCGATGGCGTCGTCGGGCGCTTCGCGGCCGGTGTCGGCCACGAGCGTGCGGCAGGTGAGGTATTCCAGCCGCGTCATCCACAGGCGGCACTGGAACTTGCGCGTGAGCCAGCCGGCCATGCCGACGTGGTCAGGGTGCATGTGGGTGCAGAAGACGCGGGTGATGCGCGCGCCCTGCGGCGTGGCCGCGAGCGGGCCTTCGGGCGAGATGAGCTGGCGCCACGCTGCCATGGCCTCGGGCGTTTTGGTGCCGGTGTCGATGACGGCCCAGCCAGTGCCGTGCTCGTCTTCATCGGCCACGGCCCAGAGGTTGATGTGGTTGAGCGCGAAGGGCAGGGGCATGCGCAGCCAGAGAACGCCGGGCGCGACCTCGCGCACCTGGCCCGGTGCGGGTGGTTCGCCGCAGGGGTACTGCAGCGCGTAGGGGGTGTCGGGCGCGGTGGCTGGGTCGTCCGGCCGGCCGTCGGAGGTGGGGGCTTCAGGCATCGGTCGATTATTTCAGAAGGGCCCGCGCCGCGCTGTCGCCCCCGGAGGTTCAGACGGAGCTGGCCCCGGCCCACCAGCCGCTCATGAGGCCCGGTGGCCTGGTGCAGGCGGACACCCTGGCGCTGCATTCCCACGCTTCCACCTGCACGTTGAGTCCGGCGAACACGCCATAACCCGGCCCGGCGCGGATGACCTCCTGGGCACTGAGGCTCTCGCCCGCGCGGATGGCGCCTTCTGCCAGGATGGAGCGGCCGGCCTTGATGCCCCAGCCCGCCTCCAGGTGCATGGCGCATTCGATGCTGCCACCGGCCTGGATGCCGTTGCCAGCGCGGATGCTGTCGCGCGCCGTGAGGCGGCCGCCCACCACCAGGCTCTTGCCGCACTCGATGGCGCCCTGAGCAATCAGGTCTTGCCCCACGGCGGCGTTGCCGGTCAGGCGCAGGGTGCCACCGCACCACAGGTCCCTGGTGCTGCGGATGTCGCCGCCACAGCGCAGGTGCTCGGCCGCCTCGATGCCCCAGCCCGCCCGCAGGTGTCCATCGGCTTCGAGCAGGCCATCGCTGCGCACGTTGCCGCCGGCTTTGATGTGGTCGCCCGAGACCAGCGACTGGCCGACCACGATGCTGCCGCCCGCGCTCATGCCACGGCCGGTGCGCAGCAGGGTGTCGACTTCGATGTTGCCCCGCACCTCCAGCGACCCGGCAAACACCAGGGCCTCGGCGGCCAGCGCGTCCACCGACATGACCGCGCTGGTGGGGCCGAACTGCGCGAGCAGCCAGCAGGCGTCGCTCACCCGCCCGGCGTTGACGAGAGCGTCGAGCAGGTCCTGGTAGTTGCTGCCGTCCTGATGGTGGCGCAGGAACCAGCGAAAACCGTCGGCGCAGGGTTGCTTGGTCTTGATGAATTGCCTGTTGAGGTCCATGGCGCACCTCATGCCGGATTCGCCATCTGCGGCGCTGGCGACGGCAGGGCGTCGAACGGCACCACGAGCACGTCGCTGCCTGCCCACTTGGCCAGCCGCTGCGCGACGCTGCCCGTGAGAAAACGGGCGAGCGCCGAGACGGTGCGCTTGCCGACCACCACCAGGTCGGCACCGGTCGCTTGTTGCTGGACGGCGGTCTGGTAGGCGGGATCGCCGTTGCCCACGTCGAAGGCCACGGCACTGCCCGCCACGCCCAGTGTGTGTGTGAGCTGAAGAAGCCGGTCCCTGGCCTGCTGGCGCGACTCGAGGCGATTCGCGCGGATGGCCTCGAAGGACACATCCGCCGACCGCAGGCGGGACTCGTCGATGGTGTCGATGGTGTGAAACAGCTGCAGGCCGGACAGGCTGGTGAAGTGTCGGGCGTAGGCCACCAGTTCGGTCGCTCGGGGGGACAGGTCCACCGCCACGAGCACCGGTCCGTAGGCGCGTTCGGCCGGTTGCTTGACGACAAGGAGCGGGCAGGGGGTGCCGTGCACGAGCTGGTCCAGTGTCGTGCCCCGGTAGAAGTTGCGCCAGCGGCGCTGCCACATGGGTCCCATGACCAGCAGGTGGGCGTTCAGCGCTTCCTGCAGCACGGCATCCGGCGTCGCGGGTTGGCGTTCCACGGTCTGTGCGCGGATGCCGTGGCGGCGCGCCAGTTGCCGGGCGCGCTGGGACAGGCGCGCCACCGGGTCGGAGAAGAAGCGGTGCGGCTCTTCGGCGAAGTGGATGAGCCGCAGCCGTGCGCCATGTCGTGCCGCGAGCAGCGCAGCGCGGTCCAGAGCGTGTTCGGATGATGGCGTGAAGTCGGTGATGGCGAGGATGGATTCGATGGTCATGGGGCATTCCTGGACGTGCTGGGGCCCACCCTCCGGCAGGGTGCCGATGGGTGCGTGACGAAGAGAGGAGAAGCGCCGCAGCGCCAGACTAGGTCGTGTAGTCGCCGCTGGCTTCGGGCTGGAACAGCAGCGAAGCCACCACCGCTTCGCAGTGGTCCCCGTTCGGGGTCTGCCAGCGCGCGACCGCGCCCACCCGCAGGCCGAGCAGGCTGGCGCCCACGGGCGACAGCACCGAGATGAAGCCGTTGTGCGGCTCCGCATCGGCCGGGTAGCACAGCGTGAGCTTCTGGCGCTTGCCGGAAGCCAGGTCTTCCAGGATGAGCTGCGAGTACATCGTGACGACATCGGGCGGGATTTCGCGCGAAGGCACGAGGTCCAGCGAATCCAGTGTGTCGGCGAGTTCAGGCGGCAGGGCGCCGCCACGCAGGTTGTTCAACCGCGAATGGTCGAGTTCGGTGAGAACGCGTTCACCGGTGAAAGTCTTGTGCATCTTGCACTCCATCTGTTGCGGTGGCGCTGCGCGTGGGCAGCGGCCGCGATCGCGCTGGGCTGGGGCCCGGCGATGATGGTTTGCGCAAAAGGGAGGAGGGGTATCGCCGGGCTCAGGAATGTGCGGCCGGCTGGCGCAGTCCGGCCGTGCCCATCTGCTTGCGACCAGCCACGGCCGCGCTGGCCATCAAGGGCAGGCGCGTGTGCAGGTGAGAGGACAGGGTGGACCGGGATGCCATGGGGGGTATTGTAGGCACGGAGCCGATTCCGGCAAGGCGCACGCGGATTTCAGCGGTGCAGAGGCAGTGGCAATGCGGTCTTGTAGCGCACCTGCTTGAGCGCAAAGCTCGAGCGGATTTGCTCCACGCCGGGAATGGGTGAGAGCTTCTCCAGGATGAAGCGTTCGAGCGCACCCATGTCGGGCAAGGCCACGCGAAGCAGGTAGTCGCTGTCGCCGGTCATGAGGTAGCACTCCATGACCTCGTCGAACACTTCCACCTGCGCCTCGAACGCGGCCAGGGTTTCCCGGCTCTGTGTCTTGAGGCGGATCGAGATGAAGACGTTCAGGCCGAGCCCCAGGGCCGCGGCGTTGGTCAGCGCCACATAGCGCTGGATCACCCCGGCACGTTCCATCGCCTTGACCCGCGCCAGGCAGGGGGACGGTGACAGGTTCACCCGGCGTGCCAGCTCCACGTTGGAGAGTGCGCCGTCGCGCTGCAGCTCGTCCAGAATCCTGAGGTCGATGGTGTCCAGCTTCATGTGCTGCATTTTGATCCATCTGAGGCATTTAATGCTGCATGTATTTGGCTTATGCCGATGAAATGGAAGCCCATGCGCCGCGTTCACCGATACATTGAGCGGCATGAATGCCCCTCATGAACCCATCCTGTCCGACCTGGACCAAGACCCGCTGGAAACGGCGGAATGGCGCGCTGCTTTCGAGGCGCTGGCGGCGGCAGAGGGCCCCGCGCGGGCGCGGTACATCCTGGATGAACTCGCGCGGCTGGCGCGTCAGCACCGCATCGGCTGGCAGCCGGACCTGAATACCCCTTACGTCAACACCATCGACGTGAAAGACCAGCCTGCATTCCCTGGCGATCTGGCCATCGAGGAGCGGCTGGCCTCGCTGATGCGCTGGAACGCACTGGCGATGGTGGCGCGGGCCAACGCGGCGTATGGCGAACTCGGCGGGCACATCGCCAGCTACGCGAGTGCCGCCGACCTGTTCGAAACCGGGTTCAACCACTTCTTCCACGCACGCAGTGCCACGCACGGGGGTGACCTGGTGTTCTTCCAGCCGCACAGCGCGCCGGGCGTGTATGCGCGCGCTTTTCTCGAAGGCCGCCTGAGCGAGAACGACCTGGCCCACTACCGGCAGGAGATCACGGCGCCCGAGAGCGGCGCACGCGGCCTCTCCAGCTACCCGCACCCGTGGCTCATGCCCGACTTCTGGCAGTTCCCTACCGGTTCGATGGGTATCGGGCCGATCAGCTCGATCTACCACGCGCGCTTCATGCGCTACCTCACGCACCGTGGCCTGCTCAACTGCGAGGGCCGCAAGGTGTGGGGTGTGTTCGGCGACGGCGAAATGGACGAACCCGAGAGCATGAGCGCGCTCACCCTGGCCGCGCGCGAAAAGCTCGACAACCTGGTGTGGGTGGTCAACTGCAACCTGCAGCGGCTCGATGGTCCGGTGCGCGGCAACGGGCGCATCGTCGACGAGCTGGAAAAGCTTTTTGCCGGTGCCGGCTGGAACGTGATCAAGCTGCTCTGGGGCAGCGACTGGGACGGCCTGTTCGCCCGCGACACGCAGGGCGCGCTGGCGCGTGCCTTCGCCAGCACGGTGGACGGCCAGATGCAGACCTTCGCCGCCAAGGACGGGCGCTTCAACCGCGAGAACTTCTTCGGCCAGAACCCCGAACTCGCGTTGCTGGCCCAGGGCATGACGGACGAGCAGATCGACCGCCTCAAGCGCGGCGGGCACGACCTGGTGAAGATCCACGCGGCCTACGCCATGGCTGCCGCGCACCGTGGCCAGCCCACGGTGATCCTGGCGCACACCAAGAAGGGCTACGGCATGGGCAGTGCCGGCCAGGGCAAGATGACCACGCACAGCCAGAAGAAGCTGGATGAAAACGAACTGCTCGGCTACCGCAACCGCTTCAACCTGCCACTGAGCGACGAGCAGGCCAAGGGCCTGGCGTTCTTCCGGCCGGCCGACGACAGCGCCGAGATGCGCTACCTGCGCGAACACCGCGAACGCCTGGGGGGTGCCATGCCCCGGCGGGAAACGGCATGCGACGTGCTGCCGGTGCCCGGACTGGCCAGCTACGCGCAGTTCGCGCTGCGCCCCGAAGGCAAGGAGATGAGCACCACCATGGCCTTCGTGCGCATGCTGGGCAACCTGCTCAAGCACGACACACTCGGCCCGCGCATCGTGCCCATCGTGGCCGACGAGGCGCGCACCTTCGGCATGGCCAACCTGTTCAAGCAGGTCGGCATCTACAGCAGCGTGGGCCAGCGCTACGCACCGGAAGACATCGGCTCGGTGTTGAGTTACCGCGAGGCGCAGGACGGCCAGATCCTGGAAGAGGGCATCAGCGAGGCCGGCGCCATGGCCAGCTGGACGGCGGCAGCCACCAGCTACAGCGTGCACGGTCTGGCCATGTTGCCGTTCTACATCTACTACTCCATGTTCGGCTTTCAGCGTGTGGGCGACGCGATCTGGGCTGCCGCCGATCAGCGCGCGCGCGGCTTCCTGCTCGGCGCCACCTCGGGCCGCACCACACTGGGTGGCGAGGGCCTGCAGCACCAGGACGGCAGCAGCCACCTGATCGCGGCCACCATCCCCAACTGCAAGGCCTACGACCCGGCATTCTCCGGCGAGCTCGCGGTGATCCTCGATGCCGGCATGCGCGAAATGCTGGTCGAGCAGCAGGACGTGTTCTATTACGTCACGCTCATGAACGAGAACTACGCGCAGGTCGACCTGCCCGAGGGCGTGGAAAGGCACGTGCTGCGTGGCGGCTACCGCCTGGGCCGCCAGGGCCCTCGTGAAGGCCGGCGAGTCACGTTGCTGGGCTCGGGCGCCATCCTCACCGAAGTGGTGAAGGCCGCGCATCAGCTGGCCGCGCAGGGTATCGGCGTGGATGTGCTGAGCATCACCAGCTGGAGTGAACTGGCGCGCGATGGCATGGCGCATGACAAGGCGTTTCTGGCGGAGCTGCTGGGCGCGACGGCTGGCCCGGTGATTGCCGCGACCGACTACGTGCGCGCCGTGCCCGAGAGTGTGCGCGCCTTCGTGCCGGCCGGACGGGGCTACTTCACGCTGGGCACGGATGGCTTTGGCCGCAGTGACACGCGCGCGGCACTGCGCCGGTTCTTCCGGGTCGATGCGAACAGCATCCTCGAACAGGCCCTGGCCGCCCTGGCCGTTCAGCACTGAGCACACTGTCTCAAGGGCGGGGCCCTTTGCGTGGCGCCGCAGGCGAGGGCGCATCCGTGCTTCTGGAGGGGGCCCGCCCACCGGCGCCGGGCACGTAGCGGGCACGTTGTTCTGCGTCCAGGCCCGGCGTGACGCGCATGTCCGTATCCACCTGACCGGCCTCCAGGTCCTTCTGCGCCTGGCGCATGCCCCGGTCGGGCGCCGAGGCGGTTGTCTTCGTGGATTGATCGCGCTCGTGGGGAAGCTCGAGGTGCTCGTCGGCCTCTGAGGCGGGTGACGATCCCGGTGCCCGTGGGGAGCGTTGGACGGGGTTCTCCGGGTCACCGTGTGAGCGGCCGTCGGGGCGGGAGGGCTTGTCTTTTCGGGCGGATGGGGCTGCGGGCATGTCGGTCTCCTGGGTGGACGGTGCCATCTGTCAGCAAGCGGGATGCCCACCAGCCACGGGCACCCGCCTTGCCGGCCTGAGGGCACCCGCGCAAACCTGCGCGCATTCAGGAGAATCCCATGAACACACTGCTTTCCTCCCGCATGGTGCTCGGCGTGGCGGTGGCCATGACGTCTGTCGTCCTGCTGGCCGGTTGTGACCGCAGAGCCACCGATGTTCCGCCCCCCACGACCAACGAAATGGAGCGGGACCGCACATCGCCCTCCCCGATGCCGGGCACGCCCGCCACGCCGGGCATGCCGCCCGTCAGCGATCCCGCCGCTCCTGCTGCCCCGGCCGCGCCCGGCACGCCCGCGCCGGGCGGCACCACCCCGTAAAGGTCACGCACCGCGCGTCAGGGCATGCGCGGCGCGCTGGTGTGCAACGCCTGCCGTTGCGGAACATTTTTCTGCAGCGGTAGCGCATGCCCGGCACGTCACTTGCCCACAGGCCTGTCACGCACCCCATCAATACCCAGGAACATCCTCATGATTCACAACCCCGCACCACCCGTTGGCCAGTTGCTAACGGATCCTCGCCTGTCGGCCCTGGTGTGGGCCATCGCCTCTGCCCACGTGCCGGATATCCCAAAACCCAGTCCACCCGTGCCGGTGCCACCCCCTCATCAACCGCCGGATGCGCCACCCGAGGTGCCGACCGACCTTCCACCGGACATTCGCGAGCCCGACGTGCCCGACGAACAGACGCCCCCGGCAGGTGATCCGCCACGCAGGCCGCCCCCCATCGTGTCACTGCATTGACGCCTGCCAGTCACGCCCGTGGCCTTGCGCCGCACGGCACTGGCGGGAAAAGATGGCATCATCAGCGCCGCCCTGAGCGCTCATGACCTGGCGCGCCTCCGATCACCGTCGCGTGCCTGCGGGCCAGTCCCGTTGCACGCGAGAAATCCAAAAAAGGAAAGCCCACAACGATGACCCATGTGCTGATCGTGGATGACGACGTCGATTCCTCCGCGATGCTCGGTGAACTGATCGCGATGCAAGGGTTCACCGTGGCCACCGCGAACACCTTGCGCGATGCGCGCAAGCAGCTCGCCCTGCAGGCCCCGGATCTCGTGCTGCTGGACTTGCGCCTGCCCGATGGCAGCGGCATGGACCTGTTCGCCGACCCCGATCTGCTGACCAATTCCGAGGTGGTGCTCGTCACCGGCCATGCGAGCCTGGAGACCTCCATCCTGGCGCTGCGCCTCGGTGCGGTGGACTACATCGTCAAGCCCATCACGCCCAAGCAACTGCAGGGGGTGCTCTCGCGCGTCACCAAGCCCGCCGTGCTCAAGGCCGAAGTGGCTGGCCTCACCGCCAGCGTGGCGAGTTCCGGCAACTTCGGCCAGCTCTGGGGGCGTTCGCCGTCCATGCTGCGCGTGTACGAGCAGATCACGCGCGTGGCGGGTACCGGTGTGACGGTGTTCATTACCGGTGAGAGTGGCACAGGCAAGGAAGTGGTGGCACAGACCATCCACGAACTCAGCCGCCGCCGCAAGATGCCATTCCTCGGCGTGAACTGCGGGGCTATTTCGCCCAACCTGATCGAAAGCGAGATATTCGGCCACGAGAAGGGGAGCTTCACGGGGGCCGATCGCCAGCACCAGGGTTTCTTCGAACGCGCGGCCGGTGGCACGCTCTTCCTCGACGAGATCACCGAAATGCCGCTGGACCTGCAGGTCAAGCTGCTGCGCGTGCTGGAGACCGGGCGCTTCATGCGCGTGGGTGCCACACAAAGCCAGGAAACCGACGTGCGCATCATCGCCGCGACCAACCGCCTGCCGATGCAGGCCGTGGCCGATGGTCGCCTGCGTGCCGACCTGATGTACCGCCTGAATGTGTTCCCGATCGAGTTGCCGCCGCTGCGCGAGCGGCTGTCGGATGTCTCTCTCCTCGCCGAACGCTTCCTGCGTCTCATCGGGGAACAGGAAGGCAAGGAGAAACACTTCTCACCCGAGGCGCTGGAACGGCTCGCGGCCTACCACTGGCCGGGCAACGTGCGCGAACTGCGCAACGCGGTGCAACGTGCCTATGTGATGGCGCCTGGCGGAACGATCGACGCGCAATGGCTGCCGAGCGGAGGTCCATCCCTGCCGGTGCAGCCACCCGTGCCCGCGATGGAGCCCGCGCCCGCTGTGGTGCCACCGGTGGGGGGCAGTGCAGGGGAGGCGGTCGCCACGGTGGTGTTGCCGCTCGGTATCTCGCTGGCCGAGGCCGAGCAGACCCTCATCCTCGCCACGCTCCAGCACTATGGCCGCCAGAAGGAGCGCACGGCAGCGGCGCTCGGCATCAGCCTGAAGACGCTTTACAACCGCCTGAAGCAGTACGCTGCCGACGACAAGGCGGACGGCAAGCCTGGCCCCTGAGGATGGCGCGCCTGGCAGGGCACGTGGCTTGCCCCGTTGCGCGGTAAGCCCGTCGCCCACCCCACAGGAGGCCCCCATGTCCAGCGCCATTGCATCGTTCGACAGGAAGCCCTGCGCTCTTGAGACCGCCTCGCCGGAGGCCACAGACTGCCCCGTGCACAGTGCGCGCCCCTGTGCCCTGTTGTGCGCCGATGCGCCTGGGACACAGGCACCCCAGCCCGCCACGCCCGCGCCCGCGCCGCCCGAGGACGAAAGTGCCGACCCGGTGGGCGATGGCCACAGCGATGCAGAGTGGGCCGAGCAGCACCCCAGGGACTGAGACGCGCGGTCAAAAAAAGCCCGCGGCGTGCGGGCAAAAAATGGGGTGGGCACGGCATGCGCCGTGCGGGCCGTCAATGGCTGACCGCGGCCTTGTGCTGATCGCGCAACGCGCGGATCTGGTCGTGGTTGCGCTTCACGCCTTGCAACTGCGCCTCGACCACATTGCGGATCTCCATGGGGAGCTCTTCCTTGAGTGCGGCGCGGTAGCGCGCCAGGGCCGCATCTTCGCCGCGCTCGGTCTCTTCGAGCATTGCCAGGTCGCTGTATCCGGCCAGCGTGCCCTTCACAGCGACCCATCCCCGATGGGCCATGCCGGATGCGGTGCCGCTGTCTTCGGGCTTGCCGCCCTGCTGCATCACGATGGTCTGCAACTCGGCCGCGGCGCGGCGGCAGTCCTGTGCGCGGGTCTCGAACAGGGACTTGATCTGCGGATCCACGGCGTGTTCGGCGCTGGCCTTGAAGCCGTATTCCCCGTCCTTGCAGGTCTCGATGAGGTCGTTCAACGTTTTGATGGTCTGTTTGTCGTTCATGGCGTCTTGCTCCTTCGAATGGATGAATGGGTGAGAGGCCGAAGCGGGTGGACGTGCAGTCCGCCGCATCCGACCCTGTGTCTTGGCACATGGCGTACCTGCCCATGCCCGCGCTGGCATCGCATCAGAGGCGTGGCATCACGGAAGGCTGCTGCAAGATTTGCGGCAAGGGGCTGGGCGCCGTGGATGGGAAGGCGTCGCTGCCGGGTGGCCAGCCTGGCACCCCGCTTGCCGTTCAAAGTCCGCGCGTACCGGCTTCATGCCGACACCGTGTTCTTCCATCAACCAGGACCATTCCCATGAAACATGCACTTCATCATCTCCGCACGTGGCCGCTGGCTGCCGTCGGCCTGGCCGTTGCTTGCTCGGTTTCCGCCCAGACAGACGCGGCGCGCGAAGCACCTCTCGACACCACACTGGCCCAGGCCACCACGACAACCACCACCACCGCGCAGCGGCGTGCCTATGCGCCCAGTGAAGGCAATTTCTCGGTCATTCCTTACACGTCGCACGGCTACATCGGTATCAATGTCGGCAAACCCGACTACGACCTCGCCTGCGTGGGCGGTTTCTCGTGTTCCGACAGCAGCACCGCCTACCACCTCTACACGGGTGGCATGTTCAACCGCTACCTGGGCGCCGAGCTCGGATACGTGAATCTCGGCGAAATGGAGCGTGGGGGCGGCAAGACCGAGGCACACGGCATCAACCTGAGCCTGGTGGGACGGTTGCCTCTGGGTGTGGTCCATCTCTTCGGCAAGGTCGGTGCGACCTACAGCCGTTCGGAAGTGACGGCCAGCCCGCTGTCGGGTCTGGCCACCGGCAAGGACAAGGGTTGGGAGCCCTCGATGGGAGCAGGGGTCGGTTTCGACCTCAGCCCGCGTTCCTCCATCGTGCTCGAGTGGAACCGCCACCAGGTGCGATTCGTCGGCGTTGGCAAGCAGGACGTGGACACCACCAGCATCGGTTACATGCACCGGTTCTGAAGGCACGCAGTTCCCCGGGATGCCGGCATCCGGCATCCCTTCTTGCGGGCAGGCACGTCGTTTGCCGGCGGGACTTGATCCGTCAACCCGTGGGGTACACAATGGTTCTTTCCACCCCCAACGCCGAGCAGATGTACGAACCCCAGCCAGCACCCGCGGGCAGCGGCCTGCGCTTGCTGATCGCAGACGACAACCGCGATGCGGCCGAGTCACTGGCCCTCTTGATGCAGCTGGACGGGCATGTCGTTCACATCGCCAACGATGGACCCCAGGCGCTCGCCATGGCCGGCGCGCTGTTGCCCGATGTGTCCATCCTCGACATCGGCATGCCAGGCATGGACGGCAACGCCGTGGCGCGCCACATCCGCGAGGCCATGCCCGGGCAGCGCATGCTTCTTGTCGCCGTGACCGGTCGCTCGAACGACCTGGACCGCGCCCGCGCGCGCGACGCGGGGTTCGACCAGTATTTCACCAAGCCCGTCGCTCTGGGCACCCTCATGAGCTGCATCCTGCGATGGCGTGAAGAGGGGGGCTCGCCATCCCCGCTGGTCAGGGCCTGAGCGCATGTCGGTGCTGGCCACCATCTGGTCCACGATCCAGGCCGAGTTTTCGGACCTCGGCGATGTCGAGCGCATCACGCGCACCACCTGGCGCATGGGCGAAGCCCTGGTGCTGGGCGCGGCCATCGGCTGGGACCGGGAGCGCCGCGACGCCGAAGCGGGCCTGCGCACGCACATGCTGGTGGCCCTGGGTGCTGCCCTGTTCGTGCTGGTGCCGATGGAGTCGGGCATGAACGAAGAACAGATCAGCCGCGTGATCCAGGGCCTCGTGTCCGGTATCGGTTTCCTGGGGGCGGGCGCTGTTCTCAAGGACCAGAGCGAAGGACGCATCCACGGTCTCACCACCGCCGCCAGCATCTGGGCCACCGCCGCCATCGGCGTCGCGGCCGGCCTCGGCCGCACCGGTACCGCCATCCTGGCCACCCTGTTCATTCTGCTGGTGCTGGTGTGGCTGCGCCGGCTGGGCCGTTCCATTCAGCGTGAGAAGCAAGCGGGGCCACTGTCCTGACACGAACATTGAACATTCCCGGGCGTTTCGAGGGCAGAATGGCGCCACCTACGATGCACCGATCTCTGCCCAAGGAGTCCAATGCCTTTGCATGGAAACGAACTCATCGCGCTGGCGGACCAGCTGACCGACCGGCGAGACGCCATCCTGCAGGACTGGCGCGCCAGCGTCACCGCCGACGCGACCCTCACCACGGGGGACTCGCTCCCGCACACCCAGCTCAATGACCACATCCCCGCCGTGCTGGAGGGGTTCGAGAACCAGTTGCGGGCGCCGCGCGTGGAGACCACGCACCTGGGCGATGCGGCCGCGCACGGCCTGCACCGGTGGCAGCAGGGATTTGGTCTGTCCGAGGTGGTGCGCGAGCTGGGGCGGCTGAACGAATGCGTGGTGGCCGAACTCGAGGCGTTGGCACCAGGCCATTCCAGCGCGGCCATGGCGATGGCACGCGCGGTGTGGGCCCAGGTCTACAGCCTGGCGGTGACCGCCAGCACGACGCAGTATTTCAAGCTGCAGCAACTCGAAGCCACCGCCTATGCGCGAGGCCTGGAGCAGGCGCTGGAAACCCTGCGCCGCATGGAACACCAGCGCGCGCTGCTCTGGCAAGAGGCTGCGCACGACCTGCGCGGGAACCTGGGCGTGGTGAGCAACGCCACCGCGGGCCTCGGGGCGCGCCAGGCCGATCCGGCCGCGCGCGAAACCTTCCTGCGGTTGCTCGGGCACAACGTGCAGGCCCTGCATCGGCTGCTGGACGACGTGACCTGCCTGGCGCGGCTGCAGAGTGGCCAGGAGGAACGCAACATCGATACCGTCGACGTGGCGCCACTGATGCGCGACCTGGGCGATGCGCTGGACGATCAGGCGCAGCAGAAGGGTCTGGCGTTCTCGCTCGAAGGGCCAGAACCATTCGTGGTGAAAACCGATGCGGTGAAGCTGCGCCGCATCGTGCAGAACCTGGTGCTCAATGCGGTGCGCTACACACGCACCGGCAGTGTGCACGTGTCGTGGGCCGATGGCGGGGCGCAGGATCTGGAGCGCTGGCAGTTGATCGTGAGGGACACCGGCCCGGGCATCCAGCAGGCCGGAGCGCCCGAGATCAAGGACGCGCTGGAGGTGGCCACCCAGCACGCGCAGCAGGTGGTGGCCGACACCAAGGCCCGTCAGATCACACACATCCGCGAAGAGAACGGTGGCGTGCCCGAGCCCGACGAATCGCCCGGCGTCGACGCCCATGGCGAAGGCATCGGTCTGTCCATCGTCAAGCGCATGTGCGAGGTGCTCGACGCCACTGTGCAGGTGGATTCGGACACCTCGGGAACGACGTTCCGGATCCTTTTTCCGCGCGCCTACGACTGAGCGGGTTGCAGAGGGCGCCTGCGACTGCGGTCGCGCGGTGCGCGGTGCGCGATGATGCGGTGCACCAAGTGCAGCTTTCGCACCGCCGGCCGTGACAGCACGAAGGGATAGAAGTCAGGCACACCCATGCTGCGGGACATCTCATTGAGCGCCACGGTCAGCCGCAGCCAATGGTTGAGCCAGAGCAGGAAGCGTTCGTCGGTGGCGTCCAGCACCGGCGGGCCACCACCCTCCAGCGGGCCGTCGGCCAATGCCTCCGGCCCGTACAGCTCGCAGGCGAGTTCCACCCGGTCGCCCCGGATGCCGAAGCCGCGAGCCGTACCCAGCGTGTCCCGCATGTGCAGGTAGTGCGCCCAGGTCTCGGCCCAGTCTTCCCAGGGGTGACTGCTGGCATAGGCGCTCACGTGGCGAGAACTCCAGTCGGGCGGTGCGCCATTGTTGTAATGAGTCTGCAGGGCCTGCGCGTAGTCGGCACGCTCGTCGCCGAAGACCGTGCGGAACGGCTCGATCCAGGGCGTACCGTCGACCAGGCGCTGCCAGAAGTAGTGACCCGATTCGTGGCGCAGGTGGCCCAGCAAGGTGCGGTACGGCTCGCGCAACATCGCGCGCCGCTGCTCGCGGGTGGCGTCGTCGGCTTCGCAAGCGTCCAGGGTGATCACCCCGTCGGCATGCCCGGTGACGACCGGCGGCCCGCCGGGCAGGGTGACCAGGATGTCGAAGGCAAGGCCGCGGACAGGATCCTCGCTGCGCGGGACGACGGGCAGGCGCAGGGACAGCAGGGACGACACCATGCGCCGTTTCGCCCGTTCAATGCGGTGCCACCAGTCCGCGTGCTCGGGCGTGCCGAGATCGGGCAGGGTGCGCGTGAGGCGGCAGCACAGGCACAGGCCCGCCGCGATGCCGGGTTTGGAGCTGGCCGGAATGAGCCAGTTGCAGGCGGCGGGTGAGGCGAGGTTGTCGCAGCGCCGGTAGCGGCGAGGGCGCGCCACGTCTTCGGCGCTGCGCCACCACCCGGGTTCCTCGTCTGGCTCCAGCGGCAGCAGCTTGCCGCGCGCGGCGTCGTAGCCGAGTGCCTTGCCACACCCCAGGCACACGCTGTTGCGAAAGAAGATGGGTTGCCCGCAGGCACAGGTGAAAGCGCGGTTCACGGTGGTGGTTGTCTTTCGGTTCGGGTGCACTGGTCGTGCCGTTCGGTGAAGGCCCGCGTGAATTCTGCGCCCAGCAGGAACACCTGCGCCGAGTAGTAGACCCACAGCAGGAAGATCACCAGCGAGGACGCGGCGCCGAACACGGATGCCGCGCCGCTGCGGCCAATGTAGGTGCCGATCAGGGACTTGCCCAGCGTGAGCAGCAGGGCGGTGATCAGCGCGCCGATCCACACATCGCTCCAGGCCAGCTTCACGCGCGGCATCCATTTGAAGATCATGGCGAACAAAACGCTGAGGAAGCCCAGGCTCAGGGCGAAGTCGATCGCACTGGCCAGCACGGCCAGCTGGCCCAGCCATGGTGAAGCCCATTTGCTCAGCGCCGCGAGCGCGGCACTGAGCACCAGGGAGACCATGAGCAGGAAGCCGATGGCCAGCACCAGGCCGAGCGATATCAGGCGGGAGCGCAGGAGTTCCCCGACACCGCCGCGCTGGCGTGCCTCGCCCTTCGTGCGCCAGATGCGGTCCATGGCGTTGCGCAGTTCCGCGAAGACCGTGGTCGCGCCGATCAACAGGGTGACCACGCCCACCAGGGTGCCCACCATGCCAGCGGCCGGGCGGTTCGCCCCTTCGACCAGCTTGTTGATGGTGAGTGCGCTGTCGCTGCCAACCAGTTCGGCGAGCTGCGCGAAGATTTCGCCCTGGGCCGCGGCTTCGCCGAACCACAGGCCCGCCACGGAGATCACGATCAGCAGGATGGGGGCAACGGAAAACAGTGTGTAGAAGGCCAGCGCCGCGCCCATGCTGGGTGCTTCGTCCTCCAGCCAGTTGACCACGGTGGCTTTCAGCACGCGCCAGAGCATCGGCCGTCCTCAGTGGGTCTCACCACCTCCTGCCGGGCCGCTGGCGGCCGACTGGCCGGACCGCGTGGGCCGCGCCGGTTCGGAGATGTCGGCCAACGCATGGCCGGCCTCCTTCGCATGGCCCTTGGCGGCCAGGTCACCGAGCGAGAGGATGCCCACCAGGCGCTTGTCCCGATCGACCACGGGCAGACGCCGGATCTGGCGCTGCTGCATTTTCGCGGCGACCTGGTCGACGTCCTCATCCTCGAATACCCACTCCACCTCGGCACTCATCACCGCCTCCAGCGGCGTGCTGGCGGGCAACTCCTGCGCGACGCCGCGCACGACGATGTCGCGGTCGGTGACCATGCCGACGATGCGCTGGCCGTCGCACACGGGCACGGCACCAATGTCGAGTTCTTCCATCGCCTGGGCGGCCAGTGCGACCGTGTCCCTCGGGTTGAGGGTTCGCACGCCACTGGTCATCACATCCTTCACCGATTTCATGAGCCGTCTCCTGTCGCGGTTGGGGGCGCGGGCCACCTTGTGCCACGCCTCGACCCTGCAAGGGCAGTTGCCGTGCCCGCCGTGGGCACATGGCTTGCCGCACTGTGCAACGCAAGTATTCCATCTTCATTTCCTGCGAGGAACTCGCCATGATCAATGTCGGCATCTGGCTGGCAGCAGGCGGCCTGATCGGCTGGCTGACCAGCGTCATCATGTACACCGATGGCCAGCGGGACCTGCTCCGCAATGTGGCCGCCGGGGTTGTCGGCGCGGCCATCGGTGGGTGGCTCATATCGCCGCACATGGGCGTGGGCACGATCCATCCGGGCATGCTCAATGTCGGCGCTCTGCTGGTGTCGCTCGTGGTGTCCGTTGTTCTCCTGGCGATCATGAATGTCCTTCGGCGGGACCCCGTGAGCTAGGTCCTGCAGCCATCGCGGCGCCTCCGCATCGGCACCGCGTTCGACCAAGCTTTCGGCAAAATTTGCCGCAAAAGCCCGCACAGGCTTTGCCGTGCTCCAGCGAAGGTGTGTGGCTGTATCTGGATGTCTCCACCGCTGGCGGCGGGTGCCAAGGCCATCTGAGGGTGTGGCCAGCGGTTTTGTTTGAATTTGTGTCTCTTCAATGGATCCGGCACGGGCATTGCGTGGCATGCAGGACTTGCGGTCGCAACACGGCCGCACCGCCCACACAAAACCCTGGAGGAGACGCATGATCCTGATGGATACCCGCGCGGAGCAGCGCCAGAGCCAGACCCTTTCCCCCCGACTCCAGCACGCGGTGCGCCTGCTCCAGATGTCTTCGCTGGACTTCGGCACCGTGGTGCGGGATGTGCTCGGCCGCAACCCATTCCTGGAGGTCGCCGAGGAGGACGATGAAGAGTCGGCCGCCGCACTCGAGACAGACGCAACGGAGTTCCAGGACAGCGGCACGGGCGATGTGTACGACGGACCGGTCGAGGCCGATCAGGCGCAGGCCTCCGACATGGCAGATCCGCCGGAGCGCGTGTCGGACAGCGATGTGTGGCTGGCCGACGGTGCCACCGGCTCGCGAACAGGGCACGACGGTGATGTGTCTGCGCTCGACTTCATGGTGGAAGAAACGACGCTGAACATGCACCTGCACGCGCAGTTGGGCACGCTCGCAATGTCGGAGCGTGACCTGCTGCTGGCGGCCACGGTGGTTGAGTCGCTCGATGACGACGGCTACCTGCGCACGCCCCTGAATGAGCTGCTGGGTGTGGCAGGCCTGGAGCCCGCCGCAACGCTGGAAGAGATGCAGATCGCCCTGAAACTGGTGCAGTCGCTGGAGCCTGCTGGTGTGGGTGCGCGCGATGTGGCGGAGTGCCTGGGCCTGCAACTCGGCGCCATCGCCTGCCCGCGCCAGCGCGCCCTGGCTCGGGAGATCGTGCGCGATCATCTGGACGGCCTTGCCGCGCGGGACGTGCCGGCACTGGCGCGGTCGCTCGATGCGCCGCTCGGCGAAGTCGAAGCCGTGTGTGACCGCATCCGGCACCTTGATCCGCGGCCCGGCTGGCGCCTGAGTTCGTCGCGGGTGAATTACATCGTGCCCGATGTGATCGTGCGGAAGGTGCGCGGTTCGTGGGGCGTGCAGCTCAACCCCGCGATCGTGCCGCGCGTGCGGCTCAATGAGGTGTATGCCCAGCTGTTTCAGCGCCATCGCGGCGCGGAGAACGTCGAGATGGGCGCACATTTGCAGGAGGCACGCTGGACGCTGCGCAATGTCGAGCAGCGCTTCTCCACCATCCTCGACGTGGCCCAGGCCATTGTGCGCCGCCAGCGCCATTTCTTCGACTATGGCCCGATGGCGATGAAGCCGATGGGCTTGCGCGAGATTGCCGAGGAGGTGGGTATCCACGAATCCACCGTGTCTCGCGTGACGAACAACAAGTACATGGCCACGCCGACGGGGGTGTTCGAGCTCAAGCACTTCTTCTCGCGCGCGATGGTGAGTGCCAACGGCAAGGCCTGCTCGGGCACCGCGATACGCGGTCTGATCCAGGACATCATCGAGGCAGAGTCGTCCGATCAGCCCTTGTCCGACGCCGAGATCACGCGGCAGCTGGCCCGGCAGGGCCTGACGGTGGCGCGGCGCACGGTCACCAAGTACCGGCAGATGCTGCGCATCGAAGCCGTGGGGCGGCGCAAGCGGCACGACACCGAGGCCGGCGTGGCCTGAGGTGCTCAGGCGTTCACGTCACCTGGTGGCTGGCTGTACAGCTCCGCGAGCAGCCGCAGCAGGTCTTCGGGGTTGACCGGCTTGAGCAGGTGGCGGTCGAACCCTGCATCGCGCGCTGCCTCGAGATCGGCATCGCGGCCCCAACCGGTGATGGCCACCACATGGATGTCGCGCAAGGCAGCATCGGCGCGCAGCTGCCGCGCCACCTCGTAGCCGTCCAGTCCGGGCATGCCGATGTCGAGCAGTGCGACGTCGGGCACACGGGTACGCACCGCCCGCATCGCTGCCACGCCGTCATGCACCACCTCCACCCGATGCCCGTACGACGACAGCACCGCAGCAAAGCTGGCGGTGAGGTCGACGTTGTCGTCGGCGATCAGGATGTGGAGCGGGCGCAGTGGGCTTGGTGTGCTCTTCTGCGTCTCAGGCTCGGGTGGCCGGGGCTCACCTTGCAGCAAGGGGAGGCGCACCGTGAAGCACGAGCCCTGGTCCAGCCCTTCGCTGCGCATCGACAGCGTGCCCTGGTGCAACTGGATGATCTGGCGCGACAGCGTCAGGCCCACACCCAGGCCGGCGCTGCCGCGCTGCAACGTCTGGTCGGCCTGCTCGAACAGCTCGAAGATGCGCTCCTGCATGCCGGCTTCCACGCCGATGCCCGTGTCCGCGATCGACACCATCGCCGAACCGCCTTCGGCCGACAGGCTGACCCGCACGTGTCCGCCGTCTGGTGTGTAGCGGCAGGCGTTGTTCAGGAGGTTGGCGAAGACTTGCGTGAGCCGCACCGTGTCGCCGTTCACGTACAGCGCTTCTCGCGGCAGTTCGACATGGAGCTGAAGCCCCTGTTTCTGTGCGAGAGGCAGGGCACCGTCGCACGCAGTTCGCAGGAGATCGCCCAGGTTCAACGGTGCCATGCTGAGCGAGAGCTTGCCGGTGGCCACGCGCGAGGCGTCCAGCAGGTCATTGATCATCCGCACCATGTGCTGCAACTGGCGTTCGAGCACCGCCAGAGCCTTGTCGCGCGCGGGCGCCGGGGCGTCGGGCATCTGCAGCAGTGCCACGGCACTGGTCATCGGTGAAAGCGGGTTGCGCAGCTCGTGCGCGAGCGTGGCCAGGAAGGCGTCCTTGTGACGGTCTGCCTGGCGCAACGCCTGCTCGACACCCTCGCGTCTGACCATCTCGCGCTCCAGCTCGGACGTGCGCACTTCGCACTCCGAGAGCATGCGGTTGAAGGCATCGACGAGCACATCGAGATCCCGGTAGGCGGTGGCCGGGGCGCGCAGCGACCAGTCGTGGCTGCCGATCACGTCGCGCGCGACTTCTGTCATCTTCTCCAGCGGCGCGGTGATGCGGCGTTGCAGGTGCACGAACAGGTAGTACGCCGCGACCAGACTCACGCCGCTGACGGCCAGCACGATCAGGGCAAAGGCCGCGAAACGCTCCCACACCCCGTGTTCGGCCTTGAGATACAGCATGCCGACGCGCCGGCCGTTGAGTTCAATGGGCTGGATGACCTCGAGCAGCGAGCCGTGGAAGCGAGGCCCCCAGGCATCCGAGTCGATGGGCACGCGCGCATACACCTGGTGGCCCTGTTGCGAGGTGTGCGAAGCGATCAGCGCACCGTCATCGCCGTAGACCGCCGCGGCACGGATCTGGGGCTGCTGCCGCAGCAGGTAGAGGCTCTCCCAGGCCGAGCGGGTGTCCTTGGCCTCGACCGCCGTGGCCGTGGAGCGGGCGATCAGGTCGGCCTGCGTCCGCATGTCGGCCACGCCCGCGTTGCGGTACACCGTCAGTTCGTAGACGAGCAGCGCCCCGGCGCTCAGCAGAATCGCCAGCAGTGTGGTGAGCATGGCCGCGCGCGTGAGTTGCTGGCGCAGCGATGTGGATCCCATGGACATGAAAGGCGTCTCCTGAGCACGATCACCTTGGGGGTGTACCTCGAAAGTTCGTGGCCTGTGCGCTTCGCCGCGGGTGTTTCCCCTCCGGAAGGCCGGCGGGCAACCTGGTAGCGACTTTAGCAGGCCATTTCCACGCACCGCGACCCGCGCTGTCCGGCACAATTTGATCTCTTTTTTCCAATCACACGAGCGCGCATGGCCGAAGCTGTTCCCGGAACCCTGCCCACTGTCGCACACGAAGCGCATGTTCCACAGCCGGGCGCGGGTCTGCCGTTCGAGGCGATCTTCATGGCGTCGCCGGTGGCGGCCTCCGTCTCGCGCCTGAGCGATGGCCGGCTGCTGGCCGTCAACGAGGCCTGGATCAGGCTCACCGGCCTGCGCCGTGAGGATGTGATCGGGCGCACGACCGTCGAGATTGGCCACTGGCCCAGCGCGAGTGACCGCGCCAGCTACATTGAACAGCTGCCCACGGCCGACACCGTGCAGGTGCTCTGTCTTCGCGATGGTCTGCCCCACCGCGTGCGCCTGCACACCACGGTGCTGGAGGTGCAGCCCGAGGCGCTGGCGCTGGTGTACCTCACCGAGGCCACCCGCGAGCACGAGGCGGTCGAGGCCCGCGAACTTTCGGAGCAGGCGCTGCGCGAGGCCAACCGGGAACTGCACCAGCGGGTCGAGTTGCATGCCGCCATCGAGAAGCTGGCCCGTGTGGGCCACTGGACCAACCCCCATGGCACCGACAGCGTGGCCTGGTCGCTCGGCCTGTTCGAGATCACCGGTCTGGACGCGAGGGTGCAAGTGCCGCCAGCCGATGGCCGCGCCGGCATCCACCCCGACGACATGCCGGCCTGGCAGGCCGCGCGGGATGCGATGGATGGGCGCCAGGTCGAGTTTCGCTGGCAGCGGCCCGATGGGCTGCAGCGGTGGTTCCGCACACGCATCGGCCAGACCAGCCTGGCCGGCCATCCGCAGACCGATTTCGGTGTGGTGCAGGACATCACCGCCGAACGCGAAGCCATCCTTCGTCTGGGTGAGCAGCTCAAGCTGCTGCAGAACATCGCGGCCCAGGTGCCCGGCATGATGTACCAGGCGCGATTGCGCCCCGATGGCACGAGCGTCATCTCGTACGTCAACGACAGGGTCCGCACCATGCTCGAACTCGAGCCCGCTGAACTCGAGAGGGACGCGCGCATCCTGTTCCAGCGCGTTCACCCCGAGGACCGTGGCGAGGTCGTGGCCAACCTCGCCGCGTCTGCCCGACATCTGAACCCGTGGCGGCAGACGTACCGTGTGTGCCTGCCCCGGGGCGGCACCCGCTGGCACCATGTGGAAGCCGTGGCACGCCGGGAGCCGGATGGCACCGTGGTCTGGCATGGCTTTTCCACCGACGTGACCGAGGCGCGCCTGGCCACGCAGCGGCTGGAGCGGCAGCACCGCATGATCGAGGCGGTGCGTCTGGCGCAGTCCGTCTACATCGAGGCCGACGACAAGCGCGATGCGTTCGAGGGCCTGCTGCAGGCGTTCCTTTCGGTCACCGGCAGCGCCTTCGGCTTCGTGGGTGAAGTGCTCTACAACGACGACGGCGTGCCCTACCTGCGCACCAGCGCCGTCACGAACATCGCATGGGACGAGGCATCGCGGCTCATGTACGCCAGCCAGGCCCAGGCCGGCATGGCGTTCCGAAACCTGCACACGCTGTTCGGGCATGCGATGGTCACGGGCCAGCCCGTGATCGCCAACGAGCCCGCGACCGATCCCCGCGCTGGCGGTCTGCCGGGCGGCCATCCCCTGCTGGAGGCTTTCATGGGCGTTCCCCTGGCGGTGGGGGACCGGCTGGTCGCGATGGTCGGCCTGGCCAACCAGCCAGGCGGCTACAGCGAAGAGGACATCGAGTTTCTCCAGCCCCTGCTGGGTGCGGTGCGTCAGCTGGTGATGGCCTGGCGGGGGCATATGGAGCGTCGGCGCACCCGCGAGCAGCTGGAAGTCACCAGCGCCTTGTTGACAGAGAAAAGCCTGGACCTGCAGGCCACCCTGGAGACCATTGAGCAGGGGCTGTGCCGTGTGGACGCGGAGAACCGCGTGACGGCTTACAACCAGCGCCTGCTTGAATTGCTGGACTTGCCCGAGGCGCTCTTGCAGGGCCAGCCCACGCTGGACCAGGTGCTGCGCTTCCAGACCGAGCGTGGCGATTTCGGCCCCGGCCTGGCGTGGGTGGACCCGATCGCGCACAGCCACATCGTGCATGGCACGCAGGTGCCTCCGCCCGAAAAATACTGGCGCAAGACACGCGACGGTCGCACGCTGGAGATGCGCTCGCGCTCGCTGGCCGATGGCGGCATGGTGCGGACCTTCACCGATGTGAGCTCGTACATGCAGGCCCAGGAAGCCTTGCGCGAACAACGCCAGCGCCTGGCGTGGGTGCTGGAGGCCACACGGCCGGGCATCTGGGAAAACAACATGGTCGAGAACGTGCTCACCGTCAACGAACGCTGGGCCGGCATGCTGGGCTACACGCTTCGCGAGCTGCAGCCGATGCGGGCCGAGACCTGGGAGGCACTGGTGCATCCCGACGACCTTCGGCTGGCCAACGAGATCCGGGACCAGCACATCGCCGGCACGCTGCCTTATTACGAGTGTGACATCCGCATGCGGCACAAGGCCGGCCACTGGATCTGGGTGAACACGCGCGGTCGCGTGCACAAACGCGATGCGCAGGACCGGCCCATGTTCATGTCGGGTACACACCTGGACATCACCGAGCGCGTCGCGGCGCAGGAGCAGGTCCGCGCGCTCAACGCGAGCCTGGAGCACCGGGTGGGCGAACGCACCGCTGAGCTGGAACGCTCCATGCGGGACATGGAAGCCATCTCGTACTCCATCGCGCACGACCTGCGGGCACCATTGCGCTCGGTCAATGGCTTTGCCGCCGTCGTGCTGGAAGAAGAGATCGATCGGTTGAGTGCGAGCGGTCGCGACATGTTCGAACGCATCGCGCGCTCATCGCGCAACATGGGGCAGATGATCACCGACATGCTGGAGCTGCTGCGTGTGGTCCGGGTGGATCTCGAACCCGTGCCGGTGGACATGCGCGCGCTGGCCCAATCGGTCGTGGAGTCGCTGTCGCCGCAGGCCAGCCACGCCCGTATCGAGATCCAGGCCATGCCGGCAGCCATGGGCGACGCGACGCTTCTGCGACAGGTGCTCTCCAACCTGATCGACAACGGCCTCAAGTACTCGCGCCATCTCGCACAGCCCGAGCTGGCGGTGGGCTACGACTCGCGCCAGCGCGCGTACTTTGTGCGCGACAACGGCATGGGTTTCGACATGGCGCATGCCGACAAACTCTTCGGCCTGTTCCAGCGTCTGCACACTGGCAGCAGCGTGCCCGGCATGGGTGTGGGACTGGCCATCGTGTCGCGCATCGTGGAACGCCACAGCGGGCGCGTCTGGGCGGAATCGGCGCCCGGTCAGGGGGCCACGTTCTGGTTGCGCCTGCCTCAGGGTCGATAGGGACACTCCCCTGCGCCGCTGCGCGGCTTCCCCCCCCCCTCCGTGGCGCGCCTTCAGCGCTTCGAGGGGGGCGGCGTCTCGGGCCGGCGGAGCCGGACCCTCGGTGCCTCTGGTGGACGCTACTTCGTGCGTTGCGGATCGCGCGCCGGGTCAGTTGCCCGTGCTGTCGGATGCGGCCTCGTCCGAGGCGGTTGCATCCGGCGCTGCGTCGGAGGGGGCATTGTTGCGGGCCCGCGCCTGGCGCACCGCAGCCTTGTCGCCCGCGCTGGCGAACTTGCTGTATTTGCCGGTGAGCCCGACCAACTGGCCGTAGATCTTCGGGTTGGCTGCGAGGCATTCCTTCTGTTCGAGGAAGTCCGATTCGCCGGTGAAGTTGCCGATCAGCCCGCCGGCCTCGGTCACCAGCAACGCGCCGGCGGCCACGTCCCAGGGCGACAGGCCCATCTCGAAGAAACCGTCGGTGAAGCCGGCGGCCACATAGGCGAGGTCGAGCGCGGCGGAGCCGGGGCGACGCACGCCGGCCACCCGGGGCATCACGTCGCCCAGCATCTGCATGTAGGTCTGGAAGGCATCACCGGGACGGAACGGAAAGCCGGTGGACACCAGGCATTCGCGCAGCGTCGTGCGCTTGGCCACGCGGATGCGGCGGTCGTTCAGGTAGGCGCCGCGTCCGCGCGTGGCGCAGAAGAGGTCGTTGCGGGAGGGGTCGTAGACCACGGCCTGCTCGATCCGGTTGCCGACCATGAGTGCAATGCTCACGCAGTAGACCGGGAAGCCGTGGATGAAGTTGGTGGTGCCGTCCAGCGGGTCGATGATCCAGACATGGTCTGCGCCGCCATGCCGGCCTGCCCGCCTGCCCGATTCCTCGGCCCAGATCGCGTGGTCGGGGTAGGCCGTGAGCAGGGTGTCGATGATGGCTGCCTCGGCGGCCTGGTCGACCTCGGTCACGAAATCGTTGGTCTGCTTGACAGAGACCCGGACCGACTCCACGTCCAGCGCGGCGCGGTTGATGAGGGTACCAGCGGTGCGTGCGGCCTTGATGGCCACGTTGAGCATGGGATGGAGTGTGGACGACATGAATTGTGAACCTCGGCACGCTTCGCAAAAGCAGGGTGCGACAGTGGATGAGCGGAATGCGGGGCCCCGGCGATGCGGGCGGTGACAATACCCGGGATTTTACCGTCCCCGCCTTTTTCCGCATGCGCACCCGTTTTGTCCTGATCCAGACCAGCCACGCCGGCAATGTCGGCGGGGTGGCCCGCGCCATGAAAGTCATGGGCTTCGACGACCTCGTGCTGGTGCAGCCCCGCTGGGCCAACGTGCTGCGGCGCGAGGAGACCATCCAGCGCGCCAGTGGCGCCAACGATGTGCTGGCCAGGGCGCGCATCGTCGACACCCTGGACGAGGCGCTGGAGGGCATGAGCCATCTCTGTGCCACCGCCATGACCCCACGCGACTTCGGTCCGCCCACGCGCTCGCCGCGTGAGCATTTCAGCGAGGTGCTGGGTGCCGGCAACCCGCCGGGCGGCGTCGCTTTCCTGTTTGGCTCCGAACGCTTCGGCATGCGCAACGAGGACGTCTACCGCTGCCACGTGGCGCTCAGCATACCCACCGCACCCGGCTTCGGCTCGCTCAACCTGGCCGCCGCCGTGCAACTGATCGCCTACGACTGGCGCCAGGCGCTGGGTGGTTTCGGTGCGCCTGCCCCGCAGGCCGAGCGCCCCCAGGCCGATGCGAAAGCTCTCTCTGGCATGCTCGAACATCTGGAGCAGGCGCTGGTGGCGGTGGATTTTCTCGACCCCGAGGCACCGAAGAAGCTCATGCCCCGGCTCAACCAGCTTTTCAACCGGGCGGCGCCCAGCGACGAGGAAATCCACATTCTTCGAGGTGTCGCCAAGGCCATGCTGCAGACCGCCGACAGGGCGAAGCGATAGACTGCCGCCTTATGTTCGACCGCATCCGCTCCGACATCCAGTGCATCCTGGACCGCGATCCGGCCGCGCGCAGCACCTGGGAGGTGGTCACCTGCTACCCGGGTCTGCATGCGGTGTGGCTGCATCGCCCGGCCCACTGGTGCTGGAATCACGGCTTCAAGTGGCTGGGCCGCTTCATCTCCCACGTCTCGCGCTGGTTCACCGGCATCGAGATCCATCCGGGCGCCAGGCTGGGCGAACGTGTGTTCTTCGACCACGCCATGGGCGTGGTGGTCGGCGAGACGGCCGAGATCGGTGACGGCTGCACCATCTACCAGGGCGTCACGCTGGGGGGCACCTCGCTCTACAAAGGCACCAAGCGCCATCCCACACTGGGCAGGGACGTGGTGGTGAGTGCCGGTGCCAAGGTGCTCGGTGGCTTTGTGGTCGGAGACGGCGCCAAGATCGGCAGCAACGCGGTGGTCATCAAGCCCGTGCCCGCCGGCGCAACGGCGGTGGGCATTCCTGCCCGCATCATTCCGAGCAAGACGGGCGAGAGTGCCGATGTGACCGAGCAGGGCCAGAAATTCAGCGCCTACGGCATCACGCAGGAAGACGACCCTCTGTCACAGGCCATGCGCGGCCTGATCGACAACGCCGCGGGCCAGGAGCACCAGATCGCGCTGCTGTGGCAGGCGATCGAGACGCTGGCCGAAACGAGGAAGCGCGATTGTGTGCCGCAGGACGCGGCGCGCCAGGAGAGCTTCGAGGCCGACAAGCTCAACCAGCTGGTCGGGAAGTAAGCCGCGCCGCACGCGCGGCCCGTTCAATGATGATGCCCGTGCGCGCCGTGGGCGTGGCCGTGGGCGATCTCTTCGGCGGAAGCCGCCTTCACATCGATCACGTTCAGGGTGAAGGTCAGGTCCTGACCCGCCAGGGGGTGGTTGCCGTCGAGCATGACGGTGTCGCCCTTGATCTTGGTGACGGTGAAGATCTGGCGGTTGCCCTCGGCATCGCTGCCTTCGAGTTGGCCGCCCACCTTCACGCCCGGAGGAAAGTCCTTCTTCGAGATGGTCGTGACCAGACTTTCGTCGCGTTCGCCGAAGGCCAGCGAAGGCAGCAGTTTCACGGTGGTGCTGAAGCCCTTTTCCTGGCCTTCCAGCGCCATCTCGACGCCGGGCAGGGTATTGCCATAGCCGCCGTGCAGGTAGGCACGGGGTTCCTTGCCGTCTTCCAGCACTTTGCCCTTGGCATCGACGGCACGGAAGGTGAGGGTGACGATGGTGTCTTTGGTGATCTTCATGGCGGGTCGCTTGAAAAGGTTAACGGGCAGGTCGCACAGCCGACTTGGGCCGGAAGGCCTTGCAGACGTCGTCGTGCGTTTCGAGGTACGGGCCACCGATCAGGTCGATGCAGTACGGCACCGCGGCGAAGATGCCATTGACGCGCTGCGTGCCATCGGCGTTCTTCAGGCCTTCGAGGGTTTCGGCAATGGCCTTGGGTTGGCCAGGCAGGTTGATGATGAGACTCTGCCCACGCACCACGGCCACCTGGCGGGAGAGGATGGCCGTGGGCACGAAGGCCAGGCTGATCTGGCGCATCTGTTCGCCGAACCCAGGCATCTCCTTGTGCGCCACGGCCAGCGTGGCCTCGGGTGTCACGTCGCGCAGCGCCGGACCCGTGCCGCCCGTGGTGAGCACCAGCGAGCAACCCGCGTCGACCAGTTCGATCAGTGTGGCGCTGATGCGCGCCTGTTCGTCGGGAATCAGGCGCGGCTCGAACGTGACCGGATTCTTCAGCGCGCGCGCGAGCCATTCCTGCAGCGCAGGCAGGCCCTTGTCTTCGTACACGCCGGTGCTGGCGCGGTCGCTGATGGACACGATGCCGATGCGCACCGGGTCGGTGGTGGTGTTGCTCATGGCGGGCCTTCATTCGTGGCGGGTGTGTCGTCACCGTCTTCCCGGTTCAGGGTGGCCTTGACGATCTGGAAAATCTCTCGGTAGGCCTTGCCGTGGCGCACGGCCTCACCAGGCCGCTCCTGCGTCTGGGTGGCCTGCGCGTCCTTGCGCGCCTGGCGAATGAGCGCGCGCAGGTGTTGCACGTCGGCGCTGGCGTCAAGCTGCAGCCACCGGGTGAGCGCGTCGTCCTCCGAAATCAGGCGGTCACGCCATTGCTCGGCCTGGTGCAGCGAAAGCGTGGCCTGGGCCGAGCCGAGGTTCTGTTCATCGAGCGCGGCCTGGGCGGCGGAGAGCTGCTCTTCGTCGAGCGACCGCATCAGCTTGCCGATGTACTGCATCTGGCGCCGACGGCCTTCGAAATTGGTGATGCGCCGCGCCTCGGCCAGCGCGTCCTGCAGTTTCTCCGGCAGGTCCAGGCGCTGCATCAGCTCCGCGCGCAGTGTCAGCAGGTTTTCCCCCAGGGCTTGCAGGCGCGCGCTCTCTTTCTTCAGGTCGGTTTTGCTCAGCTCGACGTCGCCCTTGAGCTCGCGCTTGAGCTCCTGGTCGAGTTCGCTGCCCAGGGCGACGAACTGGCCACGGACGAAATAGCCTTTGGTGGGTTTGCGGGACATGTGGATCGATGAATGGGCTTCTGCGCGGACGGCAGCGGCCGGAAGGGGCGGCAAGTATCATAGCCGTCGACATGAAAAACCCCTCTCAAGCCCCTGCGGCAGACCCCCGCCTCCCCCTCTCCGGTTTCCAGTACGCGCGCGCCCAGTTCGAGGAACTGGTCGACCTCGCGCTGGGCCATGCGAAACAGCTTGGCGCAGTCGATGCCGCCGCCGAGGTGTCTGAAGGCGCGGGCCTGAGTGTCTCGGTGCGCAAGGGCGAGCTGGAAAACGTCGAACGCAACCGCGACAAGTCCCTTGGCGTCACGGTCTACCTCGGCCAGCGGCGCGGCAACGCGTCCACCTCCGATTTTTCTGCTGCGGCCGTGCGCCAGACCGTGCAGGCCGCGTACGACATCGCGCGTTTCACCGCGGAAGACCCCGTGGCCGGCCTGCCTGACGCCCAGGATGTGGCCGACAGCTACCCCGACCTGGACCTGTTCCACCCCTGGTCGCTGGATTCGGAAGAGGCGGCGCGCATCGCCCTGGCCTGCGAGGCGGCCGCCTTCGCCACCAGCCGGAAGATCAGCAACAGCGAAGGTGCCGGTGTGTCGGCCCAGCAATCGCACTTTTTCACCGCACATCTGCGTGGTGGCGAGCGTGGCAGGCCAGGCATTTTCAGTGGCGGCTATGCGAGCTCGCGCCACAGCCTGTCGGTGGCGCCCATTGCCGGCAGGGGGGCGAACATGCAGCGCGACTACTGGTACAGCTCCATGCGCGCGCCCGATGAACTGGCCACGCCTGAAGCCGTGGGGCGATACGCCGCCGAGCGCACGCTGGCCCGGCTGAACGGCCGCAAGATCGCGACCACCGAGTGTCCGGTGCTGTTCGAGTCGCCCCTGGCTGCCGGCCTGCTGGGCAGCTACGTTCAGGCCACCAGCGGCGGCGCGCTCTACCGCAACACCACTTTCCTGCACGACAGCCTGGGCAAGCGGGTGATGGCGAAACACCTGGACATCCTGGAAGACCCGCATGTGCGCAACGGCAAGGGAAGCGCCCCGTTCGATGACGAAGGCGTGCGCACCACGAAACGCCAGGTGCTGTCGGCCGGCCGGGTGCAGGGCTACTTTCTTTCCACCTATTCGGCGCGCAAGCTCGGCATGCGCACCACCGGCAACGCGGGTGGCTCGCACAACCTCACGCTCACCAGCCGGCTCACCCAGCCGGACGACGATCTGCGCGCCATGTTGAAGAAGCTGGGGCGCGGCCTGTTCGTCACAGAGCTCATGGGCCAGGGCGTGAACTACGTGACCGGCGACTATTCGCGCGGTGCGTCGGGCTACTGGGTGGAGAACGGTGAGATTGCCCACCCGGTTCACGAGATCACCATCGCCGGCAACCTCAAGGACATGCTGCTGGGCATCGAGGCCGTGGGTGCGGACGCCTACAATTATGGCGCCAAGACCACCGGCTCCATCCTGGTCAACCGGATGAAGATCGCGGGGAGCTGACCCGCCCCCGCGCCGCGCTTTCAGCGCGTCACCCTCTCAAGGGGGCAATGCCTGTGGGCCGGCGGAGCCGGACCCACGGCATTCTGGATGGTGTCTTACGCGCCGGAGAGGGCGGCTTTTACCGCTGCAGACACCTGGCCCATGTCGGCCTTACCGGCCAGGCGGGCTTTCACCGCACCCATGACCTTGCCCATGTCACCGGGGCCTTTGGCGCCGAGTTCGGTGACGATGGCTTTCACCTCGGCAGCGACTTCGTCCGCCGACAGGCGTTGGGGCAGGTAGGTCTGCAGGACCGCCATTTCGGCGGCTTCCTTGTCCACGAGGTCCTGGCGCTGTGCCTTGGTGAAGGCTTCAATGCTGTCCTTGCGCTGCTTGACGAGCTTGTCGACGATGGCGATGACCATGGCGTCGTCCAGCTCCACACGCTCATCCACTTCCTTCTGCTTCATCGCAGCGGTGAGCAGGCGGATGGTGCCCAGGCGCTCGGTGTCCTTGGCACGCATGGCGTTCTTCATGTCTTCGGTGATCTGGTCTTTGAGGCTCATGGCGGCTCCAGGGAGAAGGGGATGTCGGGGTGGTCGGAAACAAAAAAGCCCGCGTGAGCGTCCTCCAGCGGGCTTTCGGGCGACCGGGCGTGACCCGGTGGCGGGGCTCAGTACAGCTTCTTGGGCAGCTGCATGGAGCGCACACGCTTGTAGTGGCGCTTCACGGCGGCGGCCTTCTTGCGCTTGCGCTCGGCGGTCGGCTTTTCGTAGAACTCGCGGGCGCGCAGATCGGTCAGCAGGCCGAGCTTTTCGATGGTGCGCTTGAAACGGCGCAGGGCGACGTCAAAGGGCTCGTTGTCTTTT
>QFCS01000438.1_pt1 | contig 33229 bp, 33 predicted proteins | sample 3576561 | NCBI WGS metagenome assembly QFCS01 | reverse complement strand
GGACGTTCCCTCTTCGTCATGCTGAACTTGTTTCAGCATCCATGGCCGAACCTCTCGGTCAGCGTTGCGCCGAAGGAAACGGCGGGCCATGGACCCTGAAACAAGTTCAGGGTGACGAGATAAGAAACGGCTGATGTCGGCCGATAACTGACGTTAGCCTCTCCCCTTCAGGGGAGAGCAGGATTTTACCTGAACGGCAGCTCACCCCGACTCAGACGGTTTTACCTGCGCCGAATTCAACGCGCGTCCTAACTCCCCGGCCCCTCATAGGCCTCGACGATCCGCCCAACGATCGGGTGGCGGACGACATCGGCGCTGGTGAAGCGGCTGACGTTGATGCCTTCCAGCCCTTCGAGCCGCGCGACCGCGTCGGCGAGGCCCGAGGTTGCGGGCACCGGCAGGTCGACCTGCTTGGGATCGCCGCAGATCACCATGCGGCTGTTCATGCCGAAGCGGGTGAGGAACATCTTCATTTGCGGGATCGTCGTATTCTGCGCCTCGTCGAGGATGATGAAGGCATCGGCGAGCGTCCGCCCGCGCATGAAGGCCAACGGCGCGATCTCGATCTCGCCGCTGGCGATGCGGCGCTCGACCTGCTCGGCGGGCAGACAGTCGTGCAGCGCGTCGTAGAGCGGGCGCAGATAGGGGTCGACCTTTTCCTTCATGTCGCCGGGGAGGAAGCCAAGCTTTTCCCCCGCCTCGACCGCGGGGCGCGACAGGATCAGGCGCTGGACGCTGCCGGTGATGAGCTGCGCCACCGCCTGCGCGACCGCGAGATAGGTCTTGCCGGTGCCCGCCGGGCCAAGCGCGAAGATCACGTCGTCGCGCGCGAGCGCCTGCATATAGGGAACCTGCGACGGCGCGCGCGGGACGATCGTCTTCTTGCGCGTGCGGATCATCACCGTCGGCGTTTCACTCGCGTCGTGGCGGATGATGCCGGCGAGCGTCGGCTGCGCCGACATCGCGATCACCCCGTCGACCATGCCGGCATCGATTTCCTGCCCCTGTTCGATGCGGCCATACAGATCGGTCAGCACGTCGCGCGCACGCGCCGCGGCCTCCGCCTCGCCCTCGATCTGCACCCGGTTGCCGCGCGCCGAGATATAGACGCCGAGGCGGTTCTCAATCGCGACAAGGTTGCGGTCGAACTCGCCGAAGAGAATGCCCAATAGCTGCGTTCGCTCGAACTCCGCGGTCAGCCGGACGCGGTCGCCGGGTTCGGCGGGGGTGGAAGCGGTCAGCGGGCGTTTGGACATCAAGCCTCCTGCAATTGGCGCAAAATAGCGCCCAGACTGTTCGGACCTGCCGAAATGATTTCGACATCGACCATGTCGCCGATCGCAAGGCCCGGCGCGATGACATGGACCGACTGGAGCCACGGCGACTTGCCGATGAGCTGGCCGTCGAGCTTGCCCTTGCGTTCGAGGAGCAGGCGCGTGGTGCGGCCGACGCTTGCCTGGTTGAACGCCTGCTGCTGGTCGTTGAGCAGCGCCTGCAAACGTTGCAGGCGATCGTTCATCACCGCTTCGTCGACCTGCCCGTCCATCGTCGCGGCGGGGGTGCCGGGGCGGCGCGAATATTTGAAGCTGTAGGCCATCGCATAATTGGTGGCGCGGACGATATCGAGCGTCGCCTGGAAATCCTCTTCGCTCTCGCCGGGGAAACCGACGATGAAGTCGCCCGAGATCGCGATGTCGGGGCGCACCGCGCGGACGCGCTCGATCACGCGGAGATAGGATTCGACCGAATGGCTGCGGTTCATCGCGGCGAGGATGCGGTCGCTGCCTGCCTGCACCGGCAGGTGGAGGAAAGGCATCAGCTTCTCGACCTCGCCATGCGCCGCGATCAGGCCGTCGGTCATGTCGTTCGGGTGGCTGGTCGTGTAGCGGATGCGTTCGAGGCCGTCCTCTTTCGCAAGTTCGCGGATCAGCCCGTCGAGGCCGATCGCCCTGCCCTTGTCGTCCTCGCCGTCCCATGCATTGACGTTCTGCCCGAGCAAAGTGATCTCGCGCGCGCCCCCCGCAACGAGCGCGCGCGCCTCGGCGATCAGGTCGGCGAAAGGCCGGCTGATCTCGGCGCCGCGCGTATAGGGGACGACGCAGTAAGTGCAGAATTTGTCGCAGCCTTCCTGCACGGTCAGGAAGGCGGTCGGGCGCTGCCCCCCCGCGCGCTTCGGCAGCGCGCCGAACTTGCTGTCGAGCGGCATGTCGAGGTCGATCGCCTTCTCGCCGCGTTCGGCGCGCGCGATCAGGCCGGGCAGGCGGTGATAGGCCTGCGGGCCGACGACGACGTCGACGCTCGGCGCGCGGCGCGCGATCTCGGCGCCCTCGGCCTGCGCGACGCAGCCCGCGACGGCGATCGTCGGGGTGCTGCCGTCCGCGCGCTTCAGGCGGCCGATGTCCGAATAGACTTTCTCGGCCGCCTTCTCGCGGATGTGGCAGGTGTTGAGCACGACGAGGTCGGCGTCGGCGCCCTCGGCGGCGGGCACATAGCCCTCGGCACCGAGCATCTCGGCCATGCGCTCGCCGTCATAGACGTTCATCTGGCAGCCGAAGGATTTGACGTGGAAAGTCTTGGCAGGAGGGGTTGCGGTCATGCGGCCCCGATAGAGGAAGCAAGCGGGGATTTGAAGGAGATTCGGCCCGTCATCCGTCGCCCTCGATGCTCGCGGGCTGATAGCGGACGGGCGCGACATAGTGCGGAAAGGGCCGCAGCGGCTTGCCGAGCGTCGCGACCAGCGCGTCCTCGATCCGCCGCCGCGCCTCGGCGGTGATCGCCTTGCGGCCGGGAAAGTCGCGCGGGTGAAAGGGTTCGAGGAAATGGATGTCGAGCCGGAAGGTGCCGGGCCGTGCGAGGATGCGGCGGGCATTGTCGATCCCCGCTTCGTCGCCGATCCAGCCGATCCACTCGGCGAGCGGCCCGTAATCGAGCATCACCGGCTGGACGAGCACCGCGGGCGGCGGCGGGTCGAGCACCTGCATCATCGAGGTCTTGAACGGCAGCAGCGACTGGCCGTCGGTGGTCGTCCCCTCGGGAAACACCGTCACCGACCAATTGTCGGCGAGCGCCTCGCGCAGCAGGTTGATCTGGCCGGCGACCCCGCCGCGATCCTCGCGGCTGACGAACACGGTGCGGTTGAGGCGGCAGAGCCAGCCGATCACGGGCACCCGTCCCAGTTCGGCCTTGGCGACGAAGGCGGTGCCGCTGGCCCCGGCGAGCGACAAGATGTCGACCCAACTCACATGGTTCGAGATGAAGAAGACGTCGCGGCGCAGCGGCGTCCCGTGCCGCACCACCCGCGCGCCCGCGATGCGCGCGGCGAGGAACAGGAACAGCTTCGGAAAGGGCGAGCCGTAGCTGACGATCCGATAGAGATAATGGAGCGGCACCAGGACGAGGAGCGCGAGGAGAAGCAGCATCACGCGCCACGCGATGCGCGCCTTCCCCCTCAGCGAAATCGGTGCCGGCTGCCCCGCCGCGATCGCGGCGCGCGCTGCGGCCGGATCAATCCTTGCGGTCGAGCCGGACGCCATAAAGCTCCATGCGATGGTCGACGAGGCGGAAGCCCAGCCGTTCGGCAATAACCTTCTGCAAGGCTTCGAGTTCGGGATCGACGAATTCGATCACCCGCCCCGTCTCGACATCGATCAGATGGTCGTGATGCGCCTCGGGCGCGGCTTCGTAGCGCGAGCGGCCGTCGCCGAAATCGTGGCGATCGAGAATCCCCGCCTCCTCGAACAGGCGGACGGTGCGATAGACGGTCGCGATCGAGATGCCGCTGTCGACCTTCGAGGCGCGCTCATAGAGCGTCTCGACATCGGGATGATCCTCGGAATCGGAAATGACACGGGCGATGATACGGCGCTGCTCGGTGATGCGCAGCCCCTTTTCGTGGCACAATGCTTCGAGGTCGATGGTTCCGGACATGCGGGCCTTTCCTGCCTTTTGCAGTCGTGTCTTTCCTTATGCGAACTGTATAGGCACGCCCCGCAGATAGGACAAGGGCGGCACCCGCGGGCGCCGCCTCCCTGCCCTTCCGATCGGGCCGATCGCCCTTCCGCTCAGGCCTTGCGGCGCTTGCGCCCGCCGCCGCGCCCTTTGGTGCCGAGGCCGATTTCCTTCGCAAGCGCGCGGCGCTTTTCGGCATAGGAGGGCGCGACCATCGGATAATCGGCGGGCAGGCCCCATTTGGCGCGATAATCGTCGGGGGTCATGTTGTAGTGCGTCATCAGGTGACGGCGCAGCATCTTCAGCTTCTTGCCGTCCTCGAGGCAGACGATGTAGTCGGGCTTCACCGATGCGCGCACCGATACCGCGGGCACCGGCTTTTCTTCGACCACCGGCTGCTCGCCGAGGTTCGAGAGCGCTGCATGAACATTGTTGATCAATATGGCGAGGTCCGAAATGGCGACGCTGTTGTTGCTGACGTGCGCCGCAACAATATCGGCGGTCAACGTCACGAGCATTTCATTGGTATCGGCTTGATCCGACATGGGAGGATTTTCCTTTTTTGCGAGATTCCCAGAAGAACGGGTGGATTATAGTGCGGCAATAGTATCGAGGCGCGATTCATGCCATTCTGGATGTAATTTCGCAATCACCGATTTTTCCCGGAAATCCTAGCGGCATCGCATGGTTATCGCGTCGCGGACGATCCCATCGCCGCCGCGATAATAAGCAGGGCGGCGCCCGCATTCCGAAAAGCCGGTCCGCTCGTAAAGATGAACGGCGTCGTTATCGGCGCGCATCTCGAGAAAATATTCCTCGGCGCCCTCCTCCTTCGCCCAGGCCATCCAGTCGTCGATCAGCAGCCGGCCCACTCCACGCCCCCGCGAAGCCGGATCGACAGCGAGCAGGAGAAGCTCGCTTTCGGGGCCAGCCATCCGCGCCGCCGAAAAACCGCACGCCGTGTCGCCATCCCAGGCGAGGCAGACGCGCGCCGAGGGGAGCGCGAACAGGGTGAGAAGCTGCGCCGTGCTCCACGCCTCGCCATAAGCGGGGTCGAAGGCCGCCTCCATCACGCGCATCGCCGCCGACAGATCGCCGACGCGGGCGGTGGCGAGGCGGACAGGTCCGCTCATGCTGTCGCCATCGGCTTGGCGTCGGGCGCGCGGCCGTAGATCGGGCTGGGATCGGCGAAGAGCGCACGCGCCGGCAGGTTCGGGAAAGCGCGAGCGTCGGGCAGGAGCGGCACGGCGCGGCCGCGCCCGCGGCGCGCGACGAACGCCTCGGCGCGATTGCCGATCACCAGTTCGTCATCAGCCCCGATGGCCTCGTCGGGAAGCAGCGACCGAAGACCGGCGCGCGGCGTCAGGTCGGCGGCGAAGGGCTGGACGAACCATTGCCCATGGCCGCCCTCCATCACGATCAGCGCGCCGTCCGCATCGGCGATCGCCGCCGCCGCGCCCGCCGCGACGAGCGCGAGGGTCGAAAAGCCCCGCACCGGCAGGCCCCAGCCGAGCGCGAGCGCGCGCGCCGCCGCGACGCCGATCCGCACCCCCGCGAAGCTGCCCGGACCGCAGCCGACCGCGATCGATGCCGCGCGGCCGCCATCGGCCAGCTCGGCGATCAGCGGAACGAGCCGTTCGGCATGGCCGCGGCCGATCACCTCATGCCGGAAATCGATGATGCGCCCGCCCTCGACCAGCGCGACCGAGCAGGCCTCGCTGGCGCTGTCGATGACGAGCGTTCGCCCCTCAGGCAATGCGGTTGAAACGCTCGAAATCGGGGCGCGGGCTGCGCTCGAAGATCGTCGCGGGATCGCCATAGCCGAGCGTCGAGATGAAATTGCTCTTCACCTTGGGCGTATCGGCGAAAAAGGCCGCATCGACCGCATCGTTACTGAAACCCGACATCGGCCCGGTATCGAGCCCCAGTGCCCGCGCCGCCATGATGAAATAGGCGCCCTGCAGGCTCGAGTTGCGGAACGCCGTGGTCTGCGCGACCGCTTCGTTGCCGACGAACCAGCTCCGCGCATCGGTGTGCGGAAAAAGATCGGGCAGATGCTCGTAGAATTCATGGTCCATCGCGATGATCGCGGTGACCGGCGCCTGCAATATCTTCGGCCTGTTCGCGTCCGAAGCGAAGGCGGCAAGCTTCGCCTTCGCTTCGTCCGATACGCACCAGATAAGGCGCGCCGGCAACGCATTCGCGCTGGTCGGCCCATATTTCATCAGATCCCAGATCGCGCGAAGCTGGTCCTCCGACACCGGCCGGTCCAGATAGCCGTTATAGGTGCGCGCGGTGCGGAACAGTTGGTCGAGAGCGCTATCGGACAGCGGCTCGCTCATCGGGGTATCTCCTGGCTGAAAGTCTGGATCAGACGGCGTGGACTGCCGTTACCTCGGGCACATAATGTTTCAAGAGGGCTTCGATGCCATTCTTCAGCGTCGCGGTCGACGACGGGCAGCCCGAACAGGCGCCCTGCATCTTGAGGTAGACATTACCCTTGTCGAAGCCGCGATAGATGATGTCGCCGCCGTCGTTGGCGACTGCGGGGCGAACGCGCGTCTCGATGAGTTCCCTGATCTGTTCGACGATGTCGGCGTCGGCGGGATCGTCGGCAAAACCGCCCTCCTCCTCGCCCGGAACGCTGATTCCCGCGGCGTTCGCGGGGTTGAAGAGCGGCATGTCGGCGAGGAAATGGTCCATCACGATGCCGAGCACGTCGGGCTTCGCATCGGCCCATGCGGCGCCCGGCGCGATCGTCACCGACACGAAATCGCGGCCGAAGAAGACGCCGGTGACGTCGCCGAGCGCGAAGAGCGCGGCCGCGAGCGGCGAAGCCTCGGCCTCTTCGGGGCTCGCGAAATCGCGGGTTCCCGCCTCCATCACCACCCGGCCGGGCAGGAATTTGAGCGTCGCGGGATTGGGCGTCGATTCGGTTTCGATCAGCATGAAGCGCATGTGGGACGCCGCGAGGCTTTGTGCAAGGTGGCAGGCTTGGCTATGGCCGCCCGAATGCGCCGATTCACCCATTTCGCCGCGCTCGACTGGTCGGGCGCGCGCGGCGCGCGCCAGCGCGGGATCGCGCTGGCGGTCGCAAGCGGCGCCGCGGCACCCGCATTGGTGCGGCCGGGGCATGTCTGGTCGCGCGCCGAAATCCTCGCCTGGATCGAGGAAACCGCGGCATCGCGCGCCGACATGCTGATCGGCTTCGACTTTTCCGCCGCCTTCGCCTTTGCCGATCGCGGCGCCTATTTCCCCGAATGGGCCGAAAGCCCTGCCGACCTTCCCGCGCTGTGGGCGCTGGTCGAAGCGCTCGCGGCCGGCGATCCGCATTATGAGATCGGCGGCTTTCTCGCCCATCCCGAGGCGCACCGCCATTTCCGCCACGGCCGGGGCGATGTCGGCGACCTCTATGCGCCCGGCGCGGGGCGGCTGCGCATCGTCGAACAGCATCAGCGCGCGACGCGGCAGGCGGCGAGCGTCAGCAATTTCAACCTCGTCGGCGCGGCGCAGGTCGGCAAGGCCAGCCTCGCGGGGATGCGCCTGCTCCACCGGCTGCGCGGCCGCGTCCCGCTCTGGCCGCTCGATCCGGTGCCCGCGACCGGCCCGCTGCTCGTCGAAATCTACACCAGCCTCGCCGCGCGCGCGGCGGGGATCGCGCCGGGGCGCAGCAAGATCCGCGACGGCAAGGCGCTCGACGCCGCCCTCGCCGCACTCGGCTCGCCGCCTGTCGGCGCGACCGGGCCGATGAGCGACCACGCCAGCGACGCGCTGCTGACCGCCGCCTGGCTGCGCGCGATTGCATCGGACGCCGCGCCCTGGTCGCCCGCCCCGCTTTCCGGCGCGCTCGCCGTCACCGAAGGCTGGACCTTCGGCATTATTTGACGCAAAGCGCGCTGGTGTGCGCCGGCTTAGCTCAGTTGGTAGAGCAACCGCCTTGTAAGCGGTAGGTCGTCAGTTCGAGTCTGACAGCCGGCACCACCCCCGTCGTTCCGTCGCAGCGCCGTCGCCGCGCGGCGGGGCGAGAAGGGCATGGCCTTGCGCGGCGGACCGTCCTAAAGTGCGCGGCGATGCGCTTCCTTCGTTCCGCCGCCGTCTTCCTGCTTGCCGCCGCCGGGGCGCCCGCCCTCGCGGCGTCGCCCGCCGCCGGCGCGAGCGCCTGCGCCCCCGCGACCTACCGCCTGCCCGGCGGCGGCGTGATCGACCTTGCGGCGTCCGACCCCGGCACGCTGCGCTGGCGCAACCTCGACGGCGCATCCGGCAAGCTCGTCGCGGCGGGCGGCGACTGGGTCAGCCAGTTCGGCTGGACCGGCCGGCCCGATGGACACCGGGTGAGCCTGGCGGACTGCGCCGCGGGCCGGATCGCGTTCGACGGCAGCCCCGCAACGCGCATCCCCCTCGTCACGCAGGAAACGAACTTCACCAGCCACGGCACGCGGCTCGTCGGCCGCCTCGTCCTGCCGCCCGGCAACGGCCCGGTGCCGATCGTCGTCCTGCTGCATGGCGCCGAGTTCGATTCGGCGCGCGACGGCAACAGCCTGCAACGCCTGCTTCCCGCCGCCGGGATCGGCGCCTTCGTCTATGACAAGCGCGGCACCGGCGCGTCGGGCGATGCCTATACACAGGATTATTCGCTGCTCGCCGACGATGCCGCCGCCGCGCTGGCGGAGGCACGGCGCCTCGCGGGGAAACGCGGCGCGCGCTTCGGCTTTCAGGGGCCGAGCCAGGGCGGCTGGGTCGCCCCGCTCGCCGCGACGCGCACCGATGTCGATTTCGTCATCGTCAGCTTCGGGCTCGCGGTGTCGGTGGTCGACGAGGACCGCGAGGCGATCGCTTTTCAGATGGGGCTCAAGGGCTATGGCCCCGACGTCATCGCCAAGGCGGAGGAGATCGGCGACGCCGCGACCCGCGTGTTCGAGAGCGGCATGACCGAGGGGATCGCGGACCTCGACGCGGTGCGCGCGCGCTATCGCGGCGAGCCGTGGTACAAGGACGTCTACGGCAATTACACGCACATCATCCTCGGCATGAGCGCCGAGGATATCCGCGCCAAGGGCGCGCAGTTCCGCTTTCACACGCCCTTTCGCTATGACCCGATGCCGACGCTCCGCGCGGTGAAGGCGCCGCAGCTCTGGGCGCTCGGCGGGATGGACATCGACGCCCCCTCGGCCGAGACCGCGCGGCGGCTGAAGACGCTGATCGCCGCCGGCCAGCCGATCACCCTCGCCCTCTTTCCCAAGGCCGAGCACGGGATGACCGAGTTCGAGACGGCGCCCGACGGCAGCCGCCTGTCGACCCGCTACACCCCCGGTTATTTCCGCCTGCTCATCGATTTCGCGAGGGGCGGCAAGCTGGCGGATCAGTATGGCGATGCGGCGATGACGCGCCCGGCGGGGGGCTGAGCGCGATGACGATTCCAATTCCTGCCATCCCGATCTAGGATAGGCGCGATGCGCCTCCTTCGCCCCGCCGCCGCTATCCTGCTCACCGCCTCCGCGACGCTCGCGCTGGCGGGCTGCGGGCTGTTCGGCAGCGGCGGCCCGGTCAAAATCGCCGCGATCGGGCCGCTGAACACCGCCGCCAATCCGCTGAACGGCGAATTGTCGGCCGCCAATGCGGCGCTGCTCGATGCGTCGGCACAGGGGCTGGTCAGCTTCGACGGCGAAGGACAGATCGACACCGGCCTTGCCGAACGCTGGACCGTCACCGCCGACGGGCGCAGCTATATCTTCCGTATCCGCGAGGCGAAATGGACCAACGGGCGCAAGGTGACCGCCAACGACGTCACCGCGGTGCTGCGCGCCTATCTCGCCCCCGCGAGCCGCCACCTGCTCAAGTCCGACTTTCCGGAGGTCGACACGATCAAGGCGATGACCGACAGCGTCATCGAGATTCGCCTGTCGGTGCCGCAGCCGAACATGCTCGACCTGCTCGCGCAGCCGTCGATGGCGATCGTTTACAAGGGCATGGGCTGGGGGCCGATGCGGGTGCATAAAGTCGGCCGCGCGGTCCTGCTCTCGCCCGCCCCCGATCCGCTCGCCGAAGATCCGGAGGCCGCCGAAGCCGCCGCCAATGATCCCGCAGCCTCGATCGAACTGGTCGGCACCTCGCCCGAGGGCGCGGTCGCGCGCTTCAAAAATGGCTATGCCGACGGCGTCGTCGGGGGACGCTTTTCGACCCTGCCTTATTTCGCCGCGACGAATATCGGCCGCTCGCGACTGATCGTCGACCCCGCGCCCGGCCTCTTCGGCCTCGCCTTTTCCCGCGCCGAGGGCTTCCTCGCGACCGACGTCAATCGCGATGCGCTGTCGCGGGCGATCCGGCGCCAGCGGCTCGTCGACGCCTTCGGGCTCACCGAATGGCAGCCGCAGGAGGCGCTTCGCCCTTCCGTCTATCGTCGCGACGGCGGACCGGAACCGCTGCTGCCCGCCTGGACCGCCTATGACGAGGCTTCGCGGCAGATTCAGGCGAAACGCGCCGTCGATGCCTGGCGCCACGCCGGTCACACGATCGACCCGCTGCGCATCGCGGTCCCCGACACGCCGGGCGGGCGCATCCTCTTCGCTTATGTCGCTGCCGATTTCGCAGCGATCGGGCTGGAGAGCAAACGCGTCGGCATGAACGCCGCGTCGGACCTGCGCCTGATCGACGAGGTCGCGCCGAACGACGACGCGCTGTGGGCGCTGCGCCGCCTGTCGTGCCAGCCCGACACGCTCTGCAACCGCGACGCGCAGCAGCGCATCGACGCGACGATGGCCAATATCGACGCGGGGCAGCGCGCACGCCAGGTCGGCGAGGCCGAGGCGGTGCTCGCGCGCTATGTCCCCTTCATTCCGCTTGCGACCCCGCTGCGCTGGTCGATCGCGTCGCAGCGGCTGACCGGGCTGCGCGCCAACGCCCGCGCCGCGCACCCATTGAATCACCTGATTGCCTTACCTAAGTAATACAGCGGCGCACGCCCCCGGCGCCCTCTGAAAGGACCCGCATGGCCCCTTCCACCCCCAATCCCGACGCGATCTTCGACGCGCTGGTGTCGAACCGCCGCGACCCCGCCGCGCTCCGCAAGCGGATCGAGACGCTCGAATATCTGCTCGAACGCAGCTTCGTCATCCCCGGCATCAATCGCCCGGTCGGGCTCGACGCCATCGTCGGCCTCGTCCCCGTCGTCGGCGACGTCATCACCGCGACGATGGGCGCCTATATCATCTGGGAAGCCCGCAACCTGGGTATGCCGAAGTGGAAGATCTGGCGGATGATCGGCAACCTCGGCGTCGACACCGCGCTGGGCGCGATCCCGATCGCAGGCGACGCCTTCGACTTCCTTTTCCGCTCGAACAGCCGCAACCTCAAGATCATCCGCAAGCATCTCGACAAGCACCATCCCGGGACGATGATCATCGACCAGTAAGGGAGCAAGTCGCGCCGCCCGGCGAACCGGTGCATTTCCCCCTTCGCCGCCGGACAAATAAGGCCGCCGCCCGGTGCCGGGAAGGCGGGACGGCGGCCAAGTTGTCCCTCAGGGGAGAGGGAGTGCGAGAGATTGTTTTCCGGTCCAAAAAACCGGGCCGACGCTTGCTCGGGAGCAAGCCAGACATCGGCCCGAGGTTGTTCCCCCCAGTGGATTGGGTGGAGAGGACTTAGAATTTCTTGGCGATGCTGAACCCGATGATGCGGGGGTCGAGGGTGAAGACATTGGTGGTCAGGCCCGAGTCATCGGAGTTGAGGAACGCATCGGTGATCGGCGTCGAGTTGAAGACATTCTTCACATAAGCCTCGATCGTCAGGTTCTCCGGACCGTTGACGCGCAGCGATAGGTTGAAGTTCGTCCAGCTCCTGAGCCGGTCATAGGGATTGAGGTTGTAGACGCGCGCCCAGCTCTTGCCCTGCCAATAGGCATCGCCGCGGATCGTCGCGCTCCAGTCCTGACCGAACGGGATTTCATATTCCGCCCCGAAATTGACCGTCCAGTGCGGCGAGTTGGGAATCTCGTTACCGCCGAGGTCGGCTTTGATGCCCGCGCCGCCATTGATCTCGGGATAGTCGAGGGGATCATAGCCTTCACCAGTGGCCGGATCCTTGATGGGGTTGATCGTAGGGCTGAGATACCCACCGCAGAATCGGAAGAAATTCTGTATCAGAACGGGGTCTTTGGCATATTCCGACTCCACGACGGCAGTTGGGACTACGCAGTTCGATGGATTCTGCACCCACGGCTTCACGAGCGTATAGTTGGGATTGCCTTGCGTGCGGTTCATCGTGTCGATCGAGGTCTCGCCCTTGGCGATGCGCGTCTTCAGATAGCCGATGTTGGCATTGAAACGCAGTCGCTCGGTCGGCGCGAACAGGGTTTCGAGCTCCAGACCCCACATTTTGGTATCGAAGTTCTCGTTAACCGCAGTGCGGTCCTTGATCTGCGAGACCTGATAGTTGGTGTAATCATAATAGAAGGCGGTGGCGTTCAGCATCAGCGCGCCGCCCAGCAGAGTATTCTTCATGCCGATTTCGAACGAATTGACGAACTCGGGTTCGAAGGTTGGGCCGTAATCGACTGCCGTCAGATAGACGGTCGGAATATTCCCGAGGGCAAGCTGTTGATCCAAAAAGTCGCCGTCAGAACCCCCAACACCGGCATCGATTGCCTGTTGAACCTGCTCGTCATACGTAGCGAAGCCGGGTGTTGGCGGGTTAGCGCCACCCGCCTTGTAGCCGCGCGAATAGAAGCCATAGACAAGCGTTTCATCGGTAAAGGATATTCATCCTCTCCGAAAACTATGACGTGTCAGGAGCGATTTTGCGCCCCACTATTTTCGGGAAGGGCGATTTTGATCGAAAGCGGTGGCGACGGGGCTGCGATGCTACGCATCGAGCTAACATTTCAGATACACACCTCACGCACGTGTGCATGGCGGTTTTCTGCCACTTTTCGAGGGTGCGATTAGACAGCGCATGGCCGTGCCGATCATCAAAACCGCGTATTTCCGCCACTTTTCGAGACTGCTATCCGCATCCTCACCTTGTCGGCATGGCAGACATTCATGCCCGCAGAAAAAGCCGCCCTTTATCCGGCTTTCTTGCCGGGAAGCGGCACCACATTGCCCGCGCCAGCGGCCCCGCTCGCGCAGTAGCGCCCCCAAGCCGCCATCAGCTTCACGCGCGCGCGCGGATTATCGGGCGTGCCCAGATAGGTGGTGCGTCGATAGGCAGCCTGCACGGCGTCCGGGGTCTTGTGCGCCAGCGCGGCCTCGACCACGGCATCGGCAAAGCCTTCATTCGCAGCCCAGTCGGTGAAGGCCGAACGGAAGCCATGGACGTGGTAAGGTTCGCTCATGTCGCGTAGGACTTTGAGCAGCGTCATGTCCGACATCGGCTTGCCGCCTACGCCGGGGAAAACGACGTCGGTTTCCGCCATCCTGAACGCCGCCGCCTTCGTCAGCACCGTCAGAGCGGCGTCAGAGAGCGGAACGATGTGCGCCTTGCTCCGCTTCATATGGTCGGCGGGGACCGTCCATAAACGGCTCTCAAGGTCGAATTCGGCCCATGTGGCAAGGCGCACCTCCTGCGAGCGGACAGCGGTCAGGATGAGCAGTTCCAGCGCCAGCCGCCCGAATGAGGGCTTGCGCCCAAGCGCCACCACGAAGGCAGGCACCGCGACATAAGGCATGGCCTTGCGGTTTTCGCGCTCCTTCACCTGTCTGGGCAGGCCGCGTCCGGCTTTCAAGCTGCCGTTGCCCGATGGGGCTTCGGTGGAACGCCAGCCCTTGGCATGGGCGTAATCCAGCACGGCGCAAATCCGGTTGCGGACTTGGCGGGCGGTTTCGGGAATCTCCTGCCAGATCGGCGTCAGCACTGTGATGATGTCGGCCGAGGTGATGCCGCCGGTCGGAACGTCGCCCAGTTTGGCGAAAGCGTAATTTTCCAGACTGGCGAGCCACTGGCGGGCATAGACGGCGCTTTTCCAGCCAGCCTTGTTCTCGGCATGATATTGGCGCGCGGCCTCGCCGAACGTCACCTTCGCGGCGGCTTCGTCTTTCCGTTCGGCCAGAACGTCGCGCCGTTCCACCTTGACCGCGTTGCGTAATCCCCTCGCCTTCTCGCGGGCTTCGGCCAGCGTCAGCAGCTTAGCGCTGCCCAGACCGATGTCTTGCCGTTTGCCGTCGCGCTGGAGCCGTAAGAGCCAGTAGGCTCCGCCCCGCTTGTCCACCCTAAGCACAAGCCCGTCACCGTCCTGATAGGTGCCGGGAATCGCCAAAGCTGCCTTGACTGCAACCGCTGTGAGCTTGCCCATCGCTTACTCCCACACTTTGACGCCGCTTGCGGGAGGTGCATAGTGTGGGAGTAAGTCAATTTACTCCCACACCCCTCCCACACTCGCATCCGGTTGCAGGCGAACGCCAAGGGACGTGAGTGGACGATATAGGCGATAATACGCTAGGTTCTCTGGGATTTCTAGGGATTTCTGGGGACGCCCTCGGACCCGAGGGTGGTGGACAGGGCTGGATTCGAACCAGCGTACGGAAACCCGGGCAGATTTACAGTCTGCTGCCTTTAACCACTCGGCCACCTGTCCATGGGGCCCGCTTTGGGAAGCGGTCCAATGGCGAAACGAGACTTGCCTGTCAATGGCAGTCATGGGAAAGGCGCCGCATCATGCGTCAATTTTCTCGCCATCGTCGTCCCGCCGGCCAAAGCCAGCGCGGACAGGCCATTCGCTTCTGGGGCCGCCACGCCGTTCTGGCCGCGCTCGCCAACCCCGAACGCCGCGTCAAGCGCATCTGGGGCACCCGCGAAGCGCTGGGGCAACTCGACCTGCCGCCGGTGATTCCGATCAGCTATGCCGACGTCGCCGACCTTGCGCGGCTCGTCGCGCGCGACGCACCGCATCAGGGGCTGGTGATCGAGGTCGACCCGCTCGAGGAGGTCTATCTCGGCGACCTGCTGCAGGAGGAAAGCGACGCCGGCAGCACGCGGCCGCTGGTCGTGCTCGATCAGGTCACCGACCCGCACAATATCGGCGCGGTGCTGCGCTCGGCCGCTGCCTTCGATGCCGCCGCGATCGTCACCCAGGATCGCCACAGCCCGCCCGAAAGCGGCGTCATCGCGCGCTCGGCCTCGGGCGCGCTCGAAAGCGTGCCGTGGGTGCGCGTCGTCAACCTGTCGCGCGCGCTGGAGGAGATCGCCGAAGCGCAATATTGGCGCATCGGCCTGATGGGCGACACCGACACGACGCTCGCCTCGACACTCGACGGCAGCAAGGTCGCGCTGGTGCTGGGGTCGGAAGGCGACGGGATGCGCCACAATGTCATGGAGCATTGCGACGTGCTGGCGAAGCTGCCGATCTCGCCGCGGATGGAGAGCCTCAATATCTCGAACGCCGCGGCAATCGCGCTCTATGCGGTGGCGACATCTGGCAGCTAAACCGCGTCATTGCGAGCGCAGCGAAGCAATCTCCAGCTATCGACCTTGATGCCGCCGATAGCTGGAGATTGCTTCGTCGCTACGCTCCTCGCAATGACGATATGCTGCGTTTAATCCTCGGCCGCGATCCGCACGCGCAGGCCGTCGAGCGCGTCGCTGAACGGAATCTGGCACGACAGGCGCGAATTTTCGTCGCGGTCGGTGGTCGAATCGAGCAGGTCGTTCTCGTCCTCGCTCATCGCCGGCAGCCCATCCTTGTTGCCGTCCTCGACATGGACATGACAGGTCGCGCACGAGCAGCAGCCGCCGCACAGCGCGAGCAGCTCGTCGAAGCCCGCGTCGCGGATATTCTCCATCACGGTCAGGCTGGTGTCGCCTTCGATCTCATGTTCGCTTCCGTCGCGCGTCACCACAATCAGCTTGGCCATGCTCGTCCCCATATGGTTTGATTCGGATGGCCTATGTCGCGCGTTGCGCGCCAAATCAAGCGCTGCTACGGAAGCGATGCGAACAAAAGGAGAATATCGCGATGAGCTTCGGTCAGGAGCAGTTGAACGCAGGAATCGATGCGATCGCCGCGATCGACGCCAATTTCGCGCGCGCGCTCGGCAACGCCGGCTATCCGCCCCCGCGCATCCGCGAGCGCGGCTATACCACCCTGCTCCGCACCATCGTCGGTCAGCAGGTGAGCGTCGCCGCCGCCAATTCGATCTGGAACAAGCTGGAGGCCGCGTTCGGCGAGGGATGCCCGGCTGAAGTGATGGCCGCCGCCGAATTCGACGCGCTGCGCGCCTGCGGCCTGTCGGGGCAGAAGCAGGGCTATAGCAAGAGTCTCGCACAGCTCGTGCTCGACGGCGCGCTCGATTTCGACGCATTGCCCGCCGACGACGAGGAAGCGATCGCCTTGCTCACCCAGGTCAAGGGCATCGGCCGCTGGTCGGCCGAAATCTATCTGCTGTTCGCCGAGGGGCGTCCCGACATCTGGCCCGCGGGCGACCTTGCGGTGCAGGAAGCGGTCGGCCGCATCCTCGGCCTCGGCGCCCGGCCGAGCGAGAAACAGGTGCGCGAGCTGGCGGAACCGTGGCGCCCCCATCGCGGCTCGGCGGCGATCTTCAGCTGGCATTGTTATAATATGGATGTGATCTGAGGGATACGGGAATGCCCCTTCCCATCCTCGTCATTCCCGCGAAAGCGGGAACCCAGTAGCGCCCTCAATGCCGCAGGACTTCGGCCCGACCGTCTACCTGCTCGCGTCGCGCCGCAACGGCACGCTCTACACCGGCGTGACCTCCAACCTGCTCCAACGCATTCACCAGCATCGTGAGGGGCTGATCCCCGGTTTCACCCGCGAATATGGAGTAAAGCTCCTCATGTGGTTCGAGCAACACGCGACGATGGAATCCGCGATCCAGCGCGAAAAGCGCATCAAGAAATGGAACCGCGCGTGGAAGCTGGAACTAATCGAGACTGGCAACCCGGACTGGCGCGATCTGGCCGAGGACTTGGGGTTCGAACCGATAGGCCGAACTGGGTTCCCGCTTTCGCGGGAATGACGAAGGAAAGGAAGCAAGGGCTGACGAAAGTTGGGTACGCACCAGCCGCACAGAAAAAGGCCGGGCGGAGCATCCTCCACCCGGCCTTTGATCTCTTGCAAAGCGAAGAGGCTTATTTCTTCGCCGCCGCCTTCTTGGCCGGAGCCTTCTTCGCGGCCGGCTTCTCGTCCGCGGCCTTGGCCGGTGCGGCCTTCTTCGCCGCGGGCTTGTCCTCGGCCTTTGCCGCGGCAGCCTTCTTCGCCGGGGTCTTCTCGGCCTTGGCTTCTTCCTTCACCGCGTCCTTCTTGGCGGCGGGCTTTTTCGCGGCGGCCTTCTTGGCCGGCTTGTGATCATGGTCATGGTCGTGGCCGCAGCCCGGACCATGGACGTGACCGTCATCGTCGGCTTCGATCGCCGCCTCGATCTCCTCGCGCGTCACTTCGCGGTCGGTGATTTCGGCCTTGTCGAACAGATAATCGACGACCTTGTCCTCATAGAGCGGAGCGCGAAGCTGCGCGGCGGCGAGCGCGTCCTGCTGGACATATTCGACGAAGCGCTGGCGATCCTCGGGGCGATACTGCTGCGCCGCCTGCATGATCAGGCGCTGCATTTCCTGGTTCGACACCTGCACGCCGTGCGCCTGGCCGATTTCCGACAGGAGCAGGCCCAGGCGGACGCGGCGCACCGCGATCGCGTGATATTCGTCGCGATCCTTTTCGAGCTCGGCCTTCGCCGCCTCGGGGTCTTCCTCGTGGCTGGCCTCATGCTCGAGCTGCTGCCAGATCTGGCCGAACTCGGCCTCGACCATCGTCGGCGGCACGTCGAAATCATGGGCAGCGGCGAGCTGGTCGAGCAGCTTGCGCTTCATATAGGTGCGGGTCAGGCCGTTCAGTTCCTGCTCGACCTGATCCTTCATCAGCTCCTTGAGCTTGTCGAGGCTTTCGAGGCCGAGCGATTTCGCGAACTCGTCGTCGATCTTCGACGCGGCCGGAACCTTCACCTCCTTCACCGTCACGGCGAACTCGGCGGGCTTGCTCTTCAGGTTTTCGACCGGATATTCGTCCGGGAAGGTCACCTTCAGCACCTTTTCGTCGCCGGTCTTGACGCCGACGAGCTGGTCCTCGAAGCCGGGGATGAGCTGGCCCGAACCGATCTCGACCGCCATGTCCTCACCCGTGCCGCCGTCGAAGGGGGTGCCGTCAACGCTGCCCGCGAAGTCGATGATGACCTGGTCGCCCTGAGCCGCCTTCTTCGTCTTCGGCGCATCCTCGAAGCGCTTCATCTGCGCGGCGAATTCCTCGATCTTCGCCATCACCGCCTTGTCGTCGGCGGGGACGGTCAGCCGTTCGAGCTTCAGCCCGTCGATCGACGGGGTCGCGATGTCGGGCAGCACTTCGAGCGCGACGGTCAGCTCGGCATCCTTGCCGCGCTCATATCCGTCGGCAAGCGTCACGCCGGGCTGCAGCGCCGGGCGCAGCTTTTCCTTCGCCATCAGGTCCTTGACGCCCTGGTCGATCGCCTTGTTGAGCGCGTCGGCATTCAGCGCCTCGCCGTGCATCTTGCGGATCAGGTTCGGCGGCACCTTGCCGGGGCGGAAGCCGGGCATCCGCACGGTCGGCGCGATCGCCTTCACTTCGTCATCGACGCGCGCGTCGATATCCTTCGCGGTGATGGTCAGGCGATATTCGCGCTTCAGGCCTTCGTTCAGCGTTTCGACGGTCTTCATTGCCTTGGTCTTATCCTTGCTCAAAATCTCATATCGATGAACCCCGCCCGAAAGGCGGCGTTCCCCTATGTCCGGTCGAAGCTCGCGGAGCGTGGTGCGGGCGAAGGGACTCGAACCCCCACATCTTGCGATACTGGTACCTAAAACCAGCGCGTCTACCAATTCCGCCACGCCCGCTGAGAGCTTTCGGCCGGATGCACGAAATCGCGCGCTGCCGCGCACGCCCGTGCGGGCCGCGCGGGGCTATAGCAGACGCGCGGCCAAGGGCAAGGGCGGACCTTGCGCCATGTCGGGGCGCCGGAACATGCGCCGCGCCGGTTCGTTGATCAGGCCAAGGAGAATCACCATGACCGCCGCCCCCGACCCGCTTCCGAAACCCAAACCCGACACGATCGAGCCGCAATCGCCCCCCGAAAAGCCGGTCCAGCCGGCCCCGCGCGAAGACCCCGCCGGCCAGCCGCAGGAAATCCCCGGAACTCCGGGCGGCGGCGACACCGACCAGCCCGGCCGCGGCCCCAGCGAAGTGCCGCCGCAGCAGGTTTGAGCCCCTTCCTTCGTCATTCCCGCGAAAGCGGGAATGACGAAGATAGGTAGCAAAGAGAGACTTGACCTCCTCCCCCTTTCCCCGCCACGGTTTCGGCGAGGGAGAGAGATATGAAATCCATCGCCACGCTCGCGGCGCTGCTGCTGATCGCCACGCCCGCCGCCGCCGAGGACGCGACGCTCTATCGCGGCGGGACGATCATCACGATGGACGGCGATTCGCCGCATATGGTCGAGGCGGTCGTCGCGAAGGACGGCCGGATCGCCTTCGCCGGCGACGAAAAGGCCGCGCGCGCCGCCGCGGGCAAGGATGCGGCGATCCACGACCTGAAGGGCGCGACGATGCTCCCCGGCTTCGTCGACGCCCATTCGCACTTCGCCATCGCGATGCAGATGGCGGACGGGCTCGACCTTTGGGACAAGACGCTGCCGCCCGTCACCGACATCCCTTCGCTGCAAGGCGTCATCCGCGACTATATCGCGCGCAAGGCAATCCCCAAGGACGGCTGGGTGATCGTCTGGCAATATGACCATGAGAAACTCGCCGAAAAGCGCCATATCACCCGCGCCGAGCTCGACGCAGTGGCGGCGGACCGCAAGATCGTCGTGCTCCACCAGTCGCTCCACGCGCTGGTCGCGAACAGCGCCGCGCTCGCCGCCGCGAAGCTGACCGACGCCAGCCAGCCGCCGCCGGGCGGGATGATGCTGCGCGATGCCGGCGGGCATCTGAACGGCGTCCTGCTCGAAAAATCGACCTTCCTGATGCTCGCCGCGATGCCGCAGCTTACCCCCGAGCAAAAGCTCGCGCGCCTCGACGCGGCGCAGCAACGCTATTTCGCGGAGGGCTATACCCATGCGCAGGACGGCGCGACGATGCCTGGCGACCTCGCCTTCTTCACCGGCCCCGCGGCGCGCCAGCACCTCAAGATCGACCTTGCGCTGCTGCCGCTCTACACCGGGCTCGACGCGCTGCTCGCGCGGCCCGATATCCGCTTCGGCCAATATGACGGCCATCTGAAATTGCAGGGGATCAAGGTCATCCTCGACGGGTCGGTGCAGGCACGCACCGGCTATTTCACCCGCGATTACGCCCGCGGAGCCCCCGACGGCAGCCATCCATGGCACGGCGCCCCCGCGATGGATCAGGCGGCGTTCGACGAACTCGCCAAAAAGGTCACCGATCGCGGCTGGCAGATCTTCGTCCACGCCAACGGCGACGCGGCGATCGACATGGCGATCAAGGGCTTCGACGCCGCCGGGATCAAGGCCGCCGACGACCGCCGCCCGATCGTCATCCACTCGCAGTTCCAGCGCCGCGACCAGCTTGCCGATTACAAGCGTATCGGGGTCGGCCCCTCCTATTTCTCGAACCACGCCTGGTTTTGGGCCGACGTCCACCGCACCAATTTCCCGAAGGAGGTCGTCGATTTCATCAGCCCGCTCAAGTCGGCGCGCGCGGCGGGGCTGATCCCGTCGAACCACAGCGACTATAGCGTCACGCCGCTCGACACGCGATTCATGCTCTGGTCCTCGATGGCGCGCGTCTCGCCGACCGGCGTGATCAGCGGCGCGGGCGAGCGGCTGGGCGCCTACGAAGGCCTTCAGGCGCTCACCACCGGCCCCGCGTGGCAGGCGTTCGAGGAGAATCGCAAAGGCCGGATCAAGGCCGGGCTGCTCGCCGACTTCGTCATCCTCGACAAAAATCCGCTGACGACGCCGGTCGACGCGATCCGCGCCATCAAGGTGCTGGAGACGGTGAAGAAAGGCGAAAGCGTCTGGAAACGCGCCGACTGACCGCCCCGCGAAAGGCCGGCTCTATTCGGTGCAGAACCGCACGAACCGCGCGATCGCGTCCCTGCCCTTCCCCGTCGCCGCCATGTCGGTCGTTTCGCCCGACGCGGTCAGCCGCAGCCAGCCATTTGCCGCGAACGCGCGGATCAGCGGCGACTCGCCCGCAATTTCTTCCGAAGAGAAATAGGGCATTTCCTCGGCATCGGTCGTGCCCTTGAGCGACAGCCGCGCATCACCCGACGTCAGTTCGAGCGCGCTCAGCTCGGGATCGCCGCCGGTGATGCTGGCAAAGATGCGGTTTCCGCCCTCTTCGCAAGCGAACGCCAGCGGCTGGTCGTCGGTGTCGGCGACCTCATAGGCCAGGACCGCGCTTTGCGCCCGCTCCTCGTCGTCGACGCGCATCGTCCAGTCGTAACCGTCATGGACCGCGGGCGCGTCGGCGGCGCTGGCAACGCCGCCCAGAACGCCCGCAATCACCAGCGCGCCGCCGATCGACAGGAATGTCCGCTTCATCATCACCATCCATCCTTCATCATGACATAGAGCATGGGCTTCGGTGTCCATGACACCGAAGCCCCTGAATTCTCTGTGAACTATATCACTTGCGACGGATCAGCCGAGCGCCTTCTTCAGCAGTTCGTTCACCACCTGCGGGTTCGCCTTGCCCTGCATCGCCTTCATCGTCTGGCCGACGAAGAAACCGAACAAGGCTTCCTTGCCGCCCTTATATTGCTCGACCTTGTCGGCGTTGGCGGCGAGCACCTTGGCGATTTCGGCCTCGATCGCGCCGGTGTCGCTCGTCTGCTTGAGGCCTTCGCGATCGACGATCACGCCCGCACCGTCGCCGCTTTCGAGCATCTTCTCGAACACCTGCTTGGCGATCGTCCCCGAAATCGTGCCGTCGGCGACGAGGCCGAGCAATTCGCCCGCCTGCGCCGGGGTGACCGGGCAATCCTCGAAGCTCTTGCCGAGGCGGTTGAGCGCGCCGAACAATTCGCTCGTCACCCAGTTCGCCGCCGCGGCCGGTTTCGCGCCCGTCTCCAGCAGCGTATCGAACCACAGCGCGCTCTCGACCTCGGCGGTCAGCACGTCGGCGTTATAAGGCGAAATCCCCGCCGCCAGATAGCGCGCGCGCTTGGCGTCGGGCAGTTCGGGCAAGGACTCGCGGCACTCCGCCAGAAACGCGTCGTCGAGGATCAGCGGCAACAGGTCGGGATCGGGGAAGTAGCGGTAATCATGCGCATCTTCCTTCGACCGCATCGAGCGCGTCTCGTTGCGGTCGGGGTCGTAGAGCCGCGTTTCCTGCACCACCGTGCCGCCGCTTTCGATCAGTTCGACCTGGCGCTTCGCCTCGCCCTCGATCACCGCCATCACGAAGCGCACCGAATTGACGTTCTTCGTCTCGGTGCGCGTCCCGAACTCGTCGCCGGGCCTCCGCACGCTGACGTTGACGTCGGCGCGCATCGAGCCTTCTTCCATATTGCCGTCGCACGAGCCGACATAGCGCAGGATCGAGCGCAGCTTGCGCACATAGGCCCCCGCCTCGGCGGGCGAGCGCATGTCGGGGCGCGAGACGATCTCCATCAGCGCGACGCCCGAGCGGTTGAGGTCGACATAGCTCATCGTCGGATGCTGGTCGTGCATCAGCTTGCCGGCGTCCTGTTCGACATGGATGCGCTCGATCCCGATGCGCTTGGCCTCGGGCAGACCCGCCTTTGCATCGGCCTCGATCATCAGCGAACCTTCGCCGACAAGCGGATGATAAAGCTGTGAAATCTGGTAGCCCTGCGGCAGGTCGGCATAGAAATAATTCTTGCGGTCGAAGCGCGACCATTTGTTGATCTCGGCCTCGATCGCCATCCCCGTGCGCACCGCCTGGCGGATGCACTCGCGGTTCGGCACCGGCAGCATCCCCGGCATCGCGGCGTCGACCAGCGACACCTGCGTGTTCGGCTCGGCCCCGAACGCCGTCGCGGCGCCCGAAAACAGCTTGGCGTTGGAGGTAACCTGCGCATGGACCTCGAGGCCAATCACGACCTCCCACTCGCCGGTTTCGCCCTTGATGCGATAGTCAGACATCTTTTTTCCTCGTCATCCCAGCGAAAGCTGGGATCTTTCACGTCCTGCCACAACGATAGCGGCCCCCGCTTTCGCTGGGGCGACGTGAGTTACCACCATTTCTCCGCCCGCGCCGTGAAGCCCGCGCGTTCCTCGATCGCCAGCCCGGCGTTGAGCACGCCCTGCTCGTCGAAGGCCTTGCCGATGATCTGCAACCCCAGCGGCAGTCCTTCACGGTTCAGCGCCGCGGGGACCGACATCGCGGGCAGTCCCGCGAGGCTCGCGGGCACCGCGAACACGTCGTTGAGATACATCGCGAGCGGATCGGCAGTCTTTTCGCCCAGCCCGAACGCCGCCGACGGCGCGGTCGGCGCGAGGATCACGTCGCAGCTCGCAAAAGCCTGCTCGAAATCGCGCGCGATCAGCGTCCGCACCTTCTGCGCCTGCGTATAATAGGCGTCGTAGAAGCCCGCCGACAGCACATAGGTGCCGATCATGATCCGCCGCTTGACCTCGGGCCCGAAGCCGTCGGCGCGCGTCGCGGCATACATATCCTGCAAGCCCGCCCCCTGCGGCAGATCGCGCAGCCCGTAACGCACGCCGTCATAGCGCGCGAGGTTCGACGAGGCTTCGGCGGGTGCAATGATATAATAGGCGGGAAGCGCATATTTGGTGTGCGGCAGGCTGATCTCGACCACATCCGCGCCCGCATCCTGCAGCATCGCGATCCCTGCATCCCACATCGCGTCGATGTCGGGATCGATGCCCTCCAGCCGATATTCCTTGGGAATGCCGACCGTCTTACCCTTGAGATCACTCGACAAAGCCGCTTCCCAATTGGGAACGGGCAGGTTCAGGCTCGTCGCGTCCTTCGGATCGAAGCCCGCCATATTTTCGAGCATGATCGCGCAGTCGCGCACGTCGCGCGCCATCGGTCCCGCCTGGTCGAGCGAACTCGCGAACGCCACGATGCCCCAGCGCGAGCAGCGGCCATAGGTCGGCTTGATCCCCGAAATGCCGGTAAAGGCCGCGGGCTGGCGGATCGAGCCGCCGGTGTCGGTCCCCGTCGCCGCGGGGCACAGCCGCGCCGCAATCGCCGACGAACTGCCGCCCGACGACCCGCCCGGCGCGAGCGCGGCATTACCGCCATCGTTGCGCTTCCACGGGCTGATCACATTGCCGAAATAGCTCGTCTCGTTCGACGACCCCATCGCGAACTGATCGAGGTTCAGCTTGCCCAGCATCCCCGCGCCCGCGTCCCACAATTTCTGCGAAACGGTGGATTCGTAACGTGGCACGAAACCTTCGAGCATATGGCTCGCCGCGGTCGTCTGGACGCCGCTGGTCGCGAACAAATCCTTCATCCCGATCGGCACGCCCGAGAGCGGCTTCAGCGTGCCCGCGGCGCGGTCGGCGTCGGCCGTCTTCGCCGCCGTCAGCGCCAGCTCGGGCGTCTCGACGATGAACGCGTTGAGCGCCTTCGCGCCCGCGACATTGGCGTTGAACGCCTCCGCGACCTCGACGGCGCTGAAATCGCCCGCGCGGTGCCCGTCGCGAATCCGCGCGACGGTCAGGTTGGTAAGCTCGGTCATTATTCGATCACCTTGGGAACGCCAAAGAACCCGTGCTGCGGCGCCGGAGCGTTCGCCAGCACGTCATCGCGGCGGTTGCCGCCGGTCAGCGGGTCGGCATCGACGACATCGTCGCGCAGCCGCAGCGTGTTGGGAATCACCGCTGTCATCGGCTCGACCCCGGTCACATCGACCTCGCCGAGTTGCTCGACCCAGCCGAGGATGCCGTTCAATTCGCCTTCCATCGCCGCGGCTTCGGCATCGCTGATCGCGATGCGCGCCAGCGACGCTATTTTCCTGACTGTTGCCTGATCGATTGCCATCATTATCGCCTTATCGGGAGAAGCTGGGCCGCTAGCATTGTGTCCGGCGCGCTTCAAGCGGCGGCAGCGCTGAGTGGCGGGTCAGTTTGAATATAGATCTGGGATCGGCCCACGATCTTCTCTTGTCTCGTCACCCTGAACTTGTTTCAGGGTCCATGGCCTGCCCTTTCCTTCGGCGCGGCGTGGGACGAGAGTGCAGGCCATGGATGCTGAAACAAGTTCGGCATGACGAAAGAGGAAAAGTCCGCTCTTTGCCAGAACCAATATTCAAATTGATCCACTACCCAGCGCCGATGGCTATGGGAAATCGTCGCCCAGCGGCTTGCCGTTCACGAACAACTGGCGCCGCGTCACCGGGCGCACCTCGACCGTCGCCTTCGCCAGATCCGCCGCGGTCCCCAGCGTCGCGGGCGCAAGGCTCGGCGGATGCTCGTCATATTGGCGCCATTGGCGGGTGGCGGGCATCCGCTGGAACAGGGTAACATGATCGCCGAGCCGCGCCACCACGATATGGTCATCGTCCAGCCGATAGGCGATGCAGGGCTGGCTCAGGCAATATCCGCTCTCGTCGATGGCGGCATAGGCGTCGGGCGCCAGCGCCGCCCCGGCCGGCAGGACGCGCAGCTTGTCCTCGATCTTCCTGGCGGCCACGGCGACGTCGGCGCCATACCGCCCCCCTTCCCCCGGCACGGCGCTGCGATATTTCGCCTTGAGCGCCATTTTCGCCAGGCCGGCCCGGTCCTGTTGCGGCGATCGGGCCAGCGCCTCCAGCGCGCGGCGCCCGGCCGGCCCGAAATCGAACGCCATCGCCGCCCAGTCGAACGCCTCAGCCTTCACCGCCCCCGACTTCAGCCGCGCCAACTGGTCGCGCGTCGAAATCGCGCCGAAATCCACAACCGGCAGCGCCAGGATCAAGGCCAGCAGCATCAGGCCGATCGCCAGTTTCTGCTGCAACGGCCGCAAGAGATCGTCGAAATCCCGCCGCCCGCGCGCGACCGACCACAGCCCCGCCACACCATAGGCGAGCGCGATCGCCGCCGCGATCACGCCCCATAAACGCTCGGGCGTCCAGCCATATTGGACCACGCGCAGATACATCGAATAAAAGGCGATCGCCGCCAGCGGCAGCACCGCGGCGACCAGCGCCGCCGCCGCAACGTGCAGCAGGCGATTGTCCGCGCGCTCGTCGCGCCCGCTGCCGACCGCCGCATTGGCGAGCAGCACCGCGAAGGCGGCGGCCGCCATCATCAGCGCCGCGGTCGAAAAGCCCGATTCCCACAGCGGCGTCAGCCCGGTGCCGATCAGCGACAGCAGGAACAGCAGCAATGCGGCCGCCAGCACCGGCGCCAGCACCGCGAGCACGATCATCACCAGCCGCTGCAGGGTCGCGACCAGCTTGTCGCGTTCGCGAAGCAACCCCACCGCGCCGCCGAACGCCGCGCCCGCAAGCATCCAACCGAACCATTCGTCATTGAGCAGATCGAAGATCAGATTGATCCCGATCAGCTTGAACATCTGTCCAATCAGCACGATCAGCAAAAAGGTCACGCCGACGAACGCCAGCCCCGCCGCGCCGATCACCGCATCGGCCCAGGCGTGGCTGTGCAGCCGCGCATAGGGCATGTCCCACAATTTCCAGAAGCGCCAGTCGGGCGCGACGTCGCGCCGCGTCTGGAACAGCGGCGTCGCGACGAGCACGGCGAGCATCCCCGACCAGAACGGCCATTCGAACGGCGATCCGCCGACATTATAGCCCGCCGAATGCCAGGCGATCAGCCCGATGACGGCGCCCCACGCCAGCGCGAACCCCGCTGCCCAATGCCAGCGCCGCCGCTCGACCCCGAGCAGGAAGACGACGGTCGAGACCGCGACGAACGCCGCGAGCGCGTCGCGGGCCGGCGCGCTTTGAGAACGGTCGATCAGCAGATGAAAGATCAGTCCCGCGATCGTTCCGACCAGCGCCATGATCCACGGCCGCAGCGGCCAGGGCGGATCGCTGTCGTCGAGCCGTGCCGAAAGGCGGGGCGAATCGGGGACGGGCGGGCTTGCGGGCGCATCGGTCATGCGCAACGTCTACCTTTTCTATTCGTCATGCTGAACTTGTTTCAGCATCCATGGCCTGCCCTCCCGACCCGCGCAGCGCTCCAGTCGAGGATCGTCCATGGACCCTGAAACAAGTTCAGGGTGACGGGTATGGGAAGGGCGGCTAGAGACTCGCCAAAACCTCTCCCGCCCCATGGAGCCCCCATTTGGCCCGCAAATTCCTCTATGCCATCGCCGCGATCATTCTCCTCATCCTCGGGGTCGGCATCGCCTATCAGCTCAATCCCGGCTGGTTCGGCCGCGTCGCCTTCGTGCCGAGCACCGAATTCGTCGAGCAGACGGTCGCCGCGCCGAACACCTATGACGATCCCAAAATGTGGTTCGCGCGCCCCGGCCTCGACGCCGACCCGTCGGACTGGCGCCCGCCCGCGACCGACGAGACGGGGCAGGCAAAGGACGCCGACGGCAAACTGATCCCGCCCGCCAAGGCCGCAGCCCCCGCCGACACCGCCGAAGCGGCCTTTCCCAAGGGCGACGCCGCGATCTTCTTCGTCCATCCGACGAGCTATTACAGCAAGGCGAACTGGAACGCCCCGCTCGACGACGCCGACGCCAATTACCGCGCGAAGCTGTTCATGCAGGGCATGGCGAGCGCGTTCGGCGACGCGGGACAGGTGTGGGCGCCGCGCTACCGCCAGGCAACGCTCGGCGCCTTCCTGGCCGAGGATCGCGTCACCGCGGGCAAGGCGATCGACGCCGCCTATCGCGACGTCGAACAGGCGTTCGACGCCTTCGTTGCGTCGATCCCGAAGAACAAGCCGATCATCCTCGCGGGCCACAGCCAGGGCGCGCTGCATATCGAAATGCTGATCAAGAACCGGATCGCGGGCACCCCGCTCGCGAAGCGGATCGTCGCGGCCTATGTGATCGGCTGGCCGATCAGCCTCGACACCGACATGGAGGCGCTCGGCCTTCCCGCCTGCGAAACCCCCGAGCAGAAGGGCTGTATCCTGAGCTGGGCGACCTTCGCCGAGCCCGCCGACACCTCGATGGTCACGACCGCCTATGACGGCACGATCGGCTTCGACGGCCGCCCGCGCGCGGGGACGCGGATGCTCTGCACCAACCCGCTCACCGGCATTCCCGACACCGCCGCCGGCCCCGACGCCAATATCGGCACGCTGAAGCCGAGCGCGGGCTTCAAGGCGGGCACGCTGATCGCGGGCAAGGTCGGCGCCCAGTGCGACGCCGACCGCGGCTTCCTGCTGATCGGCGACGCCGACGCCGCGAAGAATTATGTCGTCGCGGGCTATGTGCTGCCGGGCAATAATTACCACGTCTACGACATCACCCTGTTCTGGGCGAACGTCCGTGCCGACGCGCTGCGGCGCCTCGCGACCTTCGAGGGCAACCCCTCGCCGGTGCCGCCCCCGGCGGCGCCGGTTGCGGCCCCCGTCAAGACTATTCCGGCGACGCTCAAATCCTGATTCCGTTCGTGTCGAGCGAAGTCGAGACATCCCGAAGGCGTGCGCGACCGACGGGTGTCTCGACTTCGCTCGACACGAACGGTTAGAGAGGTTCGATGATCACCACCCTCGCCCCCGACTTCGCCGCCGCGCTGCCGAACGGCGGCCGCCTCGCGGGGCTCGACGTCGGCACGAAGACCATCGGCGTCGCGCTCTGCGACGCGGGGTGGAGCTTCGCGAGCCCCGACAAGACGATCCTCCGCAAGAAATTCTCGGTCGATCTCGAAGCGTTGAAGGCCGTCGTCGCCGCGCAATCGGTCGTCGGCCTCGTCGTCGGCCTGCCGCTCAGCATGGACGGCAGCGACAGCCCGCGCACCCAGAGCACCCGCGCCTTCGCGCGCAACCTCGCCCCGCTCGCCCTGCCCGTCCTGCTCTGGGACGAGCGCTGGTCGACCGCCGCGGTCGAGCGCGCGATGATCGCCGCCGACGTCAGCCGCGCCAAGCGTGCCGAACGCGTCGACAGCGCAGCCGCTGCCTTCATCCTGCAGGGCGCGATCGACGCGATGACGCGCTGAAAAAGGGGAAACATGCATGATCGTCTACGTCCTCGGCTGGCTGATCGCGGTGAACCTGATCGCCTTCGTCGAGATGGTTTGCGATAAACGCTATGCCGAGGCGGGGATGCGCCGCACGCCCGAAGCCCGGTTGCTCCTCTGGGCCTTTCTCGGCGGCGCGCTCGGAACGGTTTGCGCCGCCCGCTTCGCTCGTCACAAGACGCGCAAACAGCCGTTCGCGACCTGGATGCTGATCTGGCTCTGGGTCGACATCATCCTGCTCGTCCTGTGGTCGCTTGGAATATTGGAGCCGCTGCTCGTCTCGGCGCTTGCGAAAATCGCCGCAGCCGCCTAGACGCTCGGCTTTAATGACAAGCGCCACGACAACCCGCCCCGCCAGCGATTATCCGCCCGGCGGCGATGCCTTTCGCCATCGCCACCTCACCGGCATCGCCCAGCTCACCCCGTGGGAAATCTCCTATGTCCTCGACGCCGCCGAACAGTGGGTCGAAATGAACCGCAGCGGCGCCGCCAAGCACGACGACCGGCTCGCGGGGCTGACGATCATCAACGCCTTTTTCGAAAATTCGACCCGCACTTTGCTCTCGTTCGAGATCGCGGGCAAAAGGCTCGGCGCCGACGTCGTCAACATGCACGCCGCGCAATCGAGCGTGAAGAAGGGCGAGACGCTGATCGACACCGCGATGACGCTCAATGCGATGCGCGCCGATGCGATCGTCATCCGCCATGCGTCGTCGGGCGCGGTGCAACTCATCGCCGACAAGGTCGACTGCCCGGTCCTCAACGCGGGCGACGGCCGCCACGAGCATCCGACGCAGGCGCTGCTCGACGCGCTGACGATCCGCCGCCGCAAGGGGAAGGTCGAGGGGCTGACCGTCGCGATCTGCGGCGACGTGCTGCACAGCCGCGTCGCGCGCTCGAACATTCTCGCGCTCACCCTGCTCGGCAACGAGGTCCGCGTCGTCGCGCCGCCGACGCTGATCCCGCCCGCGATCGAGCGGATGCACGCGATCCCGTTCACCGACATGGACGAGGGGCTGAAGGATGCCGACGTCGTGATGATGCTCCGCCTCCAGAACGAGCGCATGGACGGCGCCTACCTCCCCAGCCCGCGCGAATATCACGCGCTCTACGGCCTGACCCCGCAGCGCCTCGAACGCGCGAAACCCGACGCGATCGTCATGCACCCCGGTCCGATGAACCGCGGGGTCGAGATCGACAGCAGCGTCGCCGACGATCCCGCGCGCTCGACGATCACCGAACAGGTCGAAATGGGGGTCGCGGTGCGCATGGCCTGCCTCGATATCCTGACGCGCCGCAAGCGGGGAGTGCCGGGATGGAACTGACCCCGCTCCTCATCACCAATGCGCGCCTGCTCGGCGGCGAGAGCGCGAGCCTGCTCGCCGTGGACGGGCGCATCGCCGCGCTGAACCCGGCCGAAACGCCCGAAGGCACCGAAACCGTCGATGCCAGGGGCCAGTGGCTCGCCCCCGGCATCGTCGATCTCGGCGTCTTCGCGACCGACAAGCCTGCCTTTCATTTCGGCGGCATCACCCGCGCCGCGCTGATGCCCGACAGCGGCCCGCTCGATAATATGGGGCTGGTCGAGCGCGCGGCGAAGGGCGGCAAGCCCGACCTCTGGGTCCACCCGCTCGCCGCCGCGACCAAGGGGCTCGCGGGCAAGGAACTCGCCGAGATCGGGCTGATGAAACAGGCCGGCGCGCGCGCCGTCGCCACCGGCCGCGCGCGCATCGCCGATGCGGGCGTGATGCGTCGCGTTCTTTCTTACGCTGCCGCGCTCGGCCTCACCGTCATCACCCATGCCGAAGACGAAGGGCTGACCGCGGGCGCGGTCGCGACCGATGGCGAGATGGCGACGCGGCTCGGCCTCGCCTCGGCCCCCGCGATCGCCGAGGCGATGGCGATCGCGCGCGACCTGATGCTCGCCGAGGAGACCGGCGCCGCGATCCATTTCCGCCAGGTCACCACCGCGCGCGGGCTTGACCTGATCCGTGACGCCAAAGCACGCGGCGTCGCCGTCACCTGCGGCATCACCCCGGCGCATCTCTTCCTCTCCGACACCGCGATCGGCGATTTCCGCACCTTCGCGCGCCTGTCGCCGCCGCTGCGCAGCGAGGACGACCGCCACGCCTGCCTTGCCGCGATCGCCGACGGCACGATCGACGTCCTCGCCTCGGGCCACGACCCGCGCGGACCCGAGGACAAGCGCCTCCCCTTCGCCGAAGCCGCGCCCGGCATGGCGGGCGCCGAGACGCTGCTCGCCATGGGCCTCCAACTCATCCGCGACGGCCATGTCACCCCCGCGCGCCTCTTCGATCTCCTCGCCGCCAACCCGGCGAAGCTGCTCGGCCTCGACGCCGGTCGCCTTGAGCCGGGGCTGGAAGCCGACCTCATCCTGATCGACGAGGGCACGCCGTGGCAGGTCGATGCGAAGAAGATGGCGGCCTATGCCGGCAACACCCCCTTCGACGGGATGCCGGTCCAGGGCCGCGCGACGATGCTGTGGAAGGGCGGTCAGCGCATCCGCTGATCGGGCTTAAGCTTTCCCCCGTCATTGCGAGCGAAGCGAAGCAATCCAGGAGCTGCTTACACCTGCTCTGGATTGCTTCGCTTCGCTCGCAATGACGAAGAGCATATGTGATACGGTGGAGAAGGGGGCGCCCTCCCCTCTCCCCGCAAAAAAGGAAGCCCGTCGGTGAACCGGCGGGCTTCGAGATAAACGGAACGATTGTGGTGGACCATCCCGTGCTTGGGTCGCCCGGCATGATTGGCCGATCGCAAAGACAATTTCGCTACCCGATCGGGTAGCATTGCAATTTTTTCCGCCGCATTGTTTGGTGCCCACGGGCCGTCCTCGACGAATCCCGCCGCCGCTCGTTTCAGCCGGGGACAGATGTGCCGACCGACACCGTTCCAAAGCCCTTGCCGGATAAAGATACCGCCGCCGAATGGGAGGTGCTGAACGAGCTGATCGGCCGCATCTATGATTCGGTGCTGCACCCCGAACGCTGGAACGACACGCTCGCACGCATCACCGGCGCGCTCTGCCCGCTGCGCTGGGAATCGGCGTTCATCCTCTGGGAAAGCAACAATCCGCCGCGCGCGCGTTTCGTCGCCGCCTCGGGCCTCGCGGCGGGAATCCAGGAAATCTACACCGCCGTCTATGCCGGCGCGCATCCCTGGTCGCGCAAATTCACCCGCTATGCGAACGGCAGCGTCGTCGACAGCTATGACATCGTCACGCGCGAGGAATTTTACGAATCCGAATTTTTCCGCAATTTCCTGAAACCCTATGGCATCGACCGGCTGATCGGGGTGCTGCTCGACCGGCGCGGCGGCGAGCGGCTGGGGCTGATGCTGCCCGGCCCCGGCGACCGCGATGCCGAGACGCTGAAGCGCGGCCTGCGCATCCTTGCCCCGCACATCCAGCGCGCGATGCGGATCAGCGACCGCATCGCCTCGCTCGAACTCGCGGCGGGCGCCGCGCGCGCCGCCGCCGATGCCGCGCCCTTCGCAATCTTCAGCCTCGACGAACAGCTGGGTATCCTCGCCGCGAACAGCCGTGCCGCGCGCTATGCCGATGCGGGCTTCATCCGCCTTGGCGGCGACCGCTTCGCCTTCACGCACGGCGCGAGCCAGAAAAAGCTGCTCGACCTCGCCGCCGGCCCCGCGCCTGCGGGCCTCGCCTTTCAGGCGGTGAACGAGGCCGGCGCCGAATGCCCGGTGCTCGCCGCGCGCATCACCCGCCAGTCGGCCCAGCAGATCGGCGGGGTGCAGCTCGGCGCCGCGCTCGTCGTCACGCTCGGCAGTTCGCCCGGTGAAACCCCGGTGGTCGCGATCGACCGCGTCGCGCAATGGTTCGCCCTGACCCCCGCCGAAGCGCGCCTCGCGGTCGCGCTCGCGGCGGGACAGACGCTCCAGGACTATGCCGCGCTCCGCGCCGTCAGCCTCAACGCCGCGCGCTTCCTGCTCAAGGGCATCTTCCGCAAGACCGGCGCGACCAGCCAAGCGCAGCTCGTCGCAACCCTCGCGCGGCTGCCGGGAAGCTCGCAGGGCTGAAGGCGGCTTTGGGGTGGCGAGCGGACGTTCCCTCTTCGTCATGCTGAACTTGTTTCAGCATCCATGGCCGAACCTCTCGGTCAGCGTTGCGCCGAAGGAAACGGCGGGCCATGGACCCTGAAACAAGTTCAGGGTGACGAGATAAGAAACGGCTGATG
>QFCS01000544.1_pt1 | contig 33474 bp, 37 predicted proteins | sample 3576561 | NCBI WGS metagenome assembly QFCS01 | reverse complement strand
GCACAAGCGGCCAGCAGGGCGGCGGTGCAGAGGCCAAGCCAGCGCCAGTGCGCGCGCGGAGCTTCGGCGACGTCCGCGCACTGGGCGGGACGGGGGGCGGGAACAATGTCTCTCATGTGGCGGAACCTGTGGGTCGGGTGGGCTGCCCTGGTCTTCGGGTGGACCATATGGCAAAGCGGATGAAGTCTATGGGCGTTTTTGACAGGGCGTGCGTACAGTACGGCCGATACTGAGGGTTCTTGATTCCGATTACGTATCCATACAAGTTTTTTGACATCGGCGCCACAGATGCTCTCAGACCTTGAATCCTTTTTGCTGCGTCTTGCGACAGAGCGCGCCGTGGTGGTGACGGTCGGCGTGACACGGGGTTCCGTGCCGCGCGAAACCGGGGCGTGGATGGCGGTCTTCGGAGGCGCGACCGGCGGTGCTGTCGGAACGATCGGCGGAGGCCACCTCGAATGGGACGCAATGCGCCACGCGCGAGAGGCGCTGGGGCGCAATGGCGGTGAGCGTCCGCGCGTCTGGTCTCAGGCTGTCACGCTCGGACCGAGCCTTGGCCAGTGCTGCGGCGGGGCGTTGGTCCTGCATTTCGAGTCCGTCGACGCTTCAGACGTCGACGCATTGCGGCAACGCCTGACCCAGGGCCGGGCTCCCCTGGCGTTGTTCGGTGGCGGGCATGTGGGCCGCGCCCTGGTGCAGGCGCTGGCACCACTTCCATTCGACGTGACATGGATCGACAGTCGGGACGAAGTGTTTCCGGCCGACCTGCCGGGCAATGTGCGGGCCGAGTATTCCGAACCGGTGCAATACGCGGTGCGTGGACTGGTGAGGCGGTCCCATGTGCTCGTCATGAGCTTCTCGCATGCGGAAGACCTCGACATCGTGGCGGCCTGCCTCCTGCGCCTTCGCCAGAGCGGGGATCTGGGTTTCGTGGGCCTGATCGGCAGCAAGACCAAATGGGCCACCTTTCGCCGCCGCCTGCGCCAGCGCGGCTTCAGCGATGCCGAGCTGGCCCGCGTCACCTGTCCGATCGGTCTTCCGGGCATCGAGGGCAAGGCCCCTGCGGTCATTGCCGCCTCGGTGGTGGCGCAGTTGTTGCTTGAATGCCAGGCCACTTCGGATACGCCGGTACCCCCTTGAATGTTCTCAAAAAGTGTATACACTTTGCCGGACCGGTCGCAGCGGAGCAGGTGTTCATGACACCCAAACGCGGCCCTCAGACGACTCAGAGCGCCCGCGGTGGTGAGTCGCAAGTCCTGAACTGACCTTGCTTGAGGTGCCATGGAAACTTACCTGCTCGACTGGGCCAACCTGCTGCTCCGCTGGCTGCACGTCATCGTGGCCATCGCCTGGATTGGCTCTTCCTTCTACTTTGTCTTTCTCGACAGCAGCCTCACACCTCCCGAGGACGAGCAGCTCAAGAAGGATGGTGTGAGCGGTGAACTCTGGGCCGTGCACGGCGGGGGGTTCTACCACCCGGTGAAGTTCAACGTCTCGCCACCCAAACTGCCCGATCATCTGCACTGGTTCTATTGGGAGAGTTATTCCACCTGGCTTTCGGGCTTCGCGCTGTTCCTGGTGTCCTACCTGTGGAGCCCGAATGTCTACCTGATCGACCCGAAGGTGTTCGAATGGTCGGCACCGGTCGCGATCGCGACCGCGCTGGGTTTCCTGGTGGTGTTCTGGCTGCTGTACGACCTGATCTGCCGCACCCTCGGGCAGAAGGAAAACGGCGATGCCAAGGTCGGGGCTCTGGTGCTGGTTCTGGTGTGCCTGGCGGCCTGGCTGGCCACGCAGCTGTTCGCGGGTCGAGCGGCCTTCCTGCTGGTGGGCGCGATGATCGCCACCGCGATGAGCGCCAACGTGTTCTTCTGGATCATCCCCGGCCAGCGCACGGTCGTGGCCGATCTCAAAGCCGGCCGGCCGGTTGACCCGATCCACGGCAAGCGCGGCAAGCAGCGCAGCGTGCACAACACCTACTTCACGTTGCCCGTGCTCTTCGCGATGCTGAGCAACCATTACAGCTTCACCTACGCGCACGAGTACAACTGGCTGATCCTGATCGGCATGATGTTCGCGGGTGCGGCCATCCGCCAGTTCTTCGTCATGCGCCACGGTTACAAGCTGGGCCGCAACAAGCACCCCTGGCCTTACGCCGCGGCCGGTGTGGTGGCGCTGCTCGCGCTCATCGTCTGGCTCAAGCCCGCGCCAGTGCAGGCCGTGGCGGTGCCCGAGACGGTGAGCTTCGCGCAGATCAAACCCATCCTGGATCAGCGCTGCGTGATGTGCCATGGTGAAGCCCTCCAGTCCAAGAACATCCGTCTGGACACGGCGGAGGGTGTCAGGCAGCACGCGCAGACGGTCTATCAGCAGGCCGTGGTCACGAAGCTCATGCCCATGAACAACGCCACCGGCATGACCGATGAAGAGCGTGCGCTGGTGGCGCATTGGTTCAAGGGTGGCGCGAAGATGGATTGATTCGCGCAGCGTTTCGGGTCTTGTCGTGTCGCTCCGGAGGGCTTCTGTGATCTGCGGTAACCTCGTGACCGTTTTCACAACCTCCGAGCAGACACACCATGAAGACGCAAGCCGCCGTGGCCTGGAAAGCAGGCCAACCACTGACCGTTGAAACCGTCGACCTGCAGGGTCCTAAGTTCGGCGAAGTGCTGGTCGAGATCAAGGCCACCGGCATCTGCCATACCGATTACTACACGCTGTCGGGTGCCGATCCCGAAGGCATCTTTCCCGCCATCCTGGGTCACGAGGGGGCTGGCATCGTGGTGGACGTGGGCCCGGGCGTGACCTCGCTCAAGAAGGGCGACCACGTGATCCCGCTCTACACCCCCGAATGCCGCCAGTGCAAGTTCTGCCTGAGTCGCAAGACCAACCTGTGCCAGCTGATCCGTGGCACGCAGGGCAAGGGCCTCATGCCCGACAGCACCAGCCGCTTCAGCGTCGACGGCAAGCCCATCTTCCACTACATGGGCACCAGCACGTTCAGCAACTACACCGTCGCACCCGAGATCTCGCTGGCCAAGATCCGCGAAGACGCGCCGTTCGACAAGGTCTGCTACATCGGCTGCGGAGTCACCACCGGCATCGGTGCCGTGCTCTTCACCGCGAAGGTGGAAGCCGGTGCCAACGTGGTGGTGTTCGGTCTGGGGGGGATTGGCCTGAACGTGATCCAGGGCGCGAAGATGGTGGGTGCCGACAAGATCATCGGTGTGGACATCAACCCTGCACGCCAGGAGATGGCCCGCCAGTTCGGCATGACGCACTTCATCAACCCCAACGAAGTCGAGAATGTGGTCGATGCCATCGTTCAGCTGACCGACGGCGGTGCCGACTACAGCTTCGAATGCATCGGCAACACCAAGATCATGCGCCAGGCTCTGGAGTGCACGCACAAGGGCTGGGGCCGCAGCATCATCATCGGCGTGGCCGAGGCAGGCGCCGAGATCAGCACGCGTCCCTTCCAGCTGGTGACGGGCCGCAAGTGGGAAGGCTCCGCATTCGGCGGTGCACGTGGCCGCACCGATGTGCCGAAGATCGTCGACTGGTACATGGAAGGCAAGATCAACATCGACGACCTGATCACCCACAAGCTCAAGCTGGCCGACATCAACGAAGGCTTCGCGCTGATGAAGCGCGGCGAGTCGATCCGCGCCGTCGTGGAGTTCTGATGGCCGTGGAGACGATCAGCGAGCACCGCTGCTTCGGTGGCGTGCAGGGTTTCTATCGTCATGCATCGGGCGAGATCGGCCTGCCGATGAAGTTCGGCGTGTTTGTGCCGCCGCAGGCCGCGCACGGTCCTGTGCCGGTGCTGTTCTATCTGGCGGGCCTGACCTGCACCGAGGAGACCTTCGCCATCAAGGCCGGCGCGCAACGCCTGGCCGCCGAGCTGGGCTTGATGCTGGTGTCGCCCGATACGAGTCCGCGCGACACCGGTATCGAAGGCGCGAGCGCCGCCTGGGACTTCGGCCATGGTGCGGGCTTCTATCTCGATGCGACCGAGTCGCCGTGGTCCGCGCATTTCCGCATGGAGAGCTGGATTACGCGCGAACTGCGCGAACTCGTGCTGGCGCGGTTTCCTGCGCGTGGCGACCGCGTGGGCCTGTTCGGCCACTCGATGGGTGGACACGGTGCGCTCACGCTCGCCCTTCGGAATCCTGGGCTGTACCAGAGCGTGTCGGCTTTCGCACCGATCGCCGCGCCCACGCAGTGCCCCTGGGGTGAGAAGGCCTTCGGTGGGTATCTGGGGGCAGATCGTGCGGCCTGGGCGTCGCACGATGCCACGGAGCTCGTGAAAGGCGGAAGCAAGGCGCCCCCCTTGCTGATCGACCAGGGGCTGGCCGACAATTTCCTGGCGGCGCAGCTGCATCCCCATCTGTTCGAGGCGGCATGTGCGGCGGCGGGTCAGCCCCTGACGCTGCGCCGACACGAGGGGTACGACCACGGCTACTACTTCATCGCCAGCTTCATTGACGACCACCTGCGCCACCATGCGCAAACTCTCTGTGCCTGACTCCATGCGCCCCCGCCGATTCGACCTCATTGCCTTCGACTGGGACGGCACCCTGTTTGATTCCACCGCGTTGATCACCCGTTGCATCCAGGCAGCCGTGATCGACGTGGGTGGCGTGCCGCCCACGCGTGAGGCCGCGAGTTATGTCATCGGCATGGGGCTGATGCAGGCCCTCGCGCATGCCGCGCCGGATGTGCCTGCCAGCAAATACACCCAGCTGGGCCAGCGCTACCGGCATCACTACATGGCGGCACAACACGAACTCACCCTGTTCGAGGGTGTGCTGCCCATGCTGGCCGACCTGAAGAGCCGCCATCACTGGCTCACCGTGGCCACAGGCAAGAGCCGGGCGGGACTGGACGAGGCCTTGCATTCCGTGGAATTGCAAGGTGTGTTCGATGGCTCCCGCACCGCCGACGAGACCGCCAGCAAGCCGCACCCGCGCATGCTGTTCGAACTGATGCGCGAATTCGGCGTGGAGGCCAACCGCACACTGATGATCGGCGACACCACGCACGATCTGCAGATGGCCGTTGGCGCGGGTTGCGCGAGTGTGGCGGTGAGCTACGGTGCGCACGAGCCATCCACCTTTGCCGTGCTCAACCCCTTGCATGTGGCGCACTCGGTGAGCGAACTGCACGACTGGCTGAATACCAACGCCTGAGCCCGCCATGAACATACCCTCCGACGACCCGGTCTACGCGCTTTGCAACAGCCGGGATCTGGTCGATGGGGGGCGTGCCGTGTCCTTCGACGTGGTGTATGCAGGCCAGACCTGCCGTGCCTTTGCGATCCGCTACCAGGGGCAGCCCCACGCCTACCTGAACCGCTGCACCCATGTGGCGATGGAAATGGACTGGCAGCCCGACCGGTTCTTTGACGACAGCGGCCGCTGGCTGCTGTGCGCCACCCATGGCGCGGTGTACGAGCCCGATACCGGCGACTGCCGGGGTGGGCCGTGCCGAGGCGGTCTGGTCAAGATCGAACTCGTCGAGCAAGACGGGGTGGTTCACTGGCGGTCACAATACCACCTCAAACCCCTTGAATTCTGAGAGCTTCCGATCATGAACGACGACTTTCCCGGCCCTTCCCTCAATGGTTCCAGCGACCGCTCGCAAGGGGTGGCCTGGGAGCGTGCCACGCTGGAAAAACTGGTCTTTGCCACCATCCGGGAGCAGCAGGCCGCGCGCCGCTGGAAGATGTTCAGCCGGTTTCTCTGGCTGATCGTGTTCGGTGCCATCGTCTGGCTGGTCTATACCAACAACACCAGCACCGCGGTGAGCACTCCGCACACCGCCGTGGTGGATATCAAGGGAGAGATCGCCAGTGGTGCGGAGGCCAGCGCGGAATACGTGGTGGCTTCGCTGCGCTCGGCGTTCGAGGACGAGGGTGCGCAGGCTGTGGTGTTGCTGATCAACTCCCCCGGCGGCAGCCCGGTGCAGGCCGGCATCATCAACGACGAGATCACGCGGCTCAAAGGTCTTCACGACAAGAAGGTCTACGCGGTGGTGGAGGAGACCTGCGCTTCAGCCGCCTACTACATCGCCGCAGCCGCGGACGATATCTATGTGGACAAGGCGAGTCTGGTGGGCAGCATCGGTGTGTTGATGGACGGCTTCGGTTTCACGGGGCTGATGGACAAGCTGGGGATCGAGCGGCGTCTGGTCACCGCTGGAGCCAACAAGGCGATGCTGGATCCTTTCAGCCCGCAGGATGAAACCCAGCGGGCCTATATCCAGGCCATGCTCGGTGAAATTCATGCCCAGTTCATCGAGGTGGTGAAAAAGGGCCGTGGTGACCGTTTGAAGGAGAACGGAGACACCTTCAGCGGCTTGGTCTGGAATGGGCAGCAGGCCGTGTCGCTCGGCCTGGCCGATGGGTTGGGCAACCTCGACTATGTGGCGCGCGAGATCGTCAAGGCCGAAGAAATCGTGGACTACACGCGCCGCGAGAACGTTGGCCTTCGCCTGGCCAAGCGGTTCGGTGCGAGCGTGGGCGAAGGCATCTTCTTCGCGGCCCGTGCGGCCGGTGTCCAGCTGAAGTGACGGATGCGGGGCGGCAGGGCCGCCTCAGCCCCTGTAGCCTCGCGGGTTGCTGCTCTGCCAGCGCCAGGTATCGGCGCACATGTCGTCCAGCGTGTATCTGGCCTGCCATCCCAGCAGGCGCAATGCCATGGCGGGGTCGGCCCAGCACTGCGCCACGTCGCCTGCGCGGCGAGGGGCGATCTGGTAAGGCACCTTCCGGCCGCTGGCTTTCTCGAAGGCGCGCACCACATCCAGCACACTGTGCCCGCTGCCGGTGCCCAGGTTCACCGTGAAGCTCTCGCCCCGGGCCAGCAAGGCCTTGATGGCCGCAACGTGGCCTGCTGCCAGATCCTGCACGTGGATGTAGTCGCGCACGCCGGTGCCGTCAGGCGTCGGGTAGTCATTGCCATACACATTCAGGTGTTCACGCTGGCCCACGGCCACCTGCGCCACGTAGGGCATCAGGTTGTTGGGAATGCCTGTCGGGTCCTCGCCAATCAGGCCGCTGGGATGGGCGCCCACGGGATTGAAGTAGCGCAAGATGCCCACGCGCCAGGCCGGGCGGGCGGTACACAGCGCCGTGAGCATGTCCTCGATGACCAGCTTGGTGTGGCCGTACGGGTTGGTGTGGCTGCGCGGGAAGTCCTCGGTGATCGGGACCGTGGCCGGATCGCCGTACACCGTCGCGCTGCTGGAGAACACCAGCGTGGGCGCGATGGACCCGTCCTCGGCGTGCAGGGTCTCCATGGCACGCAGCAAGCTGACTGCGCCACCAATGTTGTTGTGGAAGTACTTCAGTGGCTGAGCCACGCTTTCGCCGACCGCCTTGTCCCCGGCAAAGTGGACGACACCGGCGGGACGATGGCGGCGCAGCACGCCTTCGAGCCATGCCGTGTCCAGCACGTCACCTTGCTCCAGCGTCAGGGGCTGGCCCGTGATGCGCGCCAGGCGGTCCAGCACCAAGGGCTGGCTGTTGGCGAAGTTGTCGAGCACCACGGGTTCGAAGCCCGCCTCCACGAGAGCCACGGCCGTGTGGCTGCCGATGTAGCCGGCACCGCCGGTCAACAAGATCTTCATCGGGTCACTTCCTGTCGGCGGGAGCAGGTTGTCGGCCGTAGATGTCCTCCAGCCGGACGATGTCGTCCTCTCCGAGGTAGCTTCCTGATTGCACTTCGATCATCTCCAGCGTCATCTTGCCGGGGTTGTGCAACCTGTGCACCTCGCCGATCGGGATGTAGGTGGACTGGTTTTCCGACAGCAGGTACACCTCCTGTCCACGCGTCACCTCGGCCGTGCCCTTGACGATGATCCAGTGCTCGGCACGGTGGTGGTGCTTCTGCAGGCTCAGTGAAGCGCCTGGCTTCACACCGATGCGTTTGACCTGGAAGCGTTCTCCCATATCGACACTGTCGTACCAGCCCCAGGGGCGTGCCACACGGCGATGCATGGCAGCCTGCGGCACCTTGCACTGCGCCAGGTGGCTGACCACGTCCTTCACCTGCTCGGCCTGGTCTCGATGGGCCACCAGCAAGGCGTCCGGCGTGTCGATGATGAGCAGGTCCTGGGTGCCCAGCGCCACGACGGTGCGGTCCGGTGCGTGGATGAAGGTGTTGCGGGCTTTCAGGGCATGCCCTTGGCCGGTGACGCGGTTGCCCTCGCCGTCTGCCGCGCCGAGTTCGGCAACGGCGTTCCAGCTGCCGACATCACTCCACAGCCCTTTGAAGGGGACCACTGTCACATTGTCATGGGGCTCCATGACGGCGTAGTCGATGCTCTGGGAGCGACAGGCGAGGAAGGGTTCTGCTTCCGGGCGAACGAAATGGATGCGGTTGACCTTGTCCTGCCGAGGCTGGGCCATGGCCTTCTCGCACGCTTGAAGGATGTCGGGTGCGTGCTGCGCAAGCGCGGCGAGCAGCGTGCTCGCCCGGCTCAGGAAGATGCCCGCGTTCCATAGCACGTTGCCTTGCAGCAGCAGGGCCTGGGCCGCGGCCGGAAGGGGCTTCTCGATGAAGCGGGCCACTTTGCGGCTGCCATCGCTTCGTTCATCGCCTTGTTGTATGTAGCCATAGGCGCTGCTGGGGAAGCTCGGCATGACGCCGAATGTGACGATGGCGCCCGCCTCCGCTGCCGGGACACCCTGCCGAATGGTTTCGGCAAAAGCCTTGGTGTCTGGGATGTGGTGATCGGAAGGGCAGAACAGCAGCAATGGGTCTGCATCATTGACTGCGCGAGCAAGCAGCGCAGCCAGGGCCATGGCGGCTGCGGTGTTGCGCGCCGCCGGCTCCAGCAGAACCTGCCCAGGCACATTTTCAGCTTCGATGGCGTCGGCCACAAGGAAGCGGTGATCCTCCGAGGCCACGCAGATCACGGGGTTGTCGCACCAGGCCAGTCGGTCCAGAGTCAGTTGCAGCAGGCTCTTGTCGCCCACCAGTGGGACAAATTGCTTGGGGAAACTCTGGCGGCTCAGGGGCCACAGCCGGGTGCCGGAGCCGCCGCAAAGGATGACGGGTGTGATGCTCATGCGAAGTAAATGGGTTGAGGTGTGGAAATTGCCCGCCAGACGCTGTTGTAGTTTAGTCATTTGGTGGACGTCGGCGCGGCTGCCGTTACCATGTTGAGTCTTTCTTCACGAACGAGCGAGTACAAGTCAAGATGACGATCCGCAAAGCCGTATTCCCCGTGGGTGGCCTGGGCACCCGATTCCTGCCTGCCACCAAGGCGATCCCGAAAGAAATGCTGCCCGTGGTGGACAAACCACTGATGCAGTACGCGGTGGAAGAAGCCTATGCGGCTGGTATCCGCGAGATGATCTTCGTGACCGGGCGGCACAAGCGCGCGATCGAAGACCATTTCGACACGGCGTACGAGCTGGAGATGGAGTTGCAGGCTGCTGGCAAGTCTGCCTTGCTGGAGTTGGTGCACTCCATCAAGCCCGACGACATGGATTGCGTCTATGTGCGGCAGCCTCGCGCGCTGGGTCTGGGCCACGCCGTGCTCTGTGCGGAGCGTCTGGTGGGCAACGAGCCCTTTGCTGTTCTGCTTGCCGACGACCTGATGATGGGCAAGGACCAGGTCCGGGGCGGTGCCACCGTGTTGCAGCAGATGGTGCAAGCCTATGAGTCCAGCCCGGGCACGGTGCTGGCTGTGCAGGATGTTCCGCGCGAGGAAACCCGCCGCTACGGTGTGGTCGACGTGCATGGTGCTGGGTCGGCGCTGGCCGAGGTTTTTGCGATGGTGGAGAAGCCCGCACCCGAAGTGGCACCGTCCACGCTCGCCGTGGCAGGCCGCTACATCCTGACGCCAGCGGTGTTTGAAAGCATTCGCCAGCAGCCCCGAGGCGCCGGTGGTGAGATCCAGCTGACCGATGGCATTGCAGCACTGATCGGCAAGGAAAAGGTGCAGGCCTTCCGCTATGACGGCAAGCGCTACGACTGCGGTAGCAAGGAAGGCTTCCTGGAGGCCACCATCGATCTGGCGCTGGCCAATATCGAACTCAGCGGCTCGGTGCGAGCCCACCTCAAGCGCCTCGGCGTCTGATTGCGGCTATCGGCCCAGCAGGAAAACGCAGGGCGCGTCCAAGGGAACGTCATTCGCCAGGTTCGGACTGCGTTTCCATTCGCTGACCACCGCGCTGCGGCATACCTGCTGCGGCAAGGTCAGTGCGCCGCACACTGCCAGACGTGTGTGCGGATGCAGGGCGTGCAGGAGTGCCTGTAGCAATGCGGTGTTTCTGTAAGGGGTCTCAATGACGATCTGCGTCTGCCCGGTCTTCAGTGCCAGCGCTTCCAGCTCTTTCAGGCGCCTGGCGCGTTCGCTGGCTTCTTGTGGCACATAGCCGACAAAAGCAAAGCTCTGCCCGTTGAGCCCGCTGGCGGCCAGTGCGAGCATCAGCGAGATCGGGCCCGTGAGCGGTACGACGCGGATGTTCTGGGCGTGCGCTGCCCGGACGATGGAGCTCCCTGGGTCGGCAATGGCGGGCATGCCGGCTTCGCTGACCAAACCCATGTCGCTTCCGAGCAGGGCGGGTTCGAGCAACGCGCGAGCTTGAGCGTCCCCTCCGGCCTGCGGGGCATGATCGCCCTTCTTGTGCGCGGAACGTGGCAATTCAACGATCTGTTGCGACTGCAATGGTGCGGCCAGGCTGGCCACCGCGTCGACCCGCTTGAGGAAGGCGCGGGTGCTCTTCGCGTTCTCGGTGATCCAGTGAGTAACGCGGCTGGCCACCTCCAGTGTTTCGGCGGGCAGCCAGGTGGAGGGGGACACTGGCGTGGCATCCTGAATGCCGAAGTCCAGTGGGGTGGGCACCAGGAACAGAGTGCCGCGCGGTGAAGAATGAGCACTCACAGTACGCGAACTCCTGCGGCACGGATCATCCGACAGGTGCGAATCAGTGGAAGACCGACAAGGGCCGTCGGATCGTCGTTGTCGATGCGCTCCAGCAGCGCAATACCCAGGCCTTCGCTCTTGGCACTGCCCGCGCAGTCGTAGGGCTGTTCGCTGCGAAGGTAGTGCTCGATCTCCTCGTCGCTGAGGTCACGGAAGACCACGCGAACGGCGGCGATGTCGCTTTGTTCGAACCCTGTGGATGCACACACCACCGCCAGCGCGGTCTGAAACACAACCGTCTGGCCACGCATCCGCCTCAGCTGGGCCACGGCGCGTTCGTGGGTGCCCGGCTTGCCGAGCGGCTCTCCTGCCAGATCGGCGACCTGATCACTGCCGATCACCACGGCCTGAGGATGACGCCGCGCCACGTCGCGGGCCTTTGCGATGGCAAGGCGCAGCGCAAGGTCGGCCGGTTTCTCACCGGGCTGGGGCGTTTCGTCCACGTCTGGTGCGATGGCCTCGAATGGCAGGCCCAGGCGCGAAACCAGTTCGCGGCGGTAGCGTGAAGTTGATCCCAGGATGAGGGCTCTGGATTCGGCTTGGGAGGATGGGGGGGCGGACGTCATGAGCGCATTTTCCCTGTATTCTTTTACACTGCCCGCATGAAAGACACCCCCAAGACGGCCTGGAATCCCAGGCGGCTGGACATGAAAGCCTTTGCCCAGGCAGGCGATAGCATCAGCGGCGAAGTGCCGCTCTCCGGATTCGTACGTCTCGGCGCAGACATTCACCCCGATGGATCGGGGGAGCTTCCGCCCGTTCGCTGGAAAGCTCGGGGCGAAATGCGAGCCTCGACATCGGGTGGACCACCCGATGTCTGGCTGCAACTCGAGGCCGATGCATTGGTGTCACTGACTTGTCAGCGCTGTCTGGCCCCGGTCGCGACGCCACTGGTGGTGGATCGCTGGTTCCGTTTTGTCGCAGACGAAGCCACGGCGGAGGCGCAGGACGACGGTTGCGAGGAAGACCTGCTGGCGCTCGAGCCCCGGCCCAACCTGCTGGATGTGCTGGAAGACGAGCTGCTGATGGAGTTGCCGCTGGTGCCCATGCATGAGGTGTGCCCCGCCTCGGTTCTCGCGGGTTTGTCGGCGTCCGCTGATGGGGGCGACCAGGATGCGCCACCCCCGAGAAACCCGTTTGCTGCGTTGGCCAAGCTGAAAAAGTGAGGCAAGGGAGCGCCATGGGCACGCCACTGGCGGCAACTGCGCCTTCGGGCTATAATGCTTGGCTTTGCGCTGGTATCCATTTGCACGTCGATGTGCCCGGGTCAGGCGCGCAACCGGTTGGACGGAGCGAGGCTCCGTTTTTGCCACCCCGTTTGACCCTACCGATTTCAGGAGCCCACCATGGCTGTTCAGCAAAACAAAAAGTCTCCCTCCAAGCGCGGCATGCACCGTTCGCACAACGCGTTGAACGTTCCCGGCATTGCCGTGGAGCCGACCACTGGCGAAACCCATCTACGCCACCACATCAGCCCCAACGGTTTTTACCGTGGGCGCCAAGTCCTGAAAAACAAGTCCGAAGCCTGATGGCGGGTCGCCACAGGCCCTGCCGCGAAATTGCGGGCAGGGGCTTGGCGGCCATTGAGACCCGGGCCCGCATGCTGCATGCGGGCTTTTTTCATTCTTGGGGCGTTAAAAGCGCCCGACCCGGGGTGTTTTCATGATCACCGTCGCCGTCGATTGCATGGGGGGAGATGTCGGACCGGATGTCACCATGCCGGCCAGCCTCGCCTTTCTGGAGGCTCATCCGCAAGCGCAGTTGCTGCTGGTTGGGCAACCTGATGCGTTGGGTGCCTGGCCGCAGTTGCTGGGCAATCCGCGCTGTAAGTTGGTGTCGGCCAGCGAGGTTGTCACCATGGACGATCCGGTCGAGGTGGCGTTGCGTCGCAAGAAGGACTCTTCGATGCGGGTGGCCATCAACCAGGTGAAGGATGGCGTCGCACAAGCGGCGGTATCGGCAGGCAATACCGGGGCCCTGATGGCCATTGCCCGGTACGTGTTGAAGACCATGGACGGTATTGATCGCCCCGCCATCGCCACCCAGATGCCCAATGCACGCGGAGGTGCCACCACGGTGCTTGACCTTGGTGCGAACGTGGATTGTTCTGCCGAGCATCTTTTGCAGTTCGCCGTAATGGGCTCGGCTCTGGTGGCGGCCGCCACGGGCAGGCAGGAGCCTAGCGTTGGCTTGCTCAATGTCGGGGAGGAGGTCATCAAGGGCAGCGAAGTCATCAAAAAAGCGGGTATCTTGCTTCGAAATGCATCGACATCCGGTGATTTGAACTTCTTCGGCAATATTGAAGGTGATGATGTTTTCAAGGGAACCACCGACATCGTGGTCTGTGACGGGTTTGTCGGGAACGTGGCCCTCAAGGCGAGTGAAGGCCTTGCCTCGATGATTAGTGGTTTTATCCGGGAAGAGTTTTCGAAGAGCATTTTCCGTAAAATTGCGGCAATTGTCGCTTATCCGGTTCTAAAATCATTCAAAAATCGGGTTGATCACCGTCGCTACAATGGCGCAGCCCTGCTGGGGCTTCGGGGGCTTGTGTTCAAGAGCCATGGCTCGGCCGATGCGTTCGCGTTCGAACAGGCGTTGAACCGGGCTTATGATGCGGCCCACAACAAATTGCTGGACAACGTGCGGGAGCGCATTGCCCATGCCAGGCCTCTGATAGCACCAGAGCCTGTGGCCAGCGAACTCAAGAGCATCTCGACTTTCTGATCGATCCATCCGCATGACAAGCTACGCCCGCATCGCTGGCACTGGGAGTTGCCTTCCACCCCAACGCCTGACCAACGCCGACATGGTGGCGATGCTGGCGCCACGTGGGGTGGAGACCAGCGACGAGTGGATCGTGGAGCGCACCGGAATCCGGGCGCGGCATTTTGTGGGCGAGGGGGTGTACGCCAGTGACCTTGCTGCCCAGGCCTGTCGCGAGGCTATGAAGGCCGCCCATGTGCAACCCACCGAGATCGACCTGATCATTGTCGCCACGTCCACGCCAGACATGGTGTTCCCTTCGACGGCGACCATACTGCAGCACAAACTGGGCATTGCCGGTAGCCCGGCATTCGATGTGCAGGCCGTTTGCACGGGTTTTATCTATGCGCTGACGGTGGCGGATGCCATGATCCGCTCCGGAACTGCAAGCAAGGCGCTCGTGGTCGGTGCGGAGATTTTCAGCAGGTTGCTGGACTTCAACGATCGCACCACCTGTGTGTTGTTTGGCGACGGCGCTGGTGCGGTGGTGCTGGAGGCTTCGGAGTCGCCCGGCATTCTCGCCACTGATATCCATGCAGACGGTAAGCATACGGGCATTCTTTGCGTGCCTGGCCACGTCTCGGGTGGACAGATCCTTGGTGACCCCTTGCTCAAGATGGATGGACAGGCAGTCTTCAAGCTGGCAGTGGGTGTGCTGGAGGAGACGGCGCGCGCCACGCTGGCCAAGGCTGGCAGGACCACCGACGATATCGATTGGCTCATTCCGCATCAGGCCAACATCCGGATCATGCAGAGCACGGCGCGGAAGTTGAAATTGCCGCCGGAGAAGGTCGTGGTCACTGTCGACCAGCATGGCAATACCTCGGCCGCATCCATTCCTCTGGCGCTCGACCATGCGGTGCGCCAAGGCCACGTCAAGAGGGGTGACACATTGATGCTGGAAGGCGTTGGTGGCGGATTCACCTGGGGTTCCGTTCTGCTGGATTTCTGAGTGACACCTGCGTCACTCAGCCTGAACTGCTATTGCGATGAAAAACTTTGCTTTTGTATTCCCCGGACAGGGCTCCCAGGCCGTGGGAATGCTCGATGCCTGGGGTGAGCATGCTGCCGTCCGGGAAACGCTTCAGGAAGCGTCGGATGCCATGGGGGAGGATCTGGGGAAACTGATTCACGAAGGGCCGGCCGACGTGCTGGCCATGACCGTGAACACCCAGCCTGTGATGCTGGTCGCGGGTGTCGCCGCCTGGCGCGTGTGGCGCGCCGAAGGCGGTGCCTTGCCTGCTGTGGTGGCGGGTCATTCGCTGGGGGAGTATTCCGCACTGGTTGCTTCTGGGGTGCTGACGCTGGCCCAGGCTGCTCCTCTGGTGCGCTTCCGTGCACAGGCCATGCAGGAAGCCGTGCCGGTGGGCACGGGTGCGATGGCGGCCGTGTTGGGCTTGAATGCCGCTGGCGTGGTCGCCGGTTGTATCGAAGCCCAGACCAGTTTCGGGCCAGGCAGCGCCGAGGTGGTCGAGGCCGTGAACTTCAACGATCCCGCACAGACCGTGATCGCGGGCAGCAAGGCGGCTGTCGAGAAGGCCTGTGAAGTGCTCAAGGCGCAGGGAGCCAAGCGCACTTTGCCTCTACCAGTGTCTGCCCCGTTCCACTCCAGTCTGATGAGACCTGCTGCCGAACGTTTGAAGGAAAAGCTGGCCGCTACCTCCTTGGGATCACCGCAGATCCCTGTGATCAACAACATCGATGTGACGGTCGAATCCGATCCTGATCGGATTCGTGATGCGCTGTACCGGCAGGCTTTCGGGCCGGTGCGATGGGTCGAGTGCGTGGAAGCCATCAAGGCTCGAGGCCTCGATACCGTGATCGAATGTGGTCCCCGCAAGGTGTTGACCGCCATGGTCAAACGTGTGGACCCTTCGCTGAATGCGGGTGCACTGTTCGATCCCGCCACCCTTGCTGAGGTGAAGGCCCTGTTGGCCTGACCCTGGAGAATCCATTCATGTCTGAAATCAAGTTTGCAGGCCAGGTGGCCTTGGTAACCGGTGCCTCTCGAGGCATCGGTGCGGCCATTGCGCTGGAGCTGGCCGCGCGCGGCCTGATCGTGATTGGCACGGCGACCAGCGATGACGGTGCCGCGCGCATAGGGTCTACTCTGGCTGCTGTACCGGGCGCAGCCGGTGGCTGCCGCGGTGCCCGGCTGGATGTGAACGACGCTTCCGCTGCAGAAGCCTTGATCGATGAAATCGTCAAGGCGCATGGCGGTTTGCAGGTGCTGGTAAACAACGCCGGCATCACGCGCGACATGCTCGCCATGCGTCTCAAGGATGAGGACTGGGACGCCGTGCTGGACACCAACCTCAAAGCGGTTTTCCGCATGAGCCGCGCGGTCATCCGCCCCATGATGAAGCAACGCTACGGCCGAATCGTCAGCATCACCAGTGTCGTTGGCGCGTCGGGCAATGCCGGGCAGGCCAACTACGCGGCTGCGAAAGCTGGCGTGGCGGGCATGACGCGTGCGCTGGCGCGGGAACTGGGGAGCCGCAACATCACGGTGAACTGTGTCGCCCCCGGCTTCATCGAAACCGATATGACGGCGGCCTTGCCGGAGGAACAGCAGAAGGCGCTGCTGGGACAGATTCCTCTCGGCCATCTCGGCAAGCCAGCCGACATCGCGCATGCGGTGGCCTATCTCTCGAGTCCCCAGGCTGCGTATGTCACCGGGCAGGAGTTGCACGTCAACGGCGGGATGTTCATGTCCTGAGCCTGAACGGGCATTCATTCTTCTTTTGCGCCGTGCCGCCGCCCGGCGGGCCATCCGGGGTGATATCTTCGGCGCGGCTAAAATGGCGGTCTGTAATTCAACCACCCTTAGAGGGACCTATGAGCGATATCGAAGCACGTGTTAAGAAAATCATTGCCGAACAACTCGGTGTGGAAGAGGGGCAGGTCACGAATGAAAAGGCTTTCGTGGCAGACCTGGGTGCCGATTCGCTGGACACGGTTGAACTGGTGATGGCTCTGGAAGACGAGTTCGGTATCGAAATTCCCGACGAAGAAGCCGAGAAGATCACCACGGTCCAGAAGGCCATCGATTACGCCCTGGCCCACCAGAAGGCCTGAAGCACAGATGAGCCGTCGCCGAGTCGTTGTGACCGGCCTGGGTTGCGTCAGCCCCGTGGGTAACACGGTGGCCGATTCCTGGGCCAACCTCCTGGCAGGTCAATCCGGCATTGACTTCATCACGAAGTTCGACGCGTCGAACTTCGCCTGCAAGTTCGCAGGGGAGGTCAAGGGGTTCAATCTGGAGGAGTACATCACCGCCAAGGAAGCGCGGACGATGGATACCTTCATTCATTACGGCGTGGCTGCCTCGATGCAAGCGGTGGCAGACTCCGGCTTGCCTACCGGGGAGCATTTGGGCGACGAACAAGCGACGCGCATTGGCTGTGTGATCGGCTCGGGCATCGGCGGTCTGCCGCTGATCGAGGAAACGCACACCGAATTGCTCAATCGCGGCCCGCGACGGATCACGCCATTCTTCGTGCCTGCCTCGATCATCAACATGATTTCGGGGCACGTGTCGATGAAGTACGGCTTCAAGGGGCCGAACATTGCCATCGTCACGGCCTGTACCACCGGCCTGCATTGCATTGGTGAGGCTGGCCGCATGATCGAGTACGGCGATGCAGATGTGATGATCGCCGGGGGCGCTGAAGCCACCGTGTCTCCGCTGGGTATCGGTGGCTTTGCCGCGATGCGAGCGCTGTCCACACGCAACGACGATCCCAAGACCGCCTCGCGTCCCTGGGACAAGGACCGGGACGGTTTCGTCCTGGGTGAAGGCGCTGGCGTGATGGTGCTCGAAGAGTATGAGCACGCGAAAGCGCGCGGTGCAAAGATCTATGCCGAGCTCGGGGGGTTTGGGATGAGTGCCGACGCCGGGCACATGACGGCACCCAACATGGATGGACCACGCCGTGCGATGTTGAGTGCGTTGCGCAATGCGGGCGTCAATCCCGATCAGGTGGATTATCTGAATGCCCATGGCACGTCCACTCCGCTCGGCGATATCAATGAAAGCAACGCCATCAAAGCCGCACTGGGGGACCATGCGCGGAACATGGTGGTGAGTTCCACCAAGTCGATGACGGGACACCTGCTCGGCGGCGCGGGCGGTATCGAGTCGGTGTTCACCGTTCTGGCTCTCCACCATCAAAAGGTGCCGCCGACCATCAACATCTTCAATCAGGATCCGGAGTGCGATCTGGACTACTGCGCCAATACGGCGCGGGACGCAAAGATCAACGTGGCCCTGAAAAACAACTTCGGCTTCGGCGGGACCAACGGCACGTTGGTTTTCAAGCGCGCCTGAACGCTCTGATCACGCCCTCTGTCAAGACTTCGCATGCACAGCGCCCCATCGGTCGTTTTTCCGGTGGGGCGTTGCATTTGGTACGGGGTGATATTTGCCGCGCTCGCGTTGCTTGGGGGCTGCGCGTTGGGCGCTTGGTGGTGGTTCAACGGATGGCAGTACGGTTTGCGGCCCGGCTTTGCCGGCGCCCTGCTGTGGACGGCGTGGGCATGCTTTGCCACCTGGACATGGCGCCGCGCTCCGGTTGGCCAACTGAAATGGAATGGTCCAGGCATGTGCGGGGACGATGTGTCCATGGGAAGCTGGCACTGGTACAGCGCGGCCTGTCCCGACGGCGCTGTGCTGCGCAGGGTGGAGTGGGTGCTGGATCTTCAAGTCGTGGCATTGCTGCGTTTGCACAATGCCGACGCCCTCGCGCGCTGGGTCTGGGTCGAGCGGGCCAGAGATCCTGCGCAATGGATGATGCTGAGGCGTGCGCTGACGGCAGGAAGCCGCTGATGCGTCTGGTACCCTGGGTTATATTTCCGCGCGCATGAATCCCGAAGATCACACCGCTCCGCCGCCGCCTGACAGTGACGTCATGCTGGTGCAGCGCACGCTTGCGGGCGAGCAGCGGGCATTCGAGATGCTGGTCGTCAAATACCAGCGGCGTGTGGAGCGCCTGATTGGGCGGATGGTGCGAGACGCCGACCTGGTTCAGGACATCGCCCAGGAAACCTTTATCCGTGCCTACCGTGCTCTGGCCCAGTTTCGCGGGGATGCCCAGTTCTACACCTGGCTGTACCGGATTGCGGTCAACACGGCCAAAAAGCAGTTGATGGAACTCAAGCGCGATCCGCTGGTCTTCCAGTCCCAGATGAAATCGGGCGAGGACGATGAAACTTCCGCCCCCGAACGTGAACTAAATTCGGGAGTGGCTGACACCGAAACGCCCGAAGCGGTGCTGGCCAGCAAGGAAATCGCCGAGGCGGTCAACGCCGCCATGGATGCGTTGCCCGAAGAGTTGCGCATGGCGATCACCCTGCGAGAGATCGAGGGCATGAGCTACGAAGAAATTGCCACGGCGCTGGAATGCCCGATCGGCACGGTGCGTTCCCGGATTTTTCGGGCGCGAGAGGCCATTTCGGGGCGCATCAAGCCGATGCTGGAGCGCCAGACAGGCAAACGCTGGTAGGAGAGGCAGGGCGCCGCCGAGACGGCGGTCCTATGGCCCACGAATTGGGAAGTCAGGAAATTCATCATGAATGCCGCACAAGTCAGTTTGAACGCCAAATCTCAGGAAACGGCCGCCATCATTGCTTCTGAGCAATGTGTGTCTTCCTTGGTGGATGGTGAGATCGGTACCGCGCAGTTGGCAGATCTGCTGTCCTCAGACGAGGGTCGAGAGGAGTTGCTGGGAAGCTGGCATGCCTACCATGTGATCGGCGACGTGCTGCGGGGTCACAGTGGCGTCATTTCAACCCGTGCGCCCTGCGACTTTCTGGCGGATGTGCGCGAACGCCTTCGGTTGGAGGCCGCACCCATTGTCCAACCCATGCCTGGCGTTCGCCATCCCCATGAGCCGGTCCAACCTGTAGCCTTGGTGCGAGGCACTGCCGCCAATGACGCCACCTTCCGCTGGAAGCTGGTGGCCGGCGTTGCCTCCCTGGCCGCGGTCATGGCGGTGAGTTGGACGGTGTTGAGTGGAGTCCCCCCGGCTGCGGGCGGGACGTCGGGTCCTCAGCTGGCGGCCGTGCCGACGGCGCCTGAGGCGGCAGAGCGTGTTGCGGCCCAGGTCACGACACCCTCAACTGCCGTGGTGGTGAATACCGGGCAAGGGACGTTGATCCGCGATGCCCGCCTGGAAGAATTGCTGGCTGAACACCGGCAGAACGGCAGCATGTCTGCCTTGCAGATGCCCACCGGCTTCATCCGGAATGCCACTTACGATGCCGCGGGACGCTGACGCACCATGACGCTCGTCCCGCTTTCGCCTTCCCCAAGTGCCGCGAGCAATCCTCGCTCGCGACTGCGTGGACGCCATGGTGTCCGCCACTGGAGTGCTGCGGCGCTTGTGGCGCTGGCGTCTGGTCTGATGGCGCCCGTGTATGGTCAGAATGCGTTGCCTTCGTCGACCACGCGCAGCGTCAACGAATGGCTGACCCGCATGCACGAAGCCTCGAACCAGCGCTCTTACATCGGGACTCTCGTGGTTTCTGCCGGAAGCGCCATGTCGGCTTCGAAAATCTGGCATGTCTGCGATGGTTCGCAGCAGATGGAGCGGGTCGACACCCTGACCGGTGCGCCCAGGACGACCATCCGGCGGAACAAGGAAGTCATCACCTTCGTGCCGGAGGCCAAAACGGCTTTCGTGGAGAAGCGCGATTCGCTGGGTATGTTCCCCGAGTTGTTGCGCACGCCCAGCAACCTGATTCCCCAGTTCTACAGCGCCCGGGAAGTGGGTGTGCAGCGCGTGGCGGGCCACCTGTCGGACATGGTTGAGATTCTTCCCAAGGACGAATTGCGCTTTGGCTACCGTATCTGGTCGGAGCGACAGACGGGCCTCGTGGTCAAGCTGCAGACGTTGGGCGAGCAGGGCGCAGTGGTGGAGCAGGTGGCGTTCTCCGAGTTGCAGCTCGATGCCCCCGTCAGCATGGACAAGTTGCACAAGCTGATGAAGGACACACGGGGCTATGAGGTTTACAAGCCCACGCTCAAGAAGACCACCGCTGAAGCAGAGGGCTGGCGTTTGAAGGAGCCTGTGCCGGGCTTCGCGGCCATGAGCTGCCATACCCGCGAGGCCTCTGGTGGTACTGGACAAACGTCCATGCAATGGGTGTTCTCTGATGGCTTGGCCTCGGTGTCACTCTTCGTCGAACCGTTCGACGCGCAGCGCCACGTTCAGGAGTCGTCAGCCGCGTTGGGTGCCACGAATTCAGTCAATCGACGCGTGGGCGAACACTGGCTCACCGTGGTGGGTGAAGTGCCTGCTGCCACGCTGCGCAGATTCGCGATGGCGTTGGAGAGAACGCGTTAAATGCGGGGCCGCTGTGGCCGCGCGTCGTTCCCTGCGTAGCACAGTTCGGGGGGGTTTCCTACCACATGCTTCTTTTTCGGTTGTCATTTCGTTTTGCGTACCTGTAAAGGATTTTCATGACGCACATTCCTGACGCGAAAGCGCCGCTGGCTGGCCTTTTGACAGCGACCGCACTGGCGGTGACCGGTTTTGTCCTTTCGATGCCCGCGGGCGCCCAGACCAGCGTCCCGACCGTTCCTCCTGCCGCCAGCGTTCGTGGTCTGCCCGACTTCACCGACTTGGTTGATCAGGTCGGGCCTTCGGTGGTGAACATCCGCACGATGGAGCGCGCCAGCAGGGACAGCTCGGGTGGCTCGGCACCGGATGAGCAGATGCTGGAGTTTTTCCGCCGCTTCGGTATTCCCATTCCTCCCGGTATGAACCCGCGCGGGCCACGCCAGGAGCGTGCGCCCTCCGAGGAGGCGCAGCCTCGTGGTGTCGGATCAGGGTTCATCCTGAGCGCAGACGGTCTCATCATGACGAACGCGCACGTCGTCGAAGGTGCTGATGAGGTGATCGTCACCCTGCCGGACAAGCGCGAGTTCAAGGCCAAGATCGTGGGTGCTGACAAACGCACCGATGTGGCGGTGGTGAAAATCGAGGCCACGGGCCTGACGGCCGTCAAGATCGGTGACATCAACCGCCTGCGCGTGGGTGAGTGGGTGATGGCCATCGGTTCTCCATTTGGACTGGAAAACTCGGTGACCGCGGGCATCGTGAGTGCCAAGCAGCGCGACACGGGTGACTTTCTGCCTTTCATCCAGACGGACGTGGCGATCAACCCCGGAAATTCAGGTGGCCCACTGATCAACATGCGTGGCGAGGTGGTGGGTATCAACAGCCAGATCTACTCGCGCTCCGGCGGTTTCCAGGGCATCTCGTTTGCCATCCCGATCGATGAAGCGGTGCGCGTGTCCGATCAATTGCGGACCAGTGGGCGTGTGACGCGAGGTCGTATCGGTGTCCAGATCGATCAGGTCAGCAAGGACGTCGCTGAATCCATCGGATTGGGCCAGTCCAAGGGCGCCTTGGTGCGTGGCGTCGAACCCAACTCTCCCGCGGCCAAGGCGGGCGTCGAGCCGGGCGACATCATCCTGAAATTCGATGGCAAGGACATCGACAAGTCGGTAGACCTTCCGAGACTGGTTGGCAATACCAAGCCCGGCAGCAAGAGCAGCATGACGGTCTTCCGACGAGGCAGTCAACGGGAGCTTTCCGTCATCGTGGCCGAACTGGAGCCCGAGCGCACGGAGGCCAAGGCGGCGACACCCGAGCCCACCAAGCCCCAGTCCAGCAATGCCCTGCAGGCACTTGGCCTGAGCCTGACCGAGCTGACGGCGGCGGACAAGAAGGAACTCAATCTCAAGGGGGGTGTGCGTATCGCGTCCGCCGACGGCGCCGCTGCGCGGGCCGGGTTGCGCGAAGGGGATGTCATCGTGGCGATCGCCAACAGCGAGATTGCCAGCGTGAAGGATGTTGAGGCCGCGCTGGCCAAGGTGGAGAAAGCCCGCCCCATCAATGTCCTGTTCCGGCGTGGTGAATGGGCCCAGTATGCGGTGATCCGCGCCTCGCGCTGACTTCGGGTCCGTGTGTCAATAACCCCCTGTCCCGATTGGGATTGGGGGTTATTTTTTGGGGTGGCCGATTCACCACACCGGGTTTTCCACAGTGCGGATATTTCTTGAGTGATGAATTGTTAGTGAATGCTCACAATCTTTGGATGTCTCATGACGGAATTCGCTAAAATGGCACCTATTCTGAACAGATTCCCGTGTTCATGCGCCACCTCGATCCACGATGTGGAAGTGGCACGAGAAGCCCCCATGTCATCCACAGACGGTGCACATGTTGCCCGCATTTTTCTGTGGATTATCTGTGAATAACTTTGACGTTGCTGCGCTGCAACAGGGTGACGACGCAGGTTCGGAGGTGTGCATTCCGGGCTTTTTGCCTACAATGAAACCCCAACTATCGCAGTTGCCATTGATTGTTGGTTACGGGCGCGTCAGCAGCTGACGCGCCCTTTTTTATGGCCGCACGTTCCTGTCCGAACCTGCGGTGTTCCTCTCGTGCCGAGCCGCTTTTCCTGATGAAACACATCCGCAATTTTTCGATCATCGCGCACATCGACCATGGCAAGTCCACCCTCGCTGATCGCATCATTTCCTTGTGCGGGGGATTGTCTGACCGTGAGATGAGCGAGCAGGTGCTCGACTCCATGGACATCGAGAAAGAGCGCGGCATCACCATCAAGGCGCAGACGGCGGCGCTCCGCTACAAGGCGCGCGACGGGCAGGTCTACAACCTCAATCTGATCGATACCCCGGGGCATGTCGACTTCTCCTACGAGGTTTCCCGATCGCTGTCCGCATGCGAAGGCGCGTTGCTGGTGGTGGATGCCAGCCAGGGCGTGGAGGCCCAGACCGTGGCCAATTGCTACACCGCGCTGGATCTGGGCGTGGAAGTGGTGCCCGTGCTGAACAAGATGGATCTGCCCAACGCTGATCCCGACAACGCCAAACGCGAAATCGAGGACGTGATCGGTATCGATGCCACCGATGCCATCCCCTGCTCGGCGAAGACAGGCATGGGGGTCGAAGACATTCTCGAAGCGGTGGTCGCGCGAATCCCCTCGCCCAAGGGGCAGCCCGACGCGCCCTTGCGGGCCATGATTGTCGACAGCTGGTACGACGCCTATGTGGGGGTCGTGATGCTGGTGCGTGTGGTCGATGGACGTCTGCTCAAGGGCGAGCGCATCAAGATGATGGCGACCAACACCGTCTACAACGCCGACAACCTGGGTGTCTTCACGCCCGCCAACGAAGCGCGCGAGTCGCTGGAAGCTGGCGAGGTGGGCTACATCATCGCCGGCATCAAGGAGCTGCAGGCGGCGAAGGTGGGTGACACCATCACGCTGGAAAAGAAGCTGCCCAACAACGCCGGCCCGGCCGCAGAAGCGTTGCCCGGTTTCAAGGAGGTGCAGCCCCAGGTGTTCGCGGGCCTGTACCCGACCGAGGCCAACCAGTACGATGCCTTGCGGGACGCGCTGGAAAAGCTCAAGCTCAACGACGCATCGTTGCACTATGAGCCTGAAGTCTCACAGGCGCTCGGATTCGGTTTCCGTTGCGGTTTTCTGGGGCTCCTGCACATGGAGATCGTGCAGGAGCGGCTGGAGCGCGAGTTCGACCAGGATCTCATCACCACCGCGCCGAGCGTGGTCTATCAGGTGGTCAAACCCGATGGCGAGGTCATCATGGTCGAGAACCCGTCCAAGATGCCTGACCAGGGGCGTATCGAGGAGATTCGCGAGCCGATCGTGACGGTGCACCTTTACATGCCCCAGGAATATGTGGGGGCGGTGATGACGCTGGCCAACCAGAAGCGTGGCCTGCAGATCAACATGGCGTACCACGGCAAGCAGGTCATGCTGACCTATGACATGCCGCTGGGCGAGATCGTGCTGGACTTTTTCGACAAGCTGAAATCGGTCAGCCGTGGCTATGCATCCATGGACTATGAATTCAAGGAGTACCGGGCGTCCGATGTGGTGAAGGTGGACATCCTGCTCAACGGCGAGAAGGTGGACGCCTTGTCCATCATCGTGCACCGCACCCAGGCACAGTACCGGGGCCGGGCGGTTGCAGCCAAGATGCGTGAGATCATCAGCCGCCAGATGTTCGACGTCGCCATTCAGGCGGCCATCGGCGGTAACGTGATCGCCCGGGAAACCATCAAAGCGCTGCGCAAGAACGTGCTGGCAAAATGCTACGGCGGTGACATCACGCGCAAACGCAAACTCCTCGAAAAACAGAAAGCAGGCAAGAAGCGCATGAAACAGATCGGTTCCGTTGAAGTGCCCCAGGAGGCTTTTCTCGCCATTTTGCAGGTGCAAGACTGATGCAGGCGATCATGGGAACGATCACTGCGGTGATCCTGGCGGCGTTCGCTGCGTACGCGGGCGCCTGGTACACCGGTGTGGTGGAGGGCAATTTCGCTGTCCTGCTGATGCTGGCCACGGTAGTGACGGGCATTTACTGGGTGATCGAAAAGCTCGTTTTCCTGCCGCGCCGCCGCCGCGCTGCACAGCAGTTGCTGGATGAACACAACGTCCGCAAAGAAGCCTTGCTCAAGCAGGGGTTCACGCACATCGAGGGCGATGTGGAGAACGCGCGCCAGAAACTGCTGGCCCAGCCCTGGTGGCTGGATTGGACCGCCGGCCTGTTTCCGGTGATTCTTGCTGTCTTTGTGCTGCGCTCCTTTCTGTTCGAGCCCTTCAAGATACCGTCTGGCTCCATGATCCCCACATTGCGGGTGGGTGATCTCATACTGGTCAACAAATTCCACTATGGAGTGCGGATGCCCGTGTTCAACACCATGCTCTTCGAGAATCACAAGCCGCAGCGCGGCGATGTGATGGTGTTCCGCTATCCGCCGCAACCCAGTCTGGATTACATCAAGCGAGTGATCGGGGTGCCGGGCGACGAGGTCGCCTACCTGAACAAGCAGATCACCGTGAACGGCAAGCCGGTGCCACGCGTGGCACAGCCCGAATTCTTCGACAGCGAGACCATGCGTTACGCGCGCCAGTTCCGCGAAACCCTGGACGCGCGAAGCTATAACACCCTCAACGACGATGACCGCCCTGCATTCATCCAGGGCACCACGGAGTTCCCCTTCAGCAATGCTTGCCGCTACACCGTCGAAGGTGTGACCTGCAAGGTGCCTGAAGGTCACTATTTCATGATGGGTGACAATCGCGACAACTCCCTGGATTCGCGCTATTGGGGCTTCGTGCCCGAGGCGAATATCGTGGGCAAGGCCTTTTTTGTCTGGATGAACTTCGGGGATCTCGGCCGCATCGGGTCGTTCGAGTGATTCAGCAGTTTGGTTTCAAGGGGATGAACAGATGAAGCTGAAGCGACAACAACGGGGCCTGACTTTCGTGGGCTTGCTGATCGTGGGCATCCTGCTGGCGTACACAGGCGTCATCCTGGCGCAGGTGGCCCCAACATATGTTGAGTTTCTTGCCGTGCAGAAGGCCGTCGACAAGGCGGCCGCAGGCAGCACGGTTGCGGAAGTCCGAAGCATCTTCGACAAGGCCGCGCAGATTGACGACATCACCAGCATCTCCGGCAAGGACCTCACGGTGGGCAAGACGGGTGATCGCGTGGTGGTGTCGTTTGCTTATCCGCGCGAAATTCATCTGGTCGGACCGGCCTTTCTGGTCATGAAGTACGAAGGCCGTTCCAAGTGACTGCCATAGACGGGCGGCGCCCTGGCGGGCGCTGGTGCCATTGAGCCCCGAATTGCTCGCGCTTCAGAAGCGCCTTCAGCATCCGTTCGCCAACCCGCGCCTGCTGGAGCGTGCGTTGACGCATCGCAGCTTCACGTCCGACCACAACGAGCGGCTGGAGTTTCTGGGTGATTCCGTGCTCAGCCTCGCCATTTCCGGCCTGCTGTTCGAGAAGCTCAATCAGCTGCCCGAGGGGGATCTGTCGCGCGTGCGGGCCAATCTGGTCAAGCAGGACACCTTGTTCCGCATTGCCGGCGAACTGGGTCTTTCCAATTGCTTGCGCCTGGGCGACGGTGAAAAGCGTTCCGGAGGACACAAGCGGCCCTCCATCCTGGCCGACGCGCTGGAGGCTGTGATCGGTGCCGTCTATCTCGACGCGGGTTTCGAGGTGGCTGCCGCTCTGGTCCAGCGGCTGTTCAGTGGCATCGAACTCAACGCGCAGATGAGTGCCATGGGCAAGGATCCGAAGACCGAATTGCAGGAGTGGCTGCAGGCGCGCAAAATGAAGCTGCCGTCCTACCGGGTGGTGGCCACCCTGGGTGAGGCACACAAGCAGACCTTCGATGTGGAATGCACCGTCATGGAGACGGGGCACAGCGAACGGGGTATCGGTGCATCGCGGCGGGCCGGTGAGCAAGCCGCCGCCGCCGCCATGCTGCAACATCTGACCCCCGGAAATCCGGCTTCTCCATCGGTGGTGCCCCGCACCCCCCAGTCCTCCTGATTCATGCCAGACCCTTCTGCCCAGTCTCCTGCCAACCCCGACCTGGACGCCATGCTGGCCAAGGTGCTGGGCAAGGACACGGCGCCTGCTCCCGGCGCTCCGGACGCTCCTGCTCGTCCATCGGCGGACATCGAGGTGGACCCTTCGGCACAGCGGTGCGGGTTTGTTGCCATCATCGGCAAGCCCAATGTCGGCAAGTCCACCTTGCTCAATGCGCTTGTGGGACAGAAGGTGAGCATCACCTCGCGCAAGGCGCAGACGACACGCCACCGCATCACGGGCATCCGCACCGTTGGGCCGACGCAGTTCGTCTTCGTGGACACGCCAGGTTTCCAGACCCGTCATGGCAACGCGCTCAACCGGGCCTTGAACAAGACCGTGCTGGGAGCGGTCAACGATGTCGACCTCATTCTTTTCGTGGTCGAGGCAGGCCGTTTCAATCTGGCCGATGCCAAAGCGTTGTCGGCCTTGCCGCCCAAGGTGCCCGTCATGCTGGTCGCCAACAAGTTCGATCTGGTGCACCGCCGGGGTGATCTCGCACCGTGGCTGCGCTCCATGCAGGAGCGCCACCCCTTCGCCGAGTTCGTGCCGATGTCGGCCAAGGCACCCAGGGACATCCAGCGTCTCTTCGCGATCTGCGAGAAGTACCTGCCCCAGCAACCCTGGATGCACGACCCGGATGATCTGACGGACCGCAGCGAGCGCTTCATGGCCAGTGAAATGGTGCGCGAAAAGCTGTTCCGGCTGACGGGCGACGAGCTGCCGTACACGTCCACTGTGGTCATCGACAAGTTCGAGGAGGAAGGCGCGCTCAGGCGCATTGCCGCCACGATCGTGGTCGAACGCGAGGGGCACAAGGGCATGGTGATCGGTGAAAAGGGTGAAAAGCTCAAGCGCATCGGCACCGAGGCACGCCAGGAGCTGGAGAAGCTCTGGGACTGCAAGGTGTTCTTGGAGCTCTGGGTGAAGGTGCGCTCGGGCTGGGCGGACGACGACGCACGCGTGCGATCGTTCGGCTACGAATAAGCCCGCCCCACCCCCACGTCGGCAAGGCCGGATGGCATGGCCCTGAAACGTTTCTCTGACGAACCCGCCTTCGTCCTGCACCGTTACGACTGGAGCGAGACGAGTCTGGTGCTGGAGGTCTTCACACGCCGCCATGGCCGCATTGCCATGGTGGCCAAGGGGGTGAAGCGACCCACTTCCCAGTTTCGCCCTGTGCTGTTGCCTTTGCAGCCTCTGCTCGTGTCCTGGAGCGGTGATGCGGAGGTGCGTACGCTCAAGGCCGCACACTGGCAGGGAGGGCACGTCATGCCCACTGGCGATGCGCTGATGTCGGGCAGCTACCTCAACGAACTGCTCATGCGTCTGCTGGCCCGCGATGACCCTCACGAGCGGCTGTTCGGCCACTACGCTGCGGCCGTGCAACTGCTCGCGGAAAGAGGTGATGCGCAGCCGCTCATCCTGCGCGCGTTCGAGCTGCTGCTGCTGCGCGACGTGGGCCTCCTGCCCGACCTCGGCCAGGAGAGCAACACGCTGGCCGAACTCCATCCACAGCGCCGATATGTGCTGGTGCCGGAGAGCGGCCTGGCCCCTTCAGGGGTGGACGATCCGCATGCGCTCACGGGCGAACAGTGGCTGGATCTCCAGGCCGCGATGGATGAGCCTGCACCCTTTATTCCGACCCTGCGTGCCTGCGCGGCCTGCCTGCAAGCGGTGCGTGTGCCTTTGCGCAACCTGCTGCACTACCATTGCGGCGTGCGCGTGTTCAAGACCCGCCAGTTGATGCTCGACGTGCAAGCCATGACGCGGCCGCCAAGGCCTGTGGGTGGTGATGCAGTCCCTTCAGACAATCTTCCTGCCGCGACCGAATCATGACCGAGGCCTCCCGCTCCCCGCTTTCCAGGACCGCCCTGTCGGTGAATCTCAACAAGGTGGCTCTGGTGCGCAACACGCGGCATCTGGGCATTCCTTCGGTCACGAGGGCTGCAACGCTGTGCCTCGAGGCCGGTGCACATGGCATCACGGTGCACCCCCGACCAGATGAACGCCACATTCGGGCGCACGATGTGCACGACCTCGCGGCGCTGCTCAAGGCATGGCCTGACTGCGAGTTCAACATCGAAGGCAACCCGTTCCACAACCTCATGGGTTTCGTGCGTGAACTGCGGCCACAGCAAGTCACCTTCGTGCCCGACAGTGAGGGGCAATTCACCAGCGACCACGGATGGAGTTTTCCCGCCGATGCCGACCGCCTGCGTCCTGTCATTGCGCAGGCCCGCGAGCTGGGCGTGCGTGTGAGCCTGTTCATGGATGCCGATCCGGCTCAGATGGCCGCCGCCAGGGCCGTGGGGGCGGATCGGGTCGAGCTCTATACCGAGCCCTACGCCGCCGCGTGGCACACCTCCCGGCGTGATGAGCAGCTGCAGCGATTCAAGGCGGCTGCACAGGCCGCACTGGACGCCGGCCTGGGGGTCAACGCGGGGCACGATCTCAATCGGGAGAATCTCACGGCTTTCGTGCGCACCGTGCCGGGCGTGGCGGAGGTTTCCATTGGTCATGCCCTGATTGCAGACGCGCTGGAGCTCGGTTACAGCGCGACGATTGCCGACTACAACCGCTGCATCAACGACGCCTTCGCTTCATGATCTACGGCATCGGAACCGACATCTGCGACATCCGGCGCATCGAAGCCGTGCTGGAGCGCCAGGGCGAGCGTTTCGTGCGCAAGGTGCTGAGCGATGCCGAGATTGTCGTCTGGCAAAAGCGCAGCGCGCGCTGGCCTCAGCGCGGCATGCGGTTCCTTGCCACCCGTTTTTCGGCCAAGGAAGCTTTCTCCAAGGCGATCGGCCTGGGCATGCGCATGCCGATGACCTGGCGAGGCTGCGAGATAGGCAACCTGCCCAGCGGTCAGCCCGTCATCGTGTTGCACGGTGAACTCAAAACCTGGTTCGAGTCGCAAGGATTGCGTGCCCATGTCACCGTGACCGACGAATCCGACTACGCCGCCAGTTTCGTGGTGGTGGAGCGCGACTGAGCGACGTCTTCAGAACGACCCCATGCATTCACACGCACCTCTCATCATCGACGTGGCCGGACACAGCCTCACTACCCTGGATCGCCAACGCCTGGCGCATCCGTTGGTGGGTGGCGTGATCCTGTTCGGACGCAACTGGAACGACCGTGGACAACTCACTGCGCTGTGCCGGCAGATCAAGGCAGTCCGGCAGGACTTGCTCGTCGCGGTGGACCACGAAGGTGGCCGTGTGCAGCGTTTCCGCACGGACGGTTTCACGCACGTGCCACCCATGGCCGCGTTGGGCGAGATGTGGCTGCGCGGTTCCAGAGCCGGCGACGCAGACGGTGCGGCGGCATTGCGGGCCATGAACGCGGCGACCGCCGCGGGTTTTGTGCTGGGCGCTGAGCTGCGTGCCTGCGGCGTGGACCTTACTTTCGCACCGGTGCTGGACCTCGATCATGGGGAGAGCTCCGTGATCGGAGATCGCGCTTTCGGGCGCGACCCGCGCATGGTGACCGTGCTCGCGCAGGCGGTGATGCACGGCCTGTCGCAGAGCGGCATGGCCCATTGCGGCAAACATTTTCCGGGCCATGGCTTCGTCAAGGCCGATTCGCATCTGGCGATTCCGGTGGACCACCGAAGCCTGAAAACCATTCTCGCCGATGATGCAGCCCCCTATGGCTGGCTTTCAGCCAGCCTCCAGGCAGTGATGCCTGCTCATGTCATCTATTCCAGGGTGGACAAGCGCCCGGCCGGTTTCTCGGCCTATTGGTTGCAAGACATTCTTCGGCACCGCCTCGGTTTCACGGGTGCGATCTTCAGCGACGATCTCAGCATGGCGGCGGCGCGCCAGATCGAGGGGCGTGAGGTCAGCTTTACCGATGCCGCGCTGGCTTCGCTGGACGCGGGCGGTGACATGGTCTTGCTCTGCAACCAGTCGGTGGTGGCGGGAGGGGCGCCGATCGATGAGGCGATCGACTCGCTGTCCCGGGCCGTACTGGAAGGGCGCTGGACACCCAGTGCTGCCAGTGAAGAGCGACGCCTAGCGTTGTTACCGCGCGCGCCAGCGCCGGAATGGGCGGCATTGATGGTCAATGAGCGCTACATGCTCGCGTTGTCTCTGCTCCCAGGCTGACCACGGCGAACGCCCTGCCAGAAAGCACCTCAGCGGTCGAGGCCGAGTTTCTCGAGCAGGTCCGAGACCAGCTCCAGCCGCAGCAGCGGGCTGTCGAGCACCATGAGGCGCTGTTTGAGTTCGGCCGGTGCTGGCAACAATTCGGCCCAGCGGTTCGCCACCCAGCCGCTGTCGTCCCATTGGTACGGTGGTCGCAACGGCAGCTGCTCCAGGCTGCGCGCGTCGCGCTCCTGCAGGTTCTGCAGCAGGCGCTGCAAACGGTCACGGGTGTGGGCCAGGTGCTCCGGTACCGGTACGACCGCCTCGGGTTCGTCCAGTTGCACGTCCGCCACCCACAGGCCAAGAGGCAACTGGTTGCGACGCTGCACATGGAACCGCTGCAGGCCTTTGCACTGAATCATCATCAGGCCGGGCTGGGGTCTCCCCAGGCTTTCGATCTGTGCCAGGGTGCCCACAGGATGAAACACCTCTTTCGCGAAGCCATCGCCGCCCGGTGGGGCATTAGGGTCAGCGCGCCGCACCTCACTGCCCTCGCTCAGGCAGACCACTCCGAAGGGCGCGCCGGTCCTGTGGCAGCGGCCAATCATGTCAAGGTAACGCACCTCGAAGATGCGCAAAGGGAGCCAACCCCCTGGGTACAGAACCGTTTGAAGCGGGAACAGCGGGAGCTGTGAGAGTGTGAGCGCCTCAGCCCCAGGCGTGGAACTCAATCGTCGACCACCGCATCGGCGCTCTGGCGTTGCAGCATGGCCAGCGTGTTGGCCACCGATGCACGCAGTTCACGGCGGTCGCAGATGAAGTCCACCGCACCCTTGGTTTGCAGGAACTCGGCGCGCTGGAAGCCCTCGGGCAGCTTCACACGGACGGTGTTCTCGATCACCCGCGGACCGGCAAAGCCGATCAGCGCCTTGGGTTCGGCGATCACCACGTCCCCCACGAAAGCGAAGCCGGCACTGACACCCCCCATGGTCGGGTCGGTCAGCACGCTGATGTAGGGCAGGCCCTTCTTGGCCAGACGGGTCAGTGCGGCATTGGTCTTGGCCATCTGCATGAGCGAGAGCAGGCCTTCCTGCATGCGGGCGCCACCGGTCGCCGTGAAGCAGACGAAAGGCACCTTCTGTGCGATGGCTTCTTCGACGCCGCGCACGAAGCGCTCGCCGACCACCGAGCCCATGGAACCGCCCATGAAGTCGAATTCGAAACAGGCGACGACCACGCTGAGGCCGTGCACCGCCCCGCCCATGACAACGAGTGCATCGGTCTCGCCGGTGGTTTCCAGCGCGTCCTTGAGGCGTTCAGGGTACTTGCGGCTGTCCTTGAATTTCAGCGCATCGACTGGCAGCACTTCCTGCGCGATCTCGTAGCGGCCTTCGGCGTCCAGGAACGCATTGAGGCGCGCGCGCGCGCCGATGCGGTGGTGGTGGCTGCAATGCGGGCAGACGTTCTGATTCTTTTCCAGATCGTTCTTGTAGAGCACCGCTTCGCAGCTTGGGCACTTGATCCACAGGCCTTCGGGCACGCTGCGGCGCTCCGTTGGGTCGGTGGGAGTGATCTTGGGGGGAAGCAGTTTTTCTAGCCAGGACATGGTGTTTCTCCGTGCGGCGGCACCAGGGCGGGCGCCACCGTGAATTATGCGTCGAGTGCTTTCCGGATGGTGCGAAGGAACTGGATGGCCACCGCCACCACTTTCTCGTGCGGCTCGTTCTCCAGAAGCTGGATGATCTTGCTGCCGATCACGACCGCGTCGGCGGACTGGCCGATGGCGCGAGCGGTTTCGGCATCGCGGATGCCGAAACCCACGCCCACCGGCACGCTCACATGCGAGCGGATGCGCGGCAGCATGGCCTCGACCTGGCCCACGTCCAGCGTGCCCGCGCCGGTGACGCCCTTGAGCGACACGTAGTACACATAACCGCTGGCCACCCGTGCCACCTGCGCCATGCGCTCGTCGGTGGAGGTGGGGGCGAGCAGGAAGATCAGGTCCATCCCGTGTTCGCGGAGTGAAGCGGCGAACTCCTCGCATTCCTCGGGCGGGTAGTCGACGATCAGCACGCCGTCCACGCCTGCGGCACTGGCGTCGCGCACGAAGGCACCTGCCCCGTGCTTCTGGTCGTAGCGCTCCACCGGGTTGGCATAGCCCATGAGCACCACCGGCGTGGTGTCATTGCGTTCGCGGAAGCTGCGCACCATCGCCAACACCTGCGTCATGCCGATACCCAG
>QFCS01004978.1_pt1 | contig 33605 bp, 30 predicted proteins | sample 3576561 | NCBI WGS metagenome assembly QFCS01 | reverse complement strand
TTAAGATATAATCTACTAGTTTATTATGAGCTATTTTCGAGCGAACCAAGGCGAATTTTGCAGCCATAGTCTAAACGCCTAAGGCGAAAAATTCAACGAAGGTGCAGCCGAAAAGAGCCATAAGAAACTAGTAGATTATATCTTAAACAGGCTCTAAAGCTAATAAAACCGGGGACTTATTTATGGGTCCCCGGTTTAAACAATCACGCTTCATTCAAATATTTAATTAATATCCGGTATTCTGCGGGTATTTAGGTCCTTCTGTTACCAGATCGATCTGCGATTGCGGTATCGGTCTTAACATATTAAACGGTTGTACACCAGCAGCTGCTTCGGTATTGTGTAGTTGAACCCTTTCCACCAGTTTTTTGGTACGGGCAAGATCCCACCAGCGGCAGTCTTCTGCATAAAGTTCGCGGCTTCTTTCATCCAGAAGGAAGTCGAGTGTAACCTGTGCAGCAGTAATCTGCTGTGCCACAACAGCTGCAGCGTATTCAGCAGGAGTTTGTCCGGCTTTCAATGCTGCCCTTGTTCTCAGTACATTGATCATATTTGCTGCATCCTGTAATGTTGCACCACCTCTTAGAGCTGCTTCTGCGGCTATCAGGTATACTTCAGAAAAACGGAAGAGTATGTATGGTCTGTCTGAGTAGTCGTTCATGTGACCTCTTGTAGAGTCATCGAATTTGCGAACGCTTGGGAACAGTGCTGCTGTATATTTTACAGTAGATCCAGGGAGGTGATCAGGCTCAAGGATAACTCCTTTAAATCTGGCACGCTCTGCAGGTGTTACCACTCTGTCGGCCATCCAGATAGAAGTATCTACGCCATTGATCAATACACCACGTGGTGTAGTAGCTCCTGTTGTTCCGGTTGCAGATTCAGGAGTAGAATTTGATAACCAAACTGTTTGGAAAGTACCTTCATAACGTGAGTCTGTAGCTCTGTTTGCAAATGCCACATCCATAACGTATTTGGTATTTGGTCTGAGACGCACGAATGGACGACCATTTCTTGTATCACGAACGGTTACGTTTGCGCCACCACCAGCTGGGAAGTTGGCATTCAGTGTAGGATAGTTAGGTCTCCAGAAGAAGTTTGCCTTGTTTTCACTGAAGCTGGTAGCACCTGCACCTACTGCAGAGTTCTGACCGAATTTCAGGTCTTTGGTATGGTCAATAACCATTAATACTTCTGAACTGTATTCATTTCCTTCTCTGAATACATTACCGAAATAAGGTAACAGGTCTAAACCATAAGTTGCCTTGTTATCGATGATACTTTTAGAGATGGTATATGCCTGCTGATAGTCGTTCGCTTGTGCAGCAGCAGACCAGCCTCTCCATAAATAGGTTTTAGCGAGCAGGAATAATGCAGTTGATTTAGTAGCGGGTTTACCTGTACCAGGTGCTGGTAAGTTTGGTAAATCGGCAGATGCTTCTGTAAAGTCTTTGATGATCTGTGCATACAAATCAGCAAGTGGTGCAGGAGCATCGGCTGCAGAAGCTGTAGTACTAAAGGTTGTGTGCAATGGCACCTGACCAAAAGTAGTTACGAGGTAGAAATAACAGAAACCGCGCAGGAATTTAGCCTGTGCCAATAACTGTGTTTTTGTTGCAGCAGGAATATTGGCATTGGCACCATATTCCAGTACCCCGTTGGCGGTATTGATATCAATAAACAAAGTATTCCAGAAACCTTCGTAGTTATTGGTATTACTTCTGATAACCGGGTTATTGTAAACAAACCAGTGTACAGCTCCGTTATCTACGGAACCACCGCGTAAACTTTCATCAGTTCCGCTGTTGAATAACTGGGTCCAGATCTGAGTGGCCCACTGACCTCTGAAACTGGAATAGATACCCGCTATCGCGCCCTGAATACCATCATTGGTACTAAAGAACGAGGGAGTAAATCCTGTTCTGGGTTGTTCCTCCAGTAGCTTTTTACAACCGCTGGCAGTAAAAAGTACAATGCCAAGGAAAAGGCTGTATTTTAATATTTTATGTCTCATTAAATTAAATTTTAGCAATTAAAATTTCACATTGATACCGAAAATAATCTGACGTGTTGGAGGAACACCCATACCAACAGTGATAGCACGACCAGCAACAGCAGTTGCACCACCACCTTGTGTTCCTACAGCATTACCATTACCATTACCCTCTGGATCAATACCCAGACCATCTCTTACAAGTGGAGCCCATAAGATGAATGGATTCTGTGCTGATACATAAGCTCTCAAAGAAGTGATACCGGTTTTTGCCAGCAGTTTACTTGAGAAATTATAACCAAGATCAATAGTTCTGATTTTGATGAATGAACCATCTCTGTAAGTAAGGGTAGAAGTAAATGGAAGACCATCTACAGCAGCATCAGGCTGAGGGAAATCGTTGGTTGCATTTCTTGGTGTCCAGTAATCAACTTTTTGTTGGTTCACACGGCTATTCAGGAAGAATGGATAACCTGCGCCACCACCATCAGCAGACAAGTAAGTAGCAACTACTGTTTGACCGAAACGACCAAACATAACGATGTTCAGATCAAAGTTTTTGTATTCAAAACGGTTCGTTAAACCCGCAACAAGTGTTGGTTGGAAATTACCTACTACACTTCTGTCAGCGGCTGTGATAGCATTGTCTTTGTTCCTGTCTTCAATTTTGATATCACCTGGTTTTGCACCATATACAGCTGCCTGAGTGGCTTCGCTAGTTTGCCAGATACCTAATTTTTTGTAGTCAAAAATTACGGTAACAGGGTAACCAACAAACCAACCATTACCTAAATCCTGTGAAAGGTTATTCTGTAATGCATCGATACGCTCTCTGTTGAAGAACATGTTCAGGTCAGAAGTCCAGGTAAAGCCTGTTCTGCTCTTAATGTTCACACTGCTTAAAGAGAATTCCATACCATAAGATGAAGTACGTCCGGCATTGGTTAAGATTGAGTTGGTACCATTACTACGTGGCAACTGACGTTGTAAGAGGATATCTGTTGTTTTGGTATTATAGTATTCGATAGAACCACTCAAACGATTTTTAAACAATGAGAAATCAACCCCGATATTTAAACCAGCTGTTTTTTCCCAGGTAAGGTTCGGGTTAGGACTTGTATTGATTGAATAACCATTTACATAGTTCGTTCCGATATTGGTTCCTTGTCCGAAATTGTAGAAGCTGGTTCCTAAACTACCCAGGGTAGTATAAGGGTTGATACCGGCATTTGAGCTGATACCATAACCTGCTCTTAATTTCAGGCTTGAAACAAACTTCACATTCTCCATGAATTTCTCTTTGTCAATATTCCAACCAGCAGAAACGGCGGGATAAGTTACCCACTGGTTTCCTGGAGAAAGTACAGAAGCTCCATCTGTTCTAACGGTAGCGGTGATGCTATACTTATTATCGAAAGTATAGATAGCACGACCCATATAACCAATTACAGCAGACTCACTGAAGTTACCACCTTGTGGTGTAACAGTATTAACCTGCTGCCAGTTATAGTCTTGCATGAAGTCTGCAGGTACACCAACACCATTAAATTGTTGTGCCCTGAAATGGTTCTTCTGAACTTCCTGTAAGGCAAGTACCTGTAATTTATGTTTGGTACCGATGTTTTTGTTGTACTCTAATGAGTTGTTCAACGTGTACTGCCATCCTTCTGAGTTAGCAGTGCTTAAGCCAGCGTTTGCTACGTTGGTGTTAACATTGAATACGGTATTTGGACCAGTATAGTTGCTGTTGAATGTCTGTGACCAACCAAAACCGAATGTTGATTTAAATTTCAGGTCTTTGATGATACCCACTTCTGCATAAAAATTATGCTGAACCTGGTATCTGCGCTGAAATGCTTTGATGAGGTCGTTGTTACCTATAGAGGTAAGTGGGTTGATCTGCTGATCATCCACACCCTGGCTTGAAGCCGGACGGAAATTCAGCGTACCATCATCATTATATGGTTTGAACAATGGTCCGAGTCTTGTACCCGCACCATATGCGTTTGTTCCAAGTCTGTTTGATCTTAATAAAGTATTGAAACTGGTAAAACCAACTTTAAGGCGATCAGATACTTTATGATCGATATTTACATTGAATGAGAAACGCTCCAATTTCTGGTCGGTAATAATACCAGTTTCCTGATAATAACCCATACCAAAGAAATATTGCGTTCTATCATTACCACCTCTAACATTAAGGTCGTGACTGGTTCTTAAACCAGTGGTAAGTAAAAGTTTCTGCCAGTCTGTGCTTACACCTGCTGCGAGGTTTGTTTGTTCAATCGGGCGAAGTGCATAGAGGTTGGCACCAGCAGTGGTTGAATTACCTTCAGCGGCATCAGCCTTGAACTGGGCATATTCAGCACCATTGAATAAACGGTAAGTATTAATAGCGCTTACCACACCTACATAACCATTATAGGTTGTTTCTGGTTTTCTGGAAGAGCTACCACGTTTGGTAGTAACGATGATTACACCGTTCGCACCACGAGAACCGTAGATAGCAGTTGCAGATGCATCTTTTAAGATATCTACACTGGCAATGTTTTCTGGGTTCAGGTCGTTTACGCTACCGCCGTAAACCATTCCGTCTACTACGATCAATGGGTTATTATTACCTGTAATTGAACGGTTACCACGAATTCTGATTTCACCACCTGCGCCGATTTGTGAGCTGTTGCTTACAATATCAACACCTGCAGCGCGTCCTTGCAACTGGTTAAAGATGTTTGGCGCTTTGATTTCGTTGAGGGTTTCGCTTTTAATGGTGATGGTTGAACCGGTAACATCTTTTTTCTTCTGTGTACCGTAACCAATTACTACTACTTCACCGAGGTCGTCAGTGATACTGGTAAGGCTTACATTCACTGTATTACTACTACCGACCGTTATTTCGCGGGGGGAATAGTTAACACTAGAAACTACCAGTACGGCACCACGTGCTGCGGCAATACTATAATTACCTGCATTGTCGGTGGTGGTACCGGTGTTGGTGCCTTTAACCTGTACGGAAGCACCTGATAAAGGCTCGCCGGAAGCATTTGTTACACGGCCGCGCACAGTGTTTGTCTGTGCAAGCGCATTGTCGGATATGCTAAGCAATCCCAACAATATCACTCCAGACAGCACCCATGCTTTAACCCGAAACAAGCTCTGTAAGATTTGTTTTGTTTTGTTTAGAGGCTTTTTCATATTTAATTATCGCTTTGAGAAGTATACATAATTATAGATAGGTTGTGTTGAGTAGCCAGAAAGCTATCCATCCCTAATGTTGAACTTAAAAGGATGCCTGTCGCGGATAGAAAAGAGACAGGATTGCTGTACCGCTGAGGTATTGGTATGATGAAGTAAGTAAGGTTGGGGAAACAGAACTGCCTGACCATCGTGCATATAGACGCGCACGATGCATGGAAGAGAAAGTGGCAAGTTCATTCTATTCATCATATAGCAGCAATTGGTCGTAGAACTTTGTTTGACAAAGTTTTTTATGCAATCCGTTGCACAAGTGTAAAAAAAACAATTATTCTGGTGCTGATTGCCTTTTCAGGCTATCCCCAGCTTATCCGGCACACTGCATACTTTCGTATGTATTGGCTTTTGAAATGCAGTGTGGATAAGGGTTTCACAGCTCTTTTACCACTATTGCTTCGGAATTGCGCTTGATTTTCGTTTGACTAATGTAAACAAATTTTTAATAAAAATGCAATCGCTTGCATAAATTTCTAAAAAAATTGCTTTTTAGCCCATTTTCGCCCACCCATCATAACCGGGATTTGAAAATTTCTCATTAGTCAAGCGCCACTTAGAACCAGACCAGCCGTATAATTCGGATTATCCGTTCAACTGAACGTACCCCGAATACTGCTTCAGTCAAAAGCCGCCTATCGTTTTACCATTTGAAGATGAAGACAAGACTGTTTTAGGACCAAAACGAATTAATTATGCCCACTCTTTGCATATTTTAACCCTGCTCACGCTTATAATAACCCATTAATCTCTCTGGTACTTCCTTTAGGCTACATTATCCCACCTCAAGCGTGTTGATTTATGAAATCGGTGGAATATATTCTGGATTAATTTTGCGATCCGGTTGACAATTGGATGACTAAACCAACTGATTTTTGTTCGAAATGATCGCTTTGCAAAATTTTTAAACCCGCAATTCATATGCCCGTGAACACTTTATGATTGATTTCTTTGTAAATTGTATTTAATATAAAAAGCCCTCGCAACCGATTGCAAATGAAGCCTAAAAAAGAGACTACGATCTATGATATAGCGGCACACCTTAACCTCTCATCAGCCACGGTGAGCCGCGGATTACAAGATCATCCCGCTATTAATAAGAATACCAAGAAACGCATCCAGGTTGCCGCCAAAGAACTCGGTTACCGACATAATAATTTCGCCAGCAACCTCCGCAAACAAAAAACCAATACCATTGGTATCATGATGCATGAGTTGAACAGTAACTTCATGTCTTCTGTACTTGCCGGTATTGAAAAGATTACTACAGAAGCCGGATATGATATCATCATTGCACACTCTTCAGAAAGCTATGAGAAAGAAGCAGCCAATGCCATGAACCTTTTTCATAAAAGGGTCGACGGACTAATCGCTTCTCTCTCCTTCAATACAAAGAACCTCGAACATTTTGAACCCTTTAATGAAAAAGGTATTCCCATCGTATTTTTTGACCGTGTGGAGGAACAAAGTGAGAATACCAAGGTAATTATTGATAACCAGAAATGTGGTTACCAGGCAACCGAGCACCTGATTGAGCAAGGCTGCAAGAGAATAGTATTGGTTACCGCCAACCTACAACGAAATGTATATGCCCAACGACATAAAGGTTATGTAGATGCGCTGAAAGACAACCATATACCCTTCGATAAAAGCCTGGTACTTATTAAAGACCTTAGTGAACAGGGCGGTAGAGAAGCCGCTATGGAAATCCTGAAAATGAAACCATTACCGGACGGTGCATTTATTACCAACGATTTCTCTGCAGCCGTATGCATGAAAACCCTCAAAGAAAATGGTATTCGCATACCGGAAGATATTGCCATTGTTGGCTTTAACAACGATGCCATCAGTAAAATCATAGAACCCCAGTTAACCACCATCCATTACCCCGGTATCGACGTAGGAGAAATTGCCGCACGTAACCTCATTAACCACCTGAAAGGGGTTTCTAATTTAAAACATACACAAACTATTGTGGTGAGGTCGGAATTGATTGTGAGAAAGTCTTCCTTGAAGAAAAAAAAATAGCGTTTTTTTTGAGCTGCAAGCTGATGCTGTATGGCGGCAATTAATTTTTGTAGACTGAAATCTTACAAGGAGCTAATGGAACACGGATTTATCATGATAGATCATGATAAATCTGCGTCCCATTTATATCCGCTGAAAAATATTGAAGTCCATTTTTTATAGGGCCCGCTACCTATCATTGAGTAAATCACCACCCTAAACAACTGCTAATAGCTAAAGGCTATAAAAAAATACTAAAATGCACCATCACCCTATTCTCTGCCTTAATCATGCCCTTCATCAGGTTTTGCCGAAGCGGTGTTTGCCAGTTGGCGCCGAATGAAAATTTACCGGTTCCGCTTTCAAGTCCAATGGTTCCCATGAGCAAATTACCTCCCGATAAATTTACTTGCAATTGTTGGTCGCTGTCTTGTGAGGATTGTTCATATTGTAAACCCATATTTGGTGCAAACAACCATTTTCCATGAACCCGGAATTTATAGTATGCCTGTAAACTATTGCTCCATTTATTGCCATACTTATACTGATAGTTGTTTACTGTATTTATCTTGTACATGGTATTAGCATTCAGTCCAAAATCCTGATATCGTATATCATACATGGCATGCACACTAAAATCAGTACTGCCTGTGCCTAACTGAAACAGGTTTGCATTTTGTACAGATGCATTTTTATCTGTCGGGTTATATTTTCCTGTTGCGAATTTAATAGAGCTACCTACCCAAAGACTTTGCACCAATAGTTTTGTATTGACTTGTTTTCTTGTATTGATCAACGGATAATATCCTGCCACACTTATATCGCCTATTCCCTGCTTTGCCTGTTTCAATCCCTGGTTATATTTTTCATTCAGGTGATAAGGCAGGTTTGCCATTATCCTGAAACGTTTTGAGATATTGAAGCCCATCCAGCTTTCTAAGGTTCCGTAATGCTCTTCGGTAGTGAGGTATGAAGCTGTACCACCTGTTGCAACATGCGTTAGTAATGCATTCGTCCGATATCGGATACCAAATACCTTTTGCTGAAAATCTGGAAGTATGCCTATATATGCATTGCCTACTCCGCACCCGCATATATCACATGCATAAACTTTTACCCTGCCCGATGCCATCATTATTAGCATACATATTATTATTCTGATTTTATAATTCATGGTTCTGACAATAATTTATTGGTGATAAAACTGCGATCGTTCAGTGTTTGTAAAAATGCCAATAGTGCTGTGCGCTCTTCTGTTGTAAGACTGATACCATTCACTAGTAAAGGATCGAGGTTAACGGTTGACTGCACCCCACTTACATAATGATCAAGAACTGCATCTAATGTGAGTAGCCTTCCATCATGCATATAGGGTGCTGTGTATGCCAGGTTGCGCAGACTCGGTACTTTAAACCTATACCTGTCTGTAACCTGTTGGGTAACGAGGTAACGGCCTTCGTCGTTTACCATTGATGGTGGTAAACCATTGTTTCGAAATGAATAATCTGTAAACAATGGTTCTACATGGCAGTTACTGCATTTTGTTTTGAATAAGGCATACCCTTGATTTTCAAGTGGCGTAAATACTGCTTGCTTTCTCATCACACTATCATACCGTGCATTAGCACTTACACAGATCAGCATAAATTGAGAAAGCGCTTTTAAAAAACGCACCCCGGTAATTTCAGGATCACCGTAGGCTTTTGAAAACAGGGTTGGATAAACAGCACTTGCTTTGAGTTTTTTCAGCACATTATCCATCGTTTCATCCATTTCCAGGTGGTTGGTAATGGGTGCTATGGATTGCAGGTCGAGATCGAATATGCCACCATCCCACATAAATGATGTATTCCAGGCAAGGTTCATGATGGGTGGACTATTACGCGTTCCCATTCTGTCGTAAATACCGTGACTCAATGCATGTCCGTGGTGCGTAAAAGCGGATGTTTGAATATGACAGGTTCCACAACTAATGGTATTGTTGGCAGAAAGAATGGGATCATAAAATAATTTCCTACCCAGCTCAAATGTTTCTTTATTTAGTGCATTGGTAGAAAAATGATAGGCCGGTGCAGGAAATCCTTCGGGTTGCACAAAGCCGATAAATGCATCGCGGATCACTTCCTTGCTGCACGCTACTAAAGCGGCAGCAAGGAAAAATCCGATGACCAACTGATTTCGTTTCATGGTTTTAGTTTTCAGTATGATCGTGTGTAAACATGAAGGCTGCATTGTTGGCCACCGGTGTTCCGGCAGTAGCTGAATGTATCATGGCTACCGATGCAAAGCTCATATTGGTTGTTCCGTTAAATGCCTTCAGCAAATCAGCAAACAAGTGTATGTTGGATGATTTACCAGCTTTTACTTTTGCGGTTCCTCTTGCAGAAAGATCGATGGTAATTTTTCTCAGGTTATTTACCGTTGGTGTACTGTAACCTCCAAAGCCACCTACATGATATGCAAAGTTGCTCCCATTGGCTGCTGTACTTGTTCCTTCTGCTTTAAAGAAAATATATCCGCTGTTCCATCCCCAGTACATATCGGCCGCGGATGTTGTTGGGTCTAGTACACCTGTGCGTTTCGATACATCCATGGTGTTTCGTAAACTGTCTACCCCCAACACAAAACTGAGGGTTTTATATTCCCCCTCGGGTACTTTTAAAACCGGCCTTGTAGATGATGAAGCAGATTCATCTATCAGAAAATAGCAACTGTCTTGCGGAATAGTATAGGTACTGCCATCTGCTTTTGTTAAGCTAAAGTTGCTTACATAATATTTCAGCTTGGTTACTTTAAAGCTCTCCCCTACTGCATTGTTATAAGTAGCGGTATTTAATTGCAGATCTGATGATCCTGCGATATTATCGAACTCTACAGAGAGGTTTCCTGTAAGATTACTATTGTATGGGTTGTCAGTTTCTTTTTTGCATGAGGCAAAAAGAATTACTGACGCAAAAATGATGCGTTTCATTTTGTATTAATTAAAATAAAGCAATAGAATTACTGATCGCTTGCGAACGAACGATTAAAATGCGGGACTATCAATGGTTGAGAATTGGGAACTTGTGTATGGTCCATGGACCATGGACTATGGACTATGGACTATCGACCATAAGCTCTTCCAACCTTTGATTCGCCTAATATGTACTGTTAAACCGTGGGTGGATGAAACACAGATTGTGCAATGCCAGAAAATTTTCCTGGCTGGTAGTAATCGAAATAAGTTGATCTTAATGTAGTAAGCTTTGTAAGAGAAGGATAAAATGATTTAGAAGAAAGCACCACTTCATTTTTATTATCTAACCTTCGCTCAGGATTCTGCTGGTCCTTTTTCTCTTCCGCTTTAAGTTGCTTCATCATCTGGCATTTACCATGACAAGCCAGCTGTGGTTTTGCTTTGTTCTCGCAGTTTTTTTCGTAGGCTGCTTTGTTGGTATAATAGCTGGTAACAATGGCTGCACGGTTAAATAACTGACAACTAAATGCCAGTAATATTATTGCCGTGAAGAATTGTTTGAGGAACAAGAGAAAAATTTTTGCAAAGATATATTAAGCATGATATGATTGAACTAAATGACTAAAATATATTCTCTTGAAATAAAGTCATAACCGACTTGAAAAAAAATTTATGAAATAGGAAACATCAATAACTAATAGATACACCCGCTCCAAATCCCATATCGCTGTCGTAATGCGATGAGAGAGATAGGTACTTACTGAGTATGTACCTAAAGCCGGTCATATATTCTTTATCTGTGTTCCACATAAAATTGAAACGAAGTCTGCTGCTGAGTGGCATATCTTCTCTCCCAAACTGAACCCTGATTTTTCCATCCATATCAACTCGCGCATCGGCTCTTAACAACATTGGTAATGTATATTGTACTCCTACACAAATAACTCCCCGTTGATCTTTTGTATTTATTTGCCCAAACAGATTCTTCTCAACCTTATCATGCTTTCGATATCGCCAATCGAAACCAAGGTATGGCATTAGCCACTGATTACGACCTACTAAACGGCCTACATGAAATTCATTTTCGAAACCCTGTTCCTTATTGGTACCCAAGCGCCATTCATTTTGAATCATCCACCTGGTATTGGAATACATAAGCTCACCATCGGAGCCGTTTGTTTCCAAACCAATTTGTGCCCCAAGGTAAAAGCGCCTATCGTCAGCATAAACTTTTCGTAAAGCTTTTTTTGCATCTGGTATTTGCGGATTAGGTGGTGAGTTTTCATAAGAAAAAATACGTCCCATGCCACTCATCATGTGATAAAGTATATGACAATGAAAATACCAGTCGCCATATTTTTCTGATGCATGAAACTCAATTGTATCGGTTTCCATTGGCATTATATCCAATACGGTTTTCAGCGGCGAGTAATCGCCCTGCCCATTCAGCGTACGAAAAAAATGTCCATGCAAATGCATCGGATGACGCATCATGGAATTATTGGTCAGTATGATCCTGATATTCTCACCTTGTTTGATCAATATTTTATCTGATTCCGAAATTGTTTTATTATTCAATGTCCAAACATACCTGTTCATATTGCCCGTTAGCTCAAATTTCATTTCGCGTACAGGGCCCTCGGGTAAAGTGGTTTTCTGTGGAGCTTTCAGCATGGCATAATTCAGGGTAACAATATTTTGGTTGCTGTCTACAATCTCCGGATACATCACCGTATTCATATCCATCTGTTGCAGGCTCATTTTCATACCCATATCATTCATCGTACCATCGGCATTCATCATATCGTTCATCATCTTCATTCCCTCGAAATATTTCAGCCTTGATAAAACCGGTGCGTACTTTTTTTCTCCCGAACCCAACCAGAGTGAGGTACTGCGTGTTCTGTCTTCCGCTGTTGCCCGTAACTCTACACTGCCCGATTCTGGAACCGTTACCAGCACATCGTAAGTTTCTGAAACGCCAACAATAAATCTATCCACTTCAACCGGCGTTACTTCAGCCCCATCATTAGCAATAACAGCCATTTTCCCTCCGCCATAACCAATCCAGAAATAAGTTGATGAACTACCATTGATGATACGAAGGCGAACCTTATCGCCAGGCTTATACGATGGTTTTACCTCCTCTGTTTTACCATTGGTAAACAGCGCATCATAATACACATCACTTACATCCATGGCCATCATACGTTTCCACTCATTCGTTATTTTTACGCCTAACTTCTTTTCTTTAATTGCCTGCCAATAATTTTGTGTGGCCCCCTTTTTAATGGCATACCAGTCTGTTGCATAATGAAGTGATCGTTCAACCTGGTTCGGATTTTCATCTGTCCAGTCGCTCAATAACACCACTTCTTCCGGAATATTGGTTTTTTCTTTCGGTTGAATAACAATTGCGCCATACATGCCACTCTGTTCTTGTAACATGGTATGCGAATGATACCAATAGGTACCATGTTGTACTATTGGAAACCGAAATACATGGGTACTATGCGCTTTAATAGGAGCAGTTGTTAAATAAGGAACCCCATCCTGTTCATTGGGCAATATCAATCCATGCCAGTGAATGGATGTTTCCATGTGCATCAGGTTATGCACCTGAATTTCTACGCTATCTCCTTCCGTGAAATAAAGTGTTGGCGCCGGTATACTGCCATTAATAGCAACTCCATTTGCTTTTTTACCAGTATAATTCACCACAGTATCTGTAACATATAAATGATACAACAGTTTATTACCTACCCTTGTAACAAAAGGCTTTCTATTACCTTGTTCCATCGCAGGCATGTACTGTGCTTTAACACCGGCGAATAATATCATCACAAAAAAGAAAAGAGCGCAGCGTTTCATCCTTCTATTGTTTAATGGTTTCTTTTATACTTCCACAGGTTAACATCATATTTCCATAATACGGGTTCTTAATGGGTTTTTCGATGCTTAACCAGGATGCTTTTTTCATCGGGCAATAATCCACATATAATTCTGCTTCGCTTAGTGAAGTGGTTTTCGCCAACCGTATCATCTGGTCAGATAGTGCGGCAAAAGCTTCCCTTTGCTGGGCTATTGACTGTTCTTTTAAGAACAGTTGTAAACTGCCTAACAGTTTCTCCTTTATCGGACTAACTGCTTTCCAGGTTTCTTCATCAACAGACTTTGACTGAATAGCTTCAAGTGCTGTTTTTAAATCTATTGCTGATTTTTTACTATTTGCTGCATTACCGGCCACCAGCTCATTTTTTAAACCGATGTAGTTCTTAAGCACATCCTGCATAGGCTTTAATTGTGCCGATACCAGTTGTGTAATAAACAGGAAAAAAAGTGTTACTAATTTTTTCATATAATGGTTTGTTGGTTACATAATAGTAAAGCAGTACCTGTTATTCAACAGGTGCTGCTTTATATCCGGCCTCCTGCACTGCTTTAATAATATCCGCCGCCTGCACTGATCCGTTCGTCTGAACCTCCAGAATTTTATCAGGATGCTGAATATCTACCTTCCAGTTGTCATTACCGGCTACTTTGTTGAGGTTGGGTGTAGCATTAGCCACACAACCCATGCATTTAATGGTTGTTTTAAATTGTAAGGTTTCCATGTTGCTTCATTTCATTATCTGAGGGAATATCCCATTAGATTGATAATGCAAAGCTAGTATTGGCTCAAGGCTGAATTGTTATATAATCGTTGTTCCGATGTATATAATTTTCCGAAACAGTTACAATTAGTCGTTGATTTTATCCAACGGTTTCCTTTTATTGTCTTTCAGTTGTTTAAAATGCGAGGGAGTAAGACCGGTTGTTTTTTTGAATTGTTGTGATAAGTGCTGTACGCTGCTGTAACCCATTTCAAAAGCTATTTCACTGAGACTTTTCTCATCATATATCAACAATTCTTTCACGCGCTCAATTCGCTGTAAAATTGCATAACGTTCAATAGTTATGCCTTCTACAGCCGAAAACAATGAGCTTAAATAGTGATAGTCCAATCCTGTTTTTTCTTCAAGAATTGCAGAGAGTTTCAGGTTGAATTCTTCATCCTGGCTACCATGTATCAATGATACAATGACCGTTTTGATGCGTTCAACCGTTTTTGCTTTCTTGTCATCCAGTAATTCAAACCCAAGCTCCTGCAGCCTGTTTCTAAGTATTTCCAGTTGTGTGGTATCAGGTTCTGTATTCAGGGTTATTTGTCCGAGTTGAATATTAGAGAGACTATGTCCGTTTTGTTCAAACAAATCCTTTACCACCATTATACAGCGATCGCAGACCATATTCTTTATGTGGAGTGTAACAGACATTGTACAAAGGTAAAATATTCCTGCCTGACTGCTAGCTTTCTCTATGACGGTCTATGGTATTAACAATACCGGAACAAAAAATTATATACATGTTATAACTAATTGTGTAAAAATACAACCAGTGGGTGAAACTAGCTTTGCAGTAAATATTTCTTTATGCAAACAGAACAGTCATCATCTTCCTTTATAAAAAAAAGATTTCCGGTTCTTGAAATGACCTGTGCCGCATGTGCCGTAAGTGTAGAATCGATGTTACAATCCGTTGAAGGCGTGAAAGAAGCCAATGTAAACTTTGCTAACCAGGATGCCTGGGTTATTTATGATCCCTCCATTGTCAGTCCAGAGAAATTTCAGTTAACGGTTCGTGCTATTGGTTATGACCTGGTTATTGAAGAAGACAACCAGCAACAGGCAAAAGAAGATGCTCAACAAAAGCATTATGCCCGTCTCAAAAAAAGAACGCTCTGGTCTACGGTTTTATCTATACCGATCGTTATAATAGGTATGTTCTTTATGGATATGCCTTATGCCAATTATATCATGCTGGCACTCTCCACGCCTGTGGTATTTTATTTCGGACGCAGTTTCTTTACTACTGCCTGGAAGCAGGCTAAATACGGGAAAGCCAATATGGATACATTGGTGGCCTTAAGCACAGGTATAGCCTGGGCTTTCAGTCTTTTCAATACTTTCTTTGCTTCCTTCTGGCATAACCGTGGTTTGCATCCGCATGTTTATTATGAAGCCGCGGCAGTAATCATTGCATTTATATCGCTGGGAAAATTGCTCGAAGAAAAAGCCAAATCAAACACTTCTTCTGCCATTAAAAAGCTGATTGGTTTACAGCCCAAAACAGTAACCATTGTATTAGACAATGAAGCAACACAGGAAATACCTATTGCTGCTGTACAACAAAATGCAATAATACTGGTGAAGCCCGGAGAGAAAATTCCTGTGGATGGTACAGTAACCAGTGGTAGCTCTTTTATAGATGAAAGCATGATTACGGGTGAGCCGGTACCTGTAGAAAAAAATGCAGGGGCTGCTGTTTATGCTGGAACCATCAATCAAAAAGGAAGCTTTCGTTTCCGGGCTGAAAAAGTGGGTGCTGATACTTTTCTTGCACAGATCATCAAACTGGTTGAGCAGGCACAGGGTAGTAAAGCGCCTGTACAAAAACTGGTAGATAAAATCGCCGGCATTTTTGTTCCTGTAGTAATGAGTATTGCCCTACTAACTTTTATCGTTTGGTCTTTTTCGGGTGTAGAGAACGGCTTTACCCTTGCGCTCCTGAATGCGGTAACTGTTTTAGTCATTGCATGTCCATGTGCTTTAGGACTTGCCACACCAACTGCTATTATGGTTGGTATTGGTAAAGGTGCTGAAAACAATATACTGATTAAAGATGCTGAAAGCCTGGAGTTGGCACATAAAATAAACAGCATAGTATTAGATAAAACAGGCACTATTACAGAAGGAAAACCGGAACTGAGTGATATCGTGTTTGCTGAAAATACGGATGAACAAAAAATGAAAAGCCTGCTACTGGCTATTGAAGCACAGTCTGAACATCCATTGGCAGAGGCCGTGGTTAGGTATCTTGAAAATGACCATACCACAAAGGTGATGGTTGAACAGATAACCAGTATTACCGGTAAAGGCATTCAGGCAAACTACCAATCGCATGTTTACCTCCTGGGGTCTCCGGTATTGATGAAGGAGCAGCAGGTAATAGTTGATGCTGCTTTAAGTGAAACCGTACAACGTTTACAGCAGCAGGCAAAAACGGTGATTCTTTTTGCAGAAGACCGGCAGGTGAAAGCAGTTATTGCCATTACAGATAAAATAAAACCCAGTTCAAAACAAGCTGTGGAGGCATTAACAGCAATGGGTATTGAAGTGTTTATGCTTACAGGCGATAATGAGCAAACAGCGAGGGCCATAGCAACAGAAGTGGGAATTACACATTATAAAGCGGAGGTATTGCCAGCAGATAAGGGCGCATTTATTGCTGCATTGCAGCAGCAGGGAAAAACTGTTGCCATGGTTGGAGATGGCATTAATGATAGTCATGCACTTGCATTGGCAGATGTTAGTATTGCCATGGGTAAAGGAAGTGATATAGCGATGGATGTTGCTAAAATAACCCTCATCGGTTCTGAGCTTACAAGTATCACCAAAGCAATCAGGCTTTCTAAGTCGACCGTTGCAACGATTAAGCAGAATTTATTCTGGGCATTTATCTATAACCTCATTGGTATACCTGTTGCTGCGGGTTTGTTGTATCCTGTAAATGGATTTCTGCTGAATCCTATGATTGCCGGCGCAGCAATGGCACTAAGCAGTGTAAGTGTGGTGGGTAATAGTTTGAGGCTAAAATTTTCAAGGCTTTAGTGGAGGTGGAATAATTTATCGTGTGAGTGGATGGAGTAATTTTTGGAAAGTCTAATAATTGTTGGTCAGGCGAGAGACAAACTCCTCTGGATGTAGATGAAAGATGTGTCTACATAGGTACTTCATACCGCTTATGACCCTAAAATGCCAATCAGCCTAAAGCATTCGATACATTGATCGGCTTTTATCAGTTTTGCAAACTGAAGATGAAGTCGAAAGTATATATACCATCCCAGTCTGCACTGAGCAGCTATATTACTGCTATATGGGAAACCCAATCGCAGGGTATTTCTAAAGAAATGATTTTACCAAAAGGGATGGTAGAAATGGTCTTCAATTTATCGGACCCCATGATGGGTATTTTACCTCATCAATCGAAAGCCAGTAATGCCCCCAACTGTTTTGTTCAGGGCTTAAATACACACCTGGTAAATGTTCGTTATTCAGGCGAACAGCATTTGTTTGGTATTAACCTGGAAACCTATATGGTAAAACCTTTGCTGGGAATATTGCCATCTGAGTGCAAGGATACTTTAATTGATCTCACTTTAATCAACCCGCTTTTTAATCAAGTCTGGCATCAATTAAAGGAAGCTTCTAGCTTTCAGGAAAGAGTGGCTGTTATTGAACATGTTTTCCCTGATTTGGACCAGGTAAAATGTACCAGGACACACCATTTCTGTAACATCTTCTCCAATTCAATGATGGAAGTGCCAACTTCTGTTGATATGCTTACCAAACATATCTGTTATTCTTCGAGGCAGTTGAATAGAAAATCTCAAAGCTTATTTGGACTAACCACTGAAGAACTCCTGATCCACAAAAAATTCCGGACTGCAGTATCACTCATGCATGATGATGCCAAACCATTGACCAGTATTGCCTATGAAGCCGGATTTTATGACCAGGCACATTTCTGTCGTGTGTTTAAAAATTATACCGGTATCACCGCTAAAGATTACCAGCTCCAAAAAAGCGATCTCCCCTTCCATATTTTTTCATGAGCTGACCAGAACCATGGACGATAGACCATAGACCATGGACCATAGACTATGGACTCCTATAACAAACATGTCCGATACGTACAATTTGAGTGATCGTAATATGGGCACCTTTGTACGAATAAATGACAACTACTATGTTCAAGAAAAAATTAAAAAAGACAGCTATGTATTTTCTCATTGTGCTGGCAGCCTATCTCGCTATTGGCTACTTATTGCATCTGGTAATCTTTCCGGAGAAAAAACCCGAAATCAGTAATTATTTTAAACCGGGCGATGTTTTTTATTCTACCCAGGAAAAGGTTAGTCAAACCGTCGTTAAACAGGAGAATGGATATGTGTACTGTGCCTCCGAAATTCAACCTTATGCGCCCGGACCACCCGTACATATTCATACCACATTTGATGAAGTGTTTGAAGTAACCAATGGCGAATTGAGTATACTGGTAAATGGTGAAGTAAAAAAAATACGCCCGGGTCAGTCGTTACATATTCCCAAAGGCACACCCCATAAGCCTTTCAATGAAACGGCAGATACCATTCGCACCAAAGACCTGATTGCATTTCCGGAAGAGTTTGCTTTTTACCTTGTACAAGTGTATGGTTTGCTAGATCATGATCCCAAATTTGGTAAATCTATTGGTACCATGTTTCAGATGACAATGCTCAACAGTTCAGGGTTCGATTCTTACCTGGATAAACCACCAGTAATTTTACAAAAGCTAACCGGGTTTCTGTTAACACCCGCCATCAGGCTATTTGGGTATAAGAGTTACCAGAAAGCGTATGATGTGAATGTGAGAAAGAAATAGAAGTAAAGCGTTTTGGAAAGTTTAGGAATTTTTCGAAAGGGTTCGATGGTATGAAAAATGCCACTGAGTACACAGAAGGTCACTGAATGTTCTCCGGTTTTAGTTGAATGCCTCACAATCCTATATCATTCGACCAAATAGCCGAATAGTTAGTATTAAGAAGGATATTTATAGAATGTGCGTGTTAATTGGTGTACTGTATAGGTACTTAACAGGCGATAAACTGGCAAAACACCTCAAACACATTGATTTTCCTCTTGCTAACTATTTCTCAGATGGAGTATAAATCGCTACACGCGCTCCACTCAGGAAAAAGAAATACATTATTGATTATCAAACAGTTGCGTAGGATTTTTTATGCCACTTACGACGCTCCGCCGCTTACAGATCAACTTTTTAAGTTCTAAACAATTTGTTACATATATATACGTTTTACTGAAAACGACCTAGTTTTGTAACACATAACATGACAAATACCAACCATATTATTGGCAATAATATTCGTTTGCTGAGGGAGCAAATGGGATTAACCCAGGCGGCTTTGGGTCAGTACCTGGAAGTAGCCCGGGAAATGATTTCTTATTATGAAAACGGAACGAGGTCTGTTCCTACGGAACAACTCAGCAAATTGGCTGATTTATTCTGTATAGAAGAATATGATTTTTATGAAGAAGATCCGGCAAAAAGAAAGCTGAATATCGCTTTTGCATTTCGTGCAGATGCATTGGGTGCCAACGACCTAATTGGTATTGCACAATTTAAGAAGATAGTCAGGAATTATGTGAACATGAAAGCGCAGATGGATCATGAATGAATTATTAACGGAGAAAGCAGCAAATGAGTTTCGTGTTGATAATGGGTTGGCTATTACCGAACCCATCAGGTTGAAAAGCCTGTTACAGCAACTTAATGTAATTACCCTTTTTACACCCCTCTCAGAAAACTTTTCCGGCATGGCTATTAAAGCCAATACCCAAAAAGAAACGGAACGGTTTATGCTTATCAACAGCAATAACTCCCTGGGTAAACAACATTTTACTATTTGTCATGAGTTGTATCATTTATACATACAACATGATTTCACAAGTCAGGTTTGTACTACTGGCTTATTTAATAAAAAGGCTGATAAAAACGAATATTACGCCGATATTTTTGCCAGCTACTTATTGTTACCAACCGATGCGCTATGGCGCCATATTCCAGATGATGAGCTGAATAAAAAAGACCTCTCACTTAGAACCATTCTTTTTATAGAACAGTTTTTCTCGTGTAGCAGAAGAGCTTTATTATATAGGTTAAAAAACCTCAACTTAATTAGCCCGGCTTCATACGAATCATATACGGTAAGTATTAAACGGGGGGCCCTTGAAAACGGGTTACCTATTGATTTATATGAAAAAGGTAACCACCATCTTGTAATTGGCGACTACGGCAGTATTGCTCGTATATTATTTGAGCAGGAAAAAATTTCGCAAAGTCATTACTATTCATTGCTCTCCGACCTTGGCATCGACACACGTAAATTAGAAGAAGATGAGCAGGGTGAGTTCTGAGCGTACTATATTGATTGACGCAGATGTAATAGTTCATTTCGTAGTTGCAGGAGAGGCCGATGCGATTTGTGAAATTTTTCCCAACAACCCCATTCTTTTACTCAATAAAGTTCATGCAGAATTACAAAGATGGCCCAATCCCCGGTTACTCGGAATAGTAAGCGATTTACTTAGCCGTAAGAAAATGAAACTGGTTGATTTTCCCGAACACAATGATGTTATAAAAAAGGAATACGCGTGGATAAAATCAAAAATGTTTAAGGGAGATGGAGAAAGTGCTTGTTTGGCTGTTGCACGTTACGAACAAAACATTCTTGCCAGCAGTAATCTGAAAGACATAAAGCCATATTGTCAAATGCATAAAATTGATTACCTCACTACCATGGACTTTTTATGCGAAGCTTTGCAAACAGGCTATTTTACCATAGACAAGTGTAACCTGTTTTTGAATAAAGTTCGTGCTTCCGGAAGTAAGTTGCCGGTAGTTTCTATGGCTGATTTTGTTTGTAGAGATGTACGCAGTATGCTTACGTTGTAAGACAAATACATATTTTATCTTCTCTTCCTTCCCATTTCACATTTATATTGCAATCCAACAAAGCCAAATCTTTATCAGTTGATCTGTGCACGGTTGGTAGAGATTTAAACCATAATCATTGGTTTCACCCTATTCAAAAATAACCTGCTCAAAATATTCTCTACCCAATGTGTAAGGAATTAATTTCTTATGCTGCAGTCGCCCGATTATTATCGCAGGGTGTGTATTGAACTGTTTTGCAAAGGCCCTTATTTTTTCTTCTCCTAGCGGGGCTGCATCCAATATTTCAGCTTCTTCTTCGGTTGTCAACGTCCACTTACAGGAAAATTCATCTGCTTCCCGTTCTTTCTGCATATCCTTATCGGAATAGTCGAGGTTTTCAAGGAAAATATCTTTTTTTCCGTGTAAGAGAATATGCCCGGCTTCATGAAAAAAGGTAAACCAGAAACTATCGTTCCTTTTGTAACGGCCCGATAACTGAATAAATGGTGTATCATTTAACCAGCGTGTTGAACCGCTGATGGGTGCTTTGCTAATGCAGGGTGTATGAACCACTTTAACACCAGCTTCCAAACATATTTTTTGCAAGCGGTTAAAGAACCCTTCCGGGTGTTTGGCCATGATATTCTTTATCTGTGGTAAGGCTTCCCTGAATTTCTTTTCTGAATAGTCATTCGCATGCAGTTCGGCTGCCTGTAACTCACCTTTGCGTAGCCAGGCCGATATGGCATAAGGCGCATTGGTTTGAGCCAGTGAAATTCGGAAGGCCACTTTCAACTGCTGCTTAAAATAATAGTCTTCCCAAGCGGTGTGGTTACTGAAACCAAAAAAAGCCAGCATCTCCATTGTTTTTTCCTGGATGGAACCAACTGGAGGTAACCAGCCTTTCTTTATCATATCAGCCAATGGAAATTGCTTTGCCCAAGCTACCGATTCATTTATTGCTGCTTTACGTTTCTCTCGGGCTATGTATTCATCGTAGCTTCTCTGGTGGTTCATCCAGAAGTTAGCAGGGATCTTCGTTACATTCTCAAATTGCACAGCCATATCTGGCGTAATAGAGCTCTCCCCCTTCATAATAGCAATGATGGTTTTTTCGGGTTTACCGGTTCTTAACGCAAATTCTTTTGGCCCCATTTCCATTTCTTCCAGCTTCTCCGTTAAAGTTTCTCCGGGATGCGGTCTTGACTGAGGAAAATATTGATTTTGCCTGGTCATGTTTATTTCTCTTTATGGTAGTTTATAATCTCTATTACTTCTATACCTGTAATTTCTAACCAGATATACTGGCCTTCTGCATTGGTGGGGATAGGGTTTTCATGAGGTGTGAAAACCAATCTGTACGGTTGATCCAAATCGCACCCCCATTGACCTTTTCGATTATTCCTAAGTTCATGATAGTTACCGGGCAAATTCCTGACTTCTTCAAGGTTGGCTGCATCTTCCAACTGTGTAAGCCTTCGTATGAGAATGGTGGCCCGAAGTTTACCAAACTCTTTCAGCATCTTCCGGTTATCATTAACCAGTTTTCCCAACTTCGTATCTGCAAAAGTAATTTTCACTGCAAAGGTATATATATTTTAGTTAACAGAAAGTGTAAGTTAAATAATTTAATTACTGCAGTGAGTATTATGATATTAATTAACATTATACGAATGGCTAATTATACTCTATTCTATTGATAATCATTTCAATAGGTGAAGTAGGTTTTTATAACTTATTCTGGAAGAAGTGGGGATAGCTTAGAGATTGTTGTTCGAAATGTTATAATATCTTTCAAAGAAGGTAATTAGTGTTTCATAAGTAGATACTATTATAAATTAATATGCCGTTATCCTAAGTTATTGGCTCAAATAGCAGAATAGCTAGTATTAATTAGGATATTTATAGACGCCATTTGAGCATTTTGTATCATAAAACGAGTTGAACAAACACAAGTTGGACTTTAACATCAAACACTAATCAATGAATTACAATGAAATCAAGCTGTTCCTAAATGAAAAAATGCGGATGTCGCATATTTACCAACCAGTGATGATTAAAAAATTATTAGATAAAGACGGGCAGGCAACAGACGTTGAAATAGCGAATGAACTACTAAAATTTGATCCCAGCCAATTAGAGTACTACCAGAACATTACTAATAACATGGTTGGTAAAGTGCTACGAAACCATAAAATAGTGGAGAAGAATAAAAAAGTTTATAATCTAACAGATTTCGATATGCTTTCTTCTGAACAGGTTGAAGAATTAAGGAGGATATGTGAACACAAAATTGATTCGTATATTAAGAAACGAGGTGATGCAATCTGGAATCACAGGAGAATGAATCGAAATGCAGTTTCAGGTACTATCAGGTATGAGGTACTAAAAAGAGCATCATTTAGGTGTGAATTATGCGGTATTTCAGCAGATGAGAAAGCATTAGAAGTTGATCATATTACCCCAAAAAATGTAGGTGGTGAAGATTCAATTAATAACTACCAGGCTTTATGTTATTCTTGTAATGCTACAAAACGTGATAGGGATGATACTGATTTCAGAGAAATGAAACATTTATATGACTGTCGCGACAGCTCTTGTTTATTTTGTACTATAGAGAAGAAAAGGGTTATTCAAGAAGATAATCTTTCTTATACTATTCGAGATAAATATCCTGTAACAGAAGGTCATAGCCTAATAATTCCTAAACGTCATTTTCAAAATTATTTCGAAATACTGCAGCCAGAAATTAATTCCATAAATGCTTTGATTATGGAAACTAAAGCCAGTCTCACGGCTTCTGATTCTTCTATATCCGGATTTAATATTGGCATTAATTGTGGGCGAGATGCTGGTCAGACAATTATGCATACCCATATTCATTTGATACCACGCCGAAAAGAGGATGTTTCTAACTCAACAGGGGGAGTTAGAAATATTATACCTGGAAGAGGTGATTACTATAAAATGTAATAATCTGTGAAGCGTGTAATACCTTGTATTAAGTTTTTAAACAAGCAATTTTATTAGAAAGACTTACAAAAATGCCTATTATTGAAATACTATTTGACAAGTTAAACACCAGAGAATTCAGTTTGCAGGTATCTGTAAAACTATAGGCCTTCTATTTGGAGATTGCATAACTTAACTGAAACGAAAGATCAAGAAGCTAGGGTATTCTAGATTAGAAATATGGAAAAAAGTAAGTTACTTTAATATATCAATTTATAATATGAGTGAGATTAATGAAATAACTCAAGCATTATTGAACTTTCGAAACGAAAGAGATTGGGAACAATTTCACAATCCGAAAGACTTATCAATAGCACTAGCTGCAGAAGCTGGAGAACTACTAGAATTATTTCTTTGGAAAAAACCTGAAGAGGCTAATCCTGAAAAAGTGAAAGAAGAACTGGCAGATATCTTTTCATTTGCTTTTCTTTTAGCAGAAAAGTATAAGTTGAATGTAACACAGATTGTAATGGATAAGATTGACATCAACAGTATAAAATATCCAATAGATAAAGCCAAAGGATCTGCAAAAAAGTATAATGAACTATAAGTTATGATAGTTTATCAAGCAAGTAAAAACAAGTTTCTTGATGATATATTTACCAACAATATTGAAAATATTGTTCTGGAAAATGTAAAACGAAAACTGAATCGAGGAGCAGGTATTTCTGAAATTAAATCATGGGCACATTCGCTTGTTTTTATGGATCGAATCATGCGGGATTCAGAAATTCCTGAAGACTGCGGTATTGCAATTGAATACCAAATACCTCAAACAGGAAAAAGAATTGATTTTATTATTACTGGTCAAAATATTAATAACACTGACTGTGCTATACTAGTTGAATTAAAACAATGGTCTGAAGCTCGATTAACTACCAAGGATTCAATTGTTGAAACTTATGTAGGTGGTAGAATGGGCGAACATACACACCCTTCTTATCAGGCATGGTCTTATGCAACGCTATTACAAGGTTTTAATGAAGTAGTTTATACTGAAAAGATTTCCTTGCATCCTTGTGCATACCTACATAATTATGTCGAAGACGATGTAATCAAGCATGAATTTTACGCAGACTATATTGACAAAGCTCCCATTTTTTTAAAAAGCGATGCATTAAAACTCAGGTCATTCATAAAAGAGCATGTTAAGTATGGGGATAAATCCAATATTCTGTACAGGATTGAGCATGGCAAGATTAGGCCTTCAAAATTATTAGCTGATAGTATCGCGAAAATGTTAAAGGGAAATCAGGAATTTGTGATGATTGATGACCAAAAAGTAGTGTATGAAAATGCCCTTGCGTTATGCAAACATTCGAGCGAAAGTAGTAAGCAAGTATTGATTGTTCAAGGTGGACCAGGAACAGGAAAATCGGTAGTAGCGATTAACCTGTTGGTTAGTTTAAACAAACTTGGGCTTTTGGCGCAGTATGTATCAAAAAATGCGGCCCCAAGAGCTGTATATGAAGCCAGGCTTACTGGTAGTATGAAGGCATCTGTAATAAGGAATTTATTTAAGGGCTCTGGATCTTTTATTGGCACAGAACCCAATTTTTTTGATGCACTCATTGTAGATGAAGCACATCGTTTAAACAAGTTTAGTGGGCTGTTTGGAAATTTAGGAGAAAATCAAATTAAAGAAATAATAAACGCTTCTAAGTTTAGTGTATTTTTTATAGATGAAGACCAGCGTGTAACATTAAAAGATATTGGTAAAAAAGAAGAAATAGCACTTTGGGCATTTAAAGCAGGAGCCTCAGTTACAGAGCTAGAACTTAGTTCACAATTCCGTTGTAATGGTTCAGATGGTTATTTGGCTTGGCTTGATGACATTTTACAAATTAGAGAGACTGCGAATAATGATTTTAAGGAAATCGATTATGATTTTCAGGTAGTGGATTCTCCGGATATGTTGCGAGATATCATCTTGGAAAAAAACAAAATAAATAACCGTGCCCGAATGGTAGCGGGCTATTGTTGGAAATGGGTAAGCAAAAAAAATCCTAATGCCTACGATATAATCTTTCCTGAATTCAATTTTAAAAGCAAATGGAATTTAGCTGTAGATGGAAGCGCTTGGATAATAAGTCCAAATTCAGTTAACGAGGTTGGATGTATTCATACATGTCAAGGACTTGAGGTAGATTATATTGGAGTAATTGTAGGCGAAGATTTTATTGTTCGTGATGGTCTGGTAATAACAGATGTAACTAAAAGAGCAAGTTCAGATAATTCAATAAAGGGTTACAAAAAGTTAATGAAGGACGATTCCGTTAATACAAAAAAGATGCTTGATCTGATAATAAAAAATACTTACCGCACTTTATTAACGCGTGGACTTAAGGGGTGTTATGTATATTTTGTTGATCAAGAGACTGGTAATTATTTTAAGAATGCGCTCACTATGGTATAGCCTAAAGTCAAATGAACCTAAATTCTTACTTTTCAAATGGTTTGAATAAGGGGAAGAATGGACTGCTTTTTAAGATTAGTCATTTCGTTTCTTTTTGCCATTCAGAGTAACACTTATAGTCTTGAGGTTTATTCATACTTGTTGCCTCATACTGACCGCACCTATGGCATACATTCTCTTGGTAATCAAAATTTTCATATTGAGCCCAAATTGAATAGCATTCACCACAATAAGGACGGTCTGGGTTATAGTCAATACGCTCCTCACACCGAATACAATAACCACGAATTACTTTTTTGTATTTCGCATGCTTGACATCGCTTATTTTTTTCTCGTTCTGATAAAGAGGTCTTTCTGTTTTACAAAGAGCAATTTGCTCCGACGATTGAAGAATTGATAATGTTTCGTTAACTGCTTTTTCAAACAGTTCCTTATCGTTATTCTTATCAATAAACACTCCCATTTCTCTATTATTTACCTCTGAAAACTCATACATATTCATTGAGGTAATGACCATTTTTGTTTCATTGAAATAGCATTTAGCATGTAAATTTTCAAAATAGAAAAGTTCAATGTTTCTCAGTTCTGCTAAAGAGTTTCTTTCATTAGGCTTTAGTTCATCTTTTCCATAAATTATTTTTATAAAAACTTTATTCGCTGATGCGTCTTTTAATCGTTCATAAAACGTCTTGGAAATTTGTAGATAAGGGGAAACTAATACGAGTTGAGATTTAGCCTCAATAATAATTTTCTCGACGTGATACGATGTTCCTTTTGTAGTCAGAAATTCGGCCATGTTTTATTAGTTTCAATTAATTCAGCAAGTTGGATCACTTTTGCTGACTTTGCTAATGGGTTGATTAAAATACTACCATTAATTGTAAACACCAAAAATGAGCGTTGAACCAATTTAACTATATGTCTATTGAAAGTTGTAAAAACAACAAAGGCCTTCAAATAAATGAAAGCCTTTGTGAAATTTAAGTGGGCCCACCTGGGCTTGAACCAGGGACCCCCTGATTATGAGTGGCTTATGGAGCGTCTAATCAATTGATTTACAACAGGTTCTTTTTAGAATACTGATCGAAAAGGCCAGTAGACGAACCTGAACATTGCGAGTTTCATTGCGACAATAGGCCTAAACTACAAATTGAGGCTTGTATGTCAAATGTCATTGGCAAGAGTATAAAAGAATTAGAATGATTAAAAATTTTGTAAGTTCTTTATGAAATATGAGCGAGAGATACCAATATAGATTATCAAAAGACCAAAAGAATGAGGTAGCTCAAAATCTAATTGATATTTTACAAAGCGATGCGACTATAACTAAACAAACTAAAAGGTTTATCGGTGATTGGATTCTTACTGGCCCCGAAGAAAAACGGAAGGCTTTTTACGATGTCTGGGATATAGTTTTAAAGAATTATTTACCAACAACAAGACCGATTTTATTTCGTGCCTGCGACAGAATAAGTAAAAGGGATAACATTACAAGTTTTACTGGACGATTACAAAGTGCAAGAAGATTTAGTAATGGCAGAGGTTATTTAATTATTTGTGACACAAAGGAACAACTTGAATTTGAAGAGGAATTTTATAAGGCTGGTGAATATAAGCATACGTTTTATCCTCTCGTTAATGTTTTAGTAAAAGCAAGAAATTCTGGGGGATGGGGATTCTCTGAAAGGCTGTTGAATGATTATATAGGTGAGGACGAATACATCATGAGAAATAACTTCGGTAACCACAGCAGCTTAAAATGGATGAAAAATAACTTTTGAAAAAGAAGTATAACGCGCAATTAACTTAAACTTTTAGAATGTCAAAAAAACTGCGGACTGAACCAATTTATATTGCGCCACGAATTTTTGGTTGGCTTGATGATCACAACCAAGCTCATGTCTTGGATAAAACCACTAATACAGAATTAGACCCTCATAATGTAGCACACAAAATAATTGTCTATGAAAGACAAGTTAAAGAATGGTTTTTAAATCCGGCGACTATTCTTTCCAAACAAAAAAACAAGGGTTTTATTGTACTGATGATATGCTTATCTTACGTGGAGGGTATAGAACAATACAGACGAGGGCTTAGTAGTAATGGCCGAAGCACCGTTTTTTTTATTTCTTCATTACAAAGAATTTATCCCGGTAGTTTCACGGATGTGCAATTGAGGAGTTTATATAAACAAGCACGATGCGGCTTATTTCACAATGGAATGGTTGAGGGTAAAATTATTATAAATAATAGCTATCAGCATAGTTTAGAATTCATCGGCGACACAGACATAAAAATTAGCCCTTCAAAGCTTCTACGAGATATTACAAACGATTTCGAGAGTTATTTGACAGGATTAAACAATAATCAACAAAGTCGTCAACGATTTAATCAGATGTATTCGAATGTTTAAGCAAAACTGAATACAACATCGGTTTTGCAAATGGTGGGCAGCGGAACTCTTTCCATTAGTTGTTGGATTTCTGACCCAACTTCGTTAATTTGGCTTTAACTTATCAAGGCTTCAGCGGCCAAGCCAGCAACAGGATATCTCCCCACCCTTTGCTAAGCCTTTATTGTTAGCGGTAGTAGCTGACGAACATGGCTATCTTAACCGAACAATCCTTATAGATATAGCATATATAAGTTTGCAACGAACACTTTCACTTAAAGATTTAAAACTTAAAAAATGGCAAGATGCACAGCACCCAGATATGGTCATCGAACAGCGAGTGGACGAGCGGCATGCCCAGCCTGTGGTGACGGCTACAGCGGCTATCGTGGCTACAGCAACTATAACAGCTACTCATACTCTTCTCCATCATCTTACTCATCGGGAAGTACCGATGGGGGCAGAAGCAGCGGCGGCAGTAGAAGTGTAATGCCACGTTGGTCGCGTGGAGGTTCTTCGGTTTTTTACACTTCTGCTGAAGTGCAAGCTCTCACACCAATTCGTCGCACTGTCGAGAGCCGGGCTACCGTACCTGACCTTAGAGATGTCTTTCTCTGTCATGCATGGGACGATAGGCAAGGTGCGGCTAAAGAGTTGCATGATTTGCTCGTGTCTAACGGTGTGTCCGTTTGGTTCAGCGAGAAGGATGTCGGCCTCGGAGTGCCGTTAATGCGAGCCATTGATAAAGGCCTCGCAAATTCGCGAATCGGAATAGTGCTGGTTACTCCTGCGTTACTTCTACGTCTTCCACAAGAGGGGATCGCCGACAAAGAACTTTCCGCGTTATTAGCGCGTGATCAACTTATTCCTATCGTTCATAATACAACTTATGAAGCTCTACGGGAAGTCAGTCCTCTTCTTGGTTCAAGAAGCGGATTGAGTACGTTGGAAGAATCAATGTCAGACGTTGCGGCCAAACTTGCCGAATTGGTTATCGTCGAACCAAATTGTGGAATCGCGTAAGCGCGTACTAATTGGGTATAGAGATTACAGAATGCTACTATCGCTACCATAAACATCGTGATTTCTGTTCACTATAGTTTGTCAAAACCTGCTTTTATAAAAATCATCACAATATGGATCAAACGAGTTTGCCGGATATTGTTTACAAATATTTCAATTGGCAAGATCCGCTGGCTAAAAGGATTTTGACTGAAAGAGAAATGTATTTCTGCAATGCAAACAGATGGAAAAATTTCGGCGAGTATGATTTTGATTTTAAAAAACCGAATCTAAAAGCGTTACATGAAGAAATAGAAAAAACCGCCTACCGTGTCCGCAATAAGGATTTTCAGGAGTATAGAAGGTGGGTGGAGCATCATATTAATTTGTATAAGATCGATATTGGTGACCCCTCTGCATTGTCACCTATAGAACTTGAGCTTTGGGAGGTTCGCGTCGTAAACGAGATAACTAAACATCGAGCAGCAGAGATGCTGGACAATACATCTGAATATGCAAAGTCAACGAGAAAATTTTTCTTTGAGCATACAGGTATTTATTCAACCTCGTTAATTAACAATTCTGCCCAATTATGGGGTTGGAAGCAAACATTTAAACATGTCAACAATGGTGCTGCAATTTGTATTGGATTGAACATGAATCGAATTAAGACACAACTTGATCAAGTAGGCAACTACAGTATTGGAATGGTAAATTACAAAGCTGAAAGGAATGAGGTAGAATTAGCGGGATCGGGTAGTCAATTTTTGATCGACCGTTTGAACCATATCACTTTAACATTGAAAGGAGACGCGGTTAAAGATTTATCTGACCAAGAAGAGTTGCGCATCCTGAAATTCCTAACTGGCGATGTATCTGATAAAAGCCCTGACCGATTTATGACTTTAGAGCCAGATGCAATTACTGAAGTGATAGTGCATACAAATACAAGCGATAATGAAAAAGAAGAAATTACAGCGATTGCTAGGCGTTTGGATTGTGCTGTGACCATTGCCAAAATTTAGCAATGCCAAGAGGGCCATCTCTCCCGATTCTTGCACCTTCAGTCTATTGGAAGTAAATTAAAAAATGTACATAGTTATATTTTAGTCTACCGATAGGTATAGTTAGAAAAATAGTAAGTCAAATGCTTTATGTAACGAGCCATATTTGTCAAATAATGGACCATCCTTTAGATATCTCTTATCCGCGAAAGCCTGCTGAGTAATAAACCCATCGTTCTGAGCTATTTGAAAATTATCGTATGTTATTTGACCTATCCGATCAACTGAATAATGTGGGTTCAGACTTATAAGTATAAGTTCTGTCCAAGGTTGTTTGAGCTTTGTAGTACGCCCTGATTTATTTTCAGCGGTTATTAACTTAACGGAAATCGAAGACCCTTCCGTACAAGTTAAATCAAACCCTTTGTTTATTTTATTCGTAACCTTAATAACTGATCGGTTTTGCTTTTGCAAGTATCGAAGAGCGATAAGTTCCCCTATCCTACCAACAAAATTGTCATTACCAGACAACTCCGGAATTTTGTTTGCCTCTAATAAGAATTCACGCCGGGCCTGTAAATATCTTTTGGCAAGTTGTATGGCGGGTTCGTAGGAGTATGACATTGGATGTTTAGTTAAATGATTTATCCTTCATCAGAATATATAACGGATGTAGTTTATCAAAGTCGCGTAATATAGTATCCAAAATTACACCCTCGTCAATTTTCGAATCATCTGGCGAATAGTTTCGACCCAACGTAAAATAGTAGTAGCGCCAGTCATCTTTCTTTGTGTATTCCCAAAGTTCATTCGCATCTTTAAATGATGTTACCAATCGTTCATCACCAGCAACGTCAATGAAATAAGGATCTCCTAAAGCAATGAGCATTACGTAAAATCTCGATCTATATTCCTCGGATTGCATTTGCTGCTTAAAATATTCCCTATCCTCTTCGCTGCCCCTATCCTTCCCTGGCATTAACCATATTCCGAAATCCTGCTGTCTTATAATAACCTGCACCCGAATAAAATCCATTGGTTTTGGCTCTTTATTGTTTGAATCCAATCCTCCTTTATACAATAATAATTCTTCTTTTGGTCTTCCATACGCAAGCCACATAGCCTTTACTTTGTTCTCTGGCTGAAAATTCGGGTCAATACTACTTACATAATGTATTGAATTTGGATGCGGGTGCCAGTTCCATCTCTTAATGTGTTCTACAAGTTGTTGATGTAACAACAGAAATTTATTCAAAACTTTTATTCGTTTCTCTTTTATAGCTCCATCCTCTAATGAAGCATTCTCGTTCGAAAACGTCAGATAGTCCTCTTGAGTGAAGTAAGAGTTTTGTAGGTTGAGATTTTCCCAATTGAAGGATCCAGTAATTAGATCGTTGAATTGTTTTTTTTCTTCTCTATTCTGTTTTTCTCTTCGTTTTGCAGCGAAGTATATCTTCTCATACTCGGAAATTATTTCTTTGGTCAGTGGAACAGATTTGTTTGAATATTTGGTAAACCATTCATCAATACCCTGAACGTCAGCTTCTGATGAGATCATGTAACTGAGTTCTTCATTTTTTTGAAAGCCTCCTAATGTAAAATTCCCTGAACCTATAAATGCTTTCTTTGCACCATCATTGAGAGAAAAAAGATAAACTTTTGGATGAAAGAAGTTGTTTGTAAATATTTTCATAGTCATTCGATCCGAAGCCAATGCCGCTTTCAGAACCTCTGGTGAGGTAGGCAGATCAAGACCTGTTATTATCTCAATTCGGCAAGAAGAAGATAATCGAGACACTATGAATTGAAATCCGGCATCTGATATAGCGGCAGATGCAATACGGCAATGAACTGTCCTTTGTAGGAGACTTTCCTTAATGAAAGGAACCGTCAGTTTTTGTATTAGCATAGGGAACTATTTTGTATAAATTGAGTGTGTACACTTAGCATTTTATTAGCAAAGGTAAGGGGGGCCATGTCGCTCGAATCTTGCATCTTCAGTCTATCAATCTGGAGTATGAAAATAAGTCCTTTTTCTGTCAATGTTCATTGAGATAAACGCTATCCTAAGGCTGGTACAAATGATTGTCCTCTACAGCTATTCATTAACCTAAAGACGGTTCAATTCAAAGTCGGTTTGAGACTGTATTGCACAGATAAAGAGTTTCAAGCCTTAAATTCTAAAGGTGGTTCGCAGGATGTAAAAGAACTTCGTCGAAAGATTGAAGATTATGTTCGTAAGGCTGAGATGATCCTGTCCAAACTTCCGAAACCTACGCGCGAAAGCTTTCAGCGTCTGTTTAAAAGTGAAACGGATATTGCCTTGTCTCACAAAACGGACATCGAATTCCTGTTAGGGATCAACTTTTGGAAAGTTTCGAAACTTTCCAAAAGTTAGCAGAGGCGAGCTACTAATTTATACAGCAAATACTTTTAACCCACAAAGCGAAGATGCAAGTCTTCGCTTTGTGGCCCATCTGGGCATGCTCTAAGGATATGTTATAATTAGCGGCAGTATTCCTTATTTCACCTTTCCTTTTACCCCATCAACCACCCTGCAGGCCCTATTTAACTTCAATATTGCCCGAATCATCTTCGGTACAACTGCACTATTTCATCATATCGAAAACAACCCTCAACACAAAAACAGTGTTCAACTGTGCAGATGATGTGTAGATGGTGTGTAGATAGCCCAAGGGAAACCCCTGAAAAACTACCATGGAAGCCGGGTATTGTTAGTTTCTGACAGGCTGGCCGAAAAGTGCTTTTTTAGTTTTGAAGGAGGGGGTGTGAATAGATAATAAAAAGAAAATGGTCGCCATTAGTAAAGTCTAATTTGCTTTCAGATATTAGTTGTAATTCACTATTTTTGCCGCCCGAGAGCAATTCGAAAGAATTACTCTGGGCCTATAGCTCAGCTGGTTAGAGCACCTGACTCATAATCAGGGGGTCCCTGGTTCAAGCCCAGGTGGGCCCAC
>QFCS01000218.1_pt1 | contig 33608 bp, 28 predicted proteins | sample 3576561 | NCBI WGS metagenome assembly QFCS01 | reverse complement strand
GCTGGAAACCGGAAGTTGGCTTGCGGCCTGCTGCAGTTGAAGACTTAAATCAGACATGGTGGTCCTGACCTAGAGACTCCCCCTATGAAGGGGCAGGGTAAGCGCTGTGCTCGTCAGACGAATTCGCGCGGGATGGGTGGGGTGGTGCGTCCCTCCGGACAGGGGCTGTCCGTAGTGAAGAGGTGTGGAGAAAAAAAGAGAGCGGATTGTACCCCGGGGGGGAATATCCCTGCCGGGCATAAAATGCCGGTTTCACCAGGCCATCTTCAGCACCCCAAGGCCGGGCCCATGCAGCCCGCCCCACCGCGCGGCGAAGCAAGTACCGCGGTTTGCAAAGAGCCTCAGCCCACAGAATCCATGCCCACACCTTCTCCCTCCCGCGCCCCCCGTGCGGCCCCTTCTCCCAATGCGCCCGCCAGCTACGAGGCGGCGCTGGAAGAACTGGAGCAACTGGTGGCCCAGCTCGATGCCGGACAACTGCCGCTGGACCAGTTGCTGACCCGTTACCAGCGGGGCGCGGAGTTGCTCGCGTTCTGCCGCTCGCGGCTGGATGACGTGGAAAACCAGATCAAGGTGCTCGAAGGCGGCACGCTCAAGCCCTGGGACGCGCCGTGAACGCCGTGCTCTCCGATACCCACGATTTCGTGGCCTGGCGCCAAGCGCAACAGGACGCGGTGGAACGCGCGTTGGAGCGCTGGGTGTCCGCCGACGCGCCCGCCGGGCTGGGCGACGCCATGCGCTACGCCGTGCTCGACGGCGGCAAGCGCCTGCGCCCGCTGCTGGTGCTGGCCACCTGCGAAGCGGTGGGCGGCCACGCGGCGGCGGCGATGCGCGCGGCCTGCGCGGTTGAACTCATCCACGCCTACTCGCTGGTGCACGACGACATGCCTTGCATGGACAACGACGTGCTGCGGCGGGGCAAACCCACGGTGCACGTGCAGTTCGGCCAGGCCCAGGCCCTGCTGGCGGGCGACGCGCTGCAGGCCCTGGCCTTCGAACTGCTGGTGCCGGGCGACGGCAGCCTGAGCGATGGCATGAGCGCGCGCCTGTGCCGCCTGCTGGCGCTCGCGGCCGGGGCCGACGGCATGGCCGGCGGGCAGGCCGTGGACCTCGCCAGCGTGGGCGTGGCACTCGACCAGCCCGCGCTCGAAGCCATGCACCGCCGCAAAACCGGCGCCCTGCTGCAGGCCAGCGTGACCATGGGCGCGGCCACCGGCACGCCCTCGCCCCAGGCCCTGGCCCTGCTCGCCGAGTACGGCGCCTGCGTGGGACTGGCCTTCCAGGTGGTGGACGACATCCTCGACGTTACCGCCGACTCGGCCACGCTGGGCAAGACCGCCGGCAAGGACGCCGCGGCCGACAAACCCACTTTCGTCTCCCTGATGGGGCTGGACCAGGCACAGGCCTATGCCGACCGCGTGCTGGCCCAGGCCCACGACACCTTGCGCCGCTCCGGCCTCGACCACACCGCCACCCTGCACGCCCTGGCCGACTGGGTGGGGCGGCGTGCGTCCTGAGGCCCGAAACAAGGCCGATCCACCATGACCCAAGCGCCCCCGCCCATGAATTCCCTGTTGTCGACCATCGAATCCCCCGCCGATGTGCGCCAACTCGCGCGCACGCAACTTTCGCCGCTGGCTGATGAACTGCGCGCTTTTCTGCTGCAGAGCGTGGCGCGGACGGGCGGTCACCTCAGCTCCAACCTCGGCACGGTGGAACTCACGGTGGCATTGCATTACGTCTTCAACACCCCCGATGACCGCCTGGTCTGGGACGTGGGCCACCAGACCTACCCGCACAAGATCCTGACCGGCCGGCGCGACCGCATGGGCACGCTGCGCCAGTTCGGCGGCATCAGCGGCTTTCCGCGCCGCGACGAGAGCGAGTACGACACCTTCGGCACCGCGCACTCGTCCACCAGCATCTCGGCCGCGCTGGGCATGGCGCTGGCCTCCAAGATCAAGGGCGAGCCGCGCAAGTCCATCGCCATCATCGGCGACGGCGCCATGACCGCCGGCATGGCCTTCGAGGCGCTGAACAACGCCGGCGTGGCCGAGGGCCGCCTGCTGGTGGTGCTCAACGACAACGACATGTCGATCTCCCCGCCTGTGGGGGCGCTCAACCGCTACCTGGCCCAGCTCATGAGCGGGCAGTTCTACGCCGCAGCGAAGAACGTGGGCAAGCAGGTGCTCAAGGGGGCGCCGCCCCTGTTCGAACTGGCCAAGCGCTTCGAGGAGCACGCCAAGGGCATGGTGGTGCCGGCCACGCTGTTCGAGAAGTTCGGCTTCAACTACATCGGGCCGATCGATGGCCACGACCTCGAATCGCTGATCCCCACGCTGGAGAACATCCGCCACCTGCTCGACACCGACAGCGGCCCGCAGTTCCTGCACGTGGTCACCAAGAAGGGCCAGGGCTACAAGCTCGCCGAAGCAGACCCCGTGGCCTACCACGGCCCGGGCACGTTTGATCCCGCGGTGGGCATCACCAAGCCCGCCACACCGTCCAAGACCACCTTCACCCAGGTCTTCGGCCAATGGCTGTGCGACATGGCCGAGGCCGATCCGCGCCTGGTCGGCATCACGCCGGCCATGCGCGAAGGCTCGGGCATGGTCGAGTTCGAGCGCCGCTTCCCCGCGCGCTACTTCGATGTCGGCATCGCCGAACAGCACGCCGTGACCTTCGCCGCCGGCCTGGCCTGCGAGGGGCTCAAGCCGGTGGTGGCGATCTACTCCACCTTCCTGCAGCGCGCCTACGACCAGCTCATCCACGACGTGGCGCTGCAGAACCTGCCGGTGGTGTTCGCGCTGGACCGCGCCGGCCTCGTCGGTGCCGACGGCGCCACGCACGCGGGCGCCTACGACATCGCCTACCTGCGCTGCATCCCCAACATGGCCGTGGCCTGCCCGGCCGACGAGGCCGAGTGCCGCCAGCTGCTGAGCACCGCGTTCGCGCAGAACCAGCCTGTGGCGGTGCGTTATCCGCGCGGTGCAGGTGCGGGTGTGGCCCAGCCCGCCGGGCTCGAAGGCCTGCCCTTTGGCCGTGGCGAGCTGCGCCGCAAGGGCCGGCGCGTGGCCATTCTGGCCTTCGGCACCTTGCTGCAGCCCGCGCTGGCCGCCGGCGAGAAGCTGGGCGCCAGCGTGGCCAACATGCGCTGGGTCAAGCCGCTCGATGTGGAACTGCTGCGCGAGCTGGCCTCGTCGCACGACGCCTTGGTCACAGTCGAGGAAGGCAGTGTGATGGGTGGCGCTGGCAGCGCCGTGATGGAGGCCTTGCAGTCAGAGGGCTTCGCACTGCCCGTGCTGCAGCTGGGCCTGCCGGACACCTTCGTCGACCACGGCGATCCGGCTCGGCTGCTGGCCGGTCTGGGGCTGGATGGAACGGGCATCGAACGCGCCATCCGCACGCGTTTTGGCAATCTGCTCGCGCCCGTGGTGAAAGCGGTCGGCTGAACTGCAGCGCCGGAGCGTGGAAAACGGGTTTACCCTGCACGCAGGCCCTTTGATGCAAAAAAGGCATCCCCTACAATCAGCCGCTCCATACCACCCACACGCAGCTGCGGTACTTCGCTCGCTGCGTGTTTCTTTATCCATCGATAAATGGGGTGTGGGGTCTATGTTCACAAGAAATGGGAATCAGGATGGGTGCACTTCTCAACTTCTCTCGGGCCATCGACAGGCTCAACGCCTGGGTGGGCAGACACGCGATCTGGCTGATCATGGGTTCCACGGTCATCAGCGCCGTCAACGCGCTTGTGCGCTACACCTTCAACACCAGCTCCAACGCCTTCCTCGAGATCCAGTGGTATCTCTTTGCCTGGTCGTTCCTGATAGCGGCCGGTTTCACGCTGCTCAACCGGGAGCATGTGCGCATCGATGTCCTCAACAGCCGTTTGCCCAAGAAGGCGCAGATTTGGATTGACATCCTCGGCTTCGCTTTCTTCCTCACACCGGTGTGCCTGCTCGTGCTGTATTACGGCATCCCGATCTTCATGGAGAAGTACACCTCGGGCGAGATGTCGGGCAACCCCGGTGGCCTGATCCGCTGGCCAGTGTGGCTGGCGATCCCGGCAGGCTTCATCCTGCTGATGCTCCAGGGCTGGTCCGAACTCATCAAGCGCGTGGCCTTCCTCACCGGGCGGGGTCCCGACCCCACGATCAAGGCCGGCGAGAAGTCTGCCGAGGAAGAACTGGCCGAGATTCTGAGCCAGCGCGATGCCGCCAAAGGCACGCCAGTCTCGCAGTAACCGGCCAAGGAATCGACGATGGAATTCATTGCGGCGAACTTCGCCCCGATCATGTTTGCGGGGCTCATCATCTTTCTGCTGCTGGGTTTCCCGGTGGCCTTCAGCCTGGGCGCCTGTGGCCTGGCCTTCGGCATCGTCGGCATCGAGATGGGCGTGTTCCCGTCTTCGGTGCTGGCCTGGCTGCCGCAGCGCCTGATCGGCATCATGGCCAACGACACCTTGCTCGCGGTGCCCTTCTTCACGCTCATGGGCCTGATCCTGGAGCGCAGCGGCATGGCCGAGGACCTGCTCGACACCGTTGGCCAGGTCTTCGGACCGATGCGTGGCGGCCTGGCGCTGGCGGTGGTTTTCGTGGGTGCGATGCTGGCCGCGACCACGGGTGTGGTGGCGGCTTCGGTCATTTCGATGGGCCTGATTTCTCTGCCCATCATGCTACGCTATGGCTACGACCGCCAGTTTTCCAGTGGCGTGATCGCGGCCTCGGGCACGCTGGCACAGATCATTCCGCCCTCGCTGGTGCTCATCATCATGGCCGACCAGCTGGGCCGCAGCGTCGGTGACATGTACAAGGGGGCCTTCATCCCGGCCTTCATGCTGGTCGGCTGTTACGTGCTCTACATCGCCTGCCTGGCCATCTTCAAGCCCGCCAGCGTGCCTGCGCTGCCGACCGAGGCGCGCATCTACCGCGAGCCCAATGGCAGCGGCGGCTACCAGTCGCTGTTGGTGCTGATGGTGGTCTCGTTCATGGTCTCCATCGTGCTGGCGCGCTACATGCCCGAAGTCCACACCTGGTGGCTGGGCCGCGAGGTGACCTCCGTGCCCACCGATGAGAAGGTCGTCGTGGCCATGGCTGGCGGAGCCTTCGTGGCTCTCGTGATGGCCCTGGCCAACAAGTACGCGAAGCTGGGCCTGCTCTCGCGCCTGGCCGAGCGGGTGACCTTCGTGCTGATCCCTCCGCTGCTGCTGATCTTCCTGGTGCTCGGCACCATCTTCCTGGGCATCGCCACCCCTACCGAGGGCGGCGCCATGGGGGCGATGGGCGCCATCATCATGGCCCTGATGCGCAAGCGGCTGGACATGAAGCTGCTCAAACAGGCCCTGGCCACGACCACCAAGCTCGGCAGCTTCGTGATGTTCATCCTGATCGGGGCCACGATCTTCGGCCTGGTGTTCCAGGCGGCCGATGGTCCGATCTGGGTGGAGCATCTGCTGGCCGACCTGCCGGGCGGCCCGGTTGGTTTCCTGATCGTGGTCAACATCCTGATCTTCTTCCTGGCCTTCTTCCTCGACTATTTTGAACTCTCGTTCATCGTGGTGCCGCTGCTGGCACCGGTGGCCGACAAGCTGGGCATCGACCTGATCTGGTTCGGCGTGCTGTTGGCGGTGAACATGCAGACCTCGTTCATGCACCCGCCGTTCGGCTTCGCGCTGTTCTTCCTGCGCTCGGTGGCGCCCGACAAGCCCTATGTGGACCGGGTGACCAACAAGGTCATGGCCCCGGTCACGACCATGCAGATCTACAAGGGAGCGATCCCCTTCCTGATCATCCAGCTGTTCATGGTCGGCGTGCTGATCGCCTTCCCGGGGCTGGTCACGGGCAGCCTCGACAAGGTCGGTGACTACGACCTCAAGGCCGTGGGAGAGCAGATGATGGAAGACCTCAACCCGGGCTCCGAAGGTGGCTACGGTGCGGACGAGCAGACCGCGCCGTCAGAAGAAGGTCAGGAGCAGCCCTCTGCAAAGCCGGAAGCGGCTGGCGAAGCAGGCCCCGACGCCAAGGCCGCCACGGAAGACGACCCCATGAAGGCCATGCAGGAAGCCCTCGGCCGCAAGTGAGCTCTGCCAGCGGCGTGCCTGCGGCGTGACGAAGCGCAGGCTGTCGAGGGAAAACCCTCGGCGGCCTTGCCCTTGAGACACGGCAGATATCAATAGAATCAAAAGACCGTTCTTCATCCCGGTGTGTGCCACGCAAGAGGCTGCGCCTTTCTTTCAAGCTTTCATCAAGCAATCCTGGAGCAATCTCAATGGATCGTCGTTCTATCGTGAAGAGTGCCGGCCTGGCCGGCGTGCTGGCCGCTGGTGTGGCACCGGCCGTGCATGCGCAAGCTGCGGTGCGCTGGCGCCTGGCTTCGAGTTTCCCTCGTTCGCTGGACACCATCTTCGGCAGTGCCGAGAAGCTGTCGCAGACCGTCAAGGCACTGTCGGGTGGCAAGTTCGAGATTTCCGTTCACCCAGCGGGCGAGTTGATGCCTGCCTTTGGCGTCGTGGACGCGCTTCAGGGCGACAACATCGACATGGCCCAGACGGCCGCCTATTACTTCACCGGCAAGGACCCTGTTTTCGCCTTCAGCTGCGCGGTGCCCTTTGGCCTGACCGCCCGGCAGAACACCGCTTGGAAGCAGCATGGCAATGGCGGCAAGCTGCTCGATGAATTCTTCGCTCAGTACAACTTCCGCACCGCCAGCGCCGGCAACACGGGCACGCAGATGGGCGGCTGGTACCGCAAGGAGATCAAGACTGCCGCCGACCTCAAGGGCCTGAAGATGCGCATGGGCGGCGGCGTGTTCGGCGAGGGCATGGCCAAGCTGGGTGTGGTGTCGCAGAACCTGCCGGCCGGTGAGGTGTACCAGGCGCTGGAGAAAGGCACGCTGGACGCGGCCGAATTTGTCGGTCCGCACGACGACGCCAAACTCGGCTTTCACAAGGTGGCTCCGTTCTACTACTACCCGGGCTGGTGGGAAGGCGGCGCCGATCTGGAGTTCTTCATCAACCTGAAGAAGTTCAACGCCCTGTCGGATGAAAACAAGGCCATCCTGAACGCCGCCATGGCCGTGGCCGCGACCGACATGACCGCCAAGTACGATGCCGTGAACCCGATCGCATTGAAGAAGCTGGTGGCCGAGAAGACCCAGCTCAAGGCGTTCCCCAAGGCGGTGATCGATGCCGGCTTCAAGGCCTGCATGGAAGTGTTCGCCGAGCACGAAGCCAAGTCGCCCACCTTCAAGAAGATCCACCAGGACATGCGCACCTTCCAGCGCGATCAGATTCTGTGGAACCGTTTCTCGGAGTTCCCGTTCAACCAGTACATGGCTGGCGTGAAGATCTGATCTTGAAAGCTGCACCTGCGGTCCGGCTCGACCGGGTCCATGGTGTATCTGGGCAGGGGCCCGCTGCGTGCAGCGGGCCTTTTCGTTCCCACTGACACCGTCTCGGTTTTTATGAAACTTGATGTCCGCATCCTGGATCCGCGTTTGGTCAGCCAGATGCCTTCCTACGCCACGCCCGGCAGTGCCGGCCTCGATCTGCGGGCCTGCCTCGACGCGCCGCTGGTGCTGGCGCCCAACGCGTGGCAACTGGTGCCGACCGGCCTGGCGATCCACCTGGCCGACCCCGGCTACGCCGCCATGATCCTGCCGCGCTCCGGCCTGGGCCACAAACACGGCATCGTGCTCGGCAACCTGGTCGGCCTGATTGACAGCGACTACCAGGGCCAGCTCATGGTGAGCGCCTGGAACCGAAGCGACGTGGCCTTCACCATCGAGCCCATGGAGCGCATTGCGCAGATGGTGATCGTGCCCGTGGTGCAGGCGGAGTTCAACGTGGTGAACGACTTCGCCACCGCGAGCGAGCGCGGCGCCGGGGGTTACGGTTCCACGGGCAGAGGATAAAAGACCGTCGTCGCGCGAGGCGGTCTGATCAAGAGGTGCCGCGGAACCGGCTTTGCCGGGCCACAGGCACCGCCCCCTTGAGGGGGACGCGCGCAGCGCGGCGGGGGTGTGTCCTGATCAGTGGAGTGTGTGGGGGCCGGGCGGCGTGAGGCCCGGACCCTGCAGTTCGTCGGGCGCGTCCACCTGCATGCGGAAGAAGCCGGTGCCCAGCGTGCCCTGGCCGATTTCGTCTTCCCGGGCCTCGCGCACCGCGTGCACCTTCAGGCTGATGCGCAGGGCGATGCCGGCCAGGGGGTGGTTGCCGTCCAGCACCACGTGCTCGGGGTAGATGTCGCTGATGAAATACAGGCGGTCCTTGGGGGCCGAGGGGTTGCAGCCCGGGGGCAGGCCCTCGAAACCCATGCCTTCTTCGATCTCGTCGGGCAGCAGGTGGCGGGGTTCGAGGAACAGCAGGCGGTCGTCGTAGTCGCCGAAGGCGTCGGCCGGCTCCAGGTGCAGGTCGATCGTGTCGCCCGCCGAGTGGTTCAGCAGGGCTTCCTCGATCTTGGCCAACAGGTCGTTGCCGCCCACGAGGAACTCCACCGGCTCATCGAGCACGTCGAGTTCTTCGCCCAGCGTGTCCTTGAGGGTCCAGGTCAGCGCGACCACGCATTGTTGGTTGATTTTCATCCGACAATTGTCCCATGCTCCATGCTTCCCCATCCAGCCCCCCCTCTTTGTCCGCCCCCGCGCCGGACCTGCCCTGCGACCTGCTCGGCGGCCTCAGCCCGGCGCAGTTCATGCGCCGGCACTGGCAGAAAAAGCCGCTGCTGATCCGCAACGCCATCCCGGGTTTCACGCCCTTGTTGAGCCGGCAGCAGCTGTTCGACATGGCCGCCGATGAAGCGGTCGAGTCGCGCCTGATCGTGCGCAAGCCCCAGGGCTGGACGCTCAGGCAAGGCCCCTTGACCCGCCCACAGCTGCCGCCGCTGCGCCAACCGGGCTGGACCTTGCTGGTGCAGGGTGTCGACCAGCACCTGGACGCCGCGCACGAGTTGCTCCAGCGCTTCCGTTTCGTGCCCGACGCGCGCCTGGACGATCTGATGATTTCCTGGGCCAGCGACGCCGGCGGCGTGGGCCCGCACTTCGACAGCTACGACGTGTTCCTGCTGCAGGCCACCGGTCAGCGGCGCTGGCGCATCGGCCGGCAGAAGGACCTGTCGCTGCAGCCCGACGTGCCGCTCAAGATCCTCAGCCATTTCGAGCCCGAGGAAGAGCATGTGCTCAACCCGGGCGACATGCTGTACCTGCCGCCGCGCTGGGCGCACGACGGGGATGCGGTGGGCGGGGACTGCAGCACCTACTCCATCGGTTTTCGCGCGCCGCAGCGCGGCGGCCTGGCGGGTGAACTGCTGCAGCGCATGGCCGACGAGCTCGACGACAACACCCTCTTTCGTGACCCGGGGCAAGCCGCCACCGCGACCCCGGCGGCCATGCCTGCCGCGCTCGAAGCCTTCGCGGTGGACGCCTTGCAGCGCCTGCTGGCGGAACGCGAGTCGCTGGCCTGCGCGCTGGGCGAGGTCATGACCGAGCCCAAGCCGCGCATCTGGTTCGACGAACCCGAGGGTGACTGGGCGCCGGGCGCCTTGCGGCTGGACCGGCGCACGCGCATGATGTACGACGAACGCCACATCTTCATCAACGGCGAGAGCTTTCGTGCCGGTGGTGCCGATGCCCGCCTCATGCGCGCGCTGGCCGACCAGCGCGCGCTGGACCAGCGGCAGGTGGTCCGCGCGAGCGAAGGTGCACAAGCCCTGCTGCAGGACTGGTTCGACGCTGGGTGGCTGCACCGCATCGAACCCGCTTGAGGCGCTGTGGGCGCCTCGTCAGGAGACCCGCATGACCGATCCCCTGGATGCTTCGATCGCCGCGCTGCCCGAAGGCCGGCTCTCCGGCCGCGTGGCCTTTATCGACCTGATCCGGCAGGCCTTCGCCACGGCGGCGCAAGAGGGCTGGCCGCGCATGGTCCTGTGCGACGCGGACTTCGCCGACTGGCCGCTGGGCGAACGCGATGTGGTGGCTTCGCTCAATGCGTGGTCGCAGCGCGGCCGTTCGCTGCACCTGCTGGCGCGCGACTACAGCGTATTGCGGCAGATGCACCCGCGTTTCGTGCAGTGGCGCAGCACCTGGGGGCACCTGGTGGAGGCGCAGGCCTGTGCCAGTGCCTCGGTGGGCGAACTGCCCAGCGTGTTGTGGTCACCGGCCTGGACGCTGCAGCGGCTGGACCCCCTGCGATGCACCATGGTGGTGAGCCGCAGCGCGGAGCGCCGCGTGGCCCTGCAGGAGCAGCTGCAGGAGTGGGCGCTCAAGAGCACGCCCGCTTTCCCGGCGTCCACACTGGGGCTGTGAGCAAAGGTAAAAACAACCCCTCTCACTTCTTGCACCAGGACGGGGCGGTATCATCCGCGCGGCAGGGGAGGGTTGTCACGTCAACCCACTCCGCTGGATGGCCTCCCGTCACACAACACCCAGGGTGCGTGGAACCTTTCCGAACCGGTCGTTCGACCGCCTGTCTTTCTCATCCATTGGAACTGTCATCATGAAAAAAACCATCCTGCTCGCCAGCCTGTTGGCCGCCATCGCCTTGACCGCCTGCGGCAAGAAGGAAGAGGCACCGGTCGCTGCACCGGCACCTGCCGCTGAACCCGCTCCGGCCGCTGCTGCGCCTTCCATGGCCGGCGCTGCCGAATCCGCCAAGGAAGCCGGCGCTTCCGCCGTCGATGCCGCCAAGGAAGCCACCGCTGCCACCGTGGACGCTGCGAAGGAAGCCGGTGCCGCCACCGCCGACGCCGCCAAGGCCGCAGGCACTGCCACCGCGGACGCCGCCAAGGAAGTGGCCGACAAGGCCAAGGAAGCCGCCGCCGATGCCAAGGCCGCTGTGAAGTGACCCAGCCCTGAGGGGCAGGCCCGCGCTGCGGGCCGGTCAAAGAAAAAGCCGCCCTCGGGCGGCTTTTTCTTTGGTGCGTGGCGTTCTTACTTGAGGTCTTCGGCCAGCAGTTTGGCAATGCGCTGCGCGGACGCCGAGCTGTCCGGCCGACCCTGGCTGTCGAGCACCGCGACGGTGGTCTGGTTCTCGACGCTCTTGACCGACACGCGGAAGCGCTCGGTCGAGGCCTCGGTCTTCGAAGCGCCGAACATCTTGGCGAAGAAGCCTGGCTCCTTGGCGTTGACCACGGGTTCGACGTAGCGCACGAAGTAGAGGCCCTGGCTGCGGTCGCGGTCTTCCACGGTGAAGCCCGTGCGATCGAGCGACAGGCCGACGCGGCGCCACGCGCGGTCGAAGTTGTCGTCGAACTGCACCACGGGCGCGTTGTTCACCATGGCGACACGCGCCGCGGCCTGCACCGGCGCGGTGGCGGTCACGGCCCGGGATTGCGCCTCGCTCACGCCGAGCTTGACCATCAGGCGGCGCAGGAACTCGGTTTCCAGCTCCACGTCGGCCGGGCGCGGCTGCCACACGGTCTGGTCTTTTTCCTTGGTGGAATAGACCTCCACCATGCCGCGGTGGCTGATGTAGATCTCGGTGCCGCCGTTGGCGGTGCGTTCGAAGCGGGTGCGGAAACGGTCGCGTTCGCCGGTGGAGTAGAGGTTCTCGAACACCTTGCCGATGGTCGAACGGATGAAGTCCTGCGGCAGCTTGGCGCGATTCTCGGCCCAATCGGTTTCCATGATGCCCAGGCCTTCCTGGTCGATGTCGAGCAGGAAACCGTTTTCCTGCCAGAAATCGCGCACCGGGCTCCAGAGCTTGTCGGCCGGGCGGCTCACCACGAGCCAGCGCTGGTTGCCTGCGCGCTCGATGCGCACGTCGCCCACGCTCACGGCGGCGGTGCTGGCGGCCGTGGCCTGCGCGGGTTGGGCGGTTTCATAGCCGCTGGCAGTGACCACCGAGCCGGGCACGTTGTAGCGCGAATCCCGGGTGAGCTGGCTCAGGTCGGGCGGCACGTCCAGGGTGCTGCCGCGCTTGGCGCTCTTGTAGTCGATCTTGTCTTCCTGCAGCATCGAGCAGCCCGAAACCACGAGGGCGGCGGCGGCCAGGAGGCCCAGGCGGGTCAGGATGCGCGGGGTCGAGGACAGGGTTCGGTTGGACATGAATGGGGCTCGGTAGGAACGAAAGGGGTCAGGAAATGAGGCCGGCCTGCTTCAGCGCGCCTTCGACCACGGGCGCCAGGGAGCGCGTCATGGGGGTCATCGGCAGGCGCATGGCCTCGTTGCACAGGCCCATGCGGGCCATGGCCCACTTGAGCGGGATCGGGTTGGCTTCCACGAACAGGTTCTTGTGCACCGGCATGAGCTGGAGCTGGATCGCCATGGCGCGCTTGACGTCGCCCGCGATCGCGGCCACGCACAGCTCGTGCATCAGGCGCGGGGCGATGTTGGCGGTGACGCTGATGTTGCCCTGGCCGCCACACAGCATGAGGGCCACGGCGGTCGGGTCGTCGCCCGAGTAGATCGAGAAACCTTTGGGCACGTCGCGGATCAGCCACTGCGCGCGCTCGATGTTGCCGGTGGCTTCCTTGATGCCGACGATGCCGGGCACCTGCGCCAGGCGCAGCACGGTGTCGTGCGCCATGTCGGCCACGGTGCGGCCGGGCACGTTGTAGAGCACGGTGGGCAGGTCGCCCACGGCTTCGGCGATCGCCTTGAAATGCTGGTACTGGCCCTCTTGCGTGGGCTTGTTGTAGTAGGGCACGACCTGCAGCTGGCAGTCGGCGCCCACGCTCTGGGCGAAGCGCGCGAGCTCGATGGCCTCGGCGGTGGAGTTGGCGCCGCAGCCGGCCATGATGGGCACGCGCTTGGCGCCGTGCGTCTTGGCCTGCTCGACCGAGACGCGGATGATCTCGCAGTGCTCCTCGACGTTGACCGTGGGCGATTCGCCCGTGGTGCCGACCACGCCGATGCAGTCCGTGCCCTCGGTGATGTGCCAGTCGATCAGTTTGCGCAGCGTGGGGTAGTCGACGCTGCCGTCTTCATGCATGGGCGTGACCAGGGCCACGATGCTGCCGGTGATGGGGTTCATAGGCTAAAGGCTCAAATGGAGGCGTCCACCCTGCATCGCCCCGGTGGGGCGGGCAGCGCGCGCGAATCTTGCATTCTACCCAGTGGCATCCAGCGGATACCTGGGGGGCGGCACGGGGGTCCCGGGCCGTTTTCGCACCGCCGCCAGGCGCTGGACAAAGCGCTCGGGGCGGTCGCAGAAACCATCTTCATAGGCCACCACGTGCAGACCCTGGCTGGCCTGCAAAAGTTCGCCCGGTTGCAGCAGAAAGTCGGGCCGCGAGGGCTTGCCCACGCTCTCGTTGCCGGCCGCGAAAGTCTCGTACAGCAGCAGGCCGCCTTCGGCCACGCTGTCCACGATGCGGGGCAGCAGGGGGCGCCAGAGGTAGTTGGTGACGATCACCGCGTCGAACCGCTCGCCGTCGAACGGCCAGGGCCCGTTCTCGATGTCGGCCAGCACGGCGCGGCCGAGGGGCTGCACGGCGGCGATGGCTTCGGGCGAGCGGTCCACGCCGGTGACGGGGTGGCCCCGCTGGGCGAACCAGCGCAGGTGGCGACCCTGGCCGCAGGCCACGTCGAGCACCGAACCGCCGGTGGGCACCAGGTGCGACCAGCGCCGCACCCACGCCGAAGGCGCCTCGGTGCCATGCATCAGAAGCAGCTCCAGATCTGGTCGGCCAGGTTCACCAGGAACTCGGGCCGGTGGTAGAGCGCGAACGTCGCCAGCAGGGCCGCGCCAGCCGCGGCCCAGGCCAGGGCGCGCACGGCCACAGGCTTCACGCCGCGGCTCCCACGCGCTGCGGGGCGCGCGCGATCGGGCCTTCGCGCACCGGCAGGTTCACCAGCCCGGCGAACACGCCCAGCGCGATCGCGAGGTACCAGACGATGTCGTAGCTGCCGGTCCTGTCGTACAGCACGCCGCCCAGCCACACGCCCAGGAAGCTGCCGATCTGGTGGCTGAAGAAGATGAAGCCGCCCAGCATGGACATGTGGGCCACGCCGAAGATCTGCGCCACCACCGCGTTGGTGGGTGGAATGGTGGAGAGCCAGAGCAGGCCCATGACGGCGGAGAACACGTAGACGCTCATGGGCGAGAGCGGCGCGATCAGGAACACGGCGATCACCGCGGCGCGCGCGAAGTAGATGAAGGCCAGGATGTGGCGCTTGGCCAGGCGCTGGCCCAGCGCGCCAGCGGCGTAGGTGCCGATCACGTTGAACAGGCCGATCAGCGCCAGCGCGTAGCTCGCCACCTGGGGCGACAGGCCGTGGTCCTTGAGGTAGCTGGGCATGTGCACGCCGATGAACACCACCTGGAAACCGCAGACGAAATAGCCGGCCATCAGCAGCTGGAAGCTGCGGTAGCGGAAGGCCTCGCGCAAGGCCTGGCCAATGGTCTGTTCGCGGTGCACCGGCGCGCCGCCCGCGAAGCCCGGCTCGCGCAGGCCCAGGGCCAGCGGCATCACCAGCAGCACGGCGCCCGCGAGGAACAGCAGGGCCTGTTGCCAGCCGAAGCTGCTGATCAGCCAGCCTTCCACCGGCACCATCAGGAACTGGCCAAACGACCCGGCCGCGGCGGCCACGCCCATGGCCCAGGAGCGCTTCTCGGCCGGAATCTGCCGGCCGATCACGCCGTAGATCACCGCGTACGTGGTGCCGGCCTGGGCCGCGCCGATCAGCACGCCGGTGGTGAGCGCGAAACCCAGAGACGAGGTGCTCAGCGCCATCCCGGCCAGACCCAGGGCATAGGCCACCGCACCGCCGATCAGCACGCGGAAGGCGCCGAAACGGTCGGCCGCCATGCCGGCGAAGATGCCGAAGATCCCCCAGGACAGGTTCTGGATCGCCAGGGCGAACGAGAACGTCTCGCGGGACCAGCCCTGCGCCTGGGTGATGGGCTGCAGCCACAGGCCGAAGCCGTGGCGGATGCCCATGGACAGGGTGACGATCAGGGCGCCGCAGGCCAGCACCTGCAGGGCAGAGAGGCGGGGCGGGGTCGGGAGGGTGGGGGTCGAGGGCATCCGGGAACTGTAGCGAAGATGGATGGGCCTTGCCTGTCACGGGCATGCCGCGAAGGCTTGATATTTTCCCGCGCCACTGATGAATCGCGCGCATCGCTGGTCGGCCTGAAGCCGAAAGTCTGTATTTGCATACAGTCTTCGGGGCATACAATCCGCCCCCATGGCGACCCAAACACCCAACGAATACTCCGAAGGCTCGATCCGCGTCCTCAAGGGGCTGGAACCGGTCAAGCAGCGGCCGGGCATGTACACCCGCACCGACAACCCGCTGCACATCATCCAGGAAGTGCTGGACAACGCGGCCGACGAGGCCCTGGCCGGGCACGGCAAGAAGATCAAGGTCACGCTGCATGCCGATCATTCGGTCAGTGTGGAAGACGACGGCCGGGGCATCCCGTTCGGCCTGCACCCCGAGGAAAAAGCCCCGGTGGTCGAACTCGTGTTCACCCGCCTGCACGCGGGCGGCAAGTTCGACAAGGGCAAGGGCGGCGCCTACAGCTTCTCCGGCGGCCTGCACGGCGTGGGCGTGAGCGTGACCAACGCGCTCTCCACCCGGCTGGAAGTGACCAGTTTCCGCGAGGGCCAGGTGGCCAAACTGGCGTTCTCCGCTGGCGACGTGATCGAACCGCTGGTGATCTCGCCCAAGGGCGCAGACGACCGCAAGCAGGGCACCACGGTGCGCGCCTGGCCCGACGCCAAGTACTTCGAAGCCGCCACCCTGCCCATGGCCGAACTCACCCACCTGCTGCGCAGCAAGGCGGTGCTGATGCCGGGCGTGAGCGTGACGCTGGTGAACGAAAAGACCAAGGACACCCAGACCTGGCTCTACAAGGGCGGCCTGCGCGACTACCTGCAGCAGACGCTCACCGGCGAGCCGGTCATTCCCCTGTTCGAGGGCGAAGGCTTCGCCGACAGCGGGCACGACAGCTTCGCCGAAGGCGAGGGCGCGGCCTGGTGCGTGGCCTTCACCGAAGACGGCCAGCCGGTGCGCGAGAGCTACGTCAACCTGATCCCCACCAGCGCGGGCGGCACGCACGAAAGCGGCCTGCGCGACGGCCTGTTCCAGGCGGTCAAGGGCTTCATCGAACTGCACGCGCTGCTGCCCAAGGGCGTGAAGCTGCTGCCCGAAGACGTGTTCGCGCGTGCCAGCTACGTGCTCTCGGCCAAGGTGCTCGACCCGCAGTTCCAGGGCCAGATCAAGGAGCGCCTGAACTCGCGCGACGCCGTGCGCCTGGTCGGCAGCTTCGTGCGCCCCGCGCTCGAGCTCTGGCTCAACCAGCACGTGGACTACGGCAAGAAGCTCGCCGAGCTCGCCATCAAGGCCGCGCAGTCGCGGCAGAAGGCCGGCCAGAAAGTCGAAAAACGCAAGGGCTCCGGCGTGGCCGTGCTGCCCGGCAAGCTCACCGACTGCGAGAGCAAGGACCTCGCGCACAACGAGGTGTTCCTGGTCGAGGGCGACTCGGCCGGCGGCAGCGCCAAGATGGGCCGCGACAAGGAAAGCCAGGCCGTGCTGCCGCTGCGCGGCAAGGTGCTCAACACCTGGGAGGTCGAGCGCGACCGCCTGTTCGCCAACACCGAAATCCACGACATCGCGGTCGCCATCGGCGTGGACCCGCACGGCCCGAACGACACGCCCGACCTCAGCGGCCTGCGCTACGGCAAGGTCTGCATCCTGTCCGACGCCGACGTCGACGGCTCGCACATCCAGGTGCTGCTGCTCACGCTGTTCTTCCGCCACTTCCCCAAGCTCATCGAGGCCGGCCACGTGTACGTGGCGCGCCCGCCGCTGTTCCGCGTGGACATCCCCGCGCGCGGCAAGAAGCCGGCGGCCAAGCAGTACGCGCTGGACGAAGGCGAGCTGCACGCCATCCTCGACAAGACCGCCAAAGACGGCGTGCCGCCCGAGAAATGCCAGATCAGCCGTTTCAAAGGCCTGGGCGAAATGAGCGCCGAGCAGCTGTGGGACACCACCCTCAACCCCGACACGCGCCGCCTCATGCCGGTGGTGCTCGGCGCGATCGACTTCGCCGGCACCGAAGCCCTCATCACCAAGCTGATGGGCAAGGGCGAAGCCGCCTCGCGCCGCGAGCTGATGGAGTTGCATGGCGACTCGGTCGAAATCGATATCTAGTTGAACTCCCCCCGCGCCGCTTCGCGTCACCCCTCAGGGGCGACACTGGCAGACCGGCAGAGCCGGATCTGCGGTGTCCTTGACCGAATCGCCGCCTTGAACGAAGAACTGATTTGCCATGACTGAAACTCCTGAACTGCCGCTGTCCGCGCCGGACGACGACGGCATGAACCTCGCGAACTACGCGCAGCGCGCCTACCTCGAATACGCGCTTTCGGTCGTGAAAGGCCGCGCCCTGCCCGACGTGTGCGACGGCCAGAAGCCGGTGCAGCGCCGCATTCTCTACAGCATGGACCGCATGGGGCTGGGCTTCAGCGGGCCCAACCGCAACACGGCCGCGCGCCCGGTGAAAAGCGCGCGCGTGGTCGGCGACGTGCTGGGCCGCTTCCACCCGCATGGCGACCAGGCCGCCTACGACGCGCTGGTGCGCATGGCACAGGACTTCGCGCAGCGCTATCCGCTGATCGACGGCCAGGGCAACTTCGGCTCGCGCGACGGCGACGGTGCCGCGGCCATGCGTTACACAGAAGCGCGCCTGGCGAAGATCACCACCCTGCTGCTCGACGAGATCGACGAGGGCACGGTGGACTTCGTGCCCAACTACGACGGCTCCACCGTCGAGCCCAAGCAGTTGCCCGCGCGCCTGCCGTTCAACCTGCTCAACGGCGCCAGCGGCATCGCCGTGGGCCTGGCCACCGAGATCCCCAGCCACAACCTGCGCGAGGTGGCCGACGCCTGCGTGGCGCTGGTGAAGAATCCCAAGCTGGCCGACGACGAGCTGTTCGCGCTGCTGCCCGGGCCCGACTACCCCGGTGGCGGCCAGATCATCAGCCCGGCCGGCGACATCGCCGATGCCTACCGCACCGGCCGCGGCAGCCTCAAGGTGCGCGCGCGCTGGAAGATCGAAGACCTCGCGCGCGGCCAGTGGCAGCTCGTGGTGACCGAGCTGCCGCCGGGTGTGAGCACGCAGCGCGTGCTCGAAGAGATCGAGGAACTCACCAACCCCAAGGTGAAGGCCGGCAAGAAGGCGCTGACGCAGGAGCAGACGCAGCTCAAGGCCAGCATCCTCATGGTGCTGGATGGCGTGCGCGACGAGTCGAGCAAGGACGCGCCCGTGCGCCTGCTGTTCGAGCCCAAGAGCAGCCGCATCGAGCAGCAGGAACTCATCACCGCGCTGCTGGCCCACACCAGCCTGGAAACCTCGGCGCCGATCAACCTCACCATGGTGGGGCTCGACGGCCGGCCGACGCAGAAGTCGCTGCGGCAGATGCTCACCGAGTGGATCGAATTCCGCCAGGGCACCATCACCCGCCGCTCGCAGCACCGCCTCACCAAGGTGCTGGACCGCATCCACATCCTCGAAGGCCGGCAGCTGGTGCTGCTCAACATCGACGAGGTGATCCGCATCATTCGCCACAGCGACGAGCCCAAGGCCGCGCTGATCGAGCGCTTCAAGCTCAGCGACCGCCAGGCCGAGGACATCCTGGAAATCCGGCTGCGCCAGCTGGCGCGGCTCGAAGCCATCAAGATCGAGCAGGAACTCAAGGAACTGCGCGAAGAGCAGGGCAAGCTCGAAGACATCCTGGGCAACCCCGGCAGCCTCAAGCGCCTGATGGTGAAAGAGATCGAGGCCGACGCCAAGACCTTCGCCGACGAGCGCCGCACGCTGATCCAGGCCGAGAAGAAGGCCGTGGCCGAGATCAAGGTGGTGGACGAGCCGGTGACGGTGGTGATCTCCAGCAAGGGCTGGGTGCGCGCGCGCACCGGCCACGGCCACGAGGCCGGCAGCTTCGCGTTCAAGGCCGGCGACGGCCTGTACGGCACCTTCGAGTGCCGCACGGTGGACACGCTCATCACCTTCGGCAGCAACGGGCGCGTGTACTCGGTGCCCGTGGCCAGCCTGCCGGGCGCGCGCGGCGACGGCCAGCCCATCACCACGCTGATCGAACTCGAAAGCGGCACGCAGCCGCTGCACTACTTCGCCGGCCCGGCCAATGCGGCGCTGCTGCTCAGCAGCAGCGGCGGCTACGGCTTCCTGGCCACGGTGGAGAACATGGTGTCGCGCCAGCGCGGCGGCAAGACCTTCCTCAACCTCGGCGAAGGCGAAACGCCGTGCGCGCCGTCGCACGCGGCCTTCACCTCCGGCGGCGTGCCGCTGGTGCCGGCCACGCACGTGTGCTGCGCCTCCACCGGCGGGCGCATCCTCACCTTCGAGATCGGCGAACTCAAGCTGATGGAGAAGGGCGGCCGTGGCCTGATGCTGATCGACCTCGAAGCCAAGGACACCCTGGCCGGCGCCGCCGCCTACACCCGCAGCGTGAAGATCGAAGGCATCGGGCGCGGCGGCAAGGAGCGCGAGGAAACGCTGGAGATCCGCAGCCTCAACAACGCGCGCGCCGCGCGGGCCCGCAAGGGCAAGGCGGCCGATCTCGGCTTCAAGCCCAGCCGCATCACGCGGGTGGAGTAAGGCGGCCATGGCGCGCTCGCCCACCCTGGCCGAGCTGCGCCGCTATGCGATCGCGCGCAGCCTGTTCAAACCCGTGACGCTGCCGGCCGCGATCCGCCGGCTCGGTTTCGTGCAGGCCGATCCCATGCGCGCGCCGGCGCGCGCGCAGGACCTCATCCTCTACCAGCGGGTGCGCGACTACCGCGCCGGCGACCTGGAGCGCCGCTACGAGCGGCTGGGTGTGGAGGAGGACGCGTTCGTCAACTACGGCTTCGTGCCGCGCGAGATGCTGGCGCTGCTGCACCCGCGCACGCCGCGCCGGCCCTGGGACGCGGCCACCACGGACCGCGCGCGCGAGCTGCTGGCCTTCGTGCAGGAGCGTGGCGTGGTCCACCCGCGCGAGGTGGGCGAGGCCTTCGTGCACCATGGCCGCGTGGCCGGCTACTGGGGTGGTGAACTCAATGCCAGCACCCGGCTGCTCGACGACATGCACCACCACGGCTGGTTGCGCGTGCGCCGCCGCGAATCGGGCACGCGGGTGTACGAGGCGATGCGGCACACCGAGCAGGACGACAGCCCGGCGGCGCGTCTGGCGCGAGCCCAGGCCTTGGTCGATGTCATCGTGGCGCTGTACGCACCCATTCCGGCACCCAGCCTCGGCTACCTGGTCACCCTGCTGCGCTACGGCGCCAATCACTTGTCGGTCGAGGCACGCGCCGTGGTGAAGACCGCGCGCGAACGCTATGGCCATGCCGTGATCGACGGCACCACCTGGTTCTGGCCGGCCGATGAAAACCCCGCTTCGCGCCGCCACCAGCCCGATGAAGGGGTGCGGCTGCTTGCGCCGTTCGACCCTGTGGTGTGGGACCGGCGGCGGTTCGAGATGCTGTGGGACTGGGCATACCGCTTCGAAGCCTATGTGCCAGCGCCCAAGCGCACCATGGGCCACTACGCCCTGCCGGTGCTGTGGGGCGAACGCATGGTGGGCTGGGCCAACCTGCGCCTGGAGCGCGGGCAGCTTCGGCACGAACTGGGGTTTGCCGAGGCGCGCCCCCGAGATGCCGTTTTCCGGCGCGCGCTGGACGAGGAACTGGAACGGTTCGAGCGCTTCCTGGCGCCCGCCGGATCCGAATGAAATGACGCAGGTGAGCTGACGATGGACAACAGCGAATGGACGGGAATCGTGATCGCCGCGGTGATGGCGGCGCTGGCCTTTGGCGTCGCGCGCTTCGCCACGCGGTATTTTGCGAGGCGCCGTGCCGGCCAGGCCAAGGCGGTCCCGCAAACCGCCCAGAGCCGCCAGGTGCGGCGCGCCAACGAACGCAAGAAGAAGTAACCGGGCTGGAGTGGGGGAGCCCGTCCAGAGACACCCAGGGTCCGGCTCTGCCGGCCCAAGGTGTCGCCCCCCTTCAAGGGGGGAGCGCCGAAGGCGCGCGGGGGGTTACTTCAACTCTGCGATCAGCTCGATTTCCACGCAGGCGCCCAGGGGCAGCTGCGCCACGCCGAAGGCGCTGCGCGCGTGCGCGCCGGCCGCCGAGCCGAACACCTCGCCGATCAGCTCGCTGCAGCCGTTGGTGACCAGGTGCTGCTCGGTGTAGGTGGCGGTGGAGTTGACCAGGCTGAGCACCTTCACGATGCGCTTGACGCCATTGAGGTCCGTGCCAGCGGCCTGGCAGGCGGCGGCGAGCGTGCCCATCAGATCGATGGCCACGGCGCGCGCCGCGGGCTTGGCTTCGTCGGTGGTCATGGTCAGGCCGAGTTGGCCGACCCAGGGCTTGCCGTCCTGCTTCGCGATGTGGCCGCTCAGGAAGATCAGCTTGCCGGTCTGCACGAAGGGCACATAGGCCGCGGCGGGCACCGCCACGGGCGGCAGGGTGATGCCGAGTTGGGTCAGCTTGTCGTAAATGCTCATGGAAGGCTCCTGAAGAATGAGCGGTCCATTCTATCGACGGGTTCAGGCGTCTTCGGCCGTCTGGAGTTGTTCCAGTTCGTCGGGCGGGGCCACCGTCACGGCTACCGCCAGCGTGTGGCGCGCGCCGCTCTGGATCACGCCGCGCATGGGCGAGACGTCCGCGAAATCGCGCCCGATCGCCAGGGTCACGTAGTCCTCGCCCGGGCTGCCCCAGCCGCAGCGGTTGTTGGTGGGATCGAAGTCGAACCACGCGCCGGTGGGGGCGGCGTCGGGGTCATCGGCCGAGGCGGGCAGGGGCACGTACACCGAGACCCAGGCGTGCGAGGCATCGGCGCCGATCAGGCGCGGCTTGCCCGGCGGCGGGCGCGTGAGCAGATAACCGCTGACGTAGCGCGCGGGCAGGCCGAGCGAGCGCAGGCAGCCCAGCATGATGTGGGCGAAGTCCTGGCACACGCCCTTGCCTTGCGCCAGGGCGTCGAGCGCGGGGGTGTTCACCTCGGTGCTGTGGGTCTCGTAGCTCAGCTCGTTGTGGATGCGCTCCATCAGCGCGCGCGCCGCTTCCAGGGCCGGCAGGCCGGGCTTGAAGGCCGGGCGGGCGAAGGCGGCAAAGGCGTCGTCGCGCGGCACGTAGGGCGAGGCGAAGAGGAACTCGCTGGCCGCGTCGAACGGTGCCTGGGCGCGGTAGCGGAAATGCTCGCGCACGCGCTCCCAGTTCATGCCGCGCCAGGGCGGGCCTTCGGGCAGGGGCTCGGGCGCTTGTGTCTCGACCAGGCTGTCGGCCTCCACGGTCAACATGCTGTGGATGGATTGCAGCGAGAAGAAGGTGCGCGGGTTGCCGAACACGTCGGTGGTCTCGCTGCGCGCGGCCGGCTCGGGGTCGATGCGCAGCTCGTGCGAGCGCACGCGCTGCGAGGCCGTGTCCACCGGCCGCAGGTGCACCATGTGCTGCGCCATGTCGATGGCGCCGTGGTAGCGGTAGCGGGTGCGGTGCAGGATGCGCAGCAGCATGTCAGGCCCCGAGCGATTGGTTGCGCTGGTCCGCGTGGCTGAAGTGCAGGCGCGTGATCTCGTCGGAGAGGTCGATCGCCGAGATCTCGCAGCCGTCGAGCAAGGCGGCCAGGTCGCTCCAGACGCGCTGGCCGTCCGGGCTGCGCTGCCAGTTGCTCAGGTCGGGCAGCACCCAGGTGTTGGGGTCGGGCAGGCCGCGCGCGAGCACCGCGTCCTGCGGCGTGGCGCTGTGCGAGAGCTTGGCCAGGCGCGAGCGCAGCGTGTGCACCACCCAGGCCAGCGAGCGCGGGTTGTCGCGGTCCATCACCAGCAGGTCGATGAGCGCCACCATGTCGCGCCGCTGCTGGTATTGCGCGTGGAAGGTGATGGTGCTGTCGAACAGCGCGACCACGGCCTCGAAGCCGGCCTGGTCGTGCACGCAGCCGTGTTCGAGCGCGAGCGACAGCGCGCGCGCCAGCGTGATGAGCCGTTCGATGTGGCGGCCCATGGAGAGCAGGCGCCAGCCGTCGTCGCGCACCATGCGGTCGGTCTGCGAACCGGTGATGGCCGCGAGCAGCTCGCTGGCGTTCTGCAGCGCCGCGATGGCTTCGGCGGTGGCGTACTCGGCGTCGGTGGACAGGGCGGCGCAGTCGCGCGCGAAACTGGCCTCGGTGCGCTCGATCAGGTTCCAGTGTTCCTGCGACAGGCGCTCGCGCACCTGCGCGGCCGCCGCCTTGAGCGCGCGCAGGTTGAAGCCCACGCTGAAGGACTGCGCGGCCAGCGCATCGCCGGGCGCGGGCGAGAGCGCGGCGATGAGGCTGCGCGAGAACACGCGCGCCGAGAGCGAGGCGGTCGGCACATCGGGCAGCACCAGGGCGTTCTCGCGCGCCATGCTGGTCAGCCAGGCCATCAGCGCGCGCGAGTTCGGTTCTTCACCGCCCAGGTGGCTGAGCACGATCTGCGCGAGCCGCACGCTGTTTTCGGCGCGCTCGGTGTAGCGGCCGAGCCAGAACAGGTTTTCCGCGGCGCGGCTGGTCACGGGCCGTTTCTGCTGCGCCAGCGTGAGCGTGCTCGGCGCGGATTGCAGCAGGCTGGTGTGGTCCACCGGGCCGTCGGTGAGCACCCAGCAGTCGGCGCTGCTGCCGCCGCGCTGCATGGCGGCGATGAGCTGGCCGCGCGGTGCCAGGCGCACCATGCCGCCGGGCAGCACGCGCCAGGACTTCGGGCCGTCGGCCAGCGCGAACACGCGCAGCATGGCCGAGCGGGGCATCAGCCGCTCGCCGCTCCAGGTCGGCGTCTGCGACAGCGGCAGCCAGGACTGCACGGTGTAGTCGTCGGCGTGGCGGGCCATGCGGCCCGACCACTCGTCGAGCTCGCGCGCGCTCAGGCTCTGGCCCATCACGGTGTCCAGCCCGGAACGCGGGTAGGTGGGCTTGATCACGCTGTCGCGCAGCAGCGGCAGCACCTCGCGCAGCGCGGCGTCTTCGCCGCACCACCAGGTGGCCAGCGAAGGCAGGCTCAGTTCCTCGCCCAGCAGGTGGCGGCTGATGGCGGGCAGGAAGCCCAGCAGCGCGCTCGATTCCAGCGGGGCCGAGCCCGGCGCGTTGGCCAGCAGCAGGTTGCCCGCGCGCAGCACCTGCAGCAGGCCGGGCACGCCCAGGCGCGAATCGGAGCGCAGTTCCAGCGGGTCCAGCCACTCGTCGTCCAGCCGCTTGATGAGCGCGTGCACCGGCTCCAGGCCGCTGAGCGTCTTGAGGAACAGGCGCTGGTCGCGCACCGTGAGGTCGTTGCCTTCCACCAGCGTGAGGCCGAGGTAGCGCGCGAGGTAGGCGTGTTCGAAGTAGGTCTCGTTGTAGGGGCCGGGCGTGAGCAGGGCGATGCGCGCGTTCTCGCCCTCGGGTGCCATGCGCTTGATGCCGTCCATGAGGGCGCGGTAGCTCGCGGCCAGGCGCTGCACCTTCATGCCGGCGAAGGCTTTGGGGAACTGGCGCCCGATGGCGATGCGGTTCTCCAGCAGGTAGCCGAGGCCGGAGGGCGCCTGGGTGCGCTGGCCGACCACCCACCAGCGGCCGTCGGGCCCCTGCGCGAGGTCGAAGCCCACGATGTGCAGCCAGGTGTCGCCCGGCGGGCGCACGCCCTGCATGGAGCGCAAGTAGCCCGGGTGGCCTTGCACCAGCGCGGCCGGCAGCAGCGCGCGCTTGAGCAGTTCGCGCTCGCCGTACAGGTCGGCCATCATGGCGTTGAGCAATCGCGTGCGCTGCAACACGCCGGCCTCGATCTGCGCCCAGTCCTGCGGACCGATGAGCTTGGGGAAGAGGTCGAGCGACCAGGGGCGTTCGAGCCCGGTGGAGGCGTCGGCGTAGACGTTGTAGGTCACGCCGTTGTCGCGGATCTGGCGCTCGAGGTTCTCGGCGCGGCGGTTGAGGTCGCTGAAGCCGTCGGCGCCGATGTGTTCGAAGAAGCTGGCCCAGGGGCGCGACAGCGCCGAGGCCTCGGGGTCGCCGCCGGCGCGCAGCTCGTCGCGGTGGCCCGCGTCCGCCGGCACGGACAGGGAGAGTGCCCAGGCCCCCGGGGTGTCCGGGCGCAACTGGGCAAAGAGGGATTCGGTGGGGTCGGGATTCACGGGCTTAGAGTATGCCCGCTGGGGTATCGGCGGGCCGGGGGGACGTGAATCGCCGTGTGGCATCCTTCAAACAGGTTCTGGCAGGCCCGGGCCGCGTGTTCAGGTCCGCAGGTCGAGCGTGAACGGAAACTCGCGGCTGTGCTGGGCCGGCGCCACGTCCATGCGGCCGGGCGTGTGCCCCATCTGGAAGAAGCGCGACAGCCGGCGGCTCTCGGCCTCGTAGGCGTTGATGGGGAAGGTGTCGTAGTTGCGCCCGCCCGGGTGGGCGACGTGGTACTGGCAGCCGCCCATGGAGCGCTTGAGCCAGGTGTCGACGATGTCGAAGGTCAGCGGCGCGTGCGCCGCGATCGAAGGGTGCAGCGCCGAGGGCGGGCTCCAGGCCTTGTAGCGCACACCCGCCACGTACTCGCCCGCGGTGCCGGTGCTCTGCAGGGGCAGGGCGCGGCCGTTGCAGGTGATCACGTGGCGGCTGTCGTTGAAGCCGCTCACACGCACCTCCACGCGCTCCAGCGAGGAGTCCACGTAGCGCACGGTGCCGCCGACCGCGCCTTCTTCGCCCATCACGTGCCAGGGCTCCAGCGCACTGCGGAGGGTGAGCTCGATGCCGCGCGCGGCGACCTCGCCCACCAGCGGGAAACGGAACTCGAAGTGCGGCTCGAACCACGCCATGTCGAAGGGGTAACCGGCGTCGGCCATGTCGGTGAGCACGTCCTCGAAGTCCATGCGCACGAAGGTGGGCAGCAGGCAGCGGTCGTGCAGCTCGGTGCCCCAGCGGGTGAGGCGGCCCTGCCAGGGCTGCTTCCAGAAGCGCGCGATCATGGCGCGCAGCAGCAGCTGCTGCGCGATGCTCATGCGCGCGTGTGGCGGCATCTCGAAGGCGCGCAGCTCCAGCAGGCCCAGGCGCCCGGTGGGGCCGTCGGGCGAGTAGAGCTTGTCGATGCAGAACTCGCTGCGGTGCGTGTTGCCGGTGACGTCGATCAGGATGTTGCGCAGCGTGCGGTCCACCATCCACGGCGGCATGTCTTCGCCGTAGGTCTTGCGGTTCTGCCCGATCTGCGCGAGCGCGATCTCCAGTTCGTAGAGCTGGTCGTTGCGCGCCTCGTCCACGCGCGGCGCCTGGCTGGTCGGGCCGATGAACAGGCCGCTGAACAGGTACGACAGTGACGGATGGTTGTGCCAGTAGGCCAGCAGGCTGCCCAGCAGCTCGGGCCGGCGCAGGAAGGGCGAGTCCGCCGGCGTGGCGCCGCCGAGCACGAAGTGGTTGCCGCCGCCGGTGCCGGTGTGGCGGCCATCGGTCATGAACTTCTCGGCGCACAGGCGCGTCTGGTGCGCGGCTTCGTAGAGGAATTCGGTGTGCTCCACCAGCTCGCCCCAGTTGTGCGCGGGGTGGATGTTGACCTCGATCACGCCCGGGTCGGGCGTGACCTGCAGCATCTTCAGGCGCGGGTCGCGCGGCGGCGGGTAGCCTTCGAGCACGATGCTCATGCCCAGCTTCTCGGCCGTGGCTTCCACGGCGGCGAGCAGGTCGAGGTAGTCCTCCAGCAGCGCCATGGGCGGCATGAAGATGTAGAGGTGCTGGTTCTTGCCGCCGCCGGCCTTCTCGGCCTTGGGGCCGTTGGCGCGGTGCGGGTCGCGCGCTTCCACGCACAGCGCGGTGCGCGTGAGCCAGGCGGCCGATTCGGCGCGCTGCGGGAAGCGCGCGGCCAAGGCCTGCGCGGGCGCCGCGCCGGGGCCGGGCTGGCCCGGGCGCAGGCCTTCCACCGTCTCGGTATCCGGGTCGAAGTCCATGCCTTGCATGGAGACCGTGCCGCCTTCGGCGAAGCCGCCACCCACCTGGTGCGGTGACACCTGGTGCTTCACGGCCGCGCCACGCGGCAGCGGGTCGCGCGCGGAGTGCGGGTCCTGTTCGATGTGGTACGGGTAGTCGCCGGCCGACACCCAGGGCAGCGAGTCCAGCGGCAGGCGGTAGCCCATGGGCGAGTCGCCCGGGATCAGGTACATGCGCTCGTCGCGGAAGAACCAGGGCCCGGTGGACCACACCGTGCCCGAGATGCGCGGGTAGCCGCTCTTGCCGTTGTTGGACAGCGCGCCGTTGCGCCCCGAGGCCTGCAGCGGCAGCACGTAGCCCACGGTGGCGTCCAGCCCCTGGCCGAAGACGCGGCGCAGGCGGGCGCGTTCGAGCTCGTCGTCGAGCTTGCTGTCGAACGGGTCCACGTTCACCGGCAGGCGGCGCTCGCGCCAGAGGTAGTACCAGGTGTCCTCGTAGCCCGGCGTGATGTACTGGGTGGACAGGCCGAGCTTGCGCGCCAGCGCCTGCGTGAAGCGGCGCGCGTCGTCGCTGGTGCAGCGCGCTTCGTCGCGCTCGTCGGCCAGCAGGGCCGGGTTGTGCCAGAGGGTCTCGCCATCGGCGCGCCAGAACATCGACAGCGCCCAGCGCGGCAATTGCTCGCCCGGGTACCACTTGCCCTGGCCCATGTGCACGAAGCCGCCCGCGCCATACTCGGCGCGCAGGCGCCCCAGCAGCTCGGTGGCGTAGCCGCGCTTGGTGGGGCCCAGCGCGTCGGTGTTCCACTCGGCGGCGTCGCGGTCGCTGGTGGCCACGTAGGTGGGCTCCCCGCCCATGGTCAGGCGCACGTCGTGCTGTTCCAGGTCGGCGTCCACCTTTTCGCCCAGGGCCAGCACGCCGGCCCATTGTTCGTCGGTGTAGGGGCGGGTGACGCGCGGCGACTCGTAGACCCGCGTCACGCTCATGTGGTGGCTGAATTCCACCTCGCACTTGTCCACGCCACCTTCCACCGGCGCCGCGCTCGAGGGCTGCGGCGTGCAGGCCAGCGGCACATGGCCTTCGCCCGCGAGCAGGCCCGAGGTCGGGTCCAGCCCGATCCAGCCCGCGCCGGGCAGGAACACCTCGCACCAGGCGTGCAGGTCGGTGAAGTCTTTCTCGGGGCCATTGGGGCCGTCGACCGACTTCACGTCGGACGTGAGCTGGATCAGGTAGCCCGAGACGAAGCGCGCGGCCAGGCCCATGTGGCGCAGGATCTGCACCAGCAGCCAGCCGCTGTCGCGGCACGAGCCGCTCTTGAGCTTGAGGGTGTCCTCCGGCGCTTGCACGCCGGGCTCCATGCGGATGGTGTAGGCGATGTCGCGTTGCAGCCGCTGGTTGATCTCGACCAGGAAGTCGATCGTGCGGCGCTCGCTGCGGTCCACCTCGGCCACGTAGGCCTTGAGCAGCGGCGTGAGCGGCGCGGCGGCCAGGTAGGGGGCCAGTTCCTGCTTCTGCGCCTCGTCGTACGTGAACGGAAAGTTCTCGGCCGAGGGCTCCAGGAAGAAATCGAACGGGTTGTAGACCGCCATTTCCACCACCAGGTCGATCGTGACCTTGAACTCGGTGGTGGGCTCGGGGAACACCAGGCGCGCCTGGTAGTTGGCGAACGGGTCCTGCTGCCAGTTGATGAAATGCTCGCCGGGCTCGATGCGCTGCGAATACGAGAGCACCTTGGTGCGGCTGTGCGGCGCGGGCCGCAGCCGGACCACCTGAGGCCCCAGCTTGACCAGGCGGTCGTACCGATAATGGGTGATGTGGCTCAGGGCAACATGGATGGCCATACGAGAGACTTTCCTGGGAGGGGAACAACAATGGATCCGCGAGCCACCAACCGGCCGACGCGGCTTGCAGCCATGCTAGCAAGTCTTGCGCCACGGCCACATGACATTTCCACCAAGCGGTGCCGCCCGGTCTGATCGTGCGCCATTCCGGCTTCGGGGCGCTGCTGGGCTGGGTGCTGGGCGTGGCGCTGCAATTGCAGCAGCCCGCGCTGTGGTCCCTGGAGGTCTACGGCGCTTTGCTGCTGGCCGGTGTGCTGGGCCTGGGGGCCTTGCGGCTGACCCGGCGTGCCGCCCCTGCGCTGCTGCTGGCCTGGGTGGCGGGCGCGCTCATCGGTGTCGGTGCCACCGGCGCCCGCGCCGTGCATTTCGCGGCCGACGCGCTCGACCCGGCCCTGCAAGGCATCGACATCGAGGCGACCGGGCGCATCGCCTCCCTGCCGCAGCGAAGCGCGCAGGGTGAGCGCTTCGAGTTCGTGGTGGAGTCGGCCGCGCGCGGCGGCCAGGCGGTGGCGCTGCCACCGCGCCTGCAACTGGGCTGGTACCTGCGGCCCGATGAGGCCGGCGGGGCCGGCCCCGGCCTGCGCGCGGGCGACCGCTGGCGCTTCACAGTGCGCCTGCGCAGCCCGCACGGCAACGCCAACCCGCACGGCTTCGACCGCGAACGCTGGCTCTGGGAGCAGGGCATCCAGGCCACCGGTTATGTGCGCAGCGGCCCGCGCGACCCGGCGCCCCAGCGGCTGGGCGCCACACCCTGGCACCCGCTGGACCGCTTGCGCCAGGGCGTGGCCGAGCGCATCGAGGCCCGCGTGCACGAAGACCCGCGCAGCGCGGGCGTGCTGGCCGCGCTGGTGGTGGGCGACCAGTCCGCCATCGTGGCTTTGGGTAAAAGACTCGTTCGTCAAAAGAGTGAGGGATTTCAACGCTTTGACATTTCCTTGAGCAGCAGCTAGGCAATTTAGTCGTTCGGATTCCAAAAGGAGTTGCATTGCCATTTGGGCAAAAGAGTCGTTCGCTTTCGAACTTGGCGCCTCTTTGCTTGCTGCAAGTCGGATCCACAAAGTCGATAACTCCGTCGCCGTCGCCGTCGGCGACGAAGCAGTCACCGCCCCCTAACCGTCGCCGCATCCCTAGTAAATCTCGTGCTTGCTTAGAACGCCTACAGCGAGGTCGCGAAAGTACTTCAGCGAGTTGGCGGGAATCGGTCAGCAAAGCGAACGCTGATTTCTGTGCAAGGACGGCGACTAAGTCTGTGCGGCAGGCTTCCGCACGAGCTCATGCGAGCGATTTCCGGTGAAAGCAGTCGCGATGTGGCGAAAAGCTAAGGCTTCTCGGATTGCCTATGGAACCCAAAGCCCACGTCGTCGTCGGTAGTTCTGCAACCGTAGAAGTTGTGATTTGTGCGACTGCTCGCCGACGTGAGACGCATTCAGCGTCTAGTTATGCTTCATATGGCAAGAGCCGGAGTAGTGATGTACCAAGCCAAAAGACTAGAGGCAAGTCCCGTGAGAAATCCGATGGCGATTCCCTCCAGTAAGCCTCGTCCTCGCCCACTGGCTGAAGCACGCTGAACCATTCGGGCAAATGCCTCTTCTGGCACCTTCACGAGTTCCTCTGCCGCCTTTTTATCTTCTTTAAGTTGTGCGACAGCCTGCTGAAGCGTGGCCGCTTCCTCATGTGAAGCTTTTGCGTTTTTCTGAAGTTCTGAGACAGCTGCCAAGGCTGCTACCAAGTCCTCTTGAATCTTCGTCAACTTCGAGATGCGCTCATCCGCATCAGGTTGGCCTCTGGTGAGTCCCAACAACCCATCGAAGCCGTAAGTGCGTACAAGAGCCTCAACAGCCTTAGCCGTAAGCATGGTGATCATGTCCATGGCTTTTTTGGGTGTGCTTGGCGTAAATACTGACGAGCAACGTAGAGGCCATCGCGTTCGGGCACACTGGAATCGATGTCGACCGATTGAATCTTTGTCATGCGCGCGCAGCGAACATCGGCGAGGCCAAAAGCGCCGAAGCTAAGTGAGGTGCAAGGCGAGATAGCAAGTACCTATTCGATGCGTCACATACAGTATTTGCCCTCCCCGAGTCTAGGTACAAGCGCTGGTCCTGCATAAGGTAGATCGACAAAATCGTAAGAGTCTTTCCGTCGTGTTCGACTTGAAAGCTGTATTCGATGCAGGAGATGACTCCCTCACGTGCAATGAAACGATGCGCCGCCTTGAGGTGTATACCTAGGCAAACGGCAAATAGTTCATCCTCAGCTACACCAAGTTCCGCTCCATTCACCTTTGATTCTTTGAGAGTCGAGACCGAGGCTAAGAAGTCATTGTGCAAAAGTTTGAGCGTTTCAAGCGCGGCTGCAGCGATCTCTAATTGTTTCTCTTTATCCATTCTCTACTCCACTACTTAGACGACCCTAGCGCATCATGCGTGCTGACTAACGCAATCTAGGTCACATATGCGGCTTAGTGTTGCGGTCTTCTTCAGAAAGCAGAAAGATCAGCATCGCCAATGACCTTTCGGAAGGAGAGGCCACTTTTCTCTACGAATTCGATGAAGCCGCTACAAAGGTCCTCGTTCCTGGATATTGTGACGAAGATTTCAGGTGGACCGTACTCACTCGGATCCTCGCCGTCGATGTCTACGAACTGAGCATGCACGAGGATGTCTAGCTCCCCTTTAAGATCTGTCCCTCGGAATTCCCGCTCTATCTTGCTCAGCAGAAGATGTGGTGATATACCTGATGACCGACGCAGCGACTCCCCTTGTTCACGACGTTCGAAGAGCATCGCTAGGAATTCACGTGTGATTCTTGGGAGTAGGACTAAGCGATTTGCTAGTTTCTCGATTGCCTTGCGGACCTTTACTCGGTCAGCTTCCTCCAATGTTTGGCACTCTGCGTCGAAGAATTTAAGAAACACTTCACCCGATCCCGGCTTTGGGGAAATGCGCGGCTCCCACTGGTCAAATCCGCTTGTTGGGTACTTGCCATCGTCGTCTGGCACTTCCAGCTCGATCCGCAGGCGAACGGTGTTCGCCCTGACGATGCGGTGTACTGCTTGAAGTCTGTCTATATCGAGTGAGACGACTTGCCTTGCTAGCGCGTCGATGTCCCAGATGCTGTCCGTTGTGAAGTTGTGCTTTTGGGCGAGAGCGGGGTTCAACTTGTAGCTTCCCTGTTTCTTGCCTACCGCAAGCACCACCACCTTCGGATACTTTATGGCTTGATCGGGAGTGATCTTCTCGAGCGTCGTGTTTACCTTGTCGCTGCTAGCCGTTGAGGTAACTTGAATGCCTAAGCCGACTCCCTCATCCCCAAGGTCAAGACCTGGCTCATTTGATCTTTCCTTATTCAGGTTCTCTAGCTTGGCGTTGAGTGTCGCGTTCAAAATGTCGCGGAAGAAATTCTCAACGATGACCGTCAAATCAGTCATTCCGAGCTTGTTGCGAAGCTTGATCTGCTCCGAAATTGCGGAGAGTTCATCGATAATCTCTCCAATGTAGTGGCCTCTAGTGATCACAAATTTATTCCCTGTTTCAACTGTATTGCCGGTGACTGTAGCCTATAGACGGCCGGCTAGAAGCGGCTCTGGGTTCCAAAAGATGGCTCCGCCAAGCGGGTACCTCGCACTGCTCGAAGCCGTCGGTCTGACCCGATCTGCTCGGGCACATTTGAAGCTGATTCTCGACCACCGCCCAGAGCATTTGGTGTCGCCCCCGCAGCTCTCCAAGATCCAGACTGACCAATGAAAAGTCCTGACTTAGAACGCGTCGCGGAGACGCACTTCAACATTCGTCCGACGTTGAAATCTGCTTTGCAGAGTAGTGCTCTTACCGGAGCGGGGCAGTCAAGCTATCCAGGGTGCATCACGTACTTCGATGTATGGACGAAGAGCTACGCCGACAAGTTCTTTGACATGGGAACCTTCGTTCGGGCAGCTGCATCTGTGGAGACCTCCTTGCGCGACTACTACATGAAGAAGAAGGGGCATGCCAATCTGGCGCACCTGCGCCAAGACCCCAGCTATAAGAAGAACATCTTCCAACGTGTAATGCCTTGGCATGGTGCGGATGGTGCGATCGAACTGCTGAAGTCCGTGAACGTAGACGTGACATCCTTTCCACAGCTACGTGCTATCCAAGAACTCGTGCTGCACCGTCATCTGTATGCGCACAACCTCGGTGTGGTTGACGACGACTACATCGACAAGCTAAACAAGCTCACAGGCCTAGATCTCCTGACTCACCCGGACCTCGTTGCTGGCAACTATCCCGCTCAGGACGTTTACTGGTTCGAGCCGTTAGGTCGACTTCCGGCTTTCATTGAGCAGACCCGTGCATTCTTGCGAGCGCTCCCGTAACGCTCCACCCAGGCAGGCTCTATGCATACCGTGTCCAAGCGAGCAATGGGCGTCAGCTAAGCTCCCGAGATAAGCTTTTGTCTAGGCCAGTCGCGCCTACGCTTTGACGCGAACTACCCTCATGGGAAAAACGTTTGGTGGGGGCGGAGCATCATTAAGTCCGCGATGCTCCTCCAAGTGCTCCTCGTCCCATTCCCTGTAGGGCCTGTAGTTCGTTGAATGGAAGCAGCATTGGTCCATGTAATCAACCAATGACTCTTTGTCGCTCGCATCGAGTCTGCCGTGGGAATAAAAGCCTACTCGTTGGTTGAAGAATGCGATGCCAAAACCCCCGCGCTTTGAGTCCTCCAACGAGCAGAAAAACTCGTCTGCGAAGATGACGACATGCACATCCTTGTGGTCCCACGAGAATTGCGGGGCAAGGTGCATATAGTCCGGCGAGTGGGCTGCTGCCGGTTTCACAGACACCTTGTTAAGGTGGAAGATGAAACCGGAGGTGGTTCATGGAGAGAAGAAGGACATTCAGCCGAGAGTTCAAGCTCGAGGCGGTCAAACTGGTCACCGAGCGTGGTGTGGCTGT